>OLII01000030.1_pt1 | contig 43738 bp, 41 predicted proteins | sample 1609481 | NCBI WGS metagenome assembly OLII01 (sample SAMN05416859, study PRJEB24817) | seawater metagenome | isolation source: Sea water | place: Canada:Atlantic | collected 2013-11 | reverse complement strand
ACACAGAGTAGATCGTCGGCAGCGTCAGATGTGTATAAGAGACAGGTGCTGGAGGCGAAGATGCAGCGTGCGTGGGGGACCTGGCTGGCGACTTCGTCCTGGCTGCCCAGGCCGTTCTGCAGCAACACCAGCTCGGCATTGCGCGCCAATCGCGGCGCCAGCTGCGCCACTGCTGCGGGCGCGTCGTAGGCCTTGCAGGCCACCAGCAGCCGGTGGATAGGCGTGCCTGCATCGGCGGTTTCGGCGGGGATCGCGTGGCGCTGCGCCTGGCCGTTGTGTACCAGGCTCAGGCCGCCCGCCGCCTCGTAGGCGTGCAGGCGCGCAGGGTCGCGCAGGATCAGGCGGACCGCCTTGCCGGCCTGTGCCAGGCGGCAGGCCCAGAGGCTGCCCAGGCTGCCGGCGCCGAGAATATGCCAGGTGCTGCTCATCTGCGTTTCGCAACCGTTATAATGAACCCGCATTTTAACCGTCAAACCCGGCACGCTCCATCATGCTCTGCGACCAGGGGCCCATGAGCGTGCGTTTATTTTTTTGGAGAATGGATATGCCGTCGTTCGACGTGGTATCGGAACTGGACAAGCACGAAGTCACCAACGCCGTGGAAAACGCGGTCAAGGAGCTCGACCGCCGCTACGACCTCAAGGGCAAGGGCAGCTTCGAGTTCAAGGAAAAGGAACTGACCGTCAACCTCACCGCCGAGGCCGAGTTCCAGCTCGAGGCGATGATCGACATCCTCAAGCTGGCGCTGGTCAAGCGCAAGATCGACGTGCAGTGCCTGGAGGTCAAGGATGCCTTCGCATCGGGCAAGGTGATGAAGCAGGAAGCGACGCTGAAGGAAGGCATCGACAAGGAACTGGCCAAGAAGATCGTCGCCCACATCAAGGACGCCAAGCTCAAGGTCCAGGCCGCCATCCAGGGCGAGCAGGTACGCGTTACCGGCAAGAAACGCGACGACCTGCAGGAAGCCATCGCGGCCCTGCGTGCCAAGGAGTTCGGCATGCCGCTGCAGTTCAACAACTTCCGCGACTGATCCCCGTGTACCCGGAACCTTGGCGCCGTTTCGGCGTCCGAGGTTTCTGCGGCCGCTGAAACGATTGCGGCGCCACGCTTTCCCCGTTTTTTGCCGCCCGGCATCAGGAGACAACCTATGGATTTGAACGCTGAAGTGGATCAGCTGGTCAGGACTTCGCAGACCTGGATCCCGATGATCATGGAATATGGCAGTCGCCTGTTGCTGGCGCTGCTGACCCTGGCCATCGGCTGGTGGGTGATCAACAAGGTCACCTACCGCCTGGGCAAGCTGCTGGCCCTGCGCAACGCCGACCTGGCGCTGCAAGGCTTCATCAGCAGCCTGGCGAACATCATTCTGAAGATCCTGCTGGTGGTCAGCGTGGCCTCGATGATCGGCATCGAGACCACCTCGTTCGTGGCCGCCATCGGTGCCGCCGGCCTGGCCATCGGCCTGGCCTTGCAGGGCAGCCTGGCGAACTTCGCCGGTGGGGTGCTGATCCTGCTGTTCCGTCCGTTCCGCCTGGGCGACTGGATCGAGGCCCAGGGGGTCAGCGGTACCGTGGACAGCATCCAGATCTTCCACACGGTGCTGCGTACCGGTGACAACAAGACGGTGATCCTGCCCAACGGCAGCCTGTCCAACGGCATCATCACCAACACCAACCGCCAGCCGACCCGCAAGGTGGTGTTCGATGTGGGCGTGGACTACGAGGCCGACCTGCAGGTAGCGCGCAAGGTGCTGCTGGACCTGGCCAATGACCCGCGGGTGCTGCAGGAACCGGGCGCGCCCCAGGCGGTGATTTCGGCACTGGGCGACAGCTCGATCACCGTGTCGCTGCGAGCCTGGGTGAAGACGGCTGACTACTGGGACGTGATGTTCATGCTCAACGAGCATGCGCGCGACCGGTTGAAGGCCGAGGGCATCGACATCCCGTTTCCGCAGCGGGTAATCCGTGTGGTGCAGGAAGCGGCCGTGCAGTAACACGCCTCGAGCTCATCGCGGGTCAAGCCCGCTCCCACAGGTACATCATGTGTCTGGAGACAGTGATGACCGCGTGGGAGCGCGGCTTGCCCCGCGATTCGGGTGCACCGATTACACTTGTTCACTTCTTGTTACTGTCCGACCTTTGCCTTTTCTGGCATACAGGCTGGCTGATTTTCCCTGCCAGGCCTTGCCATGCTTACCCCGCTGATAAACATCACCCCGTTCCGGGCATTCTGTTTCGCCATGACCCTGGCGTTGTTCGAATTGCTGACCTACCTGGCCAGCGACGTGGTGATGCCTGCCATGCCCACGGTGGTGGGCGACTTGAATGCCAGCCCCGAATTCATCCCCCATGCGCTGAACCTCTACCTGCTTGGCGGTGTGCTGCTGCAGTGGCTGATCGGCCCGCTGGCCGACCGTTACGGGCGGCGTCCGCTGCTGCTGTGGGGGTGCGCCATCTTCTGCCTGGCCTGCCTGGCCACCTACTGGGTCGAGGGCATCGAGCTGTTCAACCTGCTGCGCCTGTTACAGGGCATTGGCCTGGGCTTTGTGGTCACGGTCAGCTACCCGGCCCTGAACGAAGCCTTCAGCGAGGCGGATGCGGTGCGCATGATGGCCCTGCTGGCCAACATCGCGCTGCTTTCGCCGCTGCTCGGCCCACTGGTAGGCACCGTGCTGCTGGAATGGGTCTCGTGGCGCTGGCTGTTCGTACTGTTCGCAGGGTTCGCCGTGCTGACCTGGTGCGCGCTGTACCGCTTCATGCCTGAAACCCTGGGGGTGGAGCGGCGCGACGGTACGCGCCTGGCCTTCCAGCCCATCCACCTGCTGCCCTTGCTGGCCGGTTACGGGCAACTGCTGGGCAACCGCCGCTTCGTTGCCGGCAGCGCTGCCCTGGGCCTGGTGGGCCTGCCGCTGATCGGCTGGATCGGTCTGTCGCCGGTGCTGCTGATTCATGACGAGGGCTTGAGCACCCTGGACTATGCACTGTGGCAATTGCCGGTGTTCGGCGGCCTGATTGCGGGCAACCTGATCATCAACCGCATTGCCGAGCGCTACAGCCTGCGCGTGCTGATCCGCAAGGCCCTGTGGCCGTATCTGATCGGCCTGGGCGCGGCCATGCTGGGCACCTGGCTGTACCCCTCGGTGTTCAGCCTGGTGGCGGGCATGTCGCTGTACGCACTGGGCCTGGGCATCGCCAACGCGGTGCTGTACCGCATGACGCTGTTCTCCAGCGAGCAGAGCAAGGGCCTGGTGTCGGCGATGCTGGGCATGATCACCATCGCCTTGCTGGGCCTGGGCGGCGCCTTGCTGGCGATGCTGGGGGCAGGGGCGAGCCTGTTGAGCTTCGCCCTGGCGGCAGGTTGCGCCGGGTTGCTGGCGCTGTGGCCGTTGCGCACGGTGCTGCAGGACGACGCCGAACTGGCGTCGCTGGCCTAGGCTCCGGGGCGCTCGGTGGTCTCGGGCTCCACGGGGGCCAGCTTGCCGCGCCGCAGTTCCTGGTGCCAGTGCAAGGCGATCAGGATCAGCGTTGGCACCCCGAGCATCGCGGTGATCAGGAAGAAGTCGTGATAGCCGTACTTCTCGACCATCACGCCTGAGTAGCCACCGATCAGGCGCGGCAACAGCAGCATGATCGAGCTGAGCAGGGCGTACTGGGTGGCCGAGAACTTCAGGTTGGTCAGGCTCGACAGGTAGGCCACGAAGGCCGAGGTCGCCAGACCCGAGCTGAAGTTGTCGAGCGAGATGGTCACCACCAGCATCTGCAGGTTCGGCCCCATGTCGGCGAGCATCAGGAACAGCAGGTTGGTCGCCGCAGAGGTCACACCGCCGATGAACAGGATCGGCAGGATGCCGAAGCGCACGATCAGCAGGCCGCCCATGCCGGCCCCGAACAGGGTCATGAACAGGCCGAAGATCTTGCTGACGCTGGCGATCTGGTCCTTGGTGAAGCCCTGGTCGATATAGAACACGTTGGCCATCACGCCCATCACCGTGTCCGACATGCGGTAGGTGGCGATCAGCCCCAGCAGCAGCAGCGCCTGCCAGCGGTAGCGCACGATGAAGTCGTTGACCGGAGTCAGCACCGGGGCCAGCCCGCGTCGTCCCATGGACGACAGGCACAGCGTGGTGAGGGTGATGTAGAGGATCGCGCGCAGGAAGGCGCGGTCTTCAAGCAGCAGGTCGAGCAGGCTGGCGCCTTCGAACAGCACGCTGGCGAAATCGGTGTTGTACAGCTGGGTGAACATCGCCGGTACCGACACCAGCAGAATGATCAGCACGAAGACCGAGGCCAGCTGGTGGCCGAAGCCGTAGCGCGCCGCCGACAGCTGGGTACGCAGGGGTACGGGCGGCTCGCGCATCAGCAGGCTGGTGATCAGGGCGGGCACCATCAGCACGCCGAACAGCACATAGGTGCCGGTCCAGGCGCTGTGCTTGTAGCTGAAGCCGGTGGAGCCGAACCCTTCGGCAAAGAACAGCGCGCCCGCAGTGGCCAGCAGGGCGGCGACCCGGTAGCCGGCCATGTAGCTGGCGGCCAGGGCGGCCTGGCGCTGGTCGCCGGCGATCTCGAGGCGGTAGGCATCCACGGCGATGTCCTGGGTGGCCGAGGCGAAGGCCACCAGCACCGCCAGCGCGATCAGCCACGACAGGTGCTTCTGCGGGTCGCAAAAGCCCATGCCGACCAGGCCGATGACCACCAGGATCTGTGACAGCACCAGCCAGGAACGGCGTCGGCCAAGCTTGCCCAGCAATGGCAGGCGCCATTGGTCCAGCAGTGGCGACCATACCCACTTGAAGGCGTAGGCCAGGCCGATCAGGCTGGCATAACCGATGGTTTCACGGGCAACCCCGGCTTCGCGCAGCCATACCGACAGGGTCGAGAACACCAACATATAGGGCAGGCCGGCGGCAAAGCCGAGCAGCAACAGCACCAGGGTCGACGGGCTGGCATAGGCAGCGAGCGCAGCGCGCCAGGTTTTACGGGGCATGGGCCAACATCTGCCTCAAGTTTGCGAAAACAAAGCGCGCACTCTAACCGCTGTGCTCCATCGGGCGCCAGCCATGGCGCAACATATCCACACGATTGTTCCGGACGGTCACCCCTTCGGCCCGCAGGCGGGCCCGCTGCTCATCCCCGGAGGGCGTGCCAAGGGCCAGGCTCAGGCGTCCGCCGGCGCCCAGCACGCGGTGCCAGGGCAGGCGAGTGTCGCTCGGCAACTGGCTGAGGGTGCGCCCCACCCAGCGCGCCGCGCGGCCCAGGCCGGCGATGGCCGCCAGTTCACCATAGCTGACCACCTTGCCTGGCGGCAGTTGGCCCAGCACCAGGTAGAGCGCCGTCCGTCGGTCTTCTGCGCGCTGCTGCGCGTCGGTCAAGGCCGCACTCATCGGGGCGTTGCGGGGCAGTGAAGGGGGCAGGGCGCACAAATACGAATTGAACTCATCGGCATTGGCTGGGTCAGTCCTTGTTCTGCTGGCGGGTATCTGGATAATGCCCGATTTTTCTGCGAACCCGAGTTTCTGTACTGCCTATGTATTCTAGAGCCTTGTTGTGCCTTGTGATGACCGGTGTCTGCGCCCCTGCGGTGGCCGATACCGTATGGATGAAGAACGGCGACCGGCTCAGCGGCAAGATCAAGGTCTTCGACGGTGGCAAGCTGGTGCTGCAGACCGAATACGGTGGCTCCATCGCGCTGGACTGGAAGAAGGTCAAGACCCTGGAGAGCGACCAGGAACTGCTGGTCAAGCAGGACGCCTACACCGGCGAGAAGGCCAAGTCGCTGCAGGCCGGTGAAGACGGCCAGGTGATCCTGGCCAATGGCGAGGCGCCCAAGGCGGTTGAACTGGCCAGCATCCAGCAGATCATGAAGCCCAAGCCGCTGGTCGAAGACATGCTGTGGAGGGGCAACATCGACCTGGCGCTGGACTACAAGCGCGCCGAGACCGACAGTGACGACTACGACGTCGACTTCAAGACCACTGCCCGTCACGGTCGCTGGCGGCATAACGCCGAGGGCGAGTACAACCGCGAGACCAAGAACGACACGACCACCACCAACAACTGGAGCGCCGAATACGCGCTGGACCGCTTCATTACCGAGCAGTGGTTCTGGCAGGGGCGTCTGAACTACAAGCGCGACCACATCGAAGACCTGACCCGCCAGCGCACGGTCGGTACCGGCCCGGGCTACCAGTTCTGGGACGACGAGCTGGGCGCGTTCTCGCTGGGTTCGCTGCTCAACCGCACCGACTACGAGTACAGCGACGGCGGCAAGGACAACTTCTATTCGCTGGGCGTGAAGTGGGACTACAACCGCTACCTGATCGGCAAGTCGGTCGAGCTGTTCACCAACGGCGAGGTTGGCAAGCCGCTGGGCGGCGTGGCGGACTACAGCCTGGATGCCGAGGTGGGCCTGCGCTACAAGGTCACCGAATGGGCATCGCTGAACCTGAAGGCCGAGAAGGACATCATCAGCGGCACCAGCGACAGCGACCTGGACAAGACGCGCTACACCGTCGGCTTCGGCGTGGCCTGGTAAACCGCTTTCGCATTCAGGGGCCGGCGCCTGCAGGCCCCCTTGGCAATCGCCACTGATAATGATTAGCTTGTCGCGATCACACCTTTCCCAGGAGCACCCCCGTGAGCGCGAAGGCTGCAAGGCAGGCAAGAGAGCTGCTGCTCAAGGAGTACCGTGGCGTACTCTCGACCCATTCAAAATCGATGCCCGGCTTCCCCTTCGGTTCCGTGGTGCCGTATTGCCTGGACGCCGACGGTAACCCGCTGATCCTGATCAGTCGCATTGCCCAGCACACCCACAACCTGCAAAAAGACCCCAAGTGTTCGCTGCTGGTAGGTGAGCGCGATGCCGAGGATGTGCAGGCGGTGGGTCGTCTTACCGTGATGGCCGAGGCCCACAAGCTGGCCGACCCCGAGGCCATCGAGGCCGCCGCCGGGCGCTATTACCGCTACTTCCCCGAATCGAGCCAGTACCACAGCGCCCACGACTTCGACTTCTGGGTGCTCAGGCCGGTGCGCCATCGCTATATCGGCGGCTTCGGCGCGATTCACTGGCTGGACGACGTGACCCTGGCCAACCCGTTCGCCGGCAAGGCCGAGGTGAGCATGGTCGAGCACATGAACGACGACCATGCCAACGCCATCGCGCACTACGTCGAGCTCAGCGGCCTGCCTGCCAGCGCACCGGCCTCGCTGGTAGGGATCGATACCGAGGGCATGCACCTGCGCATCGGCCAGGGCCTGCACTGGCTGGCGTTTCCAAGGTCTTGCAATACACCGATACAAGTACGCGAAGCCCTGGTTTTGCTGGCCCGCGCCGAACAGTGGCCTGCTCGCGAGGCGGTCGAGGGTTGAAATTGCAACGGCCAGCAACCATTTAAGGTCGTACCTGCAAGGACATCTTGCGTAGAGGAACCCTTGATGCGTGCTTTTCTACTGCTGTTTCTGCTTTTCCCGGTGCTCGAGCTGTATGTGTTTTTCAAGGTCAGCACCGCGATCGGATTTTTCCCGGCGCTGCTGCTGATCATCGCGGGCTCGGCCCTTGGTGTGCTGGTGGTGCGGGTCGCGGGCCTTGCCACCGCGCTGCGTGCGCGGGCGAGCCTGCAGCGCGGCGAATTGCCGGCCGAAGACATGTTCCACGGCCTGATGCTGGCCCTGGGTGGCGGTCTGCTGTTGCTCCCCGGCTTCATCAGCGACGTGATCGGCCTGATCGTGCTGTTGCCGTTCAGCCGCCGGTTGCTGGCCAACAAGCTGCGCCAGCGCGCCGAAGCCCAGGCCATGCGTCAGCGCGCCTTCGGCGACGACCCGTTCAATGCGCCGCCCGGTGCACCGCGTCAGCCCAATGTGATCGAAGGCGAATACGAAAAGCGTGACCCGTGACGCGAGCGCTCGCCCGCGTAGCATGAAACGGCCCTTCGGGGCCGTTTTTCATTTGGCGCGCCGGCCTGCAAAAATTTTCATCGGCAAGCCTTGTAATCGCCTTGGCCGACCTCATGTATGGGTCACCGCAAGGTTTCTGGGCATTTGCCCCAGACAATACATGCGTGGCCCGCCCCGCGGTCCACGATCGGCTACGCCGAAAGCATCAACACGCCGGTAACGATACCGGCCGATGAAAACCACTATCAGGAGAGATCGACAATGAAGCTTCGTCCTCTGCATGACCGCGTCGTCATCCGTCGCAGCGAAGAAGAATCGAAAACCGCTGGCGGTATCGTTCTGCCAGGCTCGGCCGCTGAAAAACCCAACCGTGGCGAAATCGTCGCCGTGGGTACCGGCCGCATCCTGGACAACGGCGAAGTGCGCGCGCTGGCCGTGAAAGTGGGTGACAAGGTGGTTTTCGGCCCGTACTCGGGCAGCAACACTGTGAAAGTTGACGGCGAAGACCTGCTGGTAATGGCTGAGAACGAGATTCTCGCCGTTATCGAAGGCTGATCCGCTGGTTTCCCGTTACTCCAAAGTATTCAAGGATTAAACGATCATGGCTGCTAAAGACGTAAAATTCGGCGATTCCGCCCGTAAGAAAATGCTGGTTGGCGTCAACGTTCTGGCTGACGCGGTAAAAGCGACCCTGGGCCCGAAAGGCCGCAACGTGGTTCTGGCCAAGAGCTTCGGCGCGCCAACCATCACCAAAGACGGTGTTTCGGTTGCCAAGGAAATCGAACTCAAGGACGCCTTCGAGAACATGGGCGCCCAACTGCTGAAAGACGTGGCCTCCAAGGCTAACGACGAAGCGGGCGACGGCACCACCACCGCTACCGTTCTGGCTCAGGCCATCGTCAGCGAAGGCCTCAAGGCCGTTGCTGCCGGCATGAACCCGATGGACCTCAAGCGCGGTATCGACAAGGCCACCATCGCCATCGTCAAAGAGCTGAAGAACCTGTCCAAGCCATGCGCCGATTCCAAGGCCATCGCTCAGGTCGGTACCATCTCGGCCAACTCCGACACCTCCATCGGTGAAATCATTGCCGAAGCCATGGAAAAAGTCGGTAAAGAAGGCGTGATCACCGTCGAAGAAGGCTCGGGCCTGGAAAACGAACTGTCGGTTGTAGAAGGCATGCAGTTCGACCGTGGCTACCTGTCCCCTTACTTCGTCAACAAGCCGGACACCATGGTTGCCGAGCTCGACGGCCCGCTGCTGCTGCTGGTCGACAAGAAGATCTCCAACATCCGCGAACTGCTGCCAGTACTGGAAGCCGTTGCCAAGGCCGGTCGTCCGCTGCTGATCGTGGCTGAAGACGTCGAAGGCGAAGCGCTGGCTACCCTGGTGGTCAACAACATGCGCGGCATCGTGAAAGTGGCTGCGGTCAAGGCACCTGGCTTCGGCGACCGCCGCAAGGCCATGCTGCAGGACATCGCCGTTCTGACCGGCGGTACCGTGATCTCCGAAGAAATCGGCCTGAGCCTGGAGTCGACCACCCTGGAGCACCTGGGCAACGCCAAGCGCGTGACCCTGTCCAAGGAAAACACCACCATCATCGACGGTGCTGGCGTTGAAGCCGACATCGAAGCACGCGTCAAGCAGATCCGTGCCCAGATCGAAGAGACTTCCTCGGACTACGACCGTGAAAAACTGCAAGAGCGTCTGGCCAAGCTGGCTGGCGGTGTTGCCGTGATCAAGGTCGGTGCCGGCACCGAAGTTGAAATGAAAGAGAAGAAAGCCCGCGTTGAAGACGCTCTGCACGCTACCCGCGCAGCCGTCGAAGAAGGCGTGGTACCTGGCGGTGGCGTGGCGCTGGTTCGCTCGCTGCAGGCCATTGCCGAGCTCAAGGGTGACAACGAAGACCAGAACGTGGGTATCCAGTTGCTGCGTCGCGCCGTCGAGTCCCCACTGCGCCAGATCGTTGCCAACGCCGGCGACGAGCCAAGCGTGGTAGTCGACAAGGTCAAGCAAGGTTCGGGCAACTTCGGTTACAACGCTGCTACCGGCGAGTACGGCGACATGATCGAAATGGGCATCCTGGACCCTGCCAAGGTGACCCGTTCGGCTCTGCAGGCCGCGGCCTCGATCGGTGGTCTGATGATCACTACCGAAGCCATGGTTGCCGATGCGCCTGAAGACAAGGCTGCCGGTGGCATGCCTGACATGGGCGGCATGGGTGGCATGGGCGGCATGGGCGGCATGATGTAAGCCAGCCTTACCCGCTTGAAGAAGAGCCCCGCCTTGTGCGGGGCTTTTTTATGTCTGGCAGAAACCCTTCGCCAGCCAGGCTGGCTCCTACAGACGTTCAGCGAATCCTGTAGGTGCCAGCCTGGCTGGCGAAGCGGCCAGTGACGGCTTGCGATACAACACCAGCCAGTAGCACCCCAACCCGATCAGCCAGCAGAACACTGCGGTCCACACATTGTGCGAAAAGAAGTGGGCGCCCTGCAGCATCCTGCCCACCGAAAACACCACCCCCAGGCCAAAGGCGAACACCAGCGCGGCCTTGGCCAGGCGTGGCTTGCGATCACGCAGGACAAAAAACAGCGCAAACAGGGTAAACCCCGTGGCCGCATGTCCGCCCGGCCAGCAGCGCCCTGGCTTGTCGGTGGCGGGGCGGGCCTCTAACAGCTTGCTGTAGGTTTCCTGGCCGCCGAATTCGCTCAGGCTCCAGGGGCACTGCACCGCCGTCGCGGCCTTGAGCGGCGTCACGAAGCCGGTCGACAGGCCCATCGCCAGCACCAGGCAACCCAGTTCCCGGCGCCAGCTCTTGAGGCGCTGCAGCACAAAGCTGGCGGCAAAGCCGACGATGGCCAGCACCGCGAACAGGATCACCAGCTCCTTGGCGCGGTCATGCAGGATGTCTTCGAGAAAATAGCTGTGACGACCGATGAACTGGCCCGCCTGCGGGTCGAACGCGAGGTTGGCCAGGGCCATGTCCAGGTCGGTCAGCTCCAGCAGGATCAGGCACACGGCGGTCAGCAGCGGAATGCCCAGGGCAATCCACAGGTTCAGCGGGCGGGACGCGGGCAAAGGGGGAGTGGCAGGCATGGCAGGGTCCAGGCAGGCAATGGAAACTGCCGATTGTGTGCCGGCGCGCCTACGCTATGTGTGAAGCTGGGGTGAAAAAAATGTCAGTTGCGATTAAATCCATGCGGCGCTGGCGGGGCCTGGACGATGGCCTTAAGCTGCGCCTGCCAAGCAGGCAAACGAGGACGGGGGAGAGGTACCGATGCGAATTCTACTGGTTGAAGACAACCGCGATATTCTGGCCAACCTGGCCGATTACCTGGGCCTCAAGGGCTACACCGTCGACTGCGCCCAGGACGGCCTGTCGGGCCTGCACCTGGCTGCCACCGAGCACTACGACCTGATCGTGCTCGACATCATGCTGCCCGGCATCGACGGCTACACGCTGTGCAAGCGCCTGCGCGAGGATGCCCGGCGCGATACCCCGGTGATCATGCTGACCGCCCGCGACCAGCTCGACGACCGCCTGCAGGGCTTTCGCTCCGGCGCCGACGACTACCTGCTCAAGCCGTTCGCCCTGTCGGAACTGGCCGCGCGCATCGAAGCGGTGCTGCGCCGGGCCCAGGGCGGTGGCCGGCGCAGCCTGAACGTCGGCGACCTCAGCTACGACCTCGACACCCTGGAGGTCACCCGCCAGGGCAAGTTCCTCAAGCTCAACCCGGTCGGCCTCAAGCTGCTTGCAGTGCTGATGCAGAAGAGCCCCCACGTGCTGCGCCGCGAGGTACTGGAAGAAGCCCTGTGGGGCGACGACTGCCCCGACAGTGACAGCCTGCGCAGCCACGTCCACCAGTTGCGCCAGGTGATCGACAAGCCATTCGACAAGCCCCTGCTGCATACCGTGCACGGTGTTGGCTATCGACTGGCCGAGGGTCGTGATGGAGTTTAAGCAAAGCCTTGCCCAGCGCATCATCATCGCCTTCGCGCTGATGAGCGCGCTGGTGGCCGGGGCCTTCGCCTTCGGCATTGTGGCCACCGTGCACCTGGTGGAAGAGCGCCTGATCTCCTCGGTACTGGGGGGCGACCTCAAGCGCATGCTGCTGATGGACAGCGTATCGGAGTGGAGCCACCGCCCGCGGCCCGACCAGTTGTTCTACTACAGTGGCGGGCGCGACGACTTCGACCTGCCCAAGGACCTGCGTCACCTCACCCCGGGGTTTCACGAAGTGTTTCGCGAGCACCTGTCGTACCACGCCATGGTCGAGGTGGTGGACGGGCGGCACTACGTGCTGCTGCAGGACCAGAGCGATTTCGAAGAACGCGAGCGTGTGCTGTTCGCCGTGGTGGTGGTGGGCTTCGTGCTCAGCCTGGCATTGGCGGTGTTCCTCGGCTGGGTGCTGGCACGGCGGGTGATGGCCCCGGTGATCCGGCTGGCGCGCCAGGTGCGCCACCGCGACCAGTTGCTGGGCCTGGCGCCGCCCCTGGCGCCGGACTACGCGGCCGACGAAGTGGGGCAACTGGCGGTGGCCTTCGACGCCACCCTGGGGCGCCTGCGCGATGCACTGACCCGCGAGCGGCTGTTCACCAGCGATGTCAGCCATGAACTGCGCACGCCCCTGATGGTGCTGGCCAGCTCGTGCGAGCTGCTGCTGGAGAACCCGGCCATCGACAATCGCGCCCGCGCCCAGGTCGAGCGCATTTCGCGGGCCACCGAAGAAATGCGCGAGCTGGTGCAGACCTTCCTCATGCTCGCCCGCGCCCAGCGCGACGAGGGTGCCGTCGCTTCGCGGGCAAGCCTGCGCGAGGTGGGCAACGAACTGATCGGCGTCTGGCGCGACACCATCGAGCAGAAGGGGCTTACCCTCACCTACCTCGACACCGGCGCGCTGCCGACCCTGTACAACGCCACGTTCCTGCAATCGGTGATGGGCAACCTGCTGCGCAATGCGGCGCACTACACCGACCAGGGGTACATCCGCCTCACCCTGGAACCCGATGGCTTCACCGTCGAGGACAGCGGCGTGGGAATTCCCGAGGAGCATCGCGAGGCCATGTTCCAGCCGTTCGTGCGCGGCGGCGAAAAACGCGGGGAAGGGCTCGGGCTGGGCCTGTCGCTGGTGCAGCGGATCTGCGAGGACCAGGGCTGGAGCGTCAGCCTGAGCGCCGCCGAGCCCCATGGTTGCCGGTTCCATGTGAAATTGGGCACGGCCGGGTCGCAGGCCCCCGGAAACACCTTGTAACTTACCGACGCAACCTGACATTTTTTTCACGTTCGCATGACCTGACGCCAACGTCGCCCTGCTTAAGGTAGGCGGCATTGGAGTCAGGAGATGCACCATGCGCAGTCCCATCAAGCTCAAGTTTTCCGAAAAGTACGACGAGCAGCACGCTCAACAGTACCTGCACAAGCACCAGGACGGCATTGCCCGCCGCTTGTCCCACCAGCGTGACGAGCAATTGGCCCGGCGTGCCCTGGCGCTGGCCGGCGAGCCTGGCCTGGTGCTGGACCTGCCCAGCGGTGCCGGCCGTTTCTGGCCGCTGCTGGCCGAAAAGGCCAACCGCGTGATCATCGGCGCCGACAATTCCGCCGCCATGCTGCAGATCGCCTGCGGGTCGCAACCGGCAGAAGTGGTCAAACGGGTACGGCCCTTGCAGACATCAGCCTTCGCCATCGATCTGCCGGACAACGCGGTAGACAGCATTTTCTGCATGCGGCTGTTCCACCACATTGGCGAAGCGGCCCATCGCAAGGCGATTCTTTCGGAGTTTCAACGGGTTAGCCGCGACAGCGTGATCATCTCGTTGTGGGTGGACGGCAACATCAAGGCCTGGCGGCGTAAACGCCTGGAAGCACGCCGTAACAACGGGCAGGCCGATGGCAGTTACCAGAACCGTTTTGTGTTACCAGCTGCTACGGTTGAACAGGAGTTCGAGGCCGCAGGTTTCCGTATTCAGGAACGAATGGACTTTTTGCCGTTCTATGCGATGTGGCGAGTTTACGTATTGCGCAAGGGGTGAAGGAATGGCTGTGGAAGGAACGGGCGGTACGGCGGTCTCGGATCAATTCGATTACTTCTGGCAGCGCCAGGGCGAATGGGTGGAGGCACCCAACCAGCGGCGTGGCGGCGAAAGCGGCGTGCAGCGCCTGAGCGACGAGACGGGCCATCTGCTGTATGCCAAGCGCCAGGTCGGGCATATCTACCGCAGCCTGCTGCACCCCTTCGGTCGCCCCACGGTATTGCGTGAGTTCGCTGCCCTGAGCAGTTTCGAGCAGTTGGGCGTGCGGGTGCCGCATATCGTCTATTGCGGCGTGGAGCGCGATGCCCAGCACCAGTGGCGGGCGCTGCTGGTCAGCGAGGCGCTGGACGGTTTCGAGGAGATCGACCTGTGGTACGCCGGCGGCGGGCGCGAGCAGCACGGCGAGGCGCTGCACGACCGGGTGCTCGAGGACCTGGCCGGCAACCTGGCGCGCATGCACCGCGGGCACTGGCAGCATGGCTGCCTGTACAGCAAGCATATTTTCGTGAAGGTGACCGGCGAGGGCGCGGATGCGCGTGCCGAGGTCGCCTTGCTGGACCTGGAGAAGTGCCGCCGGCGCATCAGCTGCCAGCGTGCGGCCGCCAATGACCTGAAGCAACTGCGCCGCCATTCGTCGTGGAACGATGCGGACTGGAAGAAGTTGCTCTACTTTTACGAAGTGGCGTTTGGCAGCGCTGTCAAAGGTTTAGAGCAATGAAACTAGAAATAGCACGAGGTTTGTTTCTGCTTGTGGCGTTGGCGGTGGCTTCGGTGGCTTTCGCCGCGTGGGAGGAGCCGCGTCCGCAGGTGCTCAGTTCCATCGACCTGGGCGCGCAGTGTCCGCTGCCGCGGACGGCCAAGCCGGTCGTCACGGCGCAACCGGACCATGACCTGCTGTTGTTCCTGTTCGGCATGAGCCGGGGGCTGCGCTCCAACGGGTGATGAAGTGTATCGACGCGGGTCAAGCCCGCTCCCACAGGGTTGCAGTGATCCTTGCGGGAGCGGGCTTGACCCGCGATGCGTTCAACTCGATTCCAGCGCCGTACTTGGCATTTCCTTCCTGGCCAGCAACGTATACACGCACGGCAACACGAACAACGTGAACAGCGTGCCCACCGACATCCCGGTGGCGATCACCATGCCGATGTCGAACCGACTCACCGCCCCGGCGCCCGTCGCCAGTATCAGCGGCACCATGCCGAATACCATCGCCGCCGTGGTCATCAGCACCGGCCGCAGGCGTATCGCTGCCGCTTCCTCTACGGCATCCCGCGCGCTCAGCCCCTTGTGCAGGCGCAACTGGTTGGCGAACTCGACGATCAGGATGCCGTGCTTGCTGATCAGCCCGATCAGCGTCACCAGCCCCACCTGGGTGTAGATGTTCATGCTCGACCACCCCAGAAACAGCGGGATCAATGCTCCACAGATCGACAGGGGCACCGTCACCAGGATCACCAGCGGGTCGCGGAAACTCTCGAACTGCGCCGCCAGCACCAGAAAGATGATCGCCAGCGCCAGACCGAAGGTCACCCACAGCGCACTGCCTTCCTGCACGAACTGACGTGCCTGCCCGCTGTAGTCGAAGGCGAAGCCTGCCGGTGCCTCCTGCTGGGCGATGCTGCGCACGGTCTCCAGGGCCTCGCCCATGCTCACCAGCGGGAAGCCCTGGATGATCGCCGAGTTCAGCTGCTGGAACTGGTTGAGCTGGCGCGGCCGCGCGCGGTCGCTGACGCTGATCAGGGTCGACAGGGGCAGCATTCGGCCCTGCTCGTTCTTCACGTAGTAGTTGTTCAGCCAGCCGGGGTTGTCGCGGTAGGCCTGCTCGACCTGGGCGATCACCTTGTAGCTGCGCCCCTCGATGGTGAAGCGGTTGATCTCGGCCTCGCCCAGCAGCGTGGCCAGGGTGCCGCCCAGGGCATCCATCGACACCCCCATCTGCGCCGCCTTGGCCCGGTCGATATCCACCACCACCTCCGGCTTGTCGAATGCCAGGTCGATGTCCAGGAAGGCGAACTTGCCCGAGGCCTGGGCGCGGTCCTTGACCCGCTGCGCCACTTCCAGCAACGACACGTAGTCATTCGGCGTGTTGATCACGAAGGCAAATGGCAGGCCTTCGCCGGTGCCCGGCAGGGAGGGCAGGTTGAAGCCGAAGATCTGCAGGCCGCTGATGGTCGCCAGCTTGGCCTGCACCTCGGGCAGCAACTCCATCTGGGTGCGGCTGCGCTGGTTCCACGGCTTGAGCAGAAAGCCGCCGATGCCCGATTGCACGCCGTTGAAGCCGTTGATCTGGAACGAGGAGTAGTACTCGGGGAATGACTTGAAGATCGTGATGAACTCGTCGGTGTAGGCGTTCAGGTAATCGAGGTTGGCCGGTTGCGGGGCGGTGGCCATCATGAAGATGATGCCCTGGTCTTCGTCCGGGGCCAGCTCGTTCTTGCTGAACATCAGAAACACCGGGATCAGGCACAGCACGATCAGGGCGAACACGATCACCACCGGCCGGGTCTCGAGGGTGCCGTGCAAAAGCGTCTGGTAGCGGCGCTTGAGCCGCTCGAACAGCTGGTCGAGGCGATGGGCCAGGCCGCTGGGGTTCTGCTCCGGGCGCAGCAGCAGGGCACACATCATCGGCGACAGGGTCAGCGCGACGATGCCGGAAATCACCACGGCCCCGGCCAGGGTCAGGGCGAACTCCTTGAACAGGGCCCCGGTGAGGCCCTCCAGGAAACCGATGGGGGCGTACACCGCCGCCAGGGTGATGGTCATCGAGACCACCGGCATGGCGATCTCCCGGGCGCCTTCCAGCGCGGCGTCGAACGGCGTCTTGCCCTCCTCGATATGGCGGTGGATGTTCTCCACCACCACGATCGCATCGTCCACCACCAGGCCGATGGCCAGCACCATCGCCAGCAGCGTCAACAGGTTCAGCGAGTAGCCCATCAGTTGCATGAAGAACAGCACGCCGATCATCGACAGCGGGATGGTGATCACCGGGATCAGCACCGAGCGCAGCGCGCCGAGAAACAGGAACACCACCACGATCACGATCAGCACCGCCTCGACCAGGGTCTTGACCACCTCGTCGATGGAGGCCTGGATGAACAGCGTGGCGTCATAGGCGATGGAGGCCTTGAGGTTGGGCGGCAACTGCGCTTCCAGCTCCGGCATCAGCTTGCGCACCTCCTTGATCACGTCCAGCGGGTTGGCGGCCGGGGTGGCCTTGATGCCGATGTACACCGACGGCGTGCCGTCGAACGAGCTGACCGTGTCGTAGTTCTCCGCGCCCATCTCCACCCGTGCCACATCGCCCAGCAGCACGCGGCTGTCGCCCTTGGTCTTGAGCGGGATGGCGGCGAAGGCTTCGGCCGACTTGAGTTCGGTGGTGGCGTTGATGCTGGTGACCACGTACTGGCCCTTGACCTCGCCGGCGGCGGACAGGAAGTTGTAGCGGCGCACCGCGGCAGTCACATCGCCGGCGCTCAGGCCGTAGCCGGCCAGCTTCACCGGGTCGATCCACAGGCGCATGGCGAACACCTGGTTGCCGAGGATCTCGGCTTCGGCCATGCCGGGCAGGGTGGCGAGCTTGGGCTGGATCACCCGCGACAGGTAGTCGGTGATCTGCGGGTTGCTCAGCTCCTTGCTGTAGAAGCTGATGTACATCAGCGCCGAGGCATCGGCGGCCTCCTTGCTCAGCACCGGGTCCTCGGCGTCCTGGGGCAGCTTGTTCTTGACCTCGTTGGCCTTGGCCAGCAGCTCGGTGAACAGCCGGTCGCTGTCGGAGCCGATGCGCGCGTAGATCGAGATCACCGAAAAATTCTGCCGGCTCACCGAGGTCATGTAGTCAATGCCTTCGGCACTGGCCAGGCTCTGCTGCAGGGGCTGGGTGATGTAGCCCTGGATGGTTTCGGCGTTGGCCCCTGGGTAGGCGGTGGTCACCGTGATCAGGGCGTTTTCCATCTGCGGGTACTGGCGGATCGGCAGTTTGCTCCAGGCCTGGAACCCCAGCAGCACGATCAGCAGGCTGACCACGCTGGCCAGCACCGGGCGACGGATGAACGGGTCGGTAAAGGCCATGGCGGTTCCTTGGTCAGTCGGCGCCGGGCTGGCTGGTCGGTTCGGCTTGCAGGGTCTTGTCGGCGCTCAGGGTGACAGCAGCGCCCTGGGTCAGCTTCAACTGGCCGGCGGTGACCACCGTTTCGCCGGGTGTGAGGCCCTTGGCGATCACCACCAGGCCGTCGCGGCGCTCGCCGGTCTCGACGAAGCGCCGCTCGGCGATCAGTTGCGGCTGGCCATCGGCCGTGGTCTGCACCTTGCCGTCTTCGGACTTTTGCGGCACGGCGACATACACCGAGTTGCCATAGAGGGTGTAGGTGACGGCGCTCTGCGGCACCACCACCGCGTTGCGCGGGTTGGGCAGCAACACCTGCAGGCTGGCGAACATGCCCGGCAGCAACGTGCCGTCGGGGTTGGCCAGGGTGGCGCGCACCTGCAGGTTGCGGGTGGTGTCGTCGACCTTGGGGTTGATCGCGCTGAGGGTGGCGGTGAAGCTGCGGTGCGGGTAGGCGGCCACCGAGACCAGCGCCTGCTGGCCGAGGCTGAGGTTGGGCAGCGCCTGTTCCGGCACGAAGAAGTCGACATACAGGCTGCTCAGGTCCTGCAGGGTGGCGATCACCGTGCCGCTGGCCAGGTAGCTGCCCAGGTCGACCTGGCGGATACCGATGGTGCCGGTGAACGGCGCGTTGATGCTCTTTTTCGCCAGGGATGCCTTGAGTTGCGCCACTACCGCCTGGTTGCGCAGCAGTTGGGCGCGCAGGCGGTCGAATTCGCCCTTGGAGATGGCCTGGCTGCCGACCAGCTGGCTGCCTCGCTGATAATCCACCTGGGCCAGCCCGAGGTCGGCCTGGGCGGTGCCGAGCAGGGCCGTCTCCACGTCGCTGTCCAGCTGCAGCAGCAGTTGCCCGGCCTTGACCTGCTGGCCGGATTCGAAGTGCAGGGCCTTGACCGTGCCGGCGATCTCCAGGCTCAGGTCCACCCCTTGCAGGGCCTTGAGGCTGCCCACGGCGGGCAGGCGGCTTTGCCAGGGCTGCTCGCGCGCCTCGGCGGCGGCAACGCTGACCGGCGGCTTGGGCGCGGAGAACTGCTGGATCTGGCGGTAGATGGACAAACCCTTGTAGCCGCCCAGGGCCAGCACCAGCAGCAGGACGATACCCAGCATGATGAGCATGCGACGGCGCAGCATGGACCAGCTCCCTGGAAGCGTTGTTGCGCAAGTCTAGTCGGTCGCGGCGCAGGGGGCCGGGTGTTGCTTGGGGATATTTGCTGCCAGTACCGGCCCCTTCGCCGGCAAGGCCGGCTCCTACAGACGGCGCCCAACCCGTAGGAGCCGGCCTTGCCGGCGAAAGGGGCGACCGGATATCAGATCAGGTGCAGATGGTTGTCCCACAACCCCGAAGGCAGTTGCAGCGGTTGCCCCACCAGCGCTGCCTTGCGGCAGTCGTACAGCCGGCAACGCCCTTGCCCGGAGGTCACCACAAAGCCATCGGCCACTGCGCCCACGCCCGCGCAGTCCGGCATCGGCGCATCCAGCTTCACCTCGGCGCTGTCCAGGTCCCAGATGAACAGGCGGTTGGCCCGTGGCGCGGTCATCGCCACCAGTCGCAGCTCGCTGTGCACCGCCACGCTGGCGGTGTACTGGGCCATGGACTGCAACTGGCGCTCCGGCACCGGGAAGGCCACGAACGGCTGCCCCGGACGCTTGATCGCCAGCAGCTCGGCGGTTTCGTCCGAGCCGCCCATGAACTGCTGGCACGCCAGCACGGTGCCGTCGTCGGCAATCGCCAGGTGGCGCACGCTGTTCATCTGCTGGCTCAGGGTTTCCTTGCTCAGCAGGGTGCCGTCGCGCTGCATCAGCACCAGGCTGGGCTGCATCGCATCCAGGTTCATCTCCACCCGGCTCTCGGCTTCGGTGCGGATACCGCCATTGGCCACCACCAGGGTCTCGCCGTCAGGCAGCCACGACACCTGGTGCGGGCCGATGCCGTGGGTCGGGATTTCCGAATGATGGGCCAGGTGTTCGCCTTCGAAGCGGTACACACCCAGCACGCCACGGCCCGGGTCGGTGGTGTCGTTCTCGGTGGCGTACAGCCATTCGCCGCCCTTGTGGATCACCGCGTGGCCATAGAAGTGCCGGTTCGGCTGCGAGGCCAGGGTCTGCAGCAGGCGCCCGTCGCGCAGGTCGATCAGGTAGCTCTCGGTGCCGGGGCGGCGCGCCACGAACAGCGCGATCGGCCGCTCGGGGTGGTTGATGATGTCGTGGCAGCGCAGGCCGACCTGGGTGGCGAACACCTGGGTGCCGTCCAGGCGATAGCCCACGGCATAGTGCTTGCCGTCCGCATCGTCACGGGCCGACAGCAGCAGCGGCTGCTGGCCCTTGCTGCGCCACAGGGTCCAGCCACCCAGGGTCAGGGCGCTGAGCAGCACGCTGCCGAGTTTGAGGGCCTGGCGTCGCAACATGATCAGTCACCGTCGTTGGCATTGAAGCCCAGCTGGATGTTCAGCGCCTTGGCCAGTTCACCTTCATGCAGGCGGTGAACCACGTTCAGGCTGTCGTAGAAGGCGTTCAGTTGCTCGCGGCCGGCATCGTCCTGGAGCATTTCGCCCAGGGGCCGGTCGATCGCCTTCAGTTGCTTGAGGGCATCAGCATAGGCCGCGTCGATCTTGTCGGCCAGGGCCTTCTGGCCCTTGCCCAGCAGGCCGCGCAGGCCCTGGTTGTCGACCCCGACCCACACGGTCTGGGCGGCGATCAGGCTGGCTTCCAGGCTCTTGAGCGAGGAGTGGCTGCGCCAGGCTTCAGCCTGCAGCGGCTGCGGGATGCCCTTGCTCAGGCGACCCATCGGCGTGCCGAGCTTCTTCTTCAGGGTGTCCAGCGCGGTGACCTGGGCGCGCAACAGGTCGGCGATCGCCTCATGGGAGTCGGCGTAGCGCTGGTTGGGGAACTTGGTCATCTGCGCCAGCATGCCGTCGGTGCTGTTCCAGCCTTTGAGGATCTCTTCGGCGAGGTTCTTCTGGTGTTCGCCGATGGCCACCAGCAGCGGGCAATAACGGGCCTTCTGTTCGGCGGTGGCGACGTCCGGCTTGCTGTCGAACAGGATGTACTCGTAGGCCGACAGGCCGCGCACCACGACGCTGGACTTGGCCACGGTCTCGGCATCCACCGGCTTGTCGCCGTTGACCAGTTGCTCGACCTGACGGCCCACCAGGTTCTTCTTGTCGGGCCAGAACTGCACCTGCCAGGCGCGGTTGCCCTCGGCCAGCGGGCCGATCAGCAGCGGTTGCAACTCGGCCCAGGCTTTTTGTGCGTGCAGGAAGTCGGCGCGTGCGGTGGCCAGGTCGGCCTTGCCTTCGCAGAAGGCCAGGGTGCTGACGGCCAGCTGGCGGTCGGCTTCGACCCAGCGGCTGTAGGTCGGCAGGATCACCTGCTTGGCGATCGCGGCAGAGGTCACGGCCTGCGGGTCCTGCGGCGAGCAGGCGCCCAGGGCGATGGCGGCGAGGCTGGTGAACAACAGCTTGGGACGGAACATGTCCGGCTCCTTCTCTAGAGTGAGTTCAGGAACGCCAGCAACGCGGCGCGTTGCTCGGCATTGAAGGTCAAGACGTGCTGGCGCGCAGGCTCGGCTTCGCCGCCGTGCCAGAGCACGGCCTCGAGCAGGTTGCGGGCGCGCCCGTCATGCAGAAACTGGGTATGGCCACTGACGGTCTGGTTCAGGCCGATGCCCCACAGCGGCGCGGTGCGCCAGTCCTGGCCACCGGCGGCGAATTCGCTGCGGTTGTCGGCCAGCCCCGGGCCCATGTCGTGCAGCAACAGGTCGCTGTAGGGGCGGATGGTCTGGTTGGCCAGCTCCGGCTCGGCGGCATTGGCCGAGGTGGTGAATGTGGGGGTGTGGCAGCCCTGGCAGCCGGCCTGGAAGAACAGGTTCTTGCCAGCCAGCACCTGGGGCGAATCGACGTCCTTGCGTACCGGCACCGCCAGGTTGCGGGTGTAGAACAGCACCAGGCGCAGGATGTTGTCGCTGACCTCCTGCTCGCCATCGGCGCCGTTGCCATTGGGCTGGGCCAGGCAATCGAGCTGCGCCGGGGTGCAGTCGTCGCGCGGCACCAGGCTGCTGGTCAGGCCCATGTCGCTGGAGAACGCATGGGCGTTCTGCTGGTTGAGGTTGGGTTGCCCGGCCTTCCAGCCGAAGCGGCCAAGTACCTGCTTGCCCTGGGCGTCGTCCCATACCAGGTTGGGCCGGCCACGAATGCCGGTGCCGTTGCGCCCCTCGGGGTCGGCGTTGGCCAGGATGGCCTCATCAGGGATGGCCTCGAGCAGGCCCAGGCCGATCATCGGCGGCGCGACGCGTGCCGAGAAGCGTGTGTCGGGGTGCATCGGGCCGTAGCCAAGCTGGGTGATCTGCAGCTGCGGCTTGCGCAGTTCGACCTGGGTGCCGTCCTTGAAGGTGACGTTCACCGGGGTGTAGCTGACCCGCACCTTGCCCTCGGGGGCCACGCCGGGCACGGCCATGTCCTGCAACTGCCCGCCATAGACCGGCTCGGGCACGATGCCCAGTTGCTCGATGACCTTGGCGTATTCGGGCTGGTCGGGGATCGACAGGCGCACCAGCATCGATACCGCGTTTTTGGCGCCCTCTGCGGGCGGGTGCCCGCGCCCGTCGCGAATATGGCAGTTCTGGCAGGCGTTGGTGTTGAACAGCGGGCCCAGGCCATCGCGTGCGGTGGTGGTGGACGGGGCGATCACCCACGGGCTGCGGAAGAAGCTGTTGCCCACGCTGAAGTCCAGGCGCTGGCTCGGGGTGAGGTTGGCCGAGGGCATGGAGTAGGCGTTGCGGTCGCGCTTGTTCACGGTGGTGCTGCCACCGGCACGCGCTTCGCCAGGTTCGGCCTTGGTGAAACGCGGGGCGTCGTCACAGGCGCTCAGGGCCAGGGCCAATAGCAGGGGAAGGGCGCGGTGAAGCGGAGCGGGCATCGAGAATCCTGAATGGCTAGCGTAAAACCGGCGTGCAAGCTTAGCAGGCGCGGGGGATATGAATAAGAGGGATTTGCGTTTGCTGGATGAAATCTGCTTCAGCTTCCAGCGAAGAGGTCCCACAAAAAAAAGGCGACCCGAAGGCCGCCTCTGTTTCAGCACGCTACCACTCAGAACTCGTGGTCAGCGGTGTCCGGGTTCAGGTCGGTGATGCCCAGTTTGCCCGCAGCCTGTTCGATGGCACCGGTCTGCTTGACCAGCGCGGCGATGGCGTCACGCACGATCTGGTTGCCCGCAGCGTTGTCGGCAGCGATCAACTGGTCGTAGTGCTCACCCTTGAGGGCGTGGTCGACCATCACCTGGATCTTCGCCTCGGTGGCTTCCAGATCGGCCTTCAGGGTGTTGTCGGTGGCCGGATCGACCTTGGCCACCAGCGACGACAGGCTCGGGCCGCTCAGCTTGGTGCCGTCGGTGCGGGTGTACTCGCCCAGGTAGACGTTGCGGATACCCTTGGCGTCGTAGAAGTGCGAGTAGTGGGTGTTGTCGCTGAAGCAGTCCTGCTCGTCCTCAGGCGAGTTGGCTTCCAGCGAGACCTTCATGCGCTCGCCCGCCAGTTCGCCCAGCGACAGGCTGCCCATGCCGAACAGCATCTTGCGCAGGCCGTTGGCGACAGGTTCTGCCTCCAGGGTGGCGCGATAGTTGTCGGCCACTGCCGGCTTCCAGTTGCCGACCATTTCTTCCAGGTCGTTGACCAGCAGCTGGGTCACGGCCTTGAGGTAGGCACGACGACGCTCGTTGTGACCGCCGGTGGCGCCTTCGCCTTGCAGGTAGTCCGAGGCAGGGCGGTTGCCGGCGCCCGGGCCGGTGCCGTTGAGGTCCTGGCCCCACAGCAGGAATTCGATGGCGTGGTAGCCGGTGGCGACGTTGGCTTCCGAACCGCCCAGCTCGTTCAGGCTGGCCAGCTTCTCGGGGGTCAGGTCCTTGACGTCGACCTTGTCTTCGCCCACCTGGATCTCGGTGTTGGCGATGATGTTGGCGGTGGCGGCCGGGTTGCCCAGGGCGTGTTCATAGCTCTTGTCGACGTAGTCGATCAGGCCTTCGTCCAGCGGCCAGGCGTTCACCTGACCTTCCCAGTCGTCGATGATGGTGTTGCCGAAGCGGAACACTTCGCTCTGCAGGTACGGTACACGGGCGGCTACCCAGGCAGTCCTGGCGGCGGCCAGGGTGTCGGCGTCGGGCTTGGCAAGGAAGGCATCGACTGCGGTCTGCAGGGTCTTGGCGGTGCTCAGCGAGTCGCTGTACACGGCATACACCATCTCGGCGTAGTGCTTGACCACCGCCTGGGCGGCGGCTTCGTCGACGGCCCCGGACGCCTGGGTGGTGCTGGCGGCAGCAGGTGCGGCGGCCTGTGGTGCGGCGGCCTTGTCCTTGTCATCGCCGCAGCCGGCGAGGGAGATGGCAATGGCCAGCAGACTGGCGGTGGCCAGAGGCATACGAATCATGGGCTATTCCTGCGTCGAGAGGTTGAACAGGCGTGCAGCCGCACGCAAAGGTGCAACATAATGCGAAAGATATGCATTTTCTGTAAAGAGGTTGCCACGTAAAAATTCAAATGCTGTTCACGCTGCCCTTGGCGGCAGCGTCACTCACAGAATCGATACCTGGTTGCGTTGCGCCGCTTTGAGGAAGGCGGTCAGCTCGCGTGCCGGCAGTGGTTTGCTGTAGTGGTAGCCCTGACCTTCATGACAGCCCTGGGCAATGATGTAGGCTTCCTGCTCGGCGGTTTCCACGCCCTCGGCGATCACCTGCATGCCCAGGCTCTTGCCCAGCTGGATGATCGCGCGAACGATGGTGGCGTCGTCGTCATCGTCGAGCAGGTCCTGCACGAAGCTCTTGTCGATCTTGATCTTGTCCAGCGGCAGCGACTTGAGGTAGCTGAGCGAGGAGTAGCCGGTGCCGAAGTCGTCAATCGCGATCAGCGCGCCGGAGCGGCGCAGGCTCAGCAGGTGCTGGGCGGCAGTGCTGATGTCTTCCATCAGGCCGGTCTCGGTCACTTCCAGTTCCAGGCTGCGCGGCGGCAGGCGGTAGATCTGCAGCAGGTTGTTGACCACCCGGGGCAGCTCGCTGTGGTGCAGTTGCACGGTCGACAGGTTGACTGCCATGCGCAGGTCGCTGAAGCCCTGGTCGTGCCATTCGCGCAGTTGCCGGCAGGCCTGGTCGAGCACCCATTCGCCGATCACGATGATGTTGCCATTCTGTTCGGCCAGCGGTATGAACTGATCGGGCGGAACCATGCCCAGCTCCGGGTGCTGCCAGCGCAGCAGCGCCTCGACGCCCACCACGCGGTGGTCGCGGTAGCTGATCTGCGGTTGGTAAACCAGGTACAGCTGATTGCGCGGCAGGGCTTCGCGCAGGTCCTTTTCCAGCTCGCGGCGCCGGCGCATCTCGCTGTCGACGCTGGCGATGTAGAACTGATAGCGGTTGCGCGAACGGCTCTTGGCCAGGGTCATGGTCTGTTCGGCCTTTTGCAGCAGCTTCTCGGTGCTGTCGCCGTCTTCGGGGAACAGGGTGATGCCGATGGTGGCGCGCAGTCGGATCTCCTGATGGTCCAGGGCGAATGGCGCTTCCAGGTCATCGAGAATGCTCTGGGCCAGCTCGGCGGCCTCGTAGGGTTGTTCGATGTCGGCCTGCACCAGCGCGAACTGGTCGCCGCCCAGGCGGGCGAGGGCACCCAGGCGACCGCTGTGGGCACGCAGGCGGTCGGCCAGGGCCAGCAGCAACTGGTCGCCGGCCTGGTAGCTGAATTGTTCGTTGATGCCCTTGAAGTCGTCCAGGCCTACGCACAGCACCGCAACCCGGCGCTGCAGGCGCCCGGCATCGACCAGGATCTTGTCCAGTTGCTGTTGCAGTTGCTGGCGGTTGGGCAGGCCGGTGAGAAAGTCGTACTGGGCCATGCGCAGCAGGCTGTTCTCGGCCTCGTGGCGCAGGTGGGTATTGCGTTCGATGGACGCCAGCAGTTGGTTGGCGGTGTTCACCCACAGACCAAGTTCGTTCTTCTCGTGGCCCTTGAGCAGCGGCAGCTGATGCTGGCTGGGGCGGTCGGGGTTGATCTGGGTGAGGTTCTCGATGAGCTTGGACAGTGGCTTGGTCAGCAGCCAGTGGTAGACCAGGTACAGCACCAGCCCCATGGCCAGGGCGCGGAGCACGCCGGCAATGAAGATGATCACCGAATTGACCACGAAGCCCTGGCCGTAGGCGCCGGTATCGAGGGTGATGCTCAGGTCGCCGTAGTATTCGCTGTAGGGCGCGCGGCCAACGAGCTGGGTGGTGTAGGTGCGTTCCTGGCCGAGGATCAGGTCGGTGAGCCAGCGGGTCGGCAGTTCCTGCAGAGGGCGCGACTTTTCTGCCAGCATGGTTTCGTTGGGGTGGCCGATGGAGGCCATGCGCACGGACTCATCCTGGAACAGCCCCTCGATGACCTGCATGCCCATTTCGCGGTCCAGGCTGTATACGGCCTGGGTGGAAGGGTCGCGGAACATGTCGAGGATTCGCTGGGCGTCGTTGGCGACAGCCTGACGGGTCTTGTAGGCATCGAAGACGATCTGCGCACAGCTGAGTACCACGCCCACGGCCAGTGCCGAGAGCAGGACCACTCTGAGCAACTTGACCGACAAGCTGTTTTTGAGTTCCAGCTTCAATGGGGTTTCCTTAATCCATGCGCATGGCATCATTTTGCCATCATCTGTGGCAATCCACTATCGGCCGTTGGCAGGATTCATGATCCAGCGGTCACTGTATCGGTTGCCCGGCCTTGCGACTTGAGCGATGTACGACAAGTTTCCCAACGATTGATGTTAGCGCGGTATGGGGGGGCAGCAAGAGAGGGTGTTGGTGAAATTGGTTAAAAAAGGTTGGTGGGTGGGGTTTTGCTCTTTGCCGCTTTTTCGGCATAAAAAAACCCGGCCTGAGCCGGGTTTTTTCAGAAGCAGCACTTATGCAGTGAAGGTCTTGCCTTCGAACTGCTCAGCCACGAACTTCCAGTTGACCAGGTTCCAGAACGCCTCGACATACTTCGGACGCACGTTACGGTAGTCGATGTAGTAGGCATGCTCCCACACGTCGCAGGTCAGCAGCGGGGTGTCACCGCTGGTCAGCGGGTTGCCGGCACCGATGGTGCTGGCCAGCGCCAGGGAGCCGTCAGCTTTCTTGACCAGCCAGCCCCAACCGGAACCGAAGGTGCCAACCGACGTCTTGGTGAACTCTTCCTTGAACTTGTCGAACGAACCGAACGCGGCGTTGATGGCTTCAGCCAGCGAACCGGTAGGCTGGCCACCAGCGTTTGGCGCCAGGCAGTTCCAGTAGAAGGTGTGGTTCCAGACCTGAGCGGCGTTGTTGAAGATACCGCCCGAAGAAGTCTTGACGATCTCTTCCAGGGTCTTGCCTTCGAACTCGGTGCCTGGCACCAGATTGTTCAGGTTCACGACGTAGGTGTTGTGGTGCTTGTCGTGGTGGTATTCCAGGGTTTCCTTGGAAATGTGCGGCTGCAGGGCATCGTGTGCGTAAGGCAGCGGCGGCAATTCAAAAGCCATGGTGATTCTCCTAATCAGGTCTGTTGCGGTGAGCGCAAGGCCGATCACGGGCGGCCGGAATGCATCGGCGAGTTTTTACTCTTTGCGACGCAGATTCGGGATCATAGCACCGGGCCCTGACCTAAACCACGCAACAAGTGTATGGAATAGAGGTTCCAGAGCCTTTGCCGACACCTGACGAACGGGTCAGCCCAGCGCCAGTTGCAACGCCACCGCAAACATCATCACCGCCACCATCAGGTCCAGCAGGCGCCAGGTGCCAGGCCGGGCCAGCCACGGCGCCAACCAGGCCGCACCCAGCGCCAGGGTGAAGAACCACAGCAGCGAGGCACTGGCCGCACCCGCCACGTAGGCACCTGGCACGCTTTGCTGCGCACCCAGCGAGCCGATCAGCAACACGGTATCCAGGTACACGTGGGGGTTGAGCAGGGTCACCGCCAGGGCACTGAGCAACACCGCGCGACGCGAACGCTGACCCAGGCCCTCGCCCTGCTCCAGGCTCTGGCTGGAGCAGGCGCGGATCAGCGCCTTGCTGCCATACCACAGCAGAAACACCACCCCACCCCAGCGCGCGACCGCCAGCAGGGTCGGGTTCTGCGCCAGTACCGTGGCCAGACCGAACACGCCAAGCGCCACCAGCACCGCATCACAGAACACGCACAGCGCCGCCACCGGCAGGTGGTGCTCACGGCGCAGGCTCTGCGCCAGCACGAAAGCGTTCTGGGTACCGATGGCCATGATCAGCCCGAAGGCGACCAGCAGGCCGTTGAGGTAGCTTTGCCACATGGGAGGTGCTCCGCGAAGCAGCCACACGGGCTGCCGAAAATACAGGGGGGATCGCTGGCTATTGTGCGGACAGTGGGCGTATAAGAAAAACCAATAAACCTCATCCGGCATTAGGGAAACTGATGTTCGACTACAAGTTGCTTTCCGCCCTGGCGGCGGTGATCGAGCAGGGCGGTTTCGAGCGGGGCGCACAGTTGCTCGGGCTGTCGCAATCGGCCATTTCGCAACGCATCAAGCTGCTGGAGGCGCGCGTTGGCCAGCCGGTGCTGGTACGCGCCGCGCCGCCAGCGCCCACCGAGATCGGCAAGCGCCTGCTCAACCATGTACAGCAGGTGCGCCTGCTCGAGCGCGACCTGCAGCATCAGGTGCCGGCGCTGGACGATGGCGGTCAGCCCGAGCGTCTGCGGGTAGCGCTCAACGCCGACAGCCTGGCCACCTGGTGGGCGGCGGCGGTCGGGGCGTTCTGTGCGCAGGAGCGGGTGCTGCTGGAGCTGGTGGTGGAAGACCAGGAGGTGGGCCTCAAGCGCATGCGCGCCGGCGAAGTGGCGGCCTGCCTGTGCGCCAGCGAGCGACCGGTTGCCGGGGCGCGCAGCGAGCTGCTCGGCGCCATGCGCTACCGTGCGCTGGCCAGCCCCGACTTCATGGCGCGCCACTTTCCCCAGGGGGTAGAGGTGGCGCGCTTGGCCCGCACCCCGGCCGTGGTGTTCGGCCCGGACGATTTTCTGCAGCATCGCTACCTGGTGTCGCTGGGTATCGATGGTGCATTCCTGCATCACCTGTGCCCGTCTTCGGAGGGCTTTCTGCGCATGACCGAGGCCGGCGTGGGCTGGGGCCTGGTGCCCGAATTGCAGGCCCAGGCGCAACTGGCCAGCGGGCAGCTGGTGGAAATTCTGGCGGATAAGCCGATCGATGTGCCGCTGTACTGGCATCATTGGCGCAATGGCGGGCAATTGCTCGGCCAACTCACCGACCACCTGCGGCGCAGCGCCAGCAGTTGGTTGGTGCCGTGGTCGGGTTTGCCGGCGTCTGCATCATCTGCAAACAAGTAGGCGGAGTGCTTCATGCGAATTCTGGTCACCGGCGCAAGCGGCTTCATTGGCGGGCGCTTTGCACGCTTTGCCCTGGAGCAGGGCATGGAGGTACGGGTCAATGGCCGGCGGGCCGAAGGCGTCGAGCACCTGGTGCGCCGCGGCGCCCAGTTCATTCCGGGGGACCTGGGCGACCCGGAGTTGGCCCGGCGGGTCTGCCAAGGCGTCGAAACCGTGGTGCACTGCGCCGGTGCGGTGGGCAACTGGGGACGCTACCAGGACTTTCACCAGGGCAACGTGGTGGTCACCGAGAACGTGGTGGAGGCGTGCCTGAAGGAACACGTTCGTCGCCTGGTGCACCTGTCCTCGCCGTCGATCTACTGGAACGGGCGCTCGCGCCTGGGGGTGACCGAAGAGCAGGTGCCGCGGCGCCTGCACGATGCCTACGCGACCACCAAGTACCTGGCCGAGCAGAAGGTTTTCGGTGCCCAGGAGTTCGGCCTGGAAGTGCTGGCCCTGCGCCCGCGCTTCGTCACCGGGGCAGGGGATGTGAGCATCTTCCCGCGCCTGCTCAAGATGCAGCAGAAACGCCGTCTGGCGATCATCGGCAACGGCTTGAACAAGGTCGACTTCACCAGCGTGCAGAACCTCAACGAGGCGCTGATCAACGCGGTGCTGGCTGGCAACGACGCGCTCGGGCAGGCCTACAACATCAGCAACGGCCACCCGCTGCCGCTGTGGGACGTGATCAATTACGTGATGCGGCGCATGGATCTGCCCCAGGTCACGCGCTACCGCTCCAGTGGCCTGGCCTACGGCCTGGGCGCGCTGAACGAGGGGGCCTGCCTGCTGTGGCCGGGCCGTCCGCAACCGACCCTGTCGCGCCTGGCGGTGCAGGTGATGAACAAGGATTTCACCCTGGACATCAGCCGCGCCCGCCAGCAACTGGACTACCGCCCGCAGGTCAGCCTGTGGGCGGCGCTGGATGAATTCTGCGGCTGGTGGAAGGCCCAGCACGGCGGCCACTGACTTATACTGGCGCTCATTTGCACTCACGGCGGTTGATCCATGCGCAACGATGCTCACGACGATTTCGATGATGTACCCAGCCTCAAGGCCGGCGGTCGCGATGATGACGACTTTGCCCCGGCGCCAGGTGCACGGGTGGCCGCCGTGCGCGGCAAACCGCGCAAGCCGGCGGCCACCGGGCCGTTGTGGGCGCTGGTGGGCGCTTCGTTCATCGCCCTGGCCGGGCTTGGCTGGTGGAGCTTCCAGCAGATTTCGCTGATGGAGCAGCAACTGGTGGCCACCCAGGAAAGCTTTGCGCGCATCAGTGAAGAAGCTGCCGGGCGCCTGCAGGACATCAGCGGCAAGGTGGCGGCCAGCGAGTCGAGCGTCAGCACCGGCAGCGAGGCACTGAAGCTGCAGATAAAGCAGTTGCAGGCCAGCCTCGCCGAGCAGAGCAAGCAGCAGCAGGGCGTAGCCGGGCAGCAGGGTGACCTGGGCAAGCGGCTGGAGCAGGCCCTGGCGCAGGTTGGCGAGCAGCAGGCGACCAATGCCCAGTTGCAGGCGCAACTCAAGGCCGTGGCCACGGAGCTGGCAGCGGTGAAGGCGGCGCAGGCTGATACCGGCAAGGTCGATGCGCAGCTCAAGAGCCTGTCGACGGAGATTGCCGCATTGAAGAAGCAGGGGGATCCGGGGGCGGCGATCCAGCGCCTGGAACAGGACCTGATCGTGCTCAAGAGCGAGCAGGAGAATCGCCCGGCGGTGGCTGCCGGGGCGGGTGCCTCGACGGCGGAGTTCGATGCGTTTCGCGGGCAGGTGACCCGCAACATCACCACCTTGCAGAGCCAGGTGCAGAACCTGCAGCGGCAGATCAACGCCAAGCCCTGATCCGCTGTGAAGTTATCGCGGGTCAAGCCCGCTCCCACCGGTACAGTGGCTGTCTGCAGACCACCGATACCCTTGTGGGAGCGGGCTTGACCCGCGACAGAGCCGACGCTTACATCACCGGGTAATCGATGTACCCGACCGGGCCCTTGGAGTAGAACGTGTCAGGCCGTGGCTCGTTCAGCGGTGCATCCGCTTGCAGCCGTGCCGGCAGGTCGGGGTTGGCAATGAACGGCACGCCGAAGGCCACCGCATCGGCCGTGCCGTTGGCAATGGCAGCATTCGCACTGGCCTTGTCGAAGCGTTCGTTGGCGATGTACGGCCCGCCAAACGCCTCTTTGAGCAACGGCCCGATGCTGTCTTCGGCCACTCGCTCACGCGCACAGATGAAGGCGATGCCACGTTTGCCGAGCTCCCGCGCCACGTAGGTGAACGTCTCGGTCAGGTTGGCATCGCCCATGTCGTGCAGGTCGGCCCGTGGCGACAGGTGCACGCCCACGCGCTGCGCGCCCCACACGTCGATGAGCGCATCGGTCGCTTCCAGCAGCAGCCGTGCACGGTTCTCCAGCGAGCCACCGTATTCGTCGGTGCGCTGGTTGGTGCTGCTCTGCAGGAACTGGTCGATCAGGTAGCCGTTGGCCGCATGCAGCTCCACACCGTCGAAGCCGGCCGCCTTGGCGTTCTCGGCACCGACGCGGTAGGCCTCGATGATGTCGGCGATTTCCTCGGTTTCCAGCGCACGCGGGGTGACGAATTCGGTGATCGGGCGCACCAGGCTCACATGCCCCTTGGGCTGCACCGCGCTCGGCGCAACCGGCGTTTCGCCGTTCAGGTACAGCGGGTGCGAGATGCGTCCCACGTGCCACAGTTGCAGGAAGATGCGCCCGCCAGCACCGTGCAGCGCCTTGGTCACGTTGGTCCAGCCACGCACCTGGTCGTTGCTCCAGATGCCCGGTGTGTCGGGGTAGCCCACGCCCAGCGGGGTCACCGAGGTGGCCTCGCTGAGAATCAGCCCGGCGCTGGCGCGCTGTACGTAGTACTCGGCCATCAGCGCGTTGGGTACGCGGCCTTCGTCGGCCCGGCAGCGGGTCAGCGGGGCCATGATGATGCGGTTGGGCAACTCGAGGTCGCCAAGGGTGATCGGGTCGAATAGCGTTGTCATGTGCGTGAACCTCGTGGCAATCAGTGAGTGGCAGGTGCCAGTTCGGCTTTGCTGCCGCCCTGGCTGAATGTGATAAGGGTGACGATCAGGGCCAGCACGGCCAGCGCCGCTGCCGCCAGGGGCACGCGGGTCAGGCCCAGGCCCTGGTCGATCACGGTGCCGCCGACCCAGGCGCCCAGCGCATTGCCCAGGTTGAAGGCACCGATGTTCAGGGTCGACACCAGGTTCGGTGCCGCCTTGCCGAAGCTCACCACGTTGACCTGCAGGGCCGGCACGGCGGCGAACGCGGCGGTGGCCCAGAGGAACAGGGTGATCTCGGCCGGAATCAGCGCGGTGCTGGTCCAGCTCAGCGCGGTGGAGATGACCGCCATGGCGGCGAACACGCCCATCAGGGTGGCAGCCAGACGACGATCGGCCAGCTTGCCGCCCAGGATGTTGCCCAGGGTCAGGCCCAGGCCGATCAGCAGCAGGGTCCAGGTCACGCCGCGCGGCGACACGCCGGTGACATCACCCAGCAACGGCGCCACATAAGTGAACAGGGCGAACATCGAGGCCGAGAACAGCACGGTCATCGACAGCGACAGCCAGATGCCGGCGCCCTTGAGCGCAGCCAGCTCGGCACGCATGTCGAGTTTCTCTTCGTCGCGCTTGATCGGCAGGAAGCGGATCAGGCCGATCAGCGCGATCACGCCGATCACGGTCACTGCCCAGAACGTCGAGCGCCAGCCGTACACCTGGCCCAGCGCGGTACCCAGTGGCACGCCCAGCACGTTGGCCAGGGTCAGGCCGGTGAACATCAGCGCCACGGCCGAGGCGCGGCGGTTGGCCGGAACCAGGTTGGCCGCCACCACCGAACCGATGCCGAAGAAGGCGCCGTGGCACAGCGCGGTGACCACGCGGGCAAACATCAGCACGTTGTAGTCGGTGGCCAGGGCGCACAGCAGGTTGCCGATGATGAATACCCCCATCAGCGCCACCAGTGCGGCCTTGCGCGGCAGCCGGGCGGTGGCCAGGGCCATGAACGGCGCGCCGATGGCCACGCCCAGCGCGTAGCCGGTCACCAGCCAGCCGGCACCGGGGATCGACACACCCAGGTCGCTTGCCACATCCGGCAGCAGGCCCATGATGACGAACTCGGTGGTACCGATGGCGAAGGCGCTCAGCGCCAGGATCAACAGCGAAAGGGGCATTGCAAGGTCCTTGTCAGAGCTCTTGGCTCATTTGCTGGAGGAAGGCCTGGATGGTTTCCTCGTTGCGTTTGAAGAAGTGCCACTGGCCAATCTTCTGGCTGCTGATCAGCCCCGCGCGCTGCAAGGTGGCCAGGTGGGCCGAGACCGTGGACTGCGACAGGCCGCAGCGTTGGTCGATCTGCCCGGCGCACACACCGTGTTCGGTGCTGTGGTGCTGGTCAGGGAAGCAGGCTTGCGGGTCTTTCAACCAGTTCAGGATTTCTCGCCGTACTGGGTGGGCCAGGGCTTTTATTATTTCGTCGAGATCAAGAGGCATGGGTGGGCTCGTGGTGGGTATAGCGTTATATCGCGATGGGGCGAAATATAAATCGGTATTTCGCGATATACAAATATGATTTGGTTCTGGCGTGCGCATGAATCGCTATATCGGGTTATAACGATATTCAAGCGGGCAAGCGGTGCTAGACTGCGGCCTATGAACTACCTCGCACACCTTCACCTTGGCGGCCAGCAGCCCGAACAACTGCTCGGAAGCCTGTACGGCGACTTCGTCAAGGGGCCGTTGCAGGGGCGCTTTGCCCAGCCGCTGGAAGCCGCCATCCGCCTGCACCGCCAGATCGACGTGTACACCGACAGCCACCCGCGGGTACTGGCGGCGCTGGCGCGTTTTCCGCGTGAGCGGCGCCGTTATGCCGGGATCATCCTCGATGTGTTTTTCGACCACTGCCTGGCGCTGCACTGGCACGACTATGCCCGGCAGCCGCTGAGCCAGTTCACCGGGCGCGTGTACCAGGTGCTGGCGGCCGAGCCCGAGCTGCCCGGGCGCCTGGCGCAGATTGCGCCGTACATGGCGGCGGACGACTGGTTGGGCTCGTACCGCGAGTTCGCGGTGCTCGAACAGGTGTTCAACGGTATCGCTCGGCGCCTGTCACGCCCCGAGGGTATGGCAGGCGCGATGCAGGAGGTACAGGCGCTGTACGGCCCGCTGATGGAAGACTTTCGCCACTTCTACCCCGAACTGCAGGGCTTTGCGGCCGACGCTCAGGCCGCCTTGGCGCGGCGCTGAGGCTGGGCCACTGGCTGGGCGCCGAACAGCGCCGTGTGGATCGCCAGCTGGGCATTGAACGCCAGTGCCGCACGTTCCTGGCCGGCGCTCTGGATGGGTGCCAGCAGGTGGATCTGCACCTCGCCACAGTCGTGGGCAAACAGGCGCAGCAGATGCGAGAGCAGGTCGTCATCGCCCACGAACGGCGCGATGGGGTCGGGCTTGCCGCCCCGCAGGTAGCGCACGGCCACCGGTTGCACGGGCGTGGCGGTGTCGATCGCGCTGGCCAGCAGGCGCCCGTGGAAGGTGCGCAGGCTGCGCCCGTCGGTGGTGGTGCCTTCGGGGAAGATCAGCACCGGGCAGGCCTGTTGCAGGTGCCGCGCGATCTGCTGGCGCAGCAGCTGGCTGTCGCCGCCGCCGCGGCGGATGAACAGGGTGCCGGCCTTGAGCGCGAGCCAGCCGGCTACCGGCCACTGGCGCACCTCGGCCTTGGACAGGAACGACATCGGCGCGAGCATGCCCAGCAGCGGGATGTCGGTCCACGATACGTGGTTGCTGACCCACAGCATCGGTTGCTGCGGGCGGTTGCCGATCACCGCGACCTTGAACGGCAAGGCCCGGGCAAGCCGGGCCATGAACAGTTGCGACCAGCGCTGGCGGCGGTCGTCGGGAGTACTCAGGTGCAGGCGCTCGTACAGGCTGAACAGGCTGGCCATGCCCAGCCCGAACAGCACCACCAGCAGCACCCGGACGATTCGCGCATACACGCGCAGGCGTTGCATCACACCGCCGCCTTGAAGTGGCGGGCGTAGCGTGGGCACAGCTCGTCACGCTTGAGCAGGATGAACACGTCGGCCACCTGGAAGTCTTCGTCCCAGCACGGCTCGCCGCAGATCTTGGCACCCAGGCGCATGTAGGCCTTGAGCAGCGGCGGCATCTCGGCGATGACGTTGCCGGGCAGTGCCAGGCTGGGCAGCGGGTTCTTCGGTTCGGCGCGCAGGTGCTCGGTGCACAGGTAGCGCTCGCGCAGGCGCTGCATGATCGCGTGGGCCTGCACGCCGCCGTCCTGCATGGGGATGCTGGCGCACCCCATCAGGTAGCTGTAGCGGCCCTCGTTGAGTACCTCGGCAAGCTCGCCCCACAGCACCGCGATGGTGCCGCCGTTGCGGTAGGCCGGGTCGACGCAGGTGCGCCCCAGTTCAAGGATGGGACCCTGCAGATGGCCCAGGCCATGCAGGCTGAACTCCTCTTCGCTGTAGAAGCGCCCCAAGCTGCTGGCGGCCTGGTGGTCGAGCAGGCGGGTGGTGGCCACCAGGTGCCCGCTGTTGAGGTCGCGTACGCCGATGTGCTGGCAGTGGATGTCGTAGTCGTCCATGTCCAGCCCGTGTTCGGCGCCTTTGAGCCTGGCCTTGAATTCGCTGCTGAACACGCGAAAGCGCAATGCCTGGGCTTCGTGCAGCGCGGCGGGGCCGACCAGGCGCTCGGCCTGCAGACGGCGTTCGTTACGGGTGTCGCCAGGGCATGCAGTCAGGGTCATTGCGAGTCTCCATAAGCCAGCCATGGGGTTGCGGCCGGTCGACTATGTTGTGCAAGCTCAGCCTAGGTAGACGCGGTGTCACCCCCATGAAGCTTTGGTGATGCTTGTATGACAGCCCTCAAGGAGCACGCCGATGGCCTGGCTGCAGCGACTCAACGACCCCATTCCGCCCTTGGCAACCGATAACCTGGGCGACACCTACGCCAGCCTGCTGGAGCAGCTGGGCACGGTCAGCCCGTTCGAGCTGGCAGTGCTGGGCGGGCAAGCCATGCCGACCCCGGGGCTGGCGTTTCTGGTGGGCTACCAGGCCGCCTTGCGCGTGCTGTGGCCCAGCGCTCCGGCGGGCCTCGGCGCCCTGTGTGCGAGTGAGCGGCGCAGCGTGCGCGCCGCCGACATGGGCATGCGCCTGGCGCTCGACACGCTGCGCCTGAGCGGCAGCAAGGATTTCGTCACCGCCGGGCCGGACGCCGACTGGCTGCTGGTGGCGGCGCGCTGCGAAGCACCGGGCCAGGCGCCTCGGCTGAGCCTGGCGGTGGTGTACCCGGGGGAGCCCGGTGTGCGCGTGGAGCCCTTGCCGAGCCTGCCGTTGATGCCTGAGGTCGGGCATGCCCGCCTGCACCTTGAACAGGCCCTGTGCGAACGCCTGGCCGGTGACGGCTGGGATGCCTACGTCAAGCCGTTCCGCTCGCTGGAAGACCTGTACGTGCTGAGCGCCCTGAGCGCCTGGCTGTACGGGGTAGGCCGCGCCAATGCCTGGCCGCAGGGGCTTTTGCTGCGCCTGATCGGGCTGCTGGCCGGGTGTGCCGAAGGCAGCCGGCAATGCGCCGATTCGGCGGCGTTCCACCTGTTGCTGGGCGGCCTGTTCGCGCAGTTCTCGCAACTGAGCGGCGAGCTCGACCAGGCGCTGACGAGCACGCCGGGGCCCTGGGCCGAGCTGTGGCAGCGCGACCAGGGCATTCTGCAGATCGCCAGCGCGGCGCGGGCCAGGCGCCTGGCCAAGGCATGGGCCGGCAGCGGGCTGGCCTGAGGTTGCCGGGCTGCCCGCATGGCCACAGGCTGTCGCTTGCTGCCGTGCGGGCAGGCGGGTAATGTTGGCGGCTTTACGCTTTCAGGAACCTGCATGTTCAGCCTGCCCCGAATCGCTCTCGCCCTGCTGGCCCTGGCGAGCCTGCCTGCCCAGGCCAACTGGCACCTGGACGGCGAATCGTCGCGCCTGTCGTTCATCACCAGCAAGAACGGCAACGTGTCCGAGGTGCATCGCTTTCTGGTGCTGCATGGCAAGGTCGATCGCAAGGGTGCGGCCGAGCTGCAGATCGAGATGGACTCGGTCAGCAGCGGCATCCCGCTGCGTGACGAGCGCATGCGCAACGACCTGTTCGAGGTGGCCAAATACCCCGACGCGACCATCCAGGCGCAGATCGACCTGCGTCCGATCAACGACCTGGCCAACGGTGCCCAGGTCGAACTGCGCCTGCCGGTGACCGTCAACCTGCACGGCAAGACCCATAGCTACAACGCGCAGTTGCTCGCCACCCGGCTCGACGAGCGGCGTTTCCAGGTGGTGACCCTGGAGCCGCTGGTACTGAGCGCCGATCACTTCGACCTGCTGCCCGGCCTCAAGACGTTGCAGAAGCTCGCCGGGCTGCAGTCGATCAACCTGTCGGTGCCGGTGGGTGCGGTACTGATCTTCACGGCGCGCTGAAATGGCCGGGCCGGTGTTTCCTTGGCGTGCCGGCAACCAGTTCGAACTGCTGATCGACGGCCCACAGTTCTTCCCGCGCATGCTGCAGACGATCATGGGTGCCGAGCACCAGGTCGACCTGGAGCTGTACCTGGTCGAGGCCGGGGCGTGTGCCGAGGCCATGGTGCAGGCGCTGGTGCAGGCCGCCGAGCGCGGCGTGCGGGTACGCTGCCTGTTCGATGACTACGGCTCGCTGGCCTTTACCTTGAGCCTGCGTCAGCGCCTGCTGGGCGCCGGCGTTGAGTTGCGCTGGTACAACCGCCTGCGGTGGCGCCGGGGGCTGCGCAACCTGTACCGCGACCACCGCAAGCTGCTGCTGGTGGACCAGGCCTGGGCGGTGGTCGGCGGCACCGGGGTCACCGACCAGTTCTGGACACCGGGCGAGCCGGTCAGCGAATGGCACGAGGTGATGGTGCAGATGCAGGGGCCGCTGGTGGCCGACTGGCAGATGCTGTTCGATCGCCAGTGGCGTTCCAACCTGCGCCGCACCGCGTGGCGCCCACCCACCCATTTCGGCCTGGCGCACCTGCCGCGGGTGCCGGTTGCAGGCCCGGGCCTGGGCCGGGTGGCCTATGCCGACGCCCGCCAGCACCGCGACATCCTGCAGTCGCTGGTGCGTGCGCTGATCAGCGGCAAGCGTCGTATCTGGCTGGCCACGCCGTATTTTCTGCCCACCTGGAAGGTGCGCCGGGCTTTGCGCCGCGCGGCCGCGCTGGGCATCGATGTGCGCCTGCTGCTGACCGGCCCGCGTACCGACCATCCTTCGGTACGCTATGCCGGTCATCGCTATTACCCGCGCCTGCTGCGGGCAGGGGTGAAGATATTCGAATACCAGCCATGCTTCCTGCACCTGAAGATGGTGCTGGTGGACGACTGGGTGAGCATTGGCTCATGCAATTTCGACCACTGGAACCTGCGTTTCAACCTTGAGGCCAACGTCGAGGCCATCGACCCGCAACTGACCGCCGACGTGGTGGCGAGCTTCGAGCGCGACTTTGCCCTGAGCCGCCAGGTCGACCTGGACGACTGGCAGGCGCGGCCGCTGTGGCGGCGTGTGAAACAGCGTATCTGGGGCTGGCTGGACCGGGTGGTGGTCAACCTGCTGGACCGGCGCGACTGAGGTTCTTTCGATTTTCCCCCGCATCAGAAGGAGTTGACGAAATGGCAGCGAAAAAGATTCTCATGCTGGTCGGCGATTACGTCGAAGACTATGAAGTGATGGTGCCGTTCCAGGCGCTGCAGATGGTTGGCCACACGGTGCATGCGGTGTGCCCGGGCAAGTCGGCCGGGCAGTCGGTACGTACCGCCATCCATGACTTCGAGGGCGACCAGACCTACAGCGAGAAGCCGGGGCACAACTTTGGCCTGAACTTCGATTTCGCCCAGGTGCGTGCCGAAGACTACGACGCGCTGGTGATCCCGGGCGGGCGTGCGCCGGAGTACCTGCGCCTGAATGAAGAGGTGCTGCAATTGGTGCGCGCCATCGACCAGGCGGGCAAGCCGATTGCGGCGGTGTGCCATGGGGCGCAACTGCTGGCGGCGGCCGGGGTGCTGGAGGGGCGCGAGTGCAGTGCGTACCCGGCGTGTGCGCCGGAGGTGCGCCTGGCAGGTGGGCGTTACGTCGAGATCGAGGTGACGGCGGCGCATGTGCAGGGCAACCTGGCCACTGCGCCGGCCTGGCCTGCGCACCCGGCGTGGCTGGCGGGGTTCCTGGGGTTGCTGGGTACGCGCATTACCCTCTGAAAGCCTTCGCTGGCGTGCCGGCGAAGAGGCCGGTACAGGCAACAAAAAAGCGGCAAGGGATCACTCCCTTGCCGCTTTCAGCTTTCAGCTTTCAGCTTGTAGCGCTGGCGCTTACTTCACTTCCACTGCCAGGCTTTGCGCGATCTTGCTCTGCCACAGCGCAGGCCCGGTGATGTGCACCGACTCGCCATTGCTGTCGACCGCAACGGTCACCGGCATGTCTTTCACGTCGAACTCGTAGATCGCTTCCATTCCCAGTTCGGCAAATGCCAGCACCTTGGATTTCTTGATCGCCTGAGCCACCAGGTAGGCAGCGCCACCCACGGCCATCAGGTACACGGCCTTGTTGTCCTTGATCGCGTCGATGGCGGTCGGGCCGCGCTCGGACTTGCCGATCATGCCCAGCAGGCCGGTCTGCTCCAGGATCTGACGGGTGAACTTGTCCATCCGCGTTGCGGTGGTCGGGCCTGCCGGGCCAACCACTTCTTCGCGCACCGGATCAACCGGGCCGACGTAGTAGATGAAGCGGCCCTTGAGGTCCACCGGCAGCTCTTCGCCACGGTTGAGCATCTCGACCATGCGCTTGTGCGCGGCGTCGCGGCCGGTCAGCATCTTGCCGTTGAGCAGGATGGTCTCGCCCGGCTTCCAGCTCTGCACGTCTTCCGGGGTCAGGGTGTCGAGGTTGACGCGACGGGCCGACGGGCCGGCTTCCCAGACGATTTCCGGGTAGGCGTCCAGCGACGGTGCTTCCAGCTCTGCAGGGCCGGAACCATCGAGCACGAAGTGCGCGTGACGGGTGGCTGCGCAGTTGGGGATCATGCACACCGGCAACGAGGCCGCGTGGGTCGGGTAGTCCATGATCTTGACGTCGAGCACGGTGGTCAGGCCGCCCAGGCCCTGGGCGCCGATGCCCAGCTGGTTGACCTTCTCGAACAGTTCCAGGCGGATCTCTTCGATGCGGTTCTGCGGGCCACGGGCCTTGAGCTCGTGGATGTCGATGGACTCCATCAACACTTCCTTGGCCATCACCGCGGCCTTCTCGGCAGTACCGCCGATACCGATGCCGAGCATGCCCGGCGGGCACCAGCCGGCGCCCATGGTCGGAACGGTCTTGAGCACCCAGTCGACGATCGAGTCGGACGGGTTGAGCATGGCCATCTTCGACTTGTTTTCCGAACCGCCGCCCTTGGCCGCGACATCCACCTCGACCTTGTCGCCAGGGACGATCGAGTAGTGGATCACGGCCGGGGTGTTGTCCTTGGTGTTCTTGCGGGCACCTGCCGGGTCGGCCAGGATCGAGGCGCGCAGCACGTTCTCGGGCAGGTTGTAGGCGCGACGCACGCCTTCGTTGATCATGTCGTCCAGGCTCATGGTCGCGCCATCCCAGCGCACGTCCATGCCGACGCGCACGAACACGGTGACGATACCGGTGTCCTGGCAGATCGGCCGGTGGCCGGTGGCGCACATGCGCGAGTTGATCAGGATCTGCGCGATGGAGTCGCGCGCAGCCGGCGACTCTTCACGCAGGTAGGCCTCGTGCATGGCCTGGATGAAATCGACGGGGTGGTAGTACGAAATGAACTGCAGGGCGTCGGCAACGCTCTGAATCAGGTCGTCTTGCTTGATCACGGTCATGCAGCGCGCTCCTCTTAAAGACGGGAACATTCATTAAGGTATTGCGACGTTCACGGGCCGAGGCGTCGCAATGACCTTTCAAGGCGCGCCGACACGCAGTGGCCGACGCAAAAAGGCGCGGCAGTATAGCGCGCATCGCCTGCCGGTACACGCGCCAGTGCGGCCAACCATGGTCGCCTGCTGCCAGGCACTGTTTTTGCGTGGCAATTATTTCGAACACGTCCTACAGTACCGACTGCCCCCCGTCACAACCGCTGCCGCTCGGCTGCCTGGTGAGTCACCCGTGACCGAAACCGCTCTGCAAAAGCTTCTTCTCAAGCGTTTCCTGCTGGCTGCCGGCAGTTACCTGCTGGTGCTGCTGCTGGCCTGGGTCGCCGTGCTGGGCGGGCATGTGCAGGCGCCGGTGCCGGTCATCGGCGCGAGCAGTGTGCTGCTGGTGCTCAACCTGGCGTGGCTGGGCTGGGTGTTTGCCAGTGGCGTCAACCTGCGCTGGCGCGACCCCAGCCTCACGGAGTTCCAGGTGCTGCTGGCAGCGGCCTGGCAAACCTGGCTGCTGGCCAACCTGGACCAGGCCCGTGGCACCTTCCTGGTGCTGTACCCGTTGATCCTGATGTTCGGCCTGTTCCACCTCAACGGCCGTTCGTTCACCCGCTGCGCGCTGGTGGTGCTGTGCAGCTTTCTCGGCCTGAACCTGTGGGAGTGGGGCAACGGGCGCCTGTCGGACCCGGCGCTGGCGGCGTTGCAGGTATGCACGCTGTTCGTGGTGCTGTGCTGGTTGTGCCTGTATGCCCGCTACGTGCAGGCCTCGCGCCAGCGCATGCGCCAGCGCCGCATCGCCCTGCAGGCGCACCAGGACACCCTGCGCGGCATGATGGGGCAACTGGAGGAGCTGGTGGCCACCGACGAGCTGACCGGCCTGTTCAACCGCCGGCATTTTCTGCGCCTGGCCAGCGATGCCCTGGCCAGCATGCCCATGGGGAGCCGGCATGGTCTGGCGCTGATCGACCTGGACCATTTCAAGCGCATCAACGACGCCCACGGGCATGCGGTCGGCGACCGGGTACTGCAGGCCTTTGCCCAGGTTGCCAGCGAGCACCTGTGCGACGCCGCGGTGCTGGCCCGCTATGGCGGCGAGGAGTTCGTGCTGCTGTTGCCCGATTGCACGGCCCAGGCCCTGGAACATTGCTGCGAGCGTCTGCGTCAGGCCTTCGGTGCGTTGCCCTCGGCGGCGATGCAGGGGCAGGTGGGGCCCTTGAGCCTGTCGGTCGGCATGACCCTGCTGACAGCCGAGGATGACCTGGACAATGCATTGCACCGTGCCGACCAGGCGCTGTACCGCGCCAAGCGCAGTGGCCGAAATCGCTGTGTGCCGGCCTGGGAGGTGGTGGATGCCTGAGTTGTGCGTAGGTGAGCGTAGCTGGCAGGTGGCCGAGGGCAGCAACCTGCTGGATGCGCTGAACGAGGCTGGCGTGGGCGTGCCCTACAGCTGCCGGGCGGGGAGCTGCCATGCTTGCCTGGTGCGCTGTCTGGCGGGTGTGCCGGGCGATGCCAGGCCCGATGCGCTGAGCGAAGGCAAGCGCCTGGAGGGCTGGCGGCTGGCCTGCCAGTGTCGGGTCGAGAGTGACCTGCAGGTGGCAGTGTTCGACCCGGTGCGCGATGGGGCGCCGGCGCGGGTCGTCGCGCTGGACTGGCTGGGCGCGCAGGTGCTGCGCCTGCGCCTGCAACCGGACAGGCCGTTGCGGTATCAGGCGGGGCAGCATCTGGTGCTGTGGAGCGCGCAAGGTGTTGCGCGACCGTATTCGCTGGCCAGCGTGCCGGGCGAGGATGAATGGCTCGAATTTCACCTGGATTGCCGGCATGCCGGGGCGTTCTGCAGCGCGGCGCGGGGGTTGCAGGTGGGCGACCTGGTGCGCCTGGGGGAGTTGCGCGGCGGCGCGCTGCATTACGATCCGGACTGGCAGGCCCGGCCGTTGTGGCTGCTGGCGGCGGGTTCCGGGCTGGCGCCACTGTGGGGGATTGTGCGCGAGGCGCTGCGTCAGGAGCATCAGGGGGCGATCAGGGTGGTGCATGTGGCGAGCGAGGCGGGTGGGCATTACCTGCAGCGGGAGCTGGATGACCTGGCGCGGCGGTACCCGCAGGTGGAGGTGCAGTTGCTGATACCGGAGGAGTTGGGGCCGATGCGTCTGGCATCGCGTCAGACGATTGCGCTGGCTTGTGGCTCTGCGTCGAGTGTGGAGCGGTTTGCGCGTGGGATGTTTCTGGCGGGGTTGCCGCGTAATCAGCTGTTCGCGGATGTATTCGTGGGGCATGCCTGAGGATTTGTTCCCATAAGGAGGTACTTCAGGTTCCTGTGGCGTTTGCTCTGGCTCTGGCTCTGGCTCTGGCTCTGGCTCTGGCTCTGGCTCTTGATCTTGATCTTGATCTTGATCTTGATCTTGATCTTGATCTTGATCTTG
>OLII01000029.1_pt1 | contig 43786 bp, 42 predicted proteins | sample 1609481 | NCBI WGS metagenome assembly OLII01 (sample SAMN05416859, study PRJEB24817) | seawater metagenome | isolation source: Sea water | place: Canada:Atlantic | collected 2013-11 | reverse complement strand
TGCCAAGCCTGCTGCTGCCAAGGCCCCTGCCAAGCCCGCCGCTACCCGCGCACCCGCCAAGCCGGCCGCCAAACCCGCTGCTGCCAAACCGGCGACTTCGGCACCTGCTGCGGCCACCACGGCCGCACCGGCTGCTTCGCCTGCCGCTGCACCCGTGACGACCCCAGTGACTCAGTCGCCCTCGACTGCTTCCTGATCCGCCACCGCCACGACGCGCAGCACCTGCAGCGCGTCGTGGTGCTGGGTGCCCTGGGGGGCCAGCACGGCCAGCCAGTCACCTGCCACACCCTGATTCATCCAGCCTTCGCTAGCCTGTTGCAGACGCGCCAGCAATGTTCGCTCCGCCTCCAGTTCCAGTGCCTTGACCTGCTCGCGCAAGTGCGTCAGCTGCGGGTCGTGCTGCGCGTCTGCACGCCATTGCCGGCGCAGTTGACGCAGCGGTGTCACCACATGCTGCTGCCAGGCAGCGGCCAGCTGTTGCAGGTGCTGTACGCGCTCGGGGGTCACCCCGGCCTTGCCGGCTTCAAGCCACGCCCCGCACAGTAGAAGGCACACATCGGCCCCTTCGTCCTGCAAGGCCAGGCAGGCAGCCTCCACGCCCGGCCGGGCGTACAGGTGCAGAGCGAAATTCCACAGGTCGGTGTGCATGGTCCTACTCGCGCCAGTTGCCATCGAAGCTGGTAGACTCCGCGGCCATTATGATCAGACTTTCGAACCTCACTTTACAGCGTGGTCCCCAGCGCCTGCTAGAAGGCGCCGAGTTGACCCTGCACGCCGGCCAGAAAGCCGGCCTGATCGGTGCCAACGGCGCCGGCAAATCCAGCCTGTTCGCCTTGCTGCGCGGTGAGCTCACGCCCGATTCGGGCGAATGCCAGCTGCCCGGCGACTGGCGCATCGCGCACATGCGCCAGGAGGTCGATACCCTCGATCGCCTGGCGGTGGACTATGTGCTCGATGGCGACGTGCGCCTGCGCGAGGTACAGGCTGCGCTCGCAGCCGCCGAGGCCGCGCACGACAACAATGCATTGGCCCGCCTGCATGTGGAGCTCGACAGCGCCGACGGTTATACCGCCGATGCCCGCGCCCGCAAGCTGCTGGCCGGCCTGGGCTTCAGCAACGAACAGATGGACCGGCGCGTCGGCGACTTCTCCGGCGGCTGGCGCATGCGCCTGAACCTGGCCCAGGCACTGATGTGCCCCAGCGACCTGCTGCTGCTCGACGAGCCCACCAACCACCTGGACCTGGATGCGATCCTGTGGCTTGAAGACTGGCTCAAGAGCTACCCCGGCACGCTGCTGCTGATTTCCCACGACCGCGATTTCCTGGATGCGGTGGTCGACCACGTGGCACACGTGGAACAGTGCAAGCTGACCCTCTACCGCGGCGGCTACAGCGCCTTCGAGCGCGCCCGTGCCGAACGCCTGGCGCAACAGCAGCAGGCGTACGAGAAGCAGCAGGCGCAACGCGCCCACATGGAAAAGTACATCGCCCGGTTCAAGGCCCAGGCCACCAAGGCGCGCCAGGCACAAAGCCGCATCAAGGCACTGGAGCGCATGGAGGAGCTTTCGGCGGCGCATGTCGACTCGCCGTTCGACTTCACCTTCCGCGAGTCCGAGAAGATCTCCAGCCCGCTGCTCGACCTTGCCGAAGCCCGCCTGGGTTATGGCGACAAGACCGTGCTGGAGAAGGTCAAGCTGCAGCTCACCCCGGGTGCGCGCATCGGCCTGCTGGGCCCCAACGGCGCCGGCAAATCGACCCTGATCAAGAACCTGGCCGGCGAGCTGGAGCCGCTGGCCGGACGCCTGGTGCGCGGCGAGAACCTGGTGGTGGGCTACTTTGCCCAGCACCAGCTCGATTCGCTGGACAGCAAGGCCAGCCCCCTGCTGCACCTGCAGCGCCTGGCCCCCACCGAGCGCGAGCAGACCCTGCGCGACTTCCTTGGCGGTTTCGATTTTCGCGGTGCGCGCATCGACGAACCGGTGCTGAACTTCTCCGGCGGCGAAAAGGCCCGCCTGGCCCTGGCGCTGATTGCCTGGGAGCGGCCCAACCTGCTGTTGCTCGACGAACCGACCAACCACCTGGACCTGGAGATGCGCCTGGCACTGACCATGGCCCTGCAGGAGTTCAGTGGCGCGGTACTGGTGGTGTCCCACGACCGACACCTGCTCAAGAGCACCACTGACGACTTCCTGCTGGTGGCAGACGGCAAGGTCGAGACCTTCGATGGCGACCTCGACGACTACACCCGCTGGCTGGTCGAGTATCGTCAGCGCAATGCCCCGGTCAGCACCACCCCGGTCAACCCCGACAAGACCGACAAGAAGGCCCAGCGCCAGGCTGCGGCGGCGTTGCGCCAGCAACTGGCCCCGCACAAGCGCCAGGCCGACAAGCTCGAGGCCGAGCTGGCCAAGTTGCATGAAGAGCTGGCTGGGGTCGATGCCAGCCTGAGCGACAGCGCGCTGTATGAAGCGGCGCGCAAGGACGAGCTGCGCGAGCTGCTGGCCCGCCAGGCCAAGCTGAAGGTGCGCGAAGGCGAGCTGGAAGAAGCCTGGATGCAAGCGCTCGAAGTGCTTGAAAGCATGCAGGCCGAGCTGGAGGCGTTGTCCTGATGGAGTCGATGCAGGGATTGCTGCCGGTCGAGTGGATCGGCCCCTTCTGGATGGGCCTGCAGATACTGCTGATCCTGGTCGCGGCGTACCTGCTGCAACGCCTGGTGGCGCGCTGCCTGACTCGCCTGAGCGAGCGTTACCCGTTGCCGCCGGAGCTGATGGTGCCGCTGCGCGGCGGCTTGCGCTGGCTGATCATGGGCAGCGCGCTGATCTTCGTGCTGGAGCGCCTGGGTGTTTCGGCCACGGTGCTGTGGACGGCCCTGTCGGGCTTTGTCGCGGTGGCGGCGGTGGCCTTCTTCGCGATGTGGAGCGTGCTGTCCAACCTGCTCTGCGCGGTGCTGATCTTCACCGTGGGGCCGTTTCGCATCGGCGACGTGGTCGAGCTGGTCGAGACCCTCGACAAGCCGGGGGTCAAGGGCCGCGTGACCGCGATCAACCTGCTGTTCACCACCCTGGTCGAACTGCCCGAGGCGGGCGGCGCACTGGTGCAGGTGCCCAACAGCCAGTTCTTCCAGAAGAGCGTGCGCCGCTGGCGCGGTTCGGACGGCCTGGCCGTGGTAAGCGAAAGCCCGAAACCCGGGGCCTGAACACCGGCTGCAAAAAAATGTGGTGATTTTTTCAGCGGCGCATTAGCGTGGAACCCTTGAACAAGGGTCCGGGCCGAGGTGTGTGATGTCGCTGGAAACGTGGTTGGCTTTTTTTGCTGCCTGTTGGGTAATCAGTCTTTCGCCGGGGGCGGGGGCCATTGCGTCCATGTCCTGCGGTCTGCAGTACGGCTTCTGGCGCGGCTACTGGAACGCGCTGGGCCTGCAGCTGGGGCTGGTGATGCAGATCGCGATCATTGCCGCCGGCGTGGGCGCGGTACTCGCTGCCTCGGCTACCGCGTTCCAGGTCATCAAATGGTTTGGCGTTGCCTACCTGATCTACCTGGCCGTGAAACAGTGGCGGGCGCTGCCGGCAGACCTGGCCGACGACTCGACGGTACGCCCCATCGGCAAGCCGCTGAGCCTGGTGTTCCGTGGTTTTCTGGTCAACGTCAGCAACCCCAAGGCGCTGATCTTCATGCTTGCGGTGCTGCCTCAGTTCATCAATCCGCATGCCGAGCTGCTGCCGCAGTACCTGACGATCGCCGGCACCATGGTGGCGGTGGACCTGCTGGTGATGGCGGGTTATACCGGGTTGGCGGCGCGGGTGCTGCGCCTGTTGCGCACGCCCCGGCAGCAGCGGCGCATGAACCGCACGTTTGCCGGGTTGTTCCTGGGTGCGGCGACATTGCTGGCGACCATTCGCCGGGCGCCGGTCTAAGACCGGAAGGCTGCGCCTTCCATCGCGGGTCACCACTGTTCTTGTGGGAGCCGGCGTTGCCGGCGAAGAGGCCAGTACAGACACCCAATAAAAAAGGCGACCCGAAGGTCGCCTTTTGCATGCTCAGCGCAAGATCTGCGCCGGCTCATCCGGCGGCAGGTTGTTGCGCATCGGCGCACGTTCCTGATCCGGCATCACACCCACCAGCTGCTCCTTGAGCTGTCTGGCCACATCCATGCCCAGTTCCTTGGACACTTCACGCACTACCCGCGGACGGTTCAGGCTGACCCGCACGTCCTGGCTGTTCACCAGCTTGGTGTCCTGGCCTTCACCCATGGCGGTGAACGCCGAGGTGATCTCGTAGGTACGGGTGTTGATCAGGCTGAAGTCGGCCACCAGGGTCAGGCCCAGGATCGCCGAGTAGCTGTTGGTGTTGTCGATCGAGGTGATATCGCGCTGGAAGTCGATATCCGACAGGGTGCCGAACAGTACGTAGTCGGCGCCCTTGTAGTTGCCCGCCTTGATCCGCGCGATCACGTCATACACGTCCTGCTTGGCCTTGGCCGTGTACGGCGTGCCCTGCACCAGCTGGAACATGCCGGACTTGAGGATCTCGCCCTTGATGTCACCGCTGAACTTGCGCAGCTCGGTCTGCTCGATGTAGCTCTGGCTGCTTTCGAACTCGCTGTAGCTGGACGACGCGTTGGCGTGGTACATGCTCGCATTCGAGTTGCTGCTCGCCGAGACCATGTGGATGTACTGCTCCACGCGCTCCTGATAAGCCAGGTCGGTGACCGCTACCTTGGGGGCCGCTTGCACGCCGAACGCGCAAGCCAGGCCGATGATGCCCATCCATGCACGCATTGCTTAGCGCTCCGTGGTCTTGCGGATTTCTTTTTCGTCCATCCACTCGGCCAGGCCGCTTTCCACGTCGATCAGCTGCAGGCTGAACTTGTAGAACACGTCCTTGTAGTCGCTGCTGCGCTTGACGATCGAGCTGATCGACCCTTCCAGGCGGTATTTGGCAGCGATCATGTTGCCGGTCTTGGCCACGGTGTTCTTCTTGTACAGGCCGCTCTGGTTCTGCAGCTTGAGCTGGTCGACCTGGCTCTGCATCTGGTTGTTGTCGCTGGCGAAGCGGGCGGTGCCGGTCTTCATCAGCTGGGTCTTGATCGAGGTGGTGATCTCGCGGGTATCGATGTACTCGCTGGTCTTGTTCTTCACGTCGTAGACCTGAACCACCGGACGGCCCTGCAGGATGCCGGACTGGGCCAGCGAGCGGGTCATGCTTTCGGCGATCATCTGCAGGTCGGTGGAACCGAACTCGTTGGTGACCAGTTCAACGGCCTTGCTGTCGCCGTAGCCAATGTTCTTGCCGCCCAGTACAGGGGAGTTGTTGGCGCAGCCGCTGGCCAGCGCGACCACTACGGCCAGCAGGGAAAAACGAGCGAACATCATGTTGAGCATCTCCTGAAAATTGAAAATTACTGGGCCTGGACTTCAATGCGGAAGTCAGTGGCCTGGGGGACCGGGGCAATCGCTGGCAGTACGGTGGACTGCGAGCCGTACAGGCTCAGGGTCTTCCAGCTTTCTTCGCTGGCGACCGGGAAGCCGTCGTTGCCCAGCCAGGCAAAGCGATAGAACATCGTCTTGTTGCTGCGGCTGGTGTTGGTCAGCGAGACCTTGACGGTCATGAAGCCGTTTTCGCGGGCAACCCGCATCGGGCCGATATCGATGTTGCTCAGTTTGCCCATCACGACCACCTTGCTGGCGGCGCTGCCCGGTGCGGGCGGTGGTGGGGTGGCGCAGCCGGCCAGCAGGGTGGCGGTGGCGAGCGCGGCGAGAAGCTTGAGGCGCATGGCGATTCCTTGGCTTACTTGAGGCTGGCGACGGCGGCGGCCGGCGCAGGCTGGGTGACTTGCAGGGCCGGGCCACCGGCGTAGACGCGGTTGCCCACGACGCGCAGGGCCACGACCTGATAGGGGCGATCGATCTTCACGGCGATCTTGCTGCCGCCCAGGTTCGACGGCAGGCTCAGCTGGTGCTCGCCTTGGGCCAGGCGCACGCGGGCAACCAGGGTGTCGTCCGGCAGGGTGCGCCAGGTGCGGGTGTCGGCGCCTTCGGTGACGGCCGAGGCGATGCCCACGGCCAGACCAGCCAGCGGGTTGACGTCGTTGAGCTGCTTTTGCGCCACGCCACGGGTGATGGCGCGCACGCTGGTGCGCAGGATGATGCCTGGCATGTCGTCACGCAGCGCGCGGCGCGACATGGCGGTGGTGCTGTTGAGCGCGGTCAGCGAGAGCGTCTTGTCGTTCAGGTAGATCTCGCTGAAGTGCGCGGTGGAGGTGTCTTCCTTGATGATCGGGAACGACAGCGGGGTGATCACCAGATTGCCGCTGATTGGCAGGGGCAGGGGGATGCGCACCGAGTCGCGGGCCGGCGCCAGGCCGCTCTGCACCACGATCAGCACGTCGCTGTCGGCGCCCTTGGCGGCAGGCTTGTCGAGGTCGAGCAGCGCACGCTCGAGCAGCGCGGTGTTCGGGCGCAGTTCGGCCGCCTTGCGGTAGCCCGGTGCAGCCAGGCCTTTTTCGCCCAGTGCTTCGTATACGTAGCCGGACAGGTAGTGGCTGAACGCACTCTGGTAGCTGTTCTTCAGGCCGACCACTTCAGGCGTGTCCAGGGCGGCCACCGGGTAGCCCTGCAGGTCCTTGTACTCGGTCTTGACGCCTTCCTTCTCGGCCTCTTCTTCGCGCTTGAGGTATTCCTTGTCGCGCAGCTCGGCGATCACGGCCTCACGTTCGTGGGTTTTCTTGATTTCGGTGCGGGCACCGTCGAAATCATTCTGCGCCAGCAGGTTCAGGGCCATCTGGGTGGTCAGCATGACTTTTTCGTAGTCGTAGCCTTCGTAGCGGCGCACCTTGTCGTTGACCAGGTAGCTGCCGAACTGGCTCAGGTACTTGGCGGTGTCCAGCTTCACCGACTCTTCCCACTTGAACACCACGCTATCGGCTTCGCGCCAGGCATCCTGGCTGCCGCTCAGGTCGCCCTTGGAGCGCAGCAGTTCGCCTTTCTCGAAGTAGTAGAGAAGGTCCTTGTCCTCACCCTTGTTGTTCTTTTCCAGCAGGGCCAGGGCCGCGTCGACGTTGCCGCTGGCCAGCTGCTGGTTGGTTTCCTGGAGTTCGCTGTCGTAGCTGCGAAACGCTGCGCAGCCCGTCAGTTGGACGATCGCGCACAGCGTGGCGACGGTGAGGACACGGGAGGCCATCTTGAATCTCTTCCCTGAAAAAGTGACGTTAGGCGCCGGCGAGTGGCGGTGATCCCTTTGGACGCTAGTTCCAAATCCTCTTAGCAGAGGAGCCTGTATTTCCATTCGCTATAACGAAAGGCGCGGCATTATAGACGCAATGACTGGCTAATTAATGGCCTTGTGCTTCATTTTTTCTTGGATGTGCCAGTAGTCACATTTCCCGTGTGGTGAAGGAATAAGTCGATTCCCGGGGTAGGAGATAAACTTGTTTCAAAATTTTTCATGAAACTTCCGGGTGGTGCTTGAGCCGGCGCAAGTGGAAGTGAACAATGCAATCCTCCTCATTCCTGTTCGAGATTGGCTCCCATGATGCCCCGCCCCCGTGTGTTCGCCTGGCTGCTAGGGCCGCTGCTGGCCCTGGGCAGTGCCTTGAGCAGTGCCGCGCCGCAAGCGCCGCTGATTACCCCGGACCCGGCCCGCGGTGCACCGCTGTACGCCCAGCACTGTTCGGTGTGCCACGGTGACGGCGGCGCCGGCGATGGGCCGGCGGGGTTGGGGCTGGAACCACCGCCGGGCGATCTGCGCCAGGCGGCGCGGCTCGACACCCTGAGCCTGGCCGAGCTGTACCGGGTGATGGAGCAGGGCATCGAGGGCAGCGACATGCCGGCGTTCGCCGACCAGCTCGACGAGCGCCAGCGCTGGGATGTGGCCAGCTACATTGCCGGCTTCAGCGCCGAGCCTGGTGCTGTGCAGGCCGACCGGCGCTTCAGCCTGGCCGAGCTGGCGCAGCTCACCCCGGCGCAGGTGCGTGACACCCAGGGTGGCGAGGCGGCGGCCGCCTTTCGTGCCCAGCGCGCCAAGCCGCCAGCGGTGCAACGCGGCCCTGGCCAACTGATCGACTACACCGCCACCACCCTCGAACAGAGCCTGGCCGCCTATCGTGCCGGCGACCACGAGCAGGCCTACGACCTGTCGGTGGCGGCGTACCTGGAGGGCTTCGAGCTGGTGGAAAGCGCCCTGGACAACGTCGATGCCAACCTGCGCAAGAACACCGAAAAGGCCCTGATGGCCTACCGCCAGGGGTTGCAGGACGGCTTGCCGGTGGAGCAGGTGACGCAACGCCTGGCGGCGGCCAAGGCCAAGCTCGAAGCATCGGCCAAGCTGCTGGGTGGCGATGGCCTGAGTTGGTCGCTGAGCTTCATCTCCGGCCTGCTGATTCTGCTGCGCGAGGGGCTGGAGGCAATCCTGGTGCTGGCGGCGATTCTGGCCTTCCTGCGCAATACCGGGCAGCAGTCGGCAGTGCGCAGCGTCAACGTGGGGTGGGCGCTGGCGTTGGTGGCGGGCTTTGCCACCTGGGCACTGGCTGCCTACGTGATCGACGTGGGGGGCGCACAGCGTGAACTGCTGGAGGGCTGCACCGCCCTGTTCGCCTGCGTGATGGTGCTGTGGCTGGGGGTGTGGATGCACGACCGGCGCCATGCGGCGGCCTGGCAGGACTACATCAAAAGCAGCCTGGTGGGGGGCGGCGGCCGCTTCGGCTTTGCCGTGCTGGCGTTCTTTTCGGTTTACCGCGAACTGTTCGAGGTGATCCTTTTCTACGAAACCCTGTGGCTGCAGGCCGGGCCTGCGGCGCACGATGCGGTGCTGGCCGGCGGGGCGACGGCGCTGGTGCTGCTGGTGGGGCTGGCGTGGGTGATTCTGCGCGGGTCGGCGAAGTTGCCGCTGTCGCTGTTCTTCAGCATCAACGCGGCGCTGCTGTGCGCGTTGTCGGTGGTGTTCGCCGGGCATGGGGTGAAGGCGTTGCAAGAGGCGGGGGTGTTCGGTACGCGGCCGGTGGCGTTCTTCGACTTCGACTGGCTGGGGATTCATGCCGATGCGTATTCGCTGGCTGCGCAGGCGTTGGCGCTGGTGGCCATTGCAGTGTTGTACGGGCGCAGCTGGCTGGCAGGGCGGCGGGTTTCGGTGCACTGATCGAGGGCCCCTGCGCTGGCTTGTCGGCGAATGCTGCAACGCCGCGCCAATGCAGGGATACTGTGCCCCTTGTTCTCTTTGCGGTGGATAACCCAACCATGCGTGTCTGGATCGACGCCGATGCCTGCCCCAAGGCGGCCAAGGACCAACTGGTCAAATTTGCCCTCAAGCGCCAGTTCGAGGTGGTGCTGGTCGCCGGTCAGGGCCAGATCAAGCCGGCCTTTGCCTGCGTCAGGCTCATCGTGGTGCCCAGTGGGCCGGATGCTGCCGACGACTACCTGGTGGAACACGCCGTGCCCGGCGAGTTGGTGATCTGCAGCGATGTGCCGCTGGCCGATCGGCTGGTCAAGAAGGGGGTGGCCGCGCTCGATCCGCGTGGCCGCGAATTCGACGAGCGCAACATGGGTGAGCGGCTGGCGGTGCGCAACCTGTTCACCGACCTGCGCGAGCAGGGCCAGGTCGGTGGTGGGCAGGCGCCCTACGGCGAGCGTGAGAAACAGGCCTTCGCCAATGCGCTGGACCGCATTCTCACGCGGTTGGCACGCGCCTACCCGCAGTGATGCCTCAGTCGGCCTCGTGGGTCAGTTCCAGCACCCGGTCGACCAGTTTGTAGATCCCGCCCGCCGCCTCGCCGATGCTCTGCGCCAGCATGTAGGCGGGGGTGCTGACCAGCTTGCGCTGAGTGTCTTCGACGATGTCGTGCACATCGCATTCTTCATGGGTGCCGCCCATCTTGACCACGGCCGCGCTGGTGTCGGCATCGTTGCCGATGGTGCAGACCACGCCTGGCCCGTAGATCTTGGCCGCCAGGGCCGGCGAAATGCAGATCAGGCCCACCGGCTTGCCCGCTTCGGCGAAGGCTTCGGCCAGTGCGAGCACATCGGGGTTGACCGAGCATTTGTCGCCTTCCACGGCGAAGTTGGAGAGGTTTTTCGCAGCGCCGAAGCCACCGGGCACGATCAGTGCGTCGAAGTCGTCCGCATTCGCTTCACGCAGGTCCTTGACCTCGCCGCGCGCAATGCGCGCCGACTCCACCAGCACGTTGCGCGTTTCGGGCATCTCTTCGCCGGTAAGGTGGTTGATCACATGCATCTGCGCGATGTTCGGTGCAAAGCACTGCACCTGGGCGCCACGCTGGTCAAGGCGCAGCAGGGTGATGACGCTCTCGTGAATTTCGGCACCGTCGTACACACCGCAACCGGAAAGGATCACCGCAACTTTTTTCTTGGTCATGCTCACTACTCCCGTTCAAGGCGCTAAATGTCCCCTGATTTGGCCATTCTCGCCAGGCTCTCTACATAGATCGCAATGCAGGGGGAGTGTTCAGTCGTGAGAGCGAGCAGCCAGGCCTATGGCCGGTCGCCACCTTCGCCAGGGTGCTGCTCCCGGGCCTGGGCCCGCGCCTGTTCGGCCTGGGCCTCGGCGGCTTCCTGGCGGGCAATGCGCGCGGCCTTGAAGCGCCGGCGCAGCCACAGCAGGGCGCCCAGTACCACCAGGGCACCGAGTACCCACAGCTCGTACTTCTTCACGTTGCCCAGCAGCCCTTCGAGGATGGCGCCGAAGTGGTAGGCGGCCGCGCCCAGGGCCAGTGCCCATACTGCGGCACCGATGCCGTTGAGCAGCAGGTAGCGGCGCGGCGGGTAGCCGGACAGGCCGATGGCCACGGGCATCACCGTGCGCAGGCCGTAGACGAAACGGAAACTCAGCACCCAGATGTCGGGGTGGCGGCGGATGTGCTCCAGCGCACGGTCCCCCATCATCTGCCAGCGCGGCTTGCGCGCCAGCAGCTTGCGCCCGTGACGACGCCCCATGAAGTACCACAGCTGGTCGCCGGCATAGCTGCCGAAGAAGGCAACCAGCACCACCATGTTGATATCCATGTAGCCACGGAACGCAAGAAATCCGGCGAGAACCAGTATGGTCTCACCTTCAAAAAAGGTGCCTAGAAAAAGGGCAAAATAGCCGAAATCCTGCAGGAATTGTTCAAGCATTTTCTGGGTGCTGGCGAAATGAACGCGCAGCCTACCCCCTGGGAGGCTTTAGGGAAAGTGTCCAAATGTGTCTCGACGTGAACATTTCCTACAAGGAGAATGAATGCGTCCATAAGTCGCAGGGTTGCCTCAGGTCGTCATACGGGCGTCATAATGGCTGCTTATAACTGTCGCGCTCGCCCGCCTGCGCGGGCTCAGGAGTCTGCCGTGAGCTTTACCCCCGCTAACCGTTTGTTTCCTGCCACTCGCCTGCGTCGCAACCGCCGTGACGACTTTTCCCGTCGCCTGGTGCGCGAAACCACACTGACTGTTGACGACCTGATCCTGCCGGTGTTCGTGCTGGACGGCGAAAACCGTCGCGAGGAAGTCGCCTCGATGCCGGGCGTGGAGCGCCTGAGCATCGACCTGCTGCTGCAGGCCGCCGAGGAGTGGGTGAAGCTGGGTATTCCGGCGCTGGCCCTGTTCCCGGTGACCCCGCTGGACAGGAAGTCGCTGGATGGCGCCGAAGCCTACAACCCGGACGGTATTGCCCAGCGCGCCACCCGCGCCCTGCGCGACCGCTTCCCGGAGCTGGGGGTGATCACCGACGTGGCACTGGACCCGTTCACCACCCACGGCCAGGACGGTATCCTCGACGAGGAAGGCTACGTCCAGAACGACATCACCGTCGACGCCCTGGTGCGCCAGGCGCTGTCGCATGCCGAGGCCGGCGCCCAGGTGGTGGCCCCGTCGGACATGATGGACGGGCGGATCCAGGCGATCCGTGAAGCCCTGGAGCTGGCCGGTCATGTCAACGTGCGCATCATGGCCTACTCGGCCAAGTATGCCAGCGCCTACTACGGCCCGTTCCGCGACGCGGTCGGCTCGGCGCTGAACCTGGGCAAGGCCAACAAGGCCTCGTACCAGATGGACCCGGCCAACACCAACGAGGCCCTGCATGAAGTGGCCGCCGACCTGTCCGAAGGCGCCGACATGGTAATGGTCAAGCCAGGCATGCCGTATCTGGATATCCTTGCGCGGGTCAAGGACGAGTTCAAGGTGCCGACCTTCGTCTACCAGGTCAGTGGCGAGTACGCGATGCACATGGCCGCGATCCAGAACGGCTGGCTCTCGGAAGGGGTTATCCTCGAATCCCTCACCGCTTTCAAACGGGCGGGCGCCGACGGCATCCTGACCTATTTCGCTGTTCGCGCCGCACAATTGATGAGAGGGCAGTAACGCCCTTCAGGAACGCTAGATGAATAACGAAGCACTTACCGAAGTCGAAGTGAAGGATGCCCAGCCGGTGCCCGAGCAACTGGTCGAAACCCCGCCGGACCTCGAGCCTGCGCCGGTGGTCGAAGCCGAGGCGCCCGTGGTGGCTCCGGCCCCGGCGGTGCCGGCGATTGCCGTGCCGGGCCTGGACGACAGCAGCCTGTACATCCATCGCGAATTGTCCCAGCTGCAGTTCAACATCCGCGTGCTGGAGCAGGCGCTGGACGAGTCCTACCCGCTGCTGGAGCGACTGAAGTTCCTGCTGATCTTTTCCAGCAACCTGGATGAGTTCTTCGAAATTCGTGTGGCGGGCCTGAAGAAGCAGATCACCTTCGCTCGCGAGCAGGCCGGCGCCGATGGCCTGCAGCCGCACCAGGCGCTGGCGCGCATCAGCGAGCTGGTGCACAGCGAAGTGGACCGCCAGTACGCGATCCTCAACGACGTGCTGCTGCCGGAGCTGGAAAAGCACCAGATTCGCTTCATCCGCCGGCGTCACTGGACCACCAAGCTCAAGACCTGGGTGCGCCGCTACTTCCGCGACGAGATCGCGCCGATAATTACCCCGATCGGCCTGGACCCGACCCACCCGTTCCCGCTGCTGGTGAACAAGAGCCTGAACTTCATCGTCGAGCTCGAAGGCATCGATGCGTTCGGCCGTGATTCGGGCCTGGCGATCATTCCGGCGCCGCGACTGCTGCCGCGGGTGATCAAGGTGCCGGAAGACGTCGGTGGCCCCGGCGACAACTACGTGTTCCTGTCGTCGATGATCCATGCGCACGCCGACGACCTGTTCCAGGGCATGAAGGTCAAGGGCTGCTACCAGTTCCGTCTGACCCGCAACGCCGACCTGGCGCTGGACTCCGAGGACGTCGAAGACCTGGCCCGCGCCCTGCGTGGCGAGCTGTTCTCGCGTCGCTATGGCGATGCGGTGCGCCTGGAAGTGGCCGATACCTGTCCCAAGCACCTGTCCGACTACCTGCTCAAGCAGTTCAGCCTGAGCGAGCACGAGGTGTACCAGGTCAATGGCCCGGTCAACCTCACGCGCCTGTTCAGCATCACCAGCCTGGACAGCCACCCGGAGCTGCAGTACACGCCGTTCACTCCGGCGATTCCCAAGCTGTTGCAGAACAGCGAGAACATTTTCAGTGTCATCAGCAAGCAGGACATCCTGCTGATGCACCCCTTCGAGTCGTTCACCCCGGTGGTTGACCTGCTGCGTCAGGCGGCGAAAGACCCGCACGTGCTGGCCGTGCGCCAGACCCTGTACCGCAGCGGCGCCAACTCCGAGATCGTCGACGCGCTGGTGGATGCGGCGCGTAACGGCAAGGAGGTCACCGCAGTGATCGAACTGCGCGCGCGTTTCGACGAAGAGTCCAACCTGCAGATGGCCAGCCGCCTGCAAGCGGCGGGTGCGGTGGTGATCTATGGCGTGGTCGGGTTCAAGACCCACGCCAAGATGATGCTGATTCTGCGGCGCGAGGCCGGCGAGATCGTGCGTTATGCGCACCTGGGTACCGGCAACTACCACGCCGGCAACGCCCGCCTGTACACCGACTACAGCCTGCTGACCTCCGACGACGCCTTGTGCGAGGACGTCGGCAAGCTGTTCAGCCAGCTGATCGGCATGGGCAAGACCCTGCGCATGAAGAAGCTGCTGCACGCGCCGTTCACCCTCAAGAAGGGCATGCTCGACATGATCGCGCGCGAGACCCAGTTCGCCCTGGAAGGCAAGCCGGCGCACATCATCGCCAAGTTCAACTCGCTGACCGACCCCAAGATCATCAAGGCGTTGTACAAGGCCAGCCAGTCGGGCGTGCGCATCGACCTGGTGGTGCGTGGCATGTGCTGCCTGCGTCCGGGCATTCCGGGCGTTTCGCACAACATCCACGTGCGCTCGATCATCGGGCGTTTCCTGGAACACACCCGGGCGTTCTACTTCCTCAATGGCGGGGAAGAGCAGATGTTCCTTTCCAGTGCCGACTGGATGGAGCGCAACCTCGACAAGCGTGTCGAGACCTGCTTCCCGGTGGAGGGCAAGAAGCTGATCCTGCGGGTGAAGAAGGAGCTGGAGGGGTACCTGACCGACAACACCCACGCGTGGCTGCTGCAGTCGGACGGCCGCTATGTGCGCAGCACGCCGACCGGCAACCAGAACCCGCGCAGTGCCCAGGCCACTCTGCTCGAGCGCCTGAGCAACCCGGTGCTTATCGTACGCTGAGGGTAAAGCCGACCCGGGCCAGCCATTCGGCTTCCAGGCCGAAATCGGCCTGGGTCAGCTGGTTCTGTTCCAGCCAGCCGGCCGGGAACTCCACATCCAGGCTCTGGCCGGCGGCATGCAGCTTGACCGTCGGCATCTGCTGGGTGCCGCGGATGTGGTGGAACAGGATCGCGAAGCGCAGCAGCACGCACAGACGAATCAGCTTCACGCCGTCGTCGCCGAATTCGGCGAACTTGTCCTTGGGGATGTTGCGCCGGTGCCCGCGCACCAGCAGTGCCAGCATCTGCTGGTCTTCACGGGAGAAGCCGGCCAGGTCGGAGTGCTCGATCAGGTAGGCGCCGTGCTTGTGGTAATGATAGTGGGCGATGTCCAGGCCCACTTCGTGCACCTTGGCCGCCCAGCCCAGCAGTTCGCGCCAGATCCCGTCTTCAAGATCCCACGCCTTGGCCACCTGGTCGAAGGCATGCAGCGCCTTGCGCTCGACCCGTGCCGCCTGCCCCTGGTCGACGTGGTAGCGCTCCATCAGCGAGGTCAGGGTGCGTTCGCGCACGTCTTCGTGGTGGTGGCGGCCCAGCAGGTCGTACAGCACGCCTTCGCGCAGGGCACCTTCGCAGTGGTCCATGCGTTGCAGTTCCAGCGCGTCGAAGATCGCCTCCAGGATCGCCAGGCCCGCCGGGAAGATGGTGCGCCGGTCGGGCTTGACCCCTTCGAAGTCGATCTTGTCGGTATCGCCCAGCTTGAACAGTTTGCGTTTGAGCCAGGCCAGACCTTCGGCGTTGACCTCGCCGTTGCCCATGCCGCCGGCCTTCAGGGCCAGGCCGATGGCGCGGATGGTGCCCGAGGAGCCGATGGCTTCATCCCAGGTCAGGCGGTGCAGGGCATTCTCGATGCTCATCAGCTCCAGGCGCGCGGCGGTGTAGGCCTGGGCATAGCGCGCCGGGGTGATCTTGCCGTCGCGAAAGTAACGCTGGGTGAAGCTCACGCAGCCCATCTGCAGGCTTTCGCGCAGCAGGGGCTCGAAGCGCTGGCCGATGATGAATTCGGTACTGCCGCCGCCGATGTCGGCCACCAGGCGCTTGCCGGGGGTGTCGGCGAGGGTATGGGAGACGCCCAGGTAGATCAGGCGTGCTTCTTCACGGCCGGAAATCACCTCCACCGGGTGTCCGAGAATGGCTTCGGCGCGGCGGATGAATTCGCCGCGGTTGCGCGCTTCGCGCAAGGCGTTGGTGCCGACGATGCGCACCGCGCCGTCAGGCATGCCGTTGATCAGCTGGGCGAAGCGCTTGAGACAGTCGAGCCCGCGTTGCATGGACTCTTCGCTGAGCTGGCGCTCTTCGTCGATGCCGGCGGCCAGCTGAACCTTTTCCCCCAACCGCTCCAGGATGCGAATGTCGTTGTGGTGGGCCTTGGCCACGACCATGTGAAAACTGTTGGAGCCCAGGTCGATGGCGGCTATCAGGGACAGATTCTTGGCTGGGGTTTGCGGCATGGTGATGGGTTCTCGGTCGATAACCCGGCAATCGTGCCACGATCCGCCGCCGACGCCAACGCGCAGTGTGGCAAGGCTTGACCTGACGCAGTTGCGAGTCTTTTTTATGACTTTTGTGTGACAGTCGATATGCAACGTCTCGCACAACTATAGTTACAGTCAATCGCGCGTGGCTTCCTGTCTACGGCGATGGCGGCTATGATGGGCCACGTTTTTTTGCTTACGACCTTGGAGACTTCCATGAGCAGCGATCTTATCAAACACGTCACCGACGCCACCTTCGAAGCCGACGTGCTCAAGGCTGAAGGTCCGGTGCTGGTCGACTACTGGGCTGAATGGTGCGGCCCATGCAAAATGATCGCTCCGGTTCTGGACGACATCGCCGCTACCTACGAGGGCAAACTGACCGTCGCCAAGCTGAACATCGATGAAAACCAGGAAACCCCAGCCAAGCACGGCGTGCGTGGCATCCCGACGCTGATGCTGTTCAAGAACGGCAATGTCGAGGCGACCAAGGTCGGCGCATTGTCCAAGTCTCAGCTGCAGGCGTTCCTCGACGCCAATATCTGAGTCGAAAAAAGCCCCGCATTCGTCGGGGCTTTTCTCTGTCTGGTGACTAGACGCCAGAAAATGCAAGTGATACATTCGGCCTCGCACTGTTTCTTTCAGTGCCCCCTGCACGCCGTCGCCGACGCACCTCAATTCGAATTAGTACGCGATCCTGTCGCCTTCTCTGCGGCGCGGCTTCATTAAGCCAGAAGCTTAATTCCCCCTTCTTACATGATTACGTCATTCCCCTTATGAATCTGACTGAACTCAAGCAAAAGCCGATTACCGATCTGCTCGAATTGGCCGAACAGATGGGCATAGAAAATATGGCCCGTTCGCGCAAGCAGGACGTGATTTTCTCCCTGTTGAAAAAGCACGCGAAAAGCGGCGAGGAAATCTCCGGTGACGGCGTGCTGGAGATTCTCCAGGACGGTTTCGGCTTCCTGCGTTCGGCTGACGCTTCGTACCTGGCCGGCCCGGACGACATCTATGTCTCGCCCAGCCAGATTCGTCGCTTCAACCTGCGTACCGGTGACACCATCGTCGGCAAGATCCGCCCGCCCAAAGAAGGCGAGCGCTACTTCGCGCTGCTCAAGGTCGACACCATCAACTACGACCGTCCGGAAAACGCGAAGAACAAGATCCTCTTCGAAAACCTGACGCCGTTGTTCCCGAACAAGCGCCTGAAGATGGAAGCCGGCAACGGTTCCACCGAAGACCTCACCGGTCGCGTCATCGACCTGTGCGCGCCGATCGGCAAGGGCCAGCGCGGCCTGATCGTCGCCCCGCCGAAAGCGGGCAAGACCATCATGCTGCAGAACATCGCGGCCAACATCACCCGCAACAACCCCGAGTGCCACCTGATCGTGCTGCTGATCGACGAGCGCCCGGAAGAAGTGACCGAGATGCAGCGCACCGTGCGCGGCGAAGTGGTCGCCTCCACCTTCGACGAGCCGCCAACCCGTCACGTGCAAGTGGCCGAGATGGTCATCGAGAAGGCCAAGCGCCTGGTCGAGCACAAGAAGGACGTGGTCATCCTGCTCGACTCGATCACTCGTCTGGCCCGTGCCTACAACACCGTGATCCCGAGCTCCGGCAAGGTGCTGACCGGTGGTGTCGACGCCCACGCCCTGGAGAAGCCGAAGCGTTTCTTCGGTGCTGCACGTAACATCGAGGAAGGCGGTTCGCTGACCATCATCGCCACCGCGCTGGTCGAGACCGGCTCGAAGATGGACGAAGTGATCTACGAAGAGTTCAAGGGTACCGGCAACATGGAACTGCCCCTGGACCGTCGCATTGCCGAGAAGCGCGTGTTCCCGGCCATCAACATCAACCGTTCGGGTACCCGTCGCGAAGAGCTGCTGACCGCCGACGACGAGCTGCAGCGCATGTGGATCCTGCGCAAGCTGCTGCACCCGATGGACGAGATCGCCGCCATCGAGTTCCTGGTCGACAAGCTCAAGCAGACCAAGACCAACGACGAGTTCTTCCTGTCGATGAAGCGCAAGTAACACGGGCGGTACGCAAGAGCCGGGGAAACCCGGCTTTTTGCTATCTGTACATTGTCTATTCTGGCGGGCGGGGTTCGGCGCTACACTTTGCACCCCGACCGCTACGGCGAACACGAGGCTCCCGCATGCAGTATCGCGATTTGCGCGACTTTATCCGCGGCCTGGAACAGCGCGGCGAACTCAAGCGCATTCAGGTCCCCATCTCCCCGATCCTGGAAATGACCGAGGTCTGCGACCGCACCCTGCGTGCCAAGGGCCCGGCGTTGCTGTTCGAGAACCCTACCGGTTACGACATTCCGGTGCTGGGCAACCTGTTCGGCACCCCGGAGCGCGTGGCCATGGGCATGGGCGCCGAGTCGGTCAGCGAACTGCGCGAGATCGGCAAGCTGCTGGCCTTCCTCAAGGAGCCCGAGCCGCCCAAGGGGCTGAAGGACGCCTGGTCGAAGCTGCCGATCTTCAAGAAGGTCATCTCGATGGCACCCAAGGTGGTCAAGGATGCGCCCTGCCACGACGTGGTGATCGAGGGGGACGACGTCGATCTTGGCGCGCTGCCGATCCAGCACTGCTGGCCGGGCGACGTGGCGCCGCTGATCACCTGGGGCCTGACCGTGACCCGAGGTCCGAACAAGGACCGCCAGAACCTGGGTATCTATCGCCAGCAGGTCATCGCCCGCAACAAGGTCATCATGCGCTGGTTGAGCCACCGTGGCGGCGCGCTGGACTACCGCGAGTGGTGCGAGAAGCACCCTGGCCAGCCGTTCCCGGTGGCCGTGGCACTGGGCGCCGACCCGGCGACCATCCTCGGCGCGGTGACCCCGGTGCCCGACAGCCTGTCCGAGTACGCCTTCGCCGGCCTGCTGCGCGGCAACCGTACCGAGCTGGTCAAGTGCCGCGGCAATGACCTGCAGGTGCCCGCCACCGCCGAGATCATCCTCGAAGGCGTGATCCACCCCGGCGAGATGGCGCCCGAAGGCCCGTATGGCGATCACACCGGCTACTACAACGAGGTCGACAGCTTTCCGGTGTTCACCGTGGAGCGCATCACCCACCGCACCAAGCCGATCTATCACAGCACCTACACCGGGCGTCCGCCTGACGAGCCGGCGATTCTGGGCGTGGCGCTGAACGAAGTGTTCGTGCCGATCCTGCAGAAGCAGTTCCCCGAGATCACCGACTTCTACCTGCCGCCTGAAGGCTGCTCGTACCGCATGGCGGTGGTCACCATGAAAAAACAGTACCCAGGGCACGCCAAGCGCGTGATGCTGGGGGTGTGGTCGTTCCTGCGCCAGTTCATGTACACCAAGTTCGTGATCGTCACCGACGACGACATCAACGCGCGGGACTGGAACGACGTGATCTGGGCCATCACCACGCGCATGGACCCCAAGCGCGATACCGTGATGATCGACAACACGCCGATCGACTACCTGGACTTCGCCTCGCCGGTTTCCGGCCTGGGCTCGAAGATGGGCCTGGATGCCACCCACAAGTGGCCGGGCGAAACCACCCGCGAGTGGGGGCGTGTCATCGTCAAGGACGAGGCCGTCACCCGACGCATCGATGAGCTGTGGACACAGTTGGGAATAGACTGATGCAGGTTACCTTGCAGCCCTCCGGGGCGGTGCTGGCACTGAACCCTGGTGAGCGCATACTGGATGGGGCCCGTCGTCTGGGCTATGACTGCCCGCAGAGCTGCCGCAATGGCAATTGCCATGTGTGCGCGGCACTGCTGGTGGAAGGCCGTGTGCGCCAGGATGGCGAGGTGAAGGACCATGGCGAGCTGTACACCTGCATCGCCGAGCCGCTGGAGGATTGCGTGTTGCTGTGGGATGGCGTGTTGGCCCTGGGCGAGCTGCCGGTGCGCAAGCTGGCCTGCCAGTTGAGCGAATGTGTCGAGGTGGGCGGCGACGTGTGGCGCGTGCGTCTGCGCGCGCCGGCCGGCAAGCCGCCGCGCTACCATGCCGGGCAGTACCTGATGATCGAGCGCGAAGCTGGCGACAAGGCCGCGTTCTCGCTGGCCTCGGCGCCACACAGCGGGCGTGACCTGGAGCTGCACGTGCTGGCCCGCGAGAGCAGTGCACTGGAACTGATCGCACAGTTGCAGCGCAACCGCATGGCGCGGGTGGAGCTGCCGTTTGGCGACACGCACCTGGCCGAACTGCCGGACGGGCCGCTGGTACTGATTGCTGCCGGTACCGGCATGGCGCAGATGCACAGCCTGATCGAACATTGCCGGGCCAGCGGCTTCAAGCACCCGGTGCACCTGTACTGGGGAGTGCGCCGCCCGGAAGACTTCTATCAGATCGAGCACTGGGACGAGTGGGCAACGCTGCCCAACCTGTTCCTGCACAAAGTGGTGAGCGACCTGTGCGGCTGGGAAGGGCGCTGCGGGCTGCTGCACGAAGCCGTGTGCGAAGACATTGCCGACCTTGCGGGCGTGCACGTGTATGCCAGTGGCTCGCCCACCATGATCTACGCCACCCTCGATGCCCTGGTGGACGCTGGCATGGACGCACACCAGATGCGCGCCGATGTATTCGCTTATGCCCCGCGCGGCTAACTTAGGTAATAACGGCGCGTTGCAATAACGCGCCGATTCAAATAACCCGATTGTGCCTCGTTGGTTATAAGTGCTGGCCGCGTTAATTATTGCAAGCACCGCCAAAAACTATTACTACACTTGAAACAGCAGGCCTGAAAGCCCCGGTGCTGGGGGCTTTGTTTGCAGCGGGGGCTTGTATTCGAGCGGCCATCTGCCGTACGGTCGATGTATTGTTAGTGCAATGACTTTACAGTGGGCCACTTCAGTAGTTCACGAGGAATTCTGGCGGCGATCATGTCGGCAATTGAAACTGCACCCTCGAGTTTGGCGTACCCTCCGGTGCTCGACTTCGGTCAGCAACTGACCCACGAGCAACTTCGACAATCGGTTGATCACACCATGTCCCGCCATCAGGGCGGCCCGGTCTGGCTGTTTGCCTATGGCTCGCTGATCTGGCGACCGGAATGCAGCGCGGCCGAGCGCCGGCGGGCACGCGTGCATGGCTATCATCGCGGCCTGTACCTGTGGTCCCACGAGCACCGCGGCACTCCGGAGTGCCCGGGGCTGGTGTTCGGCTTGGACCGTGGTGGCTCGTGCAGCGGCTTTGCCTATCGGCTGCCCGAAGAGCGCCTGGAGGATTCATTGCTGGCGCTGTGGCAGCGCGAGATGCCGTACCCGGCGTACCGTCCGCACTGGCTCAACTGCCGCCTCGAGGACGGCAGCAAGGTGCAGGCACTGGGCTTCGTGCTGGAGCGGCACTTGCCGTGCTATGCCGGCAACCTGCCCGACACCTTGCTCAGCCATATCCTGGCCAGCGCCAAGGGCCGCTACGGCACCACCCGCGACTATGTCGAGCAGACCCTTTCGGCGCTGCGCACCCATGCCATGCCCGACCGCAACCTGGAGGCACGCTTCAAGCGTTGTCATTCGTCGGACAAGGCGTGAAGCCTGCGGTACCATCGCGCCCCTTATCAATGGACGTGTTGGGAATCAGGGATGAAACGCTGGCTTGGAATACTGTTGTGCTGGTGCTGCGCCGTGCAGGCCGAGCATGTGCCCACGTTCGCACAGCCCCCGGCCCCGGTGTACCCGAGGGCCATGAGGCTGGTGGGCCTGGAGGGCGCTGTGCGCATCGGCTACCAGGTCGATTCGCGCGATGGCTCGGTCAGCCATGTAACCGTCAAGCACAGTGATCATGCGTTGTTCAGTGCGTCTGCAGAAGCGGCCATCGCAAAGGTGCGGTTCGAACCCTGGACGGTGGCCGCGGGCGAGCCGCTGAAAACCGATGTGGTGCAGAGCCTGCTCTTTCGCATGGATGAGCAGTCCATGGCGATGACCCTGGATGCCCAGGCCGCGTTGCCGCAGCTGCAGTGCAAGCTGTTCAACTATTACCTGACCACCTACCGTCAGATCCGCTCGCATCAGCCGCTGTGGCAGATGGACAGCGTGGCCACGTCCATCGGCTTGCTGGCCAGGACGTCACCCGCATCGCCCACCCTGCTGCAGTTCAAGCAGGCGCAGCAGGCGTTCGAGGCAGCGCTGCCGTCTATCGAGCGGCGCTGCGCCGGGCAGCCCGACCTGATGTTCATCGACGCCTGGCCGCAGCAACTGCGTGACCTTGCGCTCAAGCAGCTGTGAGAAGGAGTGCCATGACAACACCACTTCCGGTCTTTACCTATTACCCCGGCAAGGTTCATTACATCGTGGCCAGCAGCGAGGCTTGCGTGTGCTGCGGGCAGGCGCGTGGTTACCTGTATGACGGCACGCTGTACACCGCGCAGACACTCGAGGGCGATATCTGCCCGTGGTGCATCGCCGATGGTTCGGCGGCCAGGCGCTACGACGGCAGTTTCCATGATGTGTATACGATGGGGGAGGCGGGCATAAAGCCTGAGGTGCTCGACGAGATCGCCTATCGCACGCCGGGCTATCCCACATGGCAGGACAGCCAGTGGATGCACCATTGCGGTGACGCCTGCGAGTTCCACGGGGACGCCAGCGCCGAGGACATCAGTGAGGCCACGCCGGCGACCCGGGAGCACTGGGCCGAGTACAACGGCATGACCGTGGAGGACTGGTCGTGGGCCGCGGTAGGGTATGCGCCGGGCGGGGATACCGGGTTCTACAAGTTCGTGTGCCGTGGGTGCAAGCAGGTGCTGCTGGCCTGGGACATGAGCTGACGTTCACGCCTCTATCGCGGGTCAAGTCCGCTCCCACAGGGCAGTGCGGGAGCGGGCTTGGCTATCGCACAGACACCACCAGCTTGCCCACCGCCTTGCGCCCCGCCAACTGCTCGATTGCAGCCCCGGCATCGGCCAGTGGGTAGGTCTGCGACACCAGCGGTTTCAGCTTGCCCTCGGCATGCCACGCAAACAGCTGCTTGAAGTTCGCGGCGTTATCCGCCGGCTGGCGCTGCGCGAACGCACCCCAGAATACCCCCAGTACCGCCGCGCCCTTGAGCAGCGTCAGGTTCACCGCCAACTGCGGGATCTGCCCGCTGGCGAACCCCACCACCAGCATTCGTCCGTTCCACGCCAGCCCGCGCACCGCCTGCTCGAACAGCTCGCCGCCCACCGGGTCGAAAACCACGTCCACGCCCTGGCCACCGGTCAGGCGCTTGATCTCGTCCTTGAGGCCGCTTTCGCTGTAGTTGATCAGCTCGTCGGCACCGGCAGCCTTGGCCACGGCCAGCTTGTCGGCGCTGCTGGCCGCTGCGATCACCCGCGCGCCCAGGGCCTTGCCGATCTCCACCGCTGCCAGCCCGACCCCGCCCGACGCGCCCAGCACCAGCAGGGTTTCCCCGGCTTGCAACTGCCCGCGCTGGGTGAGCGCGTACATCGAGGTGCCGTAGGTCATGCCGAATGCGGCAGCCGTGGCGAAGTCCATGTGCGCCGGGATCGGCATCACGTTGTAGCCCGGCACCGCGATCTGCTCGGCAAAGCTGCCCCAGCCGGTCAGCGCCATCACCCGGTCGCCCACCTGCAACGGCCCGGCCTTTTCGCCCACCTCCAGCACTACCCCTGCTGCTTCGCCACCCGGCGAGAACGGCAGTGGCGGCTGGAACTGGTACTTGCCCTGGATGATCAGGGTGTCGGGGAAGTTGACCCCCGCCGCATGCACCTGCACCAGCACTTCATTGCGTTTGGGCACTGGGCTGGCGACCTCTTCGAGGACCAGGTCGCTGGCCGGACCATGGGCTTTGCACAACACGGCTTTCATCAGGGCTATTCCTTTGCGGGTGGTGGCCGATAAGTGTAGGTGGGCAGGGTGTCGGGTCAACGAGCATGCCCCGGCCTGATAAGCCGGCATAAGCCCGGGCTTGGGTTTGGCGAAGGCGCTGGGTATGCTGGCGCCAACTGTTTGAGGAGCGAATTGGTGAAAGCGTGGATCTTGATGGTACTGGCCCTGATGCTGCCAGCGGCGGCCATGGCCGAAGAAGCCAAGGACGGAGAGGGCGCGCCGAAGGTGTCGTACATCTCCCTGACCCCGCCACTGGTGGGCAACTATGCCCTTGATGGCGGCCCCAAGCTGCGCGTGTACAAGGCCGATGTGGCGTTGCGCGTGGACAACGATGTGGATGCGGCCGCGGTCAAGCACCACGAACCGCTGATCCGCAACCAGCTGGTGGCCCTGTTCACCCAGCAGAGCCTGGACGGCATGAGCAACGTCGAGGCCAAGGAACACCTTCGCCAGGAAGCCCTCAAGCAGGTGCAGCAGGTGCTCAACGGCGAAGAAGGCCGGCCGGTGGTGGCCGACCTGCTGTTCAACAACCTGATCGTGCAGTAGTCACGAGGCCAGGCTGCGGCGAAAGCGTGCCAGGGCGATCGCAAAGAACGCCAGGCCGATCGCCGCCAGCGCCAGCAGGTCCGGCCACACCACCGATGCGTCGGCGTCGCGGAACAGGATCGCGGCACCCAGGCTGACGAAGTGGGTGGAGGGTGACAGTTGCATCACCCACTGCAGCCATTGCGGCATGCTGTCCAGCGGCGTGCTGCCGCCCGACAGCAACAGCATCGGGATGATCACCGGGATCGCCAGCAAGCCGAACTGCGGGGTCGAGCGCGCCAGTGTGGCGAGGAAGATCCCCAGCGCGGTGCTGGCGAACAGGTACAGCGCGGTCACGCCCAGGAACAACCCCATGGAGCCGGCCAGCGGCACTCCCAATGCCCCCTTGACCACCACCTCCAGCGACACCCAGGTGCACAGCACCACCACCAGCGCGTTGCTGCCGATCTTGGCCAGCATGATTTCCAGTGCCGTCAGTGGCAGTACCAGCAAGTGGTCGAGGGTGCCATGCTCGCGTTCGCGCAGCAGCGCAGTGCCGGTCAGCACGATGGCCAGGATGGTGATGTTGTTGACGATCTGGATCACCGCCAGAAACCAGCCGCCCTCCAGGTTGGGGTTGAACAGCGCCCGTGGGCTCAGCAGCGCCGGGCTCTGCACGGCCTGCTTGGCGTAGTCGAGCAGCTCGCGTTCGAAGATCCGCCCGATGTAGCCGGCGCCCATGAACGCCTGGCTCATGGCGGTGGCGTCGACGTTCACCTGCAGTTCCGGGGTGCGCCCGGCCAGCAGGTCGCTCTGGAAGTTCACCGGGATATTGATCACGAAGGTGTACTGGCCGCTGTCCATGGCCTGGTCGAGCTGGTCGTAGGGCAGCGTCACCGCCGGCTGGAACTCCGGCGGTTGCAGCGCCTCGCCCAGCTTGCGCGAGACCAGGCTGTGGTCTTCGTCGACGATGGCCACGCTGGCGTTGTGCACGCCGATCACCGAGCCGGCGGCGGGCATGTAGATGGCCACGCTGAAGGCATACAGCAGAAACAGCAGCAGCACGCTGTCGTGGCGCAGGCTGGTCAGCTCCTTGAGACCGAGGCGGTAGATATGGGCCAGGCGCTGCATCAGACCTCCTGCTTTTTCAGCATGATCAGGCTCAGCCCGGTGAAGCCGGCGAAGAACCCGAACAGGGCCAGGCACTGCGGCCAGAGTTCGCGCAGGTCCAGGGCCTTGGTGAAGGTGCCGACGGCAATGTCGAGGAAGTAGCCGGCCGGGAACAGCTGACCCATCAGTGCTGCCGCGCCATCGAGAGAAGAGCGCGGCACGATCAGCCCGGAGAACTGGATGGTCGGCAGGCTGGTGATGATCATGGTGCCCAGGATCGCCGCGATCTGGGTGCGGGTGAATGCCGAGATCAGCAGCCCCAGGCTGGTGGTGGCCAGCAGGTACAGCACCCCGCCGCAGGCCAGGGCCAGCGCGCTGCCCTTGAAGGGCACGCCGAACAGCCAGCGGTTCATCGCCACCAGCAACGCCAGGTTGACCAGGCTCACAAGCAGGTACGGGGCCTGCTTGCCGAGCAGGAACTCCAGGCGCGTGAGCGGCGTGGCATAGAAGTTGGTGATCGAGCCCAGCTCTTTTTCACGCACGATGCCCAGTGCCGTGAGCATCGCGGGAATGAACGCCAGGATCAGCGCCATCACCCCGGGGCCGATGGCGTTCACGCTGATCACGTCCTGGTTGTAGCGAAAGCGGGTTTCAAGTTTCACCGCTGCCTGGCCTGGCTGTGCGCGGCTGCTCAGCGCGGCGAGCTGTTCGAGGTTGGCCTGGTGCACGGCCTCCACATAGTTGCGGCTGGTTTCGGCGCGAAACGGCATGCCGCCATCGAGCCAGGCCGCCACCACCGGCTGGCGCCCGGCATTCAGGTCGCGGCCAAAGCCGGGGGGAATCTCCAGCGCCAGCTTGATTTCCGAGCGTTGCAGGCGCTTGTGCAGTTGCGCGGCGTCGCGGATCGGCGCCTGCTCGGCGAAGTAGCGCGAGCCGCGAAACGCTTCCAGGTACAGACGGCTTTGCGGGCTCTGGTCCTGGTCGTAGACCGCGAATGCCAGGTTCTCCACGTCCAGCGAAATGCCATAGCCGAAGATCACCATCATGAACAGCGCACCGAGCAGGGCGAAGGCCAGGCGCACCCTGTCGCGCAGCAGCTCCTTGCCTTCGCGGGTGGCTACCGCGAACAGCCGCACGAAGCTGAAGCCGCTGCGGGGTGGCGGGCTGGCGGTCTCGGCGGTGGTGCTCACCGGTTGGGCCTCGGTCGGCGCCGGGCTGCTGTTCTGCGCCTGTTCCAGGCAGGTGACGAAGGCGTCTTCCAGGGTCTGGCCACCGAACTGCTGTTGCAGCGCGGCTGGGGTATCGCAGGCCAGCACACGGCCGGCGTGCATCAGCGAGATGCGATCGCAGCGCAGCGCCTCGTTCATGAAGTGGGTGGACAGGAAGATGGTCACGCCCTGCTCGCGGGACAGCTCGATCAGCAGGCGCCAGAAGTCGTCGCGTGCGGCCGGGTCGACGCCGGAGGTGGGTTCGTCGAGGATCAGCACTTCAGGCCGGTGCAGCACCGCCACGGCCAGCGACAGGCGCTGGCGCAGGCCCAGCGGCAGGGCGCCGGACTGCTGGTCGGCAATGTCGCCCAGGTCGAAGCGCTCGATCAGTTCGGCGATGCGCGGGGTGCTGTCGGCCTTGTTCAGGTCGAACAGGCGTGCGTGCAGCTCGAGGTTCTGACGCACGCTCAGTTCGCCATACAGCGAAAAGCTCTGAGACATGAAGCCGACGCGCTTGCGCGTGGCCAGGTCCTTGGCGTCGACCGGGCGGCCGAGCAGGGTGGCGCTGCCTTCGCTGGCCGGCATCAGGCCGGTGAGCACCTTCATGGTGGTGGTCTTGCCACAGCCGTTGGAGCCCAGGAAACCGAAGATCTCGCCACGGCCGATGGCGAAGCTGACCTTGTTCACTGCGGTGAAGTCGCCGAAGCGCAGGGTCAGTTCATGGGCCTCGATGGCGATGTCGCCGTCGTCGGCCGGGCGTGGCGGGATCACCAGCGGCGCCTGGGTGCGGCTGCGGTCATCCTGCTGCTGGCTCTGGTAGCAGGTGAAGGCGTCGTCCAGCTTGCCGCTGGCGGTGGCGCCGGCCAGCTCGCGGCTCAGCCCCTGGGCGATCAGGCGACCACGGTCGAGCATCAGGCAGTGCTCGAACTGCTCGGCCTCTTCCATGTAGGCGGTGGCCACCAGCAGGGTCAGTTGCGGACGCTCGCCGCGCACCTGCTCCACCAGCTCCCAGAAGCGCCGGCGCGACAGCGGGTCGACGCCGGTGGTGGGCTCGTCGAGAATCAGCAGGTCGGGCTCGTGGATCAGTGCGCAGCACAGCCCGAGTTTCTGCTTCATGCCCCCGGAGAGCTTGCCTGCCGGGCGCTCGGCAAAGCGTTCCAGGTCGGTGGCCAGCAGCAGCGCGTGCATGCGCGTGTCGCACTCGGTGCGGCTCAGGCCGAACAGCGTGGCGAAGAAGCGGATGTTCTCGCTGATCGACAGCTCGGGGTACAGGTTGCCGCCCAGGCCCTGGGGCATGAAGGCGATGCGCGGGTACAGGCTGTTGCGGTGGCGGCGCTGGCGGATCGAGCCGTCCAGCACCTGCAACTCGCCCTGTTGCAGCTTCTTGACCCCGGCAATCAGCCCCAGCAGGCTCGACTTGCCCGCACCGTCCGGGCCGATCAGGCCGCAGCGGGTGCCTGCCGGCAGTTCAAAGCAGATGTCCTGCAGGGCTTCGAGGGAGCCGTAGCGGTGGCTGATGCCACGCGCCTGCAGCGCCAGGGCCGTCATTGCAGGTTGGCCGGCCAGTCCACGGGGGCGCTACGCACATAGCCGGCGCCGGGCATGCCGGGCTTGGCCTGGGGCACCGCGCTGGGCTCGGTCAGGCGCAGCTTGACGCGAAACACCAGCTTCTGGCGCTCGTCACGGGTTTCCACCTGCTTGGGGGTGAACTGCGCCTTGGCTGCCACGAAGCTGATCTTGGCCGGCAGCGCGCGGTCGGGCAGGGCATCGAGCACGATGCGTGCCTGGTCGCCCACGGTCAGTTTGCCGGTGGTGGAGGCGGGCAGATAGAGGTTCATGTACTGGTCGCTGGGGTCGATCAGCAGCAGTACGCGCCCGCCGGCCCCGAGCACTTCGCCCGGTTCGGCCAGACGCAGCTGGATCACGCCATCGATGGGCGCGCGCAGGCTGCTGTCGTCGATTTCGCTGGTGAGCTGGGCCACCTGGGCCTCGGCGGCACCGATGGCGGCCTTGATTGCCGCGAGTTGCGCTCGCGCTGCCACCACGGCTGAATTGCTGGTGTCGTAGCGGGCCTGCTGCTGGTCGAGCAATTGCTGGCTGGAATACTTGCGCTGGAACAGTTCGCGCACGCGCTTGAGTTCCTGGCTGGCCAGCAGCTGTTCGCTCTGGCGCAGCTGCACGGTGGCCTGGGCGGCCGCGTAGTTCTCGCGGGCACGCAGCACTTCGGCTTCGGCCTGGTTGCGCTGGGCCTCCATGGTGCGGGTGTCGATGCGCGCCAGCAGTTGGCCCTTGTGCACCACGTCGCCCTCGTCGGCCAGCACTTCGGCCAGGCGCCCCGGCACTTTGGTGGCGATCTGCACCTCGGTGGCCTCAAGGCGACCGTTGCCCATGCTCAGGCCTTCGGGCAGACGGTCGTGCATGGACTTCCAGTAGCCCAGGCCGCCGGCTGCCACCAGCAGCGCAATTAGCGCGCCGGCAAAGAGTTTGGGGGTGTGTTGGCTCATCGACATGCACCTGCATCCTGCTGCGTTTGACGTCAGAGTCTGACGTTTTGCCTACCGTGGCGGGTTGATACGTATCAAACGAGTGGGCATCTTACGCGAAATTAACGTAGTGCGAGCACCGCGGCCCATTGTTCGTCCGTCACCGGCATCACCGACAGGCGGCTGCCCTTCTGTACCAGTGGCAGTTCGGCCAGTGCCGCCTGTTGCTTGAGGTAGCCAAGGCCCAGCACCTTGCGCAAGGTTTCCACATGCTCCACGTCCACTGCGCTCCACGGGTTTTTCTCGGCGTTGGCCTTGGCGTCGAAGTAGTGGCTCTCGGGGTCCAGTGCGGTGGGGTCGGGGTAGGCGGCGGTGGTGATGCGGGCAATACCGGCGATGCCGGGCTCGGGGCAGCTGGAGTGGTAGAAGAAGAACAGGTCGCCCACCGCCATGGCGCGCATGAAGTTGCGCGCCTGGTAGTTGCGCACCCCGTCCCAGCGCGCCTGGCCGAGGCGGGCGAGGTCTTCGATCGAGAGCTCGTCGGGCTCGGATTTCATCAGCCAGTAGGCCATCGTTGACGCTCCAGACAAAGTTTGAAATAACCTGTTGCATGAAACCGACAGCCGGTTGGCGTCAACGTTTGCGTGTGGCACCAGGTTGTCGGAGAATGCGCGCATTTTAAGCTTGACGCTGCTGCACGGCATAATAAAAACCGTTGCTGTCATCGTGATGAGTTTGCCTGAGGGGGGCAATCGATGAATCGCAAACCGGATTTGCTCTGGGTGCTCGTTTTTCTGTTTGGCCTGGGTGTGGTCACCACCGGCTATGCACAAAGCCTGTGGGAACAGAAACTCGAAACAGCCGCCTACGAGATGCCGGCCGCCCCGACCCCCGTCAAGCGTTGAGCCTTGCGGCGCCCGTTCAGGGTGCCAGGTACCACCCCCTGTCCGATACCGTGCCCTGCAGCGGCACGTCCCAACTGGCCTGGGCCAGTCGTTGCACTTTCTGGCATTCGTGCGCCAGCCCCAGCAGCAGGGGTTTCTTCCAGGCCTTGCGCCGCCCCTGATACGCCAGGCTGCGGTCATAGAACCCGCCGCCCATGCCCAGTCGCCCACCCGTCTCGTCGAAACCCACCAGTGGCAGCAGGATCAGGTCCAGTGCCCAGGTGGGTCGCTGGCGTGTGAGATTGATGCGTGGTTCGGGGATGCGGAAGCGGTTGGGGCGCAGTTTTTCACCGTGCTCGAAGCGCTGGAAGGCCATGCGGGTTCTGGGCCAGGCGTGCAGCACCGGCAGGTAGGTATGCTTGCCTCGACGTTGAGCTTCGCGCAGCAGCAGGCGCGGGTCGATCTCGCTGTCGTTGGGCAGGTACAGGGCAATGTGCCGGGCACGACGAAACAGCGGGTGCTGCGCCAGTTGCCGGTACAGGCCGCGCGCGGCACGGCGCTGTTCGGCCGGGCTGAGGGCACGGCGGGCATCACGGAGCAGACGACGAAGTTGGGGGCGGGTAAGCGGCGCGGTGTCGGTCATGGCACGGGCGGTCCCTGGGGCGACTGCCACGCAGGGGTGGCAGTGCATGTGCGTGCGCCGCTGGGTGGGCGCAGGCTGGAGAATTCAGGCTCCCCGACGAACCGCTGTCGGTGTAGCCCTTGAACCCGAGAGTTCAAGGTGGAGATTACAGGAGGCGTTAAGGCTTTCCGTCAAGCGGACATGCACACCGGCCCCACGTGCAACCCCCGTGGTTGTGCGTATCGGCTCAGGGACATGACCGACTGGCAAGCACTCCAGGGAGTGGTCGGAGTATACCCGAAACTCAGGCCGGTTTTGAACCCGCGTCGTCGGCCAATGCCTGATCGACACGTTCGAGCAGGTCGCGCACCTGTTCACGGGTGGCACCGCCGGTGGGCGCCTGCGGGCGCTCCTGATTGTGCAGCAGGTCGTGGGTGATGTTCAGCGCCGCCATCACCGCGATACGGTCGGCGCCGATCACCTTGCCGCTGCTGCGGATCTCGCGCATCTTGCTGTCCAGGTAGCGCGCTGCGCTGACCAGGTTGCTGCGCTCTTCCGGCGGGCAGATGATCGAATACTCCTTGTCGAGGATCTGAACGGTGACGCTATTGCTTGAACTCATGAGTCTTGCTCCAGGGCCTTGAGCCGCGAAATCATCGATTCGACCTTACGCCGGGCGATCTCGTTTTTTTCGATGAGGTGGGCGCGCTCCTCGCGCCAGGATTTTTCCTGAGCTAATAGGAGTGCATTTTGCCGCTTTAGTTGCTCGACACGTTCGATCAAGAGCTCGAATCGGCCCATCAGCGCTTGCAGGTCGTTCTCTGGCATGACGTGCCACTCGCTTTTGTCAGACGGGTCTTACCCGCTCATTAAGTTCCGGCATGCCCCGAATTGGCGGCGTCGATGGTCTTGGCGCGCCTGCCGGTGCTAGGATACAAGGCCTTCATTCTAGTCATTGCGCCGTCTGGCGCCTAGCTGCCCATGCCCATTACGAATTCGCCATACACCGCTTTTGCCACCTTGCTCACCAGCAACGGTCACCCTGTTTCGCCTGCCGAGCTTCACGGCTTGTTGCTCGGGCGCAGCTGCGCCGGCGCCGGCTTCGATGCCGACGGCTGGTTGGCCGATGCGGCCCACCTGCTGGAAGTCGATCCTGTAGACAATGTTCGTAACGCTTTGATCGGCCTGCAGGAGATGGTCAAGGGCGAACTCACCGGCGAAGAAGTCACCGTCGTGCTGTTGCTGCCCACCGACGATGCCCCGCTGACCGAGCGTGCCATCGCCTTGGGCGAGTGGTGCAAAGGCTTCCTGTACGGCTTCGGCCTCAACTCGGCAGGCCTGAGCCTGAGTGCCGAAGCCAAGGAAGTGCTGGGTGACCTGGACGCCATTTCCCAGGTCCAGGATGCACTGGAAGAATCCGAAGACGGCGAAAGCGACTATATGGAAGTGATGGAGTACCTGCGCGTCGCGCCGATGCTGCTGTTCTCCGAGCTGGCCAAGCCACAGGCGCCTGCGCCCAAGCCTTCCTTGCACTAAATGCCGAACAGGGGTTCCTCGTGCCAATAGCCCATATCCCCAAAGCGGAGTATGCCCGTCGTCGCAAGGCGCTGATGGCGCAGATGGAACCCAACAGCATCGCCATCCTGCCCGCGGCCGCGGTGGCCATTCGCAACCGCGACGTGGAGCATGTGTACCGCCAGGACAGCGACTTCCAGTACCTCAGCGGCTTCCCGGAGCCCGAGGCGGTGATTGCGCTGATCCCCGGCCGCGAGCACGGTGAGTACGTGCTGTTCTGCCGCGAGCGCAACCCCGAGCGCGAGCTGTGGGACGGCCTGCGCGCTGGCCAGGAAGGCGCGATACGCGAATACGGCGCGGACGATGCGTTCCCCATCACCGACATCGACGACATCCTGCCGGGCCTGATCGAAGGCCGCGACCGGGTGTACTCGGCCATGGGCAGCCACCCCGAATTCGACCGCCACCTGATGGAGTGGATCAACGTGATCCGCTCCAAGGCCAACCTCGGCGCCCAGCCACCGAACGAGTTCGTTGCGCTGGATCATCTGCTGCACGACATGCGCCTGTATAAATCGGCCACGGAAGTGAAGGTGATGCGCGAGGCCGCGGCGATTTCGGCACGCGCCCATGTGCGGGCCATGCAGGCCTGCCGCGCCGGGTTGCACGAATACAGCCTGGAGGCCGAGCTGGACTACGAGTTCCGCAAGGGCGGGGCGAAGATGCCGGCCTACGGCTCGATCGTGGCATCGGGTCGCAACGCCTGCATCCTGCATTACCAGCAGAACGACGCCCTGCTCAAGGACGGCGACCTGGTCCTGATCGACGCCGGGTGCGAGATCGACTGCTACGCCAGCGACATCACCCGCACCTTCCCGGTCAGCGGGCGCTTCTCGCCGGAGCAGAAAGCGATCTACGAGCTGGTGCTCAAGGCCCAGGCTGCAGCCTTTGCCGCGATTGCACCGGGCAAGCACTGGAACCATGCCCACGAGGCCACCGTGCAGGTGATCACCGAAGGGCTGGTGGAGCTGGGGCTGCTCAAGGGCGACGTGCCGGCGCTGATCGAGGCCGAGGCCCATCGGGCCTTCTACATGCACCGCGCCGGTCACTGGCTGGGGCTGGATGTGCACGACGTCGGCGAGTACAAGGTCGCCGACCAGTGGCGCGTGCTGGAGCCGGGCATGGCCCTGACGGTGGAGCCGGGCATCTACATTGCTGCCGACAACCAGAGCGTCGCGAAGAAGTGGCGCGGTATCGGCGTACGAATCGAGGACGACGTAGTGGTGACCAAGCAGGGCTGTGAAATCCTGACCTCCGGCGTACCGCGCACGGTGGCCGAAATCGAAGCATTGATGGCGGCTGCACGCAGCCACGCCGCATGAGCCGGGTCAACCTTGCCATCATCGGTGGCGGCCTGGTCGGTGCCAGCCTGGCGCTGGCCCTGCAGGCCGGGGCCAGGGCGCGTGGCTGGAAGATCCTGCTGATCGAGCCGTTCGCCCCCGGCGACAGCTTCCAGCCCAGTTACGACGCACGGTCCTCGGCGCTTTCCTACGGCACCCGGCAGATCTACGAGCGTCTGGGCCTGTGGCAGCCGATCAGCCGCCGCGCCGAACCGATCCGCCAGATCCAGGTGTCCGACCGTGGCCGCTTTGGCGCCACCCGCCTGGACGCCCTGGAAGAAGGCGTGCCGGCACTCGGCTACGTGGTCGAGAACGCCTGGCTCGGCCAGTGCCTGTGGCAGGGGCTGGATGCCGAGGTGGTGACTTGGCGCTGCCCGGCGCAGGTCAGCGCGATGCAGCCGCTGGCCGACGGCTACCGCCTGACACTGGATGACGACACCACGGTGGACTGCGACCTGGCGGTACTGGCCGACGGCGGGCGTTCCGGGCTGCGCGAGCAGTTGGGCATCCACGTCAGCCAGCGTCCGTACAACCAGAGTGCGCTGATCGCCAACATCACCCCGAGCGAGGCCCATTGCGGGCAGGCGTTCGAACGCTTCACCGATGACGGCCCGATGGCCTTGCTGCCGCTGCCGGAAAACCGCTGCGCGCTGGTCTGGACCCGTGCTGGAATGGATGCCAGACGGCTGGCCGAGATCGACGAACGAGCCTTCCTGGCCGAGCTGCAAGGCGTGTTCGGCTACCGTCTGGGCACCTTGCGCCAGGTGGGCGCGCGTCACCTCTACCCGCTGTCGCTGGTAGAGGCCCAGGAGCAGGTGCGCTCGCACCTGGTGGTGCTGGGCAACGCCGCGCACAGCCTGCACCCGATTGCCGGGCAGGGCTTCAACCTGTCGCTGCGCGACGTGCAGTCGCTGGCCGACGGTCTGCTGGCCGGGCCCGAAGTACCAGGCGACCTGGCGACCCTGCAGGCCTACCGCGAGCGCCAGCGCCTGGACCAGGACCTGACCGTGGGCTTCTCCGACAAGGTCACGCGGTTGTTCGGCAGCGGCCAGCCGTTGCTCGCCACCGGGCGCAACCTGGGCCTGCTGGGCCTGGACCTGCTGCCCCCGGCCAAGCGCTGGTTCGCCCGCCAGGCCATGGGCCTGGGTACACGCCCGGACCAGCCTGGCCAATGACCCCTTCTTCTCTTTATCGGGCTTGAAAGCATGGAAATGCGCGCAGATCTGTTGATTGTCGGTGCCGGAATGGTCGGTAGCGCCCTGGCCCTGGCCTTGCAGCACAGTGGCCTGGACATCCTGCTGCTCGACGGCAGCCCCCTGACGGTCAAGCCGTTCGATGCACAGGCACCCTTCGAGCCGCGAGTCAGCGCGCTGTCGATGGCCAGCCAGCGCATCCTCGAGCGCGTGGGCGCCTGGCAGCACATCCGCGAGCGGCGCCTGAGCCCGTATTCGGACATGCACGTGTGGGACGGCAGCGGCACCGGGCAGATCCACTTTTCGGCCGCCAGCGTGCACGCCGAGGTGCTCGGCCACATCGTCGAGAACCGCGTGGTGCAGGACGGTCTGCTGCAGCGCCTGCACGACAGCGAGATCGGCCTGCTGGCCAACGCCCGCCTGGAGCAGATGCGCCGCAGTGGCGACGACTGGCTGCTGACCCTGGCCGATGGCCGCACCCTGCGCGCGCCGCTGGTAATTGCGGCTGACGGCGCCAACTCGGCGGTGCGCCGCCTGACCGGCTGCCAAACCCGTGAGTGGGACTACCTGCACCACGCCATCGTGACCAGCGTGCACTGTGCCGAGCCGCACCAGGCCACAGCCTGGCAGCGCTTCACCGATGACGGCCCGCTGGCGTTTCTGCCACTGCTGCGCGACGGCCAGCAGCACTGGTGCTCCATCGTGTGGTCGACCACGCCTGCGCAGGCCGAGCGCCTCATGGCCCTGCCGGACGAAGCCTTCTGCGCCGAGCTGGAGCGGGCCTTCGAGGGCCGCCTGGGCACGGTGCTGGCGGCCGACCCACGGCTGTGCGTACCGCTGCGCCAGCGCCATGCCAAGCGCTACGTGGCCGAGGGCCTGGCGTTGATCGGCGATGCGGCACATACCATTCACCCGCTGGCCGGGCAGGGCGTGAACCTTGGCTTTCTGGACGCGGCGGTGCTGGCCGAAGTGCTGCAGCATGCCCATGAGCGCGGCGAGCGCCTGGCCGACGTGCGCGTGCTGAGCCGCTACGAACGACGGCGCATGCCGCACAACCTGGCCTTGATGGCCGCAATGGAGGGCTTCGAGCGACTGTTCCAGGCCGACCCGCTGCCGCTGCGCTGGCTGCGCAACAGTGGCCTGAAGTGGGTGGAGCAACTGCCGGAGGCCAAGGCGCTGTTCGTGCGCCAGGCGCTGGGGCTGAGCGGCGACCTGCCGGAGCTGGCACGGGCCTGAGGCGGCACCGCAACATCTGGTAACTCCTCCCTTGGCAGTTCGGTTGAGAAGGCAAATGGCATTCACTACCATTTGCGCCTCTCCCGCATTCCGAGGACCGCCTTCATGTTGCCACGCAAGCTTCTACTCGCCGCCCTGGCGCTCACCCTGCTGGGCGGTACCGCACAGGCGGCGGACGAGGTGGTGGTGTATTCCTCGCGCATCGACGAGCTGATCAAGCCGGTATTCGATGCCTACACCAAGGAAACCGGGGTCAAGGTCAAGTTCATCACCGACAAGGAAGCGCCGTTGATGCAGCGCATCAAGGCCGAGGGCAGCAACGCCACCGCCGACCTGCTGCTGACCGTGGATGCCGGCAACCTCTGGCAGGCCGAGCAGATGGGTATCCTGCAGCCGATCAAGTCGGCCGTGATCGACGCCAACATTCCCCCGCAGTATCGCGCTTCGTCCCATGACTGGACCGGCCTGAGCCTGCGCGCGCGGACCATTGCCTACGCCACCGACCGGGTCAAGCCCGAGGAGCTGAGCACCTACGAGGCGCTGGCCGGCAAGGAATGGGAAGGGCGCTTGTGCCTGCGTACCGCCAAGAAGGTCTACAACCAGTCGCTGACCGCGACCCTGATCGAAACCCACGGCGCCGAGAAGACCGAAGAGATCCTCAAGGGCTGGGTGAACAACCTGTCCACCGACGTGTTCTCGGATGACGTGGCAGTGCTCAAGGCCATCGAGGCCGGGCAGTGCGACGTGGGCATCGTCAATACCTACTACTATGGCCGCCTGCACAAGGAGCAGCCGCAACTGCCGATCAAGCTGTTCTGGCCCAACCAGGCCGACCGTGGCGTGCACGTCAACCTGTCGGGCATCGGCTTGACCCGGCACGCGCCGCACAAGGAGGCCGCGATCAAGCTGGTGGAGTGGATGACCGGGCCGCAGGCGCAGAAGATCTTCGCCGATGTGAACCAGGAGTTCCCGGCCAACCCCAAGGTGGAACCTTCGGCAGAAGTGGCGGCGTGGGGCAAGTTCAAGGCCGACAGCCTGCCGGTGGAAGTGGCGGGCAAGCGTCAGGCTGAAGCGATTCGCCTGATGGATCGGGCTGGCTGGAACTGAGCGCAAGGCTTTATTCTTGCGGGGCCCCTGTCGGGGCCCATCGCGGGTCAAGCCCGCTCCTACAGGGATCACCGTGGCCCTTGTGGGAGCGGGCTTGACCCGCGATAGACCGCAACGCGGTCGCTCTCACCTTCGCCAGAGATCTCCCCCCGTGTCACACCCCGCCCAACGCCGCTGGTACCCCCTGGTCTTCACCGTCTGCGCGCTGGTGCTGCTGCCGCTGAGCGTGCTGGTGCTGTCGTGGCAGAGCATCGACCTGCAGATCTGGTCGCACCTGCTCGACACCCAGATGAGCCGCCTGTTGGGCAACACCCTGACCTTGATCCTCGGCGTGGGCGTCGGCGTCACCGTGCTGGGCGTGAGCCTGGCCTGGCTCACCAGCCTGTGCGAATTCCCCGGCCGACGCTGGCTCGACTGGGCATTGATGCTGCCCTTCGCCATCCCCGCCTATGTGCTGGCGTTCGTCTTCGTCGGTTTGCTGGACTTCTCCGGCCCGGTGCAATCCCTGCTGCGCGAATGGTTCGGCCCCATGCGCCTGCCGCGCGTGCGCTCCACCGGCGGGGTGATCATCGTGCTGGTGCTGGTGTTCTACCCCTATGTCTACCTGCTGGCACGTACCGCCTTCCTGGCCCAGGGCAAGGGCCTGATGGAAGCGGCGCGGGTGCTCGGGCAATCGCCGCTGCAAGCCTTCTGGCGCGTGGCCCTGCCCATGGCGCGGCCGGCGATCGGCGCGGGCGTGGCGCTGGCGCTGATGGAAACCCTGGCCGACTTCGGCGCGGTGGCCGTGTTCAACTTCGACACCTTCACCACCGCCATCTACAAGACCTGGTACGGCTTCTTCAGCCTCTCCAGCGCCGCCCAGCTCGCCAGCCTGCTGCTGCTGGCCGTCATGCTGGTGCTGTACGGCGAGCGCCGGGCCCGCGGTGCGGTACGCAGCAGCAACGAGCGGCCCCGGGTGGCGGCGCTGTACCACCTGCGCGGGGTCAAGGCGCTGGCTGCCAGCAGCTGGTGCCTGCTGGTGTTTGCCTGCGCGTTCGTTATCCCGGTGCTGCAGTTGCTGGTGTGGTTCTGGCAGCGCGGGCGTTTCGACCTCGACGAGCGCTATGGCGCGCTCATCCTGCATACCCTGTACCTGGGCGCCATGGCTGCGCTGATCACCGTGGCGGTGGCACTGCTGCTGGCGTTTGCCCGACGCCAGGCCCCCACCCGCGTGGTGCGCGCCGGGGTCAGCCTGGCCAACCTGGGCTACGCCTTGCCCGGCTCGGTATTGGCGGTGTCGATCATGCTGGCCTTCAGTTACCTCGACAACCAGCTGGTGGTGCCGCTTTCGAGCTGGCTTGGCGGTGCCGGCCGGCCGCTGCTGATGGGCAGCCTGGCGGCACTGCTGCTGGCCTATCTGGTGCGCTTCATTGCCGTGGCCTACGGCCCCTTGGAAAACAGCTTGGGGCGCATCCGGCCCTCGCTGCCGGAGGCCTCGCGCAGCCTCGGGGTCAGCGGCCCGCGATTGTTTTTCAAGGTGTATCTCCCGCTGCTGGTGCCGGGTGCGCTGAGCGCGGCGCTGCTGGTGTTCGTCGATGTGCTCAAGGAGATGCCCGCCACCCTGCTAATGCGCCCGTTCGGTTGGGACACCCTGGCGGTGCGGGTATTCGAGATGACCAGCGAGGGCGAGTGGTCGCGTGCCTCGCTGCCGGCGTTGACGCTGGTGCTGGTGGGGCTGCTGCCGGTCATCGGTTTGATAAGGCGTTCGGCGCGTCACCCGGGTCAGAGTCACTGAGGGTGTAAGGCTGCGCCCTTGCGGCTACAATGCGCGGCATTCGCTGCGGCCGATCAGCACCGGGTAGCTGAAACGCTGCCCTCAGCCGCAGCCTCGCCACGCCCGGAAGGAGAAACCCATGGGACAGCGTACGCCTCTTTATGACCTGCACCTGGCGCTTGGCGCCAAGATGGTCGATTTTGGCGGTTGGGACATGCCCCTGCATTACGGCTCGCAAGTCGAGGAGCACCACCAGGTGCGCCGCGACTGCGGGGTCTTCGATGTCTCGCACCTCACCGTGATCGATGTGCACGGCGCCCAGGCCACGCCCTGGCTGCGCTGGTTGCTGGCCAACGATGTGGCAAGCCCGAATGCCCACGGCAAGGCCCTGTACAGCACCCTGCTCAACGAACAGGGCGGTGTGATCGACGACCTGCTGGTCTACCGCACCGACGACGGCTACCGCCTGGTGGCCAACGCCGCCACCCGCGACAAGGACCTGGCCTGGCTGCAGGCCCATATCGGCGACTACGACGTGCAGGTGCGCGAGCGTCCCGAACTGTCGATCTTCGCTGTGCAGGGCCCGCATGCGCGGGACAAGTTGGCCGAACTGGTGAGCAGTGACCGTGCGGCGCTGATTCGTGAACTGGCCCCCTTCGAAGGCCGCAGCAGTCGCGACTGGTTCATCTCGCGTACCGGCTACACCGGCGAAGACGGCCTGGAGATCACCCTGCCGGCAGAGCAGGCCCCGGCGTTCTTCAACGACCTGGTCGGCGCCGGTATTGCCCCCAGCGGGCTGGGCGCGCGCGATACCTTGCGCCTGGAAGCGGGCATGACGCTGTACGGACAGGACATCGACGAGGCACACTCGCCACTGACCTCCAACCTGGCCCACAACATCGCCCTGGAACCGGCCGACCGCGACTTCATCGGACGCCGTGCGCTGGAGGCCGAACAGGCCGCAGGCGTGCAGCTGAAACTGGTCGGCCTGGTGCTCGAGGAACGCGGTGTACTGCGTGCGCATCAGGTGGTGCGAATCGCACAGATTGGCGAAGGGGAGATCACCAGTGGTAGTTTCTCTCCTACGCTGAGCAAGGCGATTGCCCTGGCCCGCGTGCCGGTGGCTACCGCCGACCGCGCCGAGGTGGAAATTCGCGGCAAGTGGTACCCGGTACGGGTGGTCAAGCCGACCTTCGTGCGCCAGGGCAAGATCCTGATCTGAATTCATTCCGGCGGGCCGACCGCTGACCTGTTGAGGAAAGACACTATGAGCAATATCCCCGCCGACCTGCGTTTTGCCGAGAGCCACGAGTGGGCCAGGCTGGAAGCCGACGGTACCGTCACCGTGGGCATCAGCGACCACGCCCAGGAGGCTCTGGGCGACGTGGTATTCGTCGAACTGGCCGAGGTCGGCAAGGTGTTCGCGGCCAAGGACGCCGCCGGGGTGGTGGAGTCGGTGAAAGCCGCTTCGGATATCTACGCGCCGGTCAGCGGCGAAGTGATCGCGGTCAACGAAGACCTCAGCGACAGCCCTGAGAACCTGAACAACGATCCTTACGCCAGCTGGATCTTCAAGCTCAAGCCGTCCAACCCGGCAGAGCTGGAGCAGTTGCTGGACGCTGCCGGCTACAAGGCCGCCATCGGCGAGTAGTTTTTCCCGCACGAACGGCAATCCCTTCCTAGACTCAATAAGCCTCGACCCCTCGAGGCTTGGTCTTGGAAGAGAGAGCCGCTATGTCCCAGTCGCCGTCCCTGAGCCAACTGCACGATCCCAACCCGTTCCTGCGTCGTCATCTTGGCCCGGATGCGGCCGAGCAGCAGGCGATGTTGCAGGCCCTGGGCCTGAGCAGTCGCAGTGAACTGATCGAGCAGACCGTCCCGCCGGGCATTCGCCTGAACCGCCCGCTGGAACTGCCCCCGGCGCTTGATGAACAGGCCGCCCTGGCAAAACTGCGCGGTTACGCCGAGCAGAACCAGGTGTGGACCAGCCTGATCGGCATGGGGTACCACGCTACCCTGACGCCCACGGTGATCCTGCGCAACGTGCTGGAGAACCCCGGCTGGTACACCGCCTATACGCCGTATCAGCCGGAGATCGCCCAGGGTCGCCTGGAGGCGCTGCTCAATTACCAGCAGATGGTCATCGACCTGACCGGGCTGGACTTGGCCAATGCCTCGCTGCTCGACGAAGCGACGGCCGCTGCCGAAGCCATGGCTCTGGCACGGCGCATGGCCAAGTCGCGCAGCAATGCGTTCTTCGTCGATGAACATTGCCACCCGCAGACCCTGTCCGTATTGCAGACCCGCGCCGAGGGCTTCGGCTTCGAGCTGATCGTCGATGGGCTGGACAACCTGGACAAGCACCGGGTGTTCGGCGCGCTGCTGCAATACCCCAACACCCACGGCGGGGTGCACGACCTGCGCCCGGCCATCGAGCAGCTGCATGCCCAGCAGGCGCTGGCCTGCGTCGCCGCCGACCTGCTGAGCCTGGTGCTTTTGACCCCGCCGGGCGAGCAGGGCGCCGACGTGGTGCTCGGCTCGACCCAGCGCTTTGGCGTGCCCATGGGCTACGGCGGCCCGCACGCGGCCTACTTTGCCTGCCGCGACGACTTCAAGCGCGCCATGCCAGGGCGCATCATCGGCGTTTCCAAGGACGCGCGCGGCAACCTGGCGCTGCGCATGGCCCTGCAGACCCGCGAACAGCACATCCGCCGCGAGAAGGCCAACTCCAACATCTGCACCGCGCAGGTGCTGCTGGCCAACATCGCCGGGTTCTATGCCGTGTACCACGGGCCCGAAGGGCTCAGGCGCATCGCCCAGCGGGTGCACCGGCTCACGGTGATCCTGGCTGCCGGCCTGCAAGCCAAGGGGCTCAAGCGCTTGAACGAGCACTTCTTTGACACCCTGACCCTGGACGTCGGCGGCAGCCAGACCGCGATCATCCAGAGCGCCGAGGCCGCGCAGATCAACCTGCGCATCCTGGGCCGCGGGCACCTGGGCGTAAGCCTGGATGAAACCTGCGACGAGGCCACGGTGCTGCGCCTGTTCGGCATCTTTCTGGGCGCCGACCATGGGCTGAGCGTGGCCGAGCTGGATGCCCAGGCGCAGCACAGCGGCATCCCCGACGCCTTGCAGCGCCAGTCGGCGTTTCTGACGCACCCGGTGTTCAACCTGCACCACAGCGAAACCGAGATGCTGCGTTACCTCAAGCAGCTGGAGAACAAGGATCTGGCCCTCAACCAGTCGATGATCCCGCTGGGCTCGTGCACCATGAAGCTCAACGCCAGCAGCGAGATGATCCCCATCACCTGGCCGGCCTTCGCCAACCTGCACCCGTTCGCGCCGCTCACCCAGGCCCAGGGCTATACCGCGATGATCGACGAGCTGGAGCGCTGGCTGTGCGCGATCACCGGTTTCGATGCCATCTGCATGCAACCCAACTCCGGTGCCCAGGGTGAATACGCGGGGCTGCTGGCGATCAGCAAGTACCACCGCAGCCGCCAGCAGGGTCAGCGCGATATCTGCCTGATCCCGGCCTCGGCGCACGGCACCAACCCGGCGTCTGCGCAGATGGCCGGCATGCAGGTGGTGATCGTGGAATGCGATGTGGCGGGCAACGTCGACCTGGTCGACCTCAAGGCCAAGGCCCAGGCGGCGGGTGAGCGCCTGGCCTGCCTGATGGCCACCTACCCGTCGACCCACGGCGTGTACGAGGAAGGCATCAGTGAGATCTGCGAAGTTATCCACAGCCACGGTGGCCAGGTGTACATGGATGGCGCCAACCTCAATGCCCAGGTCGGGTTGGCGCGGCCGGCGGACATCGGTGCCGATGTATCGCACATGAACCTGCACAAGACCTTCTGCATTCCCCATGGCGGTGGCGGGCCGGGCATGGGCCCGATCGGCGTGCGTGCACACCTGGCACCGTTCGTGGCCAGCCATCCGGTGGTGCCGGTGCCCGGCCCCGACCCGCAGAACACTGCGGTCAGTGCGGCGCCCTGGGGCAGTGCGAGCATCCTGCCGATCAGCTGGATGTACATCGCCATGATGGGGCCGCAACTGGCCGATGCCAGCGAGGTGGCGATCCTGTCGGCCAACTATCTGGCCCAGCAGTTGGGCGGGGCGTTCCAGGTGCTGTACCGCGGGCGCAATGGGCGGGTGGCGCATGAGTGCATCCTCGACCTGCGGCCCTTGAAGGCGCTGACCGCCATCACCGAAGAGGATGTGGCCAAGCGCCTGATGGACTACGGGTTCCATGCGCCGACCATGTCGTTCCCGGTGCCGGGCACCTTGATGGTGGAGCCGACCGAGAGCGAGTCCAAGGCCGAGCTGGACCGCTTCGTGGAGGCGATGCTGAAGATTCGGGCCGAGATTGCAGAGGTGCAGAACGGCAACTGGCCAGCCGAGGACAACCCGCTCAAGCGGGCGCCGCATACCTTGGCGGATGTGCTGGGGGTGTGGGAACGACCTTACTCGATCGAGCAGGGTGTTGCGCCGAGCCACCATGCGCGGCTGCACAAGTACTGGCCGGCGGTGAACCGGGTGGACAACGTGTACGGGGACCGCAACCTGTTCTGTGCGTGTGTGCCGGTGGAGGATTATCGCTGAGGCCAGGGCCTCGTGGCCGACAAGGCTGGCTCCTGTAGGAGCCGGCATTGCCGGCGAGGTGATTACTCGGTCACGGCATTCTGCGCCAGGATCGCATTGGCCAGCTCCATGTCGCTGACCTGCAGCCCTGGCTGCTCGGCACGCACACGCTGCATGGCAGCCTCAAGACTGTCTCTTATACACATCTCCGAGCCCACGAGACCGTACTAGATCTCG
>OLII01000028.1_pt1 | contig 43887 bp, 30 predicted proteins | sample 1609481 | NCBI WGS metagenome assembly OLII01 (sample SAMN05416859, study PRJEB24817) | seawater metagenome | isolation source: Sea water | place: Canada:Atlantic | collected 2013-11 | reverse complement strand
TAGATCGTCGGCAGCGTCAGATGTGTATAAGAGACAGGTTTGAAACAAGTTGGTTTGTGTAGGATTTTTATCATCAATACTAGAAATATTTGTACCGATACATATTAATTTGTCACCAAAAGAAAAAACAGATTTTTTAGCTTTTAATTTCCCAGAAAAACCAACATTCACTTCTCTACCATCTGCATTAGAGCCTTTACCTTCGTTTAAAACCATCCCAAAAACTCCATTTCCTCCTAGTTTTGCTGTTCCTGCAAAAGTTTCTCCAGAGCGAAACATAATTAATGGCATTTTTGGTTCTAACTCTTTAAAAGGCAACTGAATTACCGTAGTACCTGGGTAACGATTCCAGTTCCATCCTTCTTGTTGAAAACCACTTCCTTTTTCTCCCTTTTCATTTACCAATTGTATCGAGCCATTCGATTGATACCTCCCATACCTATTCGAAGCCACATAAATTTCCGATGCCCAAACATATTTACTGTATCCTTTTATGAAAGCTGCCCAATTGTCTCTTCTATGTACAGCGAGTGCGGCATAGGGAAAGGTATGATAGCCAGACACATCTTCTTGTTGTATTCCATTCATTTCTGTAAATAGCGAGGAATTAAAAATATCCTCTTTTCCCCAAAGTCTGAGGTATGCAGCAGCAACCTCCTTATCTATTTTTGATTTTCCTGTTGGATCTCCAGCATTTGCCATCCACAAAAATCTATCCTTCATTTTTTGGATTCCATTATTTTCTAGAGGATGACGTCCAGAACTACCAAAACCCCAATTGAACTTTTGACTATAGATCCTTGATGCTAAAAATGCTTTTTTAAAGTTTTCATGACCTGCTGTTCTAATTCTAAAACGAGTTCTTGCTAATGTATTTATGACCTTTGGCACATTGTTGAACGCACCAATTCCATAGGCTGGATAATGTCCATTGTGATGCCAAGCTGTACCGTCTATTTTAAAGCCCCACTCTTCCTTTTGCTGTGCCAATGTAATGGATATATATTTTGAATATGCACGTAACATCGCTGCTTGCATTTCCTGTTTTTCAAACATAAAAATGAGCATTAAATGATAATAGGATTGCGTATTTAAATAGTCAATATTTACATGAAATTTACTTTCATCTTCTAGCAACATCCCTATATTGAACAACCAATGTAAGCTGCTTGCAATTTCGTTCAGTAAGCCCTCTCGATATAATAATTTTCGGCAGTTAAAAAATGCTTCTGTAATGTCTCTTACATTATAGCCTACGTGGTGTCTTGTTCCACCATTAGAGCCTGCTGCCCAACCTTGATCTAAAAAATATTTAGCACCAATGATGAGCATTTCCTCTATGGCTCCTTTTTCTTCTTCATTTGCTCTTCCATGAAAATTTGATAGTTTTTTCATGACCTTACCAAAATCATAAATATCATTGTACACAGGGTTACCTTGTTGTTCTTTATTAAAGTAAGATTCCTGTCTTTCTCTTTTAAAAGTTAAAGGTGGGCCTATAATTCTACCCTCTTTTACTCTTAAATTTAACCCCGCAAACAAGTCTTTCAAGGTATTGATATATACCTTATATCTGCTTGGTATTGTTTGATTTGCATCAATTTTTTGTTCGAACTTTTTTAAATCCATTCTCGTTGCAACAGAGATTGGTTTCGGTTGTACGTTTTTTACCCGCTCATAATTACTTATGAGAGGCATCCAATGGTCTTTTGCCAAATCTTGCCCTTCTTTCACAAATGGCACTATTTCATCTGGATATTGATGTCTATCATCTTGATATTGAGAAAAAATAATATCATCAAAAAATAAGGTTCCGCTTTTAGACATGGTAGAAACTTGAAAAGCATCATAATCTATTGATGCCCCTTTTTTTGGAGCATTCCCTTTCATTTCATAAAAAGGCACCCAAATGGTTCTCCAACCTTTAAAATTTAAAACAACATCAAACCAAACTTCTTTCTGCCCATTTTTTTTGAAAGAAAAAGTAATTTTTTGATTTTGGGGACTTTCATTATAAAAATGCAGTTGTAATGTAGGACTGGCAGGAAAATGATCTCCATAAGCCAATGGACTCTCTTTTTTGGTTAAGAGTCTAAAATTACTTGTTGAAAACTTGGCTTCACCATTCCAAGTCCATTTTAAAGATTTTTCTCCATATCTAAAATGTGTTTCACTTGCAGACAAATTACTGTTTTGGGCTTTATAGCTGCTTAAAACGGCTTCATCTTCAAAAGATTCTACAGCAGGCCTATTTTGTGCGTAAACAACCGCCTGAGCTACAAAAATGAATATGAAAAAAAGTTTTGCTCGTGATAAAAATAACATACCTTTTTATTTTTCTAATGTTGTTCTAACTATTTGATTAATTCTTCAACTTTCGATCCTTTTATTTCCAAATCTTGAAACCAAGCACTTTTTGAAGTATCATTTGAGTTGTTTTCTGGATTTTCGAAATTACTAATGAGTGCAAGATTCCCTGTTATCTGCTCTTTTGTAATCCCTTTTTTGGAAATTCTCCCCAATATTTTTTTTGTTTTAATATCCGACACAGAGAGGTCAATGGTGTAATTTTTAGAGCTATTCAAGATTGACATAGTTAGATCAACTCCATTTTTTAAAGTACTCATGATCGTATTATTGTTCTTATTTGGACTAGGAGTTCCAATAAATAAAGCTCCATTTGTGCATAATCCAATACTCAGACCTTTTTGGGAGCTGGTTGAGTTTACATCAAGAACTGATTTGGAACCTATATGAACACCTGCCCAATTTTTATTCAAACTTGATATTTCATCGTTAAAGAAACCTAAACGAACTTTCAATTCCAAACCTTCATTTTGCTTTTCTAACTTTTTGGTTAGCAGCTCTATTTTTCTATCTTCATCACTTACCAAACACGCTATTCTGTTGTTAGACACTTCCCATTCTTCAGGATTATCGGTCTTAAACTCTAATTTCTCAAAAGATGAAGTTTCTTTTTTTGTATCATTACTTTTATAAATAATTGTTTCTGAATTTTCTTGATTACATCTCACAAGTAATATCAAAACAAACACAACACAAAAGGATTGAATCAATTTGTTTTTGGAAAATGTAAGAAAATGGCGCATGAACAATTTCATTATGTTATCGTTGATTTAAATTTTGATATTTCTCCAACCAAGGATCTTTCTTTTCTTTTAATTCTTTTAATAATGCTGCATATAATATTTCTTCTGTGACACTATCTTTTTCAATTAAGTTATTTTTTTGATAAGGGTCATTCACATTATCATACAAAAACTTACGTTCTACATTCTCCTTATCGATGGTAATTACATAGGTGTTTTTATGAGTTCTAATTCCTCTATGACCAGATGCAGGTTTCCCTTCTTCAATGTAATAATACAAAGCGGAGGTTGGTTTATCTCCTTTATCATGGGTAATTATTGTTGACAAATCTTTCCCGTCTAACCCTGTTGGAATACCCTCTGTTGCGGCTGCCAAGTTTAAAATTGTGGGCATAATATCAGTAACACTTATGATTAAGTCACTTTTTTGATTCGGTTTAATTTTCTTGGGCCATTTAATGATAAAAGGCACGTTTATAGCTTCTTCAAACCAGATGTTTTTTGACATTAAGCCATGGCTCCCCATCATTTCTCCATGATCAGAGGTGACAATAACAATGGTATTCTCTTCTAAACCTTTCTCTTTTATTGCTTTTAAAACCCTTCCAATTTGTTTATCTACACCAGTAACCATGGCAAAATGATTCTTTACGTGTTCTTTTGCCAAATGTGTTCTTCCCCGTGTAGCACCTGCATGAAACTTAAATTCATCGGCATCAGAATCTAGCAATACATTTTCTCTCACTAATAATTCGTCTAAAGATTTGTCTTTATACTCTTCTACGTACTTTTCTGGCACAAATTGATAGGGTGGATGCGGGGGGTTTACCGACCAAAATAAAGCAAATGGTTTGTCTGCACTTCTTGTTTTGGCCGATGGATTTTTGATATAATCAATAATTACATCTGCCTCATGTTTTGCAGACCATTCATATATTTGGGTCACCTCATCTTCTTTGGCGTCATTGATCCAGTAATGCGGATTATTGTGTTGATCGAAAGCACCATAAGCATACCAAAAGTTAAATCCGTGTCTTAATTCTTTTGGTTGGTATGCATCCCAAAGCACAGTGTCTTTCCCTTGAATTGGGGGAGGAGAAGTCAAGTGCAGCTTACCTACATAGCCAGCATCGTACCCATTTTTGACCAAAACATCAGAAATACTAACATCCTCTTTTTGCCAAGAATTATTGTATTTGTATCGTTTCGAATTACTATTACTTAAAACCTTATTATTGTATGGCAACAAACCTGTCATGAGCATACCTCTGTAGGGGCTGCATAGCGGGTAATTACTTATTGCATTAGAAATTACCATACCTTCTTTCCCTAATTTATCTAAATTTGGAGTAATTACAGGGTCTTGGTTATTGATACCAATGGCAGCATTTCTAAATTGATCTGGAAATATAAATAGAATATTAGGCTTGTTATTTTTTACCGCTTCTGATGTTGATTTTTCTCCACAAGATAAAACAACAACTGAACAGAACACAAACAGTAATAATCTTAAACATTTCATTCTAATAGTACCCTTTTATTTTTTGGACTGTAGTTTTTGTAATCTAGATAATGCCTCTATGTAGTAATAATCTGCATATATTAAAGCCACATCAATTTCATGCCCTAGAGATTTTGCTCCAGTAGAATGAAGTAGAAAAGAATCGGCTTTACCAACAGCCGAATACTTATCTGAACCTAATGATTTTAAGATTTCTACACCCGCATTAAAATAGCGTTCTTGCTCTGACTTCTCATCAACAAACGTACTTAAATCCATTAGTGCAGATGCTACAATTGCAGCTGCAGAAGCATCTTTCTCTTCTTTCGGATCACTTTGTACGTCAAAATCCCACGCAGGAACCATATCTTCTGGTAATAAGGAGAGATATGTATCTGCTATTTTTTTAGCAAAATCGAGAAACTTTTTATCTTTAGTTTCTTTGTACATCATTGTATAACCATAAACTCCCCAAGCTTGCCCTCTAGACCATCTGCTATCGTCTGCAAAACCTTGTTTTGTGTGCCTGTTTAATACATTACCGTTGATAGAATCGTACTCTAAAACATGCCATGAAGTTAAATCTTTTCTAAAATGATTTTTCATAGTTGTTTCTGCATGCCTTACAGCAATATCATAATATTTTTGATCGCCTCCGTTTTTTGCAGCCCAAAACAACAATTCTAAATTCAACATATTATCAATAATCGTTATGTGTTGTTTCCAGCGGGGATGCATTTTATTAGACCAAGATTTAATTGTACCTACATTTGGGTTAAATCTCGATGCTAAAGAAGCAGCAGAGTTCAGTAAAATATCTTTGTATTCTTTTTTACCTCCAATTTCATAACCATTTCCATAGGCTGGAAACATCATGAAACCAATATCGTGGTGTTCGGTTATGTTTTGAAAATCTTCAAAAACTTCTGTACGCTGAATTGCTTCATTTTTCCAACGTTCATCACCGGTAACCTCGTAAGCATACCATAAAATTCCTGGATAAAAACCAGAAGTCCAAATAAGCTTGTCATTGGCAACTTCTTTCCACGCTGTTTTATCTTTATCTATCAACCTTGGATGCTTTGTTAAATCGGTTAATTTTGGCACTGCAATTTTCAATTGATTTTCACAATCATCTATCTGCTTTTGCAAATCAATAAGAGATGGTTTAGGTGATTTATTACAGCTTGCAAAAGCCATTAGAAGAACTAAGAAAAATATATTAAAACGCATTGTCTGTATTTTTTATGTTGATAAATAATTTGATAATTGTTCATTCACAAAATTAAAATATGTCTCTGAAAATATAGGGCTACCATTGGTCAATTAAGGGTTGTTAACTGACCCAAGCCATTGATTTTAAGACGCATTACATTTAAGAGCAAATTAAAAAGGGCAATAAATCCTAAAAGACTTATTACCCTTTTATATTTTTAAAGATTTTAAGATTTTTAGTTTATAATTACTTTTTTACTTGAAACTCCACCTGTTTTAGATGCTATTTTTAAGATATACAATCCTTTTGAAAAGTCTCTAACATCAATTGGTTGCGTATTTGTACTCTTATAGATTATTTTACCTGTAACATCTATTAATCTGACATTTTTAACTTGTCTATTCAAGTTAGAAATATTAATAACACTGTTTGTTGGGTTTGGATACACAGCAAAGTCTTCTATCAAGGTTTCATTTTTAACCGATAATACAGATGCATCGACTGTAAAATCTAGTTGCTTTATTGCTGTAAAATTAGAGTTTGGTGTCCAAGCATTCGCTAAAACAAATCGATAATATCTGTATCTTTTTGTCGTTGTTAATGTTGCTGCTGTTTCAACATCGTTTGAAGAACTATACATCTCTATAACACTACTTAAATCATCCCAGCTAGTATCATCATTACTTCCTTGAACCATCCATTTAGAATTGTCAGGGGCACCTTTGTTAGAAGCTCCATTTACTTGAACATATCTTACTTCTGATACAGCAATAGGATTGTACTTATCTGCAACTTTAAATTTATAACCTTCTCCAACAGGAATTTCAGTCCCATTTGCAAGCCTAGGCACAGCGCTTTCTGAAGTTAACACGTCTGCCCATTTTGAGGTATTCGAAAAATTACTTTCAGCGATTGATGCTGATGGCGTATCAAAAATATTAGTTTGCCCCGAAGCACTTGTATTTAAGGCAGAAAATGCACCACCCGCAACTTCTTCTGGAGTTGACTCAAACTTCACATCAGAAATATAAAAGCTCCCATGTTGTTTTACATTTTGTTCATAAGCAGAATTGTCTGTAACTACTTTAAAGGCTACTGTTACAGAAGCACTTGCGTAATTGGACAAATCTATGCTTCCTGGAACATAAGTTAAAGGATTTAGGTCTGATGTTGCAATAGCACCCGTTATGTTTGCAGTTTCATCTGTCCAAGAAGCACTTGATGGTGAAGTACCATGTGTATAATTTTCTGACACCAAAACAGACAGTGTTGCTCCGCCGCCAACTACAGAGCGTTGCTCTGTCCAAAAAGAAACTTTTGGCTCATTCGTTGAAGATAGATCTTGATTTGTCATAAAAGCCCAAGCTTCAATTCCGTGATTTGTTATGGCATCATTAGCCTCACTTGTATTAAAAAAAGCGATTGCTCTTTGGTCTCTGGTTGCCCCAGAAGGTATTCTATTTGCTGGTCTCGAACTTTCGTCAAAAACAGGATTTGAATCGTTTGCGTCCACAACATCACCAACTCTTTTTCCTACTTTGTCTGCTGCTTGTCCATCAAGTGCAACTTTTTGTACGGTAAACCCTCTTCCTTCGTTTTCGTATCTAAAATCTTCATAATAGATGGTTTGTGCACTTATTGAAAATGCGATAAACACAAAAAATAATAATGTAATTTTTTTCATTGTTGCTTGTAATTTAGGTTCATGAATAACTATTTGAACAAATTTAAAATGATCTCTCTTTTTGCAAAGGGGGATAACTGTTCAGTAATGGGGGTTCTGAGTTTCAGATGAAAAAAAACGAATTCCAAATGAAGCTAAAACGCACTCCATAATTGGCTTTTATGCAATTACTCAACAACTATAGTAAACTCTTTTACCGTTTCTTCTGCACCATAAATGGTTTCATTTCTGCCCACAAATGTAACCGTGTAAGTACCCGGACTTGTATAGGTATGTGTAAAACTTTCTAATTTTTCTGAATAGGTTTTCAAAGGTTCCCCTCTGTCTGGTGAAACAGCACCTGATAGGTTCAATGGTTGGGTTATTAACCAATCATCATTTGTGTATTCTGCATTACCTCCATGCATTCTATAACTATTAGCTCTTGCTACCCAATGATCAAAAGAAGCATTTGAATTTTCTCCAGCAACATTTACTGGGAAAAAACCAGGGCTATCCATATCTGCAATTTGTAAGGTGTTTGTTTCGTCCAGAGCTAGTGTCAGGTCAAAACTAAAAAAGTCGAAAATACCTTGTCTGTTTCCTGCTGTTTTCTCTCCTTCTGCTAATATTCTTATTGCCATATAAACTGGTTTATCTGTTGATAAATCTGTGATATCTGCAATGCCTGAAAATGTTTTATTATACGTTCTTGCTGTTGCAAACGTCACTCTATCTGAAATATTTACCCAAGTGGCTGCTTCAACATCTGCAGCAATACCAGAGCCTGTATAATCTGTTGAATACATGAAACGCCATGCACCATCTGACCTACTGCTTCCATCTTGGTAATGACGAGATGTTTCAAACGAAACTGTAAAATCGCCTGTGGCCTTGGTTCTATTTCTATTCTTATATTCTTTACCAAACTCTCCTGAAAAGAAGCTTAAAAATTGAGGAGCATTGCCAATACTAAATTCAATAGGTTCTCCAGCTTTAGCATCCATCTCATAAGAAACGGTAAAGTTTGGAGTTTCTACTTCTTCTGTATTTTCACAACTCTGAAATACAATAGCAAAGAGTAGTAAAGCTGTATATATTTTATTTTTCATCTTTTTGTGTTTTTATTTTATAATTACCAACCTGCATTTTGAGATATTTGCGTATTCACGCCTAACTCTTGTTCTGGAATTGGTAAAATATAATTTTGGCTTGGATTAAAATCATTGTACCCATCAAAGTAATTAAACGAACTATTTAAAGCATTTTTTCTAATATTTCTATTCGCGGGTTCATCACCACTTTCTGGAATTCCATCAGGACCTAAATTGGGTTCACCAAAAGACGTCCAATCATCATTGATAAAGTTGGTGTCGTTCGCTAAAGCCATCATACTATTTTTAGTTTCATTCACCTTTTGTCCTAAGATATTCCATCTTACTAAATCGTATTTTCTATGCCCTTCAAAACACAACTCTAGTAAACGCTCTTCTTGCACCGCTGAATGATCTACAAATGATAAAGGTGTTGCTTTGGCTCTGTTCCTTACTCGATTTAGCGCATCTAATGCCAAAGCAGAACCTGGATTAATTTTGTTTTCTGCTTCTGCAAACATCAAAAGTACATCTGAGAAACGCAATACAGGCCAATGGTGTGAACCATAACTTGTGTTGGTATTATTGGGTTCTAAAAACCTACGGTATTTAGATGCAGGATACATAAATTGATTGTTAATTGTGCTTAATTCACAATTATTGTTTCTTCTATTAAAATATGGAAAGGTGTTCCAAAAACCTCGTTCATCAGTTGGGTCTGATCTGTATTTCTGAATTAAAGTTATGGTGGCAAAAGTCAATGCAAAACCTTTACCTCCGCATAGTTCATCGTCTATTTTCATACCAAAAGCAGAACCTAATTTTGAAGATTGGTTAGCGTCTAAATCATCAAAAGAGAAACCTATTTGAAACAACATTTCTTGCTTCTCATAATTCCCTATTGCCAGCTCATTAAAAACATTTTCATAACTAGGGTTTAAATCATGATACCCATCATTCATAATTTTCAAACTCCATTCTTTTGACTTTTCGTAAGCACCTGCTTCATTAAAAGGTGCACTTGCCATATACAAATATGCTCTCGCTAATAGGCCTCTTGCAGCGCCTTTACTTGCTCTACCAGGAACACTTTCTTGTGCTGTTGGCAAGTTTGCTTCTGCCACTTCTAAATCTGCAACGATTTGTTTAAAAACATCAATTCCTTGTGTTCTTGGCAATAACACTTGCGTATTTGTATCTTCTAAAGGCATTGGCAATCCTTGTAGACCACCAAAGGCTTTTTGAATATCAAAATATACAAAAGCTCTTATAAAATGTGCTTCTGCTAAAAATTCAAGTTTCACATCATTTTCTAGAGGTGAGTTTTCCAAACCATTAATTAAAGAATTGACAGCTCCAATTGCCTGATAATAGGTTCCCCAAATCTTTATTAAATCTGGGTGTGAAGCAGTAAAGTTATTTTTCAATATACTTCTTAACCCATTTCTATTATAATGTCCCTCATCTGTAAAATTTGTTGGATATTGTGCATTAATAACTGATTCTCTATATACTGAAACAATCCTACTGTACACTCCCGCCAACCCTGCTAATGCACCAGATTTTGTATTGTATAGGTTCTCTGATGTGATATTATCTTTTTGCGGAATTTCTAGCTGATCATCACAACTAAAAAATAAAATGGCTGCAAAAAATGTGATAGTTAATGATTTTATTTTCATGATTTTATTTTTTAAAATGTAACGTTTATACCCAAACTAATTATTCTATGAATAGGATAAGAAGAATAATCTATACCCGGTGTAATTAATGATCTAGCTACAGAAACATCTGGATCAAAACCACTATACTTTGTAAGCGTAATTAAATTTTGCGCTGCCAAATACACTTTGAAACTATTTAATTTATACTTTTCTATAAAGTCTTGCGGCAAGTTGTATGAAAAGTTTACTGTTTTTAATCTTAAATAAGAGGCATCTTCTACAACTCTAGATGAAATATCCTCAAAACCCTGACCACCTGCTCTATGCAACGTTGCAGTTTGATTTTCTGGAGTCCATCTATTCATAGTACTTGCCAATTGGTTTTGATTTGGGAACTGCATGCTCTCAAAAACCAACCTGTTTGCATTTAAAACATCATTTCCATATGACCATTGTAAGAAAGCACTTAACTGAAAGTTTTTATAGCTAAATGTATTGGTTAGACCTCCAAAATGAACAGGTAAGGCATTCCCTATAATGGTTTTATCTGCGGCCGTAATTTGTCCATCCCCATTTAAGTCTTTATACTTTTCGTCTCCTGGCTGGTGGTTTCTATAACTAGGTTGATCTGGAGCTAAGGTGTGTGTGCTTGCAGTGGCATCGTAATTTACAAAATCATCTATTTGATAAACGCCATCAGAAACATAACCATACATATTTCCTAAAGGTTGCCCTTCTTCTACGATAAATTGATTTGTTCTCAGTCTTTGGTAATAGGTTGGTGTGCCAAAAATAGGCTTCCCACTAGGCAACGACTCTACTGTATTTTGATTGAAAGAGATATTAAAATCTGACGTCCATCTAAAATCTTTTGTAGCAATGTTCGTTGTAGATAAGCCTATTTCTAGTCCTCTATTTCTAACATGCCCTGTATTTTCATAAACACTTAAAACCGTTTGAGAGGGAGCAGCATCTGCATTTATTAACAAATCTCTAGTGTCTTTTTGATATGCTTCTACTGCAAGAGAAAATTTACCATCAAAAAGACCAACATCTAAACCAAGGTTCAGCTGATCTGTCGTTTCCCAAAATAAATTTGGGTTTGCACCTAATGATGGTGGAATTAAACCTTGTACCGTTTGTCCGTTGAAAAAGTAAGACGCATCGTTGTCGGTTAAAAAATTAAATCTTGCAATTTGAGGAATTCTATCATTACCTGTTTTACCATAACCCGCTTTCAATTTTAATTGAGAAAAAATATCCAAATCTTGAATAAAACCTTCTTTATGCGCATTCCAAGAAAGTGCAGCAGATGGGAAGTAGCCTACTCTATTTTTTTCTGGAAAAATAGAAGAAGCATCTCTTCTTAATGAGGCCGTAAATAAATATTTACCCTTATATCCATAATTCAACCTTGCTAATAACGAAAAAGTTTTTGTTTCGTTGATTAAACCATTTACATCACCGGACTCATCGAGCGTACCTCCGTCAATACCATTGATCCCTAAATCCTCTAAATACTGAGGTATGTCTATATATCTTGAATAGGTTCTATTTACTTTTCTAGCGTCTAATGTGGCACCAAACAGGGCATTAATGGAGTGTCCATTCCATTTTTTTCTATAATTGATCGTATTTACATTATTAAAATTACTCCATCTTCTCAGATCTACAGAACCATTAATCCCGTCAATTTTATTGATCAATCTTCCATAAACTGTTTTGCTATTATTAAATAATTCATTGGTTCTAAATTGCTTGTTAAAACTCACTTTAGACTCTAGTGTAAAGTTTGAGTTTACCTTATATTTTAAACCTAAATTTGCTATGAACTGATCAGTTTCACGTTTTCTTTGCTCGTTTTCTAAAGAAACAATTGGGTGCCAACTTACAATGTTTATTAAATCGAACTCATCACTAACTTCATCCAGTGGGTCTATACCTCCATAATCTAGAAACTTATTTGCAACAGGCTTGTAGGTAATCAAATTTCTCATAAAAGAGTATGCAGAGGTACCTTTAGTATCTAAACCAGATTGCACACTATTTGTATACATAACCGTAATTCTTGTATCTAGCTTGTCATTTACTTTATGGTTGATATCAATTCTTCCATTTAATCTTGAAAAGTTTGAGTTTAATAGAGAACCTTCCTCCTCTAATGCATTTAGAGAAAAGTTGAATTTTGTTCTTTCGCCACCACTAGAAATATTTACTCTATGTGTTTGTGCAAATGCTGTTCTAAATGCCTCATCTTGCCAATTTCTTGACGGTGCATCGATATAATCTTCTAAACCACCAACGATGGTACCTATACCTGTGTTAGGGTCTCTTGTTGTAAAATAGCTCGATGCTGTACTTGCTTCATTTATGTCTAATGATAACTTTAAAAATTCGTAAGAATCTAATACCTCTAAGGTTTTGGTCACTTCTTTTGCATCTAATCTCGCTTCATAAGAAATGGTAGTTTTACCAGATTTTGCTTTCTTAGTAGTAATGATAATGACTCCATTAGAACCACGGACTCCGTATATTGCTGTTGCCGAGGCATCTTTTAAAACACTCATTGATTCTATATCTGAGGGATCTATTAAACTTGGATTGAAGTTCTCTACAATAAATCCATCTAAAACATACAACGGAGAATTGTCTCCGTTAATGGTATTACCTCCTCGAATTACGATATTTCCACTAGAGCCTGGTTCTCCGGATCCACTAGTAACTTGCACACCAGCAACTCTACCAGCCAAAGCTTTGTCAAAACTAACCACAGGAGCTTCATTAAGTTTTTCCATTTTCACAGATGCAACAGATCCCGTTAAATCTTTCTTTTGTACAGAGCCAAACCCAATAAGTACTACTTCCTCAAGGTTTTGTGTATCTGGTTTTAAACTTAAATTTATGACATTCTCTTTACCAACAATCTTTTCAATAGTTTTATAACCGATATAACTAAATGTAATCGAGGAACCCACCTTTGCTTTGAGGGCGTATTTACCATCAAAATCTGTACTTACACCGTTTAGAGTACCTGTTTCTAGAACTGAAACACCTGGCAGTGGAGACCCCACTTCATCATAAACCACGCCTGTTATTGTTTTTATTTGACCATACGTGCTGCAAATAGTCATCATAAACACAACAAAAGAAAGCAGTGCACCTCTTGTTGTTTTGGATTTGCAAAAGGACCATTTCATTTGATTTTTTACCATCAGTTTTGGAATTTAAATTAACAATGTAAAGTTAGAGCATATCGGGCAATTAAAAGGGGTATTGCGGCTCTTTAGGATGGGGGTACTTGTTCTAAAAGCAAAAATATAGAACTAAAAATAATAGAATTACCAAAAAATCTTATCGGTTATCTTTTTTGATTTTCATGTAGCAGGCGATACTGAGAAGGTAGTTCATTGAATTGTTTTTTAAATGATTTTCTAAAGTGTTTCAAATCACTAAAGCCAAGATCAAAAGCGATTTCTGAAATATTCATATTCGTTTGGGCTATGAGTTGGGCTGCTCTTTTTAGTTTGATATCTTTTATAAACTCTGAAATTGATTGCCCGGTTAATGCTTTTAATTTTCTGTACAATGCAGATCTACTCATTCCTATTTCTGATATAAAATCTTGAATTGTAAATTCGGCATTATTGATATTGTTTTCTATCAAATCAATGCTCTTTTTCAAGAAGATTTCATCGGCAGATGTTATTTCTAATTCTTTCGGCTTTAGAATAATATCTTTCTTAAATTTTTTGATTAAATTTTGCCTAGTACTTAATAGGTTTTTTACTTTTTGTTCTAATATTCCAGCATCAAAGGGTTTGGTTACATAAGCATCCGCACCTATTTTGTACCCTTGTTTTTGGGAGTCTTGAGATGTTTTTGCAGTGAGCAATAAAACAGGGATATGACTTGTAATTATATTAGTTTTGATTTTATCACAAAAGTCTATACCATTCAAAATTGGCATCATTACATCGCTTATAATTAAGTCTACAGTATTATTTTGAGCAATATCTAGTGCAACTTTTCCATTTTCTGCTTCAAAAACATTGTGATTTTCTTCAAATATTTCTTTGATAAACACACGTACCTCTGGGTTATCTTCAACAATTAATAATGTGGGTATCTCTGAATTTATTTCAACATTATCAGTAATTTCACTAGCTACTTTTTCTTTGAAAGAATGTGTGGTTACCCCTTCAGAAAACTGGACATTTTGAGTTTTATCAATTCGATCAAAGAACTGGTCGTTGGAAAAATGTTTTTTACCCATTGGCAATAGTATCGTAAAGCAAGTGCCCTGGTTTTCTTTACTTTTCACTTTTATGGAACCTTTATGAAGTTCTACAACACTTTTTGCAAGTGCCAACCCAATGCCTGTCCCTGAACGGGAACTTTCGTCTCTTTCAACTTGATAGAATCTATCAAAAATAAACTTTAGGTTCTTTTTGTGGATTCCTTTTCCATCATCCTTTATTTCAATTTTAACATAATTATGGTTGACTTTTTCTTCGACAGCAACTTTTATTCTAATTTTACCATGGTTAGCAGTAAACTTAAAGGCATTCGATAAAAGGTTAAAAACTACTTTTTTTAGATTTACTTCATCAAACCAAATATCTAAATTAGCTTCTTTAGATTTGAAACGATAATCGATATTTCTATGTTCTGCTAAATCATCAAAAGATTTTTTTATGTTTTCTATAAATTCTGTAATGTTATTTTTGGAAACTTTTAGTTTTAATTTACCCGATTCGCTTTTTCTAAAATCTAATAATTGATTGATCAACTGCAATAGAACACTTGCATTTCTATACATCGTTTGATGCTGTTTTTGCACATGACTATTCCCTTCCTTATTTTTCAACATTCTTTCGAGAGGACCAATAATTAGTGTAAGTGGTGTTCTAAAATCGTGGGAGATATTCGTAAACAGCTTTAATTTAAGCTTGTTTATTTCTTCTATTTTTTCTTTTTCTAAACGCTCCCGTTTCAATTCATTTTTCTCTAATATTCTGATTACACTATACTTTCTTATTTGATAAAATACAATACCTAATACCAAAGCATACATGAGATATGCCCACCAAGTCTTCCAAAAAGGTGGAAGAATTTGAATGTGTATCGATTGCCCTTTCTCGTTCCAAAGTCGATCATTATTGGATGCTTTTACCCTAAACAAGTAATTACCAGCATCTAAATTTGTATAGGTTGCCGTTTTTTTATTGCCAACATAATTCCAACTCTCGTCAAATCCATCAAGTTTGTAGGCATAGTTATTTTTATCTGACTGTGAATAACTTAAGGCTATAAAATCAAAGCTAAAAACATTTTGCTTGTGCGTAAGTTGAATATCTCTAGTGATATTACTTCCAGATAAATACGGTTTATTATTTACTGAAACTGATGTGATATACACAGGAGGCAAAAACATGTTCTCTTTAATTTCATTGGGATTAAAAAACACAATACCGTTTGTACTACCAAACATAAGTTCTTTATTGTTTAGTTTTAATTTTGCACCAGCGTTAAATTCATTTTCAACAAGTCCGTCTGAAACATCAAAGTTTTTGAACTGGTTTGTTTCAATACTATATCTGCTTAAACCCTTGTTGGTACTGAACCATAAATTATTATAGTCATCAGGTAAAATAGAATAAATAACTTCGTTAGGTAAGCCATCAGGAGTTCCATATTTTCTACTTTTTTTGGTTTTTGTATCATAATAAAAGAGTCCACTGCCTTCTGTACCGATCCAATAATTATTGGTATTATCTTCATAGGCACATAAAGTTACAATGGTACTTTTATCGCTTTCGCTATGGATTTGATAGTTAATAGCGGTTACTTCTTTCGTATTTGCATCTACTTTTGCCAAACCCTTAGAACCCGAAATCAGTAAAACATCTTTTTCTTTTGAGGGGGCAATGTTATAGATGATTTCTCCGACAATATGCTGTAAGTTTTTAACTTTTGAAAAACGATAGGTATTTGTGTCAAGAATATCCAGACCTCCTCCAGATGTACCAATCCAAATTCTATTTTGGCTATCTTCAAACAAAGAGATTACCCTATCATTACTTAAACCATTTTTAGCGGTACTATTAGCTCTAAACTTCTTAAAGATCAAAGGCTTTTTATTTGGATTTAAAAAATTCAAACCGCCATCATGAGTGCCAATCCAAAGATTCCCTTTTTCCGTCTTAACAACAGATTTTACATTATTGGTACTGATACTATTTGGATTATTTCTGTTGTGTGTATAATACTGAAACTTACCCGTTTTTCTATTCAAGTAATTCAATCCACCACCTTCTGTACCAATCCAAAGATTCCCTGAAGATTCTTCTATAATTGAACTAACTACTTTATACTTTAATTTATAGTTATTTGTACCTGCATAATAATTTTTAAACACATCAAAACTTCGATCAAAGTAATTGATTCCGCCTGCATAGGTTCCAATCCATATATCTCCCTTTGTATCTCCAATAATACTATATACTGAATTTTGACTTAAACTGTGTAGGTTGTTTTCATCATGAATAAAGTGATTTATTTCTGTTTTCTCTTTATTCATTATGTACAAACCATTATAGGTTCCAATCCAATAATTCCCAAAAAAGTCTTGATAAATTGCCCGTATCTCGTCCTGAATAGCACTTGTCTTTTCAGAGGCTATTGCAAAGTGAATAAATCTTTTTTTATCAGTATCATATGTTGTCAAACCATCTCTCAAACCGAGCCAAATTGTATTATTTGTATCTTCATAAATTACAGGTACGTAATTTCTATTTGATTCTCTTATTTGAACTGATGGGTAAGGAATTTCTTTAAACTGATTCTTTTGTGAATCATAAACGGTTATATTTTCTGTGTTACAAATCCATAAATTATTCTTTGAATCTTTAAAAATCGATCTAATTTCATTTTCTTTAACACTGTCACCTATTTTTATATGTTCCGTGTTTCCTGTAGCTATTTCAAATTTATCAAGCCCAGCATTGGTAGCAACCCACAAGAAATTTTCAGTAGCAGATGATAAAGACCAAATTTCATTATTAATCAAACTATTTTCATTATTGCTTTTCTGGTATCGCTTAAAATGATCTTTGTGGGGAATGTATTTATTCAAGCCATTGTTGGTGCCTACCCAAATATTTCCTGTTTCATCTTCTAGAATTGATTTGATAAAACTATTACTAATACTATTTTTATCTTTTTGATTGTATCTGTAGGTCTTAAAAGAGTGACCGTCATATTTATTTAAACCATCTCTTGTACCAAACCAAAGAAAGCCTTTTGAATCTTGAAGTATGCATCTTACAGAACTTTGTGAAAGTCCCTCAGATAGCGAAAAATGTTTAAAATTTAAGGGTTGATTTAAGTTCGTAAAATTTTGAGCAACAAAATTATTGGAGATAATGAACAGAAAAAAAAAGAGTATTCTATTTTTAGAATTCATAAAATATCATAAAAAAAAAGAAATATACAAATTATTTGATTGCTTTCAAAGAAGATTTACGTACGATCAAATCTGTTTCAATTGTAATGGTTTTGTGTATGCTGTTGTCAGACATTTTCTCCATTAGTAGATTGGCAGCAGCAATTCCTATTTCAGAACCAGATTGATGTATTGTTGTCAATGCAGGTTCAATTACAGAGGATATCGTTTCATTACTAAAACCAACTATTGCAATTTCTTCAGGAATCTTTTTACCTAATTGTTTCAAATATTTTATTGCTCCAATAGCAATCACATCATTTGCACAAAATAAACCATCCACGTTGTACGATGTTTCCAGCATTAATTGAACATTTCTCTCTCCATCTTTTTCCATTAATCTGGAAGGAATTACCAATTCGTCTCTGAATGAAAAATTGTATTTATTTAAAGCTGCTTTGTACCCTCTAAAACGATTCTTATAGATCTCTAATTCTTGTGGACCAGCAAAATGAGCAATTTCTTTACAGTTTTCTTTAATCAGGTGCTCTGTCGCTTTGTATGCAGCATCAAAATCATCTATGACAACATTGCTATGACCAGAAATATTACAATGCCTATCAAAAAAAACATAAGGGATACTTCTTTGTGTTAAACCTTCCAAATGATCATAATTTAACGTTTCCATAGAAATAGAAATTAACACTCCATCAACCCTATTTGCAATTAAAGTATTGATAATACTCGCTTCTCTTTCTAAACTTTCCAGAGATTGACAAATGATTACATTGTACCCAGCTTTAAAAGCAGTTTCTTCTATACCAGCAATTGCAGAAGAGAAAAAGTGACGCGAAATCCTCGGCACAATTACGCCTAAAGTATAGGTTTTGTTTTTTCGCAAATTAGAGGCCAAATGATTTCTTTGATATCCTAATTCGAGTGCCTTTGCTTGAATTTTATCTTTGGTTTTTTGAGCAACTCTTGGACTATTATTTAAAGCCCTAGAAACTGTTGAACTATCAATATTTAAAATTTTAGCGATATCGTGTATGGTTATCTCACTGTTTTCCATGCTCTAAAAACCTCTTTTTTATCCCAATAGTATGCAATGAAATGAAACATATATTAGGAACTCATTTGTTTAGCGAAGATAAAAAAATAAAATACAATCGATTGTATTTTATTTTTTTATTACTTTTGTGACATAAAATATTGAAATTCATTCATTTTAAACAAAAAGTACAACTATGAGCACAAACTATAGTACTAGATATGCTGCATCTCCAACCGATGTAAAAAGCTATGACACCTCAAGATTAAGAAAAGAGTTTTTAATTGATGATTTAATGGTGAAAAACGCTATTAACTTCACCTATTCTCACTACGATCGTTTTATTTCAGGTAGTGCGGTTCCGACATCATCAAAATTAAAGTTAGCGACTTTAGAAGCGCTTAAATCTGAAAACTTTTTAGACAGAAGAGAGTTAGGAATTATAAATGTTGGTCAAACAGGAACTGTAACTGTAGATGGTACAGATTATATTTTAGAACATAAAGAAGCATTATACGTAGGTAAAGGAAACAAAAATGTTGAATTTTCTAGTGAATCTGCAGAAAACCCTGCACAATTCTACCTCAACTCTACTCCTGCTCACAAAACGTATCCTACTAAAAAAATTGGTATAAATGATGTTGAAACTATTGAATTAGGAGCGCCAGAAACTGCAAACGCAAGAACCTTAAGAAAATACATTGTAAACAGTGTTGTAGAGGTATGTCAATTGCAAATGGGAATGACCACCATTAAAGAAGGAAGCTCATGGAATACAATGCCGGCTCACGTGCATGACAGAAGAATGGAAGTATATTTTTATTTCGAAGTCCCAGCAGATCAAGCCGTTTGTCATTTTATGGGAGAACCTACAGAAACAAGACATATTTGGATGGGCAACAACCAAGCTGTAATTTCTCCACCTTGGTCTATACATTCAGGCTCTGGTACCAGTAGTTATTCTTTTATTTGGGGAATGGCTGGTGAAAATTTAGATTATGGTGATATGGATCATTGTAAAATTAACGAATTAAGATAATCAAACAACTCGTAACAATATGTCAATTAACTTATTTGATTTAACAGGTAAAGTAGCTTTGGTTACAGGAGCTGTTCATGGTTTAGGAATGGCCATGGCAAAGGGATTAGGAAATGCTGGTGCAACCCTTGTTATAAACAATCACTCACAAAACACTTCAGCTAAAGCAGTAGCTGAATACAAAGCTTGCGGATTAAATGCTTACGGTTATGTTTTTGATGTAACTGATGATAAAGCGGTACAAGAGGCTATAGAGAAAATTGAAGAAGAAGTTGGACCTATAGATATTTTAGTCAATAATGCGGGTATCATTAAAAGAACTCCAATTGTAGAAATGGAAACATCCGACTTTAAACAAGTAATCGATGTTGATTTAGTGGGTCCTTTTATTGTTTCTAAATATGTTGCAAAAGGCATGATAAAAAGAGGTGGAGGAAAAATTATTAACATCTGTTCTATGATGAGTGAGTTGGGTAGAGATACTGTAAGTGCGTATGCAGCTGCGAAAGGTGGCTTAAAAATGCTTACCAAAAGTATGGCTACCGAATGGGCAAAATATAATATTCAAACCAATGGTATTGGCCCTGGATATTTTGCAACAAGTCAAACCGCACCAATTCGTGTAGATGGACATCCTTTTAATGAATTCATTATAAAAAGAACGCCCTCTGCAAGATGGGGTGCTCCCGAAGATTTGCAAGGTGCAGCCATATTTTTAAGTTCCAAAGCCAGTGATTTTGTGAACGGACATATTCTGTATGTAGATGGCGGTATTTTAGCTACCATTGGCAAACCTGCAAACGAAGACTAACGATACGTCATCCCCTAATAGTTTCTAAAGCCTGTCTTCAATATTATGTAATTGGACAGGCTTTTATTTTAATCATTAAACTTTAGACACCATGAAAACTTTTAAAAAATTCTCATACCTACTTTTTATTACTTGTTTCTTTTCGTGCAAACAAGAAAATAGAAATACAATAATTACGGTAAAAAATCCGCTCAATTTCGAGCGTACTGCAGAGGTTATAGAAATTAAAACATCATCCTTACCCATTGATGATGCAGCAACAATAGGCATTAAAAATCAAGAAACTGATGAACTGCAAGTTACCCAATTGGTAGACCTTGACGGCGATGGAACCATGGATCACATTCTTTTTCAACCAAAAGTAGCTGCAAATGCTGTTGCAAGCTTTGAAGTGATAACCATTACAGCAGCAGCGCAACCCAAAGCAGAAAATTTATGCTACTCTCGATTTGTTCCGGAGAGAACAGACGATTATACATGGGAAAATGATCAAGTTGCTTTTAGAGTTTTTGGCCCCAATGCACAATACAGAGCAGAAAATAATTTGCCAGAACCTACCTTATCAAGCGGTGTTGATGCTTGGTTAAAAAGAGTAGAATATCCAATCATTAATAAGTGGTACAAGAACTATTTGGCTCAAAAATCTTATCATGAAGACAGAGGTGAAGGTTTAGATAATTTTCATGTAGGAACGAGCAGAGGTGTTGGTGGTATTGCCGTAAAGGAAGGTAGCACTTATTATTTTTCTAAAAATTACACCAAATGGAGAACCATTACAACGGGCCCTCTAAGAACCAGCTTTTATCTAGAATATGCAGATTGGGATGCCAATGGAAAAACCATCACGGAATCTAAAATAATTACTTTAGATTTGGGAAGTAATTTATCTAAATTTGAAACGAATATCACAGGAACAGCTAGCATTTCTGCAGGTTTAACCTTACACGAAAAAGACGGAGAAGTTGTAGGCAATAAAAAAAATGGATGGATTAGTTATTGGCAACCTCATGCAGACTCAGAATTGGGAACAGCAATTGTAGCAGCAAAAAATACATTTTTAGATTTCGAAAAATACGATGTAGCAACCAAAGATTTAAGTAATGCCTACGCGCATCTTAAAGTAGCAGCTAATTCAACAAGCTATTATGCCGGATTCACTTGGGCAAAAAGCAATCAATTTTCATCTAAAAAAGAATGGGAAGCCTATTTGAATATGTTTTCTAAACAGATTAATAATCCGTTGGAGGTAGCTATTCACAATAAATAGTTCAAAGTTGTAGAAATAAGTTAAGAAGATAAAAAATGGGATTGAAAACACATTCAATCCCATTTTTTTTTCAACTACGTAGCATTATTTTTTTATTAGTTTAAAACTTTCAGACGTCTTACTACCAATTAACTTCATAAAATAGATGCCATTCGCCAGTTTTTCTGATGCCAAGCTAAACTGAAACCCATCCAAACCTTGAATACTTTTTGATAGCACTTCGCGACCAAAAGCATCAAATAAAACAGCTTTTTCGAATTGAGCCTTTAAATTGCTTAACTTAATTTCTGATGAAAAAGGATTTGGATATACTTTAGAACTATTTTTCAACTCAAAGCTATCATTTGTTAAACTTGAACTCGCAACAAAATACTTCACATCAGAAATATAGAAAGTTCCATTTCTACTTGTTTGAGAATGCGCTGCATCATTGCTAGTATATCTAAAAGCTAAGGTAAAATTTTCACTATCCTCATATTCAGAAATATCTAAAATAGATTTTATATAGGTTTGTGAGTTTTGACCAGAAGTAGCTATTTGCCCAACTTTATCCGTTACCTGGGTCCAACTAGCAGCATCAACATCATCTGTATAATCTGTAGAAACATATACGTCTAAAGATGATGTATTCCCGTTGGCATATCTTTGCTGCGTCCAAAAACTCACATTTTTATAGGTATCTTCTTCGGTAATGTAAGGATTACTCGTGGCTAAATTTACCGGAGTCATGAGCACCCAAGCGTCTATTTCATAGTTTTTATTTGAAGCCGATCCAGAAATTGAAATGGCTCTTTGGTCTCTTGCTGTATTTACGGGCACTCTATTTGCAGGTCTTTGCTCTGTAAATTCATTATTTGAGTCTGACGCATCTGGAATATCACCAATCCGTTTTCCAATATTTGACTCACTCAATGCATCTGGATTTTGAGCAATATGCACTGAAAAACCTTGATTCACATATCTAAAATCTTCATAAAAGAAAATTGGATAAAAAGGATTCGTTCCTATGCCATTAATCCAACTAGGAAGAGATCCCAAACGATATTTTAGTTGCGCTTCGTATAAAGACTCCTCGTCTACATGAGTTCCGGGTGATTCGTTTACTTGGTATTGATTCGCTCCTGAAGACATCGTAAAACCTTTTAAACCAGCAATAATAGGGGTAATAAATTTTGCATATACCGTTTCAGAATTGGGACGAAAGGATTTGACATTAGAAGTTTGATAAGAAACCCCTTCAAAATTCCATAAAACCATATTTTTTAAATGATTTGGCAGAGATCCTGTTGCCCCTCCTTGATGAAAAAACACACCTCCAGTACAAGCATCAAACAAATTTGATCTTGGCTGACTTGCATGCATTTCCATTCCAGAATTACCATTCTGTGGATGATTATTTCTCCAAAGCACATTCCCTATAGATTTACCATTGACCCCTGCTCCATGCCAAACTCCGGTTGTCAAATCATCATTTCTACCCAAAAAACAGCGAGTTGCAGAGTTGGTCACAATGAAATTATGTCCTGGATTTCCTGTATATTTATTATTCAAAGCAGTTGCATTCGACGTAAAAACGAATTGCGCTGCTTGAGACATTGCAGAAAATTCCACATTAGAAATCCAACTATTTACCGTGTGGTTAAACTGTACGCCACTCCAACCTGAAGAACTTAAAAATGAATTGGGCCCACTAACAGGTTCATTCGGATACAATTCTTCAGGAGCTTTATGATGGATATGTTTCCATATAAATCCACCTGTATATTTCAAATCTTGAATCCCCACTTCTTCGAGCGCTTTAAAATTATTTATTTTCCAATTGTAATTTGCATTTACTGCTCTATGAATAGGTTCTTTGAAGGTAATTGTATTACTTGTTTTACTCACTACCTTATGAAACTCTCTAACTTCCACACCGTTATTAGCAATTTTTAAATTCTCTGGCTCATGAAAGTCTGCTGTAGAAAAAGGTGCCAATTCTTCTGCTAATAGATTCGTGTTTTTATCCTTAATGTATAATTCAACCCATTGTCCCACTGAAATATTTGACGTACTAGCCACTTGAATGGTATGCGATTCTCTGTCTGAATCCCCTGTAACCTCTGTAATAAATGTGTTCGCAGAATCTTCTCCATTCCAGAATAGGAATAGATAGGGACAGGACCAATTTTTTGTAGCCATATTTGGACTTGTCGTATGACTTTTTTGAAATAGTTCTGTACCACCAGCTCCAGAACCACTTCCTTTGATAACAATATTACTTTTAGAAATGCGTATCACTTCTGATGGATCATCAGCAGCCACTCCAGTTTCAGTTGGATTTGCATCATTCACAATAAATCTTCCTGGAGGGAAAAAAATGATTCCCCCATTAGAGCCAGCTTCAGCCGCTGCTATGGTCGCTTTTATAGCCTCTTTATCAGAAATATTATCATTTGCAACGGCACCATAATCAGTCACATTAAAAATCGGTTGAGAAAAATATACGGGCAAACCAAATTCCCCATGTTTATATCCTGCATAACTAAAAGTAGGCAGTGTGGGAACCGTATTATTTACCTGAGCATCTACCCAATTTTGATATAATGCGCTTGGGTTTTGAGCATTCGCGGATGAAAGCATTAAAAAAAATGTAATTGCTACCCAAAATGGTTTACAGAAATTATGTGACATACTTTTTTTTTTTGTAAAAATACCTAACAATTAATTGGTTGTAGTGAGGTGTTATATTCATTGAAGGGGGGCTTCAAGACCAATTACCGCCAAACCCACTGTTTGCAATACAAGTATAAAGGCATTCAGTAAACTCTGACTATGACTCTACTTTGATTCATCAATGTATGATGCTATGTTTTCTGATGAAATAATATCTATAGGCAGCAAACTTTTAGCAGGAATTTTTTTATCAAAAAGGAAAAAATCTACTAGAAACTTAATTCCTAAATACACCTGTTTTCTGGGGTTTTGATGAATTAAAAAACGTATCTTTTTTTTAAGTAAAAAGTCAATATTTTCTGGAAGTAAATCATAACCGATTAATTTTACATCATCAAGATTTCTATCGTGAATATATTGAGCAACCCGATGAATTTTAGAAGTAGTAACAAAGATGGACTTTACACCTTTATTTGCACTCAAGATGCCATTGAGTTTCACTTTCAGTTCATCTTCTTTCAAATTGTAGGTCTCTATTTGATAGGATTTTTCTTTTTCCTTAAAATAGTCTCTGAAACCCCTCTCTTTTTCTTTGATGTAGATGGCGTTTTCTATATCTTCATCAATATGTATAATCCCAATTCCAGATTCCTTTTTACGAATGGCATCCATTAAGTTTCCGGCTACTCTTCCACTTCTGTACAAATCCTGACCCACAAAGTTTTGCGTATTTTCGATTTCTACAGGATTGTTGAATTTACTGATTACGGTATTCAAATTCTTATATTTATGAACTATCTGCACAGTTTCTTTGTGGAATAATGGTGCAATTAAAACTGCATCTGGTACCATTGTTAAAACTTTTGCATTCACCTTTTTAAAAGAATCAACCTCTCTGGGATCAAAGAGAAAAGGTTCAATAAAAATACCAAAAGAAGCAAATTCGTCAATCGCTTCTTGTATGCCATCATTACATGGCTTCCAAAAAGAATCTATGGTACTATCAGGCAAAACAACACAAATATGATAGGTCCTGGTATTCTTCAAACTTCTAGCTAGTAAATTGGGTTTATAATCAATCTCCTTCAACACTTTTGAAACCTTATCTAGCGCTTTCGCAGAAACTTTTCCTCTTTTATGTAATACTCGGTCCACGGTTCCTTTAGAGACACCTGCTAATTCTGCAATACGTTTTATAGTGTATGTTTTCATCGCTACAAATGTATCATTTTTTAATTACTTTAAAAAAATGTGTTCGAACACATTTTTTACCAAATTCTTTTGCTTTGTAAAAATAATACGATACATTTGCCTTAAATACAATCGATTGCATTGTGTCGTTTTTATAAAATTGACTTCTAAATTATAGCATCATGTCAAAAATTAATACGCCAACATTAGTCATATTAGCAGCAGGAATGGGTAGTAGATACGGGGGGTTAAAACAAATGGACACCTTTACTCCAGAAGGAGATACCATTATCGATTTTTCTTTATACGACGCAATTCAAGCTGGTTTTGGTAAAGTGGTTTTTATCATTCGAAAAAGTTTTGAAAAGGAGTTTAAAGCCATTTTTAATAAAAAATTAAAAGACAAAGTTGAGGTAGCTTATGTATTCCAAGAATTAGAGAATGTCCCCGAAAAATACATCAATCCAGACAGAATCAAACCTTGGGGAACTGGTCATGCACTTCTCATGACAAAAAATGTTGTCAAAGAAAACTTTGCGATTATCAATGCGGATGATTTTTACAGCCGACAAGCTTTTTATGCAATTGCAGCGCAGCTAAAAAACACAGATAAAACCAGCCATAATTTCAGCATGGTAGCCTATTCTTTACAAAATACAGTTTCTGATAACGGCTACGTTTCAAGAGGAGAATGCGCTGTGAATGAAAAAGGGTATTTGACAGATGTAACAGAACGCGTAAGAATTGAAAAGATTGATGGCATCCTCAAAAGTGAAAATAGTGATGGTGAGATGCTTCCAATTGATAAAAACACTACGGTTTCGATGAATTTTTGGGGATTTACACCTTCCTGTTTTGAATTTGGAGAAGAACTATTTTTAAGTTTTTTAAAAGAGAACAAAGAAAACCTCAAAGCTGAATTCTATTTACCGAGCATTGTAAATAACATGTTGCAGCGCAAAGAAGCATCTGTAAAAGTATTGGAATCAGACTCAAAATGGTTTGGAGTGACTTATAGTGATGACAAGCATAAAGCACAAAAAGAAATCAATACATTAAAAGAGAACGGAGTATATCCAAAAAAATTATGGGACTAATATGAATGCAAATACTTTAAAAAACATCTTCAATGAATTTGACCATAAATGCAACTACAGTAGTCATTCAGAGTTAAATTCTGGCCATATTAATGACACTTTTTTGGTAAAAACCGAGGAAGATAAGAGCTATGTTGTTCAAAGAATTAACCATACTGTTTTTAAAGATGTACCTGGTTTGATCAATAATAAAATACTTACCAGTAAGCATATAAAAAGCAAATTCCCAAATACTCCTGAAGAAGAATTAACTCAAAAAATTTTGAGTTTTGTGAGCGTCAAAAATTCGAACGCTTACTATTTAAACAAAGATGGGGACTATTGGAATGTGATGATTTTTATAGACAATAGCGTCACCTATGAAATTGTAAAAGATGAAGAAATAGCCTACGAAGGAGGTAAACTTTTGGGAAGATTTCTGAATCTAACTTCTGACTTGGATAGCAGCCAATTAATAGATGTAATCCCTAATTTTCACGACATGTCTTTCAGGTATGCTCAATATGCATCATCTGTACAAAGTGCATCAAAAGAAAAATTATTCAAGGCTAAAAAATACACAAGCATTGTCGCTTCATTAAAGGAAGAAATGCATGTCCTTCAAACATTAAAAGAAGCGGGAAAAATACCCACAAGAGTTACGCATAATGACACAAAAATTTCCAATTCCCTCTTTACTGAAAATAACAAAGGTATTTGCATGATCGATACCGATACTGTAATGCCAGGAATTATACATTATGATTTTGGTGATGCCATCAGAACCATCTGTAACACTGCTGCAGAAGATGAAAAAGATTTATCAAAAGTAACATTCAATTTAGCGTATTATAAAGCTTATGAAAAAGGGTTTTTAGAACAAACCAAAACTTCATTATCAGACACAGAGCTAAAACACTTGCGATTAGCGGCCAAAACCATGATTTTCATCATGGCTCTTCGCTTTTTAACAGACTACTTAAATAACGACAGGTACTATAAAATAGAATATCCAGAGCATAATTTGGACAGAGCCAAAAATCAATTCAAATTGATAGAAAGTTTCATGGAAAAAATAAATGACTAAAAACAAAAAACAATGCAACAAAGAAACAATACCACAGCAATTGTAATTATTGCGAGCTTATTCTTCATTTTCGGTTTTGTAACCTGGATTAATGGAGCATTAATTCCATTCATGAAAACAATTAATGAATTGACAGATGCACAATCTTATCTGGTGGCATCTGCATCCTACATTTCTTTTGTCGTAATGGCTTTACCAGCTTCTTATATTTTAAACAAAATTGGTTACAAGAAAGGAATGTCTTTAGGTTTAATCATCATGGCAATTGGTGCCTTGGTATTTATACCAGCCGCAGAAGCGAGAACCTATTGGGTATTCTTAACGGGGATATTTATTCAAGGAGTTGGAATGACCATACTTCAAACAGCAGCAAATCCATACATCACCATATTAGGTCCCATAGAAAGTGGAGCAAAGCGCATTGCAATTATGGGTATTGCAAACAAAACTGCGGGAGCTTTGGGTTCGTTAATTTTTGGAGCGCTCTTACTTTCAGGTATCGATGAAACAAAAGAAAAATTAGCAGGTGCTAATATTGATGAAAAAAATAGGCTTTTAGATGCCATGGCAGATAGCGTTTTTATGCCTTATGTTGTCATGGCCATTGTTTTATTTGTATTGGGAATCTTAATAAGAAAAGCCCCTTTACCTCATGTTGAAGCAGAGGAAACAGCGCAATTAGAGGAAGGTAAAACTGTAAAGACTAGTATTTTCCAATTTCCAAATTTATGGCTTGGAGTCTTAGCACTATTTGTGTATGTAGGTGCAGAAGTCATCGCAGGAGATACGATTATCGCATATGGTATTTCGCTTGGTTTTACCGGGGAAGAGGCAAAATACTTCACAACATATACCTTACTTGCAATGGTGGCAACCTATGCACTTGGTGTTTTTTTAATACCAAGATATATCAAACAAAAAACAGCTTTAATTGCAAGTGCTATTTTAGGAATTATCTTTAGTTTTTGTATTTTAAATACCACCGGGTATACCTCCGTACTATTTGTAGCTGCATTGGGTATTGCTAATGCTTTAGTTTGGCCGGCAATTTGGCCATTGACTTTAGAAGGTTTAGGTAAATTCACAAAAACAGGTTCAGCGCTTTTAATTATGGCGATTTCTGGTGGAGCCATCATCCCCCCTTTGTATGGTAGAATTGTAGATGCCAATACCCACGAATTGATCAAAAATGGTACAGAAAAAGTAGCTGCATTAGCACAGGCCTCCACAGAAAGTTATTGGATCTTGATTCCGTGTTATGCTGTCATCTTGTTTTTTGCAATTCTCGGACATAAAATTAAAAATTGGACCAAATCATCACGTTAAATTTCAAAGAAACAAACCATTTATCATGTTAAAAAGTAAAATAGACAAAGCAACAGGTTTCGAAAAAAGATTTGAAAACGTAGGAACTGTAGTTTATGAAGATTCTACATCAGCCTCAAAAGCCATTGCAAAAGAAATTGCAGATCTTATCAAGGTCAAAGAATCTCAAAAGCAACCCTGTATTTTAGGGTTAGCCACTGGATCTTCTCCAAAAGGGTTATACTCTGAACTCGTAAGACTTCATAAAGAAGAGGGCTTGAGTTTTAGAAATGTAATTTCATTTAATTTAGATGAATATTACCCAATGGAACCTGATTCTGTGAATAGTTATGTTCGTTTTATGAATGAACAACTCTTTAATCATGTAGACATTCTAAAGGAAAATTGTTACGTCCCAGACGGTACTTTGTCTAAAGAAGCTATCAAAGATTATTGTGATCAATACGAATCAAAAATTGAAGCTTTAGGTGGCATCGATCTACAAATTTTAGGTATTGGAGGCAATGGTCATATTGGTTTCAACGAATCGGGTTCTCTTCAAAATTCAAAAACAAGACTTGTTGCATTAGACCATATTACAAGAGTAGCTGCAAGTGGAGATTTTTCTGGTTTAGACAACACCCCAAGAACAGCAATTACTTTAGGAGTCAAAAAAATAATGGAAGCCAAAAGAGTCATTTTAATGGCCTGGGGAGAGCGAAAATCTAGCATTATAAAGGCTTCTGTAGAGGATCAAGTTACCAGCAGGGTTCCTGCATCTTATCTACAAGAACATTACAATGCCACTTTTATATTGGACAAAGCCGCAAGCTCTAAGCTCACAAGAATTGATACTCCTTGGTTGGTAGAAAAGGTAGTTTGGACAGACGAGTTGATCCGAAAAGCTGTATTGCGATTGGCTTTGCATTTAGAAAAGCCCATCTTAATGTTAACAGATGAGGATTATATTGAAAATGGAATGAGTGATTTGTTGGCAGATTCTGGACCCGCATACGATATCAACATCAAAATATTCAACAAATTACAAAATACAATTACAGGTTGGCCCGGCGGGAAACCAAATGCAGATGATGGCAAAAGACCCGAAAGAGCAGAACCCACCAAGAAGCGTGTACTTATTTTTAGTCCACATCCTGATGATGATATCATTAGTATGGGCGGTACATTTAAAAGACTTCATGAGCAAGGTCATGAAGTACATATCGGATATCAAACTTCTGGGAATATTGCTGTGGCAGATGATGAAGCGTTGCGATTTGCTGGCTTTGTTTGCGACTATAATGAAAAATTTGGAATTGAGAACGCTGAAGCCAATAGCATCTATAAAAAGGCTGTAAAATTTTTACAAAATAAAAAATCTAGTGAAATAGACACTCCAGAAGTGAGACATATCAAAGGGTTAATAAGAAAAGGAGAAGCAAGAGCTACCTGTCAATTTATTGGCATTCCTGATGAAAACATCCATTTTATGGAACTACCGTTTTACGAAACAGGGGCTATCAAAAAGAACCCTATTGGTGTTGCTGATATTGAAAATACCGTAGCTTTAATTGAAAAGATCAAACCTCATCAAATTTATGCTGCAGGAGACTTAGCAGATCCACATGGAACTCATAAAGTTTGTTTGGATGCTATTTTTGCAGCCGTTAAAAAGTTAAAACCTAAGAAATTCATGAAAGATTGTTGGGTTTGGTTGTACAGAGGTGCTTGGCAAGAATGGGGCATAGACGAAATAGAAATGGCTGTACCGATGGGACCCACTCAAGTTTTGGAAAAAAGAAAAGGAATTTTCAAACATCAATCTCAAAAAGACGGTGTCGTTTTTCAAGGATCTGACAGTAGAGAGTTTTGGCAAAGAGCAGAAGATAGAAATAAAGAAACTGCAGATTTGTATGATGCCTTAGGACTTGCGCACTATGCAGCGATGGAAGCCTTTGTGAGATGGCATTATTAATTTGACGATTTCAACGTTGACGCTCGTAAAATCCATATCAGGAATGAGGGGTGCCATTTGGAGATAAAACTAGAGATAATTGAACCCAATTGCTGCTGCAATAGCTACATCAGCCTTGGAAACATATATCCAACAACAAGAATGAAAACAAGAGAGTTGATGATGTGGCTGCAACAGTTGTTATTTAGCTGATTGCTTTAGGAAAGAATTCTAATATCAAATTCATTCTAATACGCTGAATCGGCTTAAAATTGCATGGCTTATCGTCTTAAGATGAATCAGTATGAATCATTCAAGCATAGTTCACCTGTACTTTTATCTATATGATTTGAACAGCAGACCATATAGGATTGAATGACAAAACAGATCGAGATGAATTTGAATAAAAAAACTCAAGCATGGATTGCTTGAGTTTTTTTGTTACAACATCAAATTACCACTAACTTCTTATATCTTCAATGATTTGCAAAGCTTCTCTGGTCGTCCTTTCAATTTTTTCATAGTCGTATTTCCCGTCTGCATTCTTAGCAATTAATTTAGAGCCCATACCCACACAGGTTACCCCTGCACCAAACCAAGCTTCTAAATTTTCTCTCGTTGGAGCTACGCCTCCTGTTGGCATGATACTGGTCCATGGACAAGGTCCTTTTATTGCTTTTACGAAGTTTGGTCCATAAATTCCGCCTGGAAATAATTTTACAATTTCGCAACCAAGCTCTTCCGCTTTTGCAATTTCAGTAAGGGAACCGCAACCTGGAGACCATAATACCTTTCTTCGGTTACAAACCATTGCAATGTCCTCTCTTAAAACGGGAGTCACCACAAAGTTCGCTCCATTTAACATATACTGCGAAGCCGCAGCTCCATCGGTTACCGAACCAACACCCATGATCATTCCGGGTAATGCTTCAATTGCGTATTTGGTAAGCGCTGTAAAAATTTCTAATGCAAAATCTCCACGAGCTGTAAACTCTAACAATCTTGCTCCTCCATCATAACATGCTTTGAGCACCTTTTTACTTACCTCAATATCGTCATTAAAAAATAGGGGTACTAAGCCCGTATCTTTCATGACCTTTGCTACTTCTATTCTACTATATTGTGCCATATTTATTCCTAATTAGTTATTGAAAAGTTACAGGGTGTGCACTTTTTAAACAAGTACACAATATAACAAGCTCTCTTTGTTAGCGTGCTACTCTACCGGAAGCGTCACCTCCCATTAATTTTTCCACTTCTGCAACGGTCACTAAATTTGCATCTCCTTTTATGGTGTGTTTTAAACAAGATGCAGCCACCGCAAAGTCTAGCGCATTTTGATCATCTCCTGGGTAGGTCAATAATCCATAAATCAAACCTCCCATAAATGAATCTCCTCCACCAACTCGATCTACAATATCTGTAATTTGGTATTGACGGGTTTCGTACATTTTTGAACCATCATACAAAACACCAGCCCAAGTATTGTGAGAAGCAGAAATAGAACCTCTCAATGTAGTAATCACCTTTTTAGCTCTTGGAAATTTTTCCATCATCTGCTTACAAACTGATAAGAATGCCTCTGCCTTTACATCATGTCCATGCTTGTGCACGTCTAAGCCTTCAGGGTGAATTCCAAAATGCTTTTCTGCATCTTCTTCGTTCCCTAAAATGACATCACAATAAGATGTAATTTCTGTCATAATTCGTTCTCTTTGCGCAGCATCGCAATACTTCCATAATTTAGCTCTGTAGTTCAAGTCTGTAGAAATGGTAACCCCTTTTGCACTTGCCGCTTTTACTGCTTCTAAACAGGCATCTGCTGCTCCTTGTGAAATTGCTGGAGTAATCCCTGTCCAATGAAACCACTCAACGCCTTCAAATACAGCATCCCAATCTATCATTCCAGGTTTGATTTCTGCAATTGCAGAATGTGCTCTGTCATATACCACTTTAGAACCTCTCGAAACAGCTCCTGTTTCTAAGAAGTAAATTCCTAAACGATCACCTCCCCAAACTATTTTGTCTACATTAACACCTCTTTTGCGCATTTCCATCATGGCACATTCTCCAATATCATTTTTTGGTAAACGTGTGACGAAATCTACATCAACTCCATAATTTGCCAATGATACGGCTACATTAGATTCGCCCCCACCATAAACAACATCAAAATTATTGGCTTGAGAAAATCTTAAAAATCCTTGAGGAGCCAATCTTAACATGATTTCTCCAAATGTTACTACTCTACCCATTCTTTACGTTTTTTTTCTTTTATTTTTAAACATGGTTAAACGTTTAAGCATGATTCTAAATAAAAATCAAAACCTTTTTAAGACTGATTTTGATTGTATCAACTAATAAACTTATATTTGTTTAAACGTTTAAGCAAATATAGAAAAAATTGTCAAAAAAAAATAAAACAACGATAAAAGATATTGCAAATGTGTTAAATATCTCGGCTGCTGCTGTTTCCAAAGCTTTGCACAATGATAGCAGAATTAGTGAGAAAACTAAAAAAGCAGTAAGGCAGGTTGCCAAAAATTTAAATTATCAACCCAATCATTTGGCAAGTGCTTTGCGTAGTGGAAAAAGTAAATTGGTAGGTGTTGTTGTTCCTAAAACAAACAGTAATTTTTTCTCCTCGGTCATTCATAATATTGAAGAAGTTTTGAATAAAGAAGGCTACCATATTATTATTACACAATCCAACGAGTCTTATCAAAAAGAATGTGCGAATATAGATACCCTTTTGCATACCCAAGTTGATGGCATCATCGCTTCCATGGCAAATGAAACCGTAAAACTTGATGCCTTTGAAAAAGTGAAAGCTGCAGGCATTCCACTCATCACTTTTGACAGAGGTGAAAACGATCTACATGTAGATTATATTGGTATTGATGATTATGAGAGTAGTCATGTGATCATAAATCACTTGGTAGAACAAGGTTGTAAAAGAATAGCACATATTGGAGGATTTAAGCGGACCCGCATTTTTAACAACAGAATTCGAGGTTATGTTGATGCATTGAAAAAACACAATTTGCCCATTGAAAATGCCTTATTAATAGAAAGCAGCTTAACTCAAGAAGATGGTAGAGAAAAAATGCAACAATTACTTCGTCTAAAAAATAGACCAGATGCAGTGTACATTGCAGGAGACTATGCCGCTTTGGGCGCTCTGCAACTATGCAATGAATTACAGATAAAAGTACCCGATGAAATTGCTTTGGTTGGTTTTGGCAACGAACCATTTACAGACATGGTAACTCCCCAACTAACCAGTGTAAATCAACATGCCTATGAGATTGGAAAAATTGCAGCACAGCGTTTTTTGGAACTTTCTAAAAAGGAAGTCATCGACCAAAAATTAAATAAAATTATTCTTGATGCTGAATTGATCGTTCGAAAATCCTCAAAAAAGTAAGCGGTATTCAAAGGATATGTACACCTCTCAAACATCATCATTACATCAATAGACAACGAATCAAAGAGATCATACAAACGAACATGCCTCAATAAAAATGCTAAACTATCATTGAATTGAAAAAATATTTTATTCAAATCAACATGATATTACAATTTCACAGCACCCATATTATATGTTTAGCACTGGTAATTTTACTGGGTGCTTGCAAGACAAAAAGTAAAAACAACACAGCTGCAATCGCTATAAAAATGAGTTGTAGCACATTACACACAAAAACAGTGAATGCCTTTAGATTAGTCATTCACTGCTTAAATAAAAAGAAATATAATTAGTTCCTTCCGTGCCATTTAGCCCATTCTTTCATACTTCCAAATAAGACATTCCTTCCTTTAGAGCCATTGGTAAGTATAATAATACCAGATTTTGATTTAAAATCGAGCATGAAACCAGAATGCCAGCCTTCGTTAGATCCTCCATGACCGTTCAATGTGAAATCTCCAAAACGATTCATCTCCATATAACCCATTCCGTAATTTCCTTTTGATATTTCAGTTGGTGCAGTTAAAAGTGAAATACTTTTTTTAGACAATACAGGATTTCTTGAAAATGATGCTTTTGCAAATAGAATAAGATCATCTATGGTTGTATGCAAACCCGCTGCTGCTTGAGCATTAAAAAGACGCAACGGTATTTGCTTTGCTTCTTCATCATACGCTTTAGCAGAGTTTTTTAATATCTTTTTATTGATATCGAAACTCGTATGCTTCATTTTTAAAGGTTTAAATATGTTTTTTTGCATATAGTCTGCAAACGATTTACCAGTCACCTCTTCAATAACTAGTTGCAAAATAGAATAGCCTCCACCAGAATATTGCCATTTACTTTCCGGCTCCATAATAAGCTTTACGGCTTCATCTGGATTGGAAGTTCCCGATAGTGATTGCCTAATGGATGTTAATTCATTTTTAGATTCATACCCATTATAACCATGCACAGATAAACCAGCTGTATGCTGTAATAAATTTCTAATGGTTACTTTATTAGCATCAAACTCACTAGCTGGCAATTTCCAACCTGAAATATAATTGGAAGCAGGAGCGTCTAATCGAAGACTTCCTTCTTCTACTAATTTCATAATTCCCCAAGCGGTAAACATTTTTGATATAGATCCAATATTAAAGCCTGTTGCACTGCTAACAGCTTCTCCGCTTTTTATATCAGAAAATCCATATCCTTTTTTAATAATTACTTGATCATTTTTAATAACTGCGATTGCCATACCAGGCACGTTATGCTCTTTTAAAGCAATGGCTGTAGATTCATCTAAGGTTTTTTGTAGCTCCTTTTCAGCTGTCATTTGTGCATTTACTAATGAAGTAGAAAATGCGATTGTAATAAATGTAATTAAAGTTTTCATATGTTTTATGTTTTAAATTTGATGCAAACCTAGAACTGAATATTTGTGATTTAGAACTATTTTGATGAAGTACAAGTACTAAATGGTATACGTCTCTTTCTGATATTTAAAGTACCTTTATCATCTAACATGATCCGTTTGCAATATGAAAAGAGCCGTTCATAAAATAAAAGCTGTACCCTTGAATTCGCAACATAGATTTGTGTCAAAATCATAAATAAATATATCATGACACACAAAAAACTATTTAAAACATCGGCAATTGTATCAGGGATCATCCTTGTATTGATGCTGATCTTAAGAAACGTGCAAAGCGAAATTTTTACAGTACTTTCAGGATCATTAGGTTTAGTGATCTTTTATACACTTTTATATTACCTTTTTCAAACTGAAAAAATAAAATTTGGAGCGACTAATCCAACCCTAAAATATCTTTTCTTCGGAATTAGTATTCCCTTATTAGTTTACGGCATTCAGGTAACTTCAGGAACGGATGGATTTCTTGTAAATGCGCTTAGAATTTTTTTAACTATTGAAATTGCATATTTAATTTTCTATTGGGTTTATAAATATCGAAGAGGTATTCAGCAATTAAAAAGTGATAAACTAGAAGCAGAATTAATGCTCTTGAAAAATCAAATAAACCCTCATTTTTTCTTTAACACCTTAAATAATTTATATTCCCTAATAAAGAAAGATGCAGATGCCGCACAAGACTACGTTTTAAAGCTATCTGATTTAATGCGATTTACTATTTACGATAGTGGTAAAGAAAGTGTAATGTTAAAAGATGAAGTTAGTTATTTAATGAACTTTATTGACTTACAAACGGCTAGATATCATAAAGAAATTGATCTTAACTTTGAAAAAACGATTAAGAATTCAGATGCTAGTGTAGCTCCTTTATTATTTATCAATTTATTAGAAAATGCTTTTAAACACGGAGTTGAAAAAGTAACTGATTATGCATTTGTTCATGTAAAACTTATTGAAGATGATACTAAAATAAGTTTTACTGTCAAAAATAATTATGATGCTGAAGATACTTCAGAAAATGAAGGCATTGGACTGAAAAATTTAAAAGATCGATTAAATTTATTATATCCAAACACACATAAACTGTGTAATAGTATGGAAGAAAACATCTATAAAACAACCTTAGAAATAATTAAGTAATGATAAAATATATAATTGTAGACGATGAAACTGCCGCTCATGATAATATTCAAGATTATGCGAGTAATCTGTCGTATTTATCCTTTCAAAAAAGTTGCTACAATGCTTTTGAAGCCCTTGAGTATTTAAATAAACACTCCGTCGATCTTATATTTTTAGACATTAATATGCCTAAACTTTCAGGCTTAGATTTTTTAAAAACACTTTCTAATCCGCCAAAGATTATCATTACCACAGCTTACAAAGAGTTTGCCTTAGAAGGGTATGAATTAAATATAGACGATTATTTATTAAAGCCTTTTAATTTCAGTCGTTTCGTAAAGTCTGTGAGCAAAGTTTCCGAAGCATTAGCAATTAAAACCAACCCAATACAAAATACTGAAACGACCGTAGAAAATAAGATTTTTGTAAAGGAAGACAAAAAGTACTATCAAATTAAACTAAGTGATATTCTTTTCGTTGAAGCATATGGAAACTATGTGAAAATTAATATGATTGACAAAATGATTTTTTCGCATCAAACACTAACTTCCCTAACACATCATTTGCCAGAAAATCAATTTATTAGAGTGCACAAATCGTTTTTAATTTCAATTGATAAAATTGAATTGATTGAAGGAAATAGAATTCATATACAGAATCATAAAATACCTATTGGTAAAATGTATAAACTTAATGTTAATCGATTAATAAAATAAAAATATTAAAAAACATGCTACAACAACGTTATAGTTAATTGCTTGAGTTTCTTCCTGCAAATCGGAAAATTCTCCGAATTTCCCTCAGGTTTGTCCACTTTTGCTATCTTTAGTCGCAAAGCAACTAACCATACACGAACACGTTAGAAGGAATTCCTTCGGGCACTTACAAGGTAAAGGAGTTCACCGTATTCTATGCAAATTATGGACTAACTTTGGCAGATGCTACATGGTTTAACACCATTAAAATAGCGGATCCTAAAATCTATTATCTAGGCAATTACCAGACAAAATTGATGGAGCCCGAAGCCAACTTTGTACACAGCTTATCGGCGATAGAAGGAATGGAAAAAGAGTCCATTGTACAGGAGCTTTCCAAAAGAAATAATAACAATTGGATCAATGTTAAAATAGCAAGGGACCAGACTTTATTTAAATACAATAATACAATTATTCCTAGATCAAAAAAGAACTAACCTTACACTGCTTTGCTTTGAACCAAATAAGATTAGTATTTGCCAAAAGGGATGTATTCTTTCTTTCAATATAATATCGATGTTTAGCAACAAAACCAATGAATATTGTGACTAGCGCTAAAGGATGCACTGTCGTAAAAAAATAAAACCTTTTGCTATTGGTATTGTTCATCTGTTTTAATGTTCTCTCTACTCATTATTTGTATCGGGATAGGTCTACATTAAATTTGAATTTAAGTTCAAATAAATAAAGCCAAACAGAACTATCATTTCTTTAAATACGAGGCTACTAAACGAAATTTAAACGGTCATCGCAGGAGCTTTTTTACGGGGAGATTTCGTTGTGCCATCCATATCCTTGAAAACGTCTACCCAACCCCTGTGGGCGGCTGGACCAAACAAGAAGTGAAGAGTATTTGTTATAACCCGATGGCTTCAAGTGTTGATTGTGATCCACAATTTGGAACCTGCGTAGACAAAATCCTTAGCAAAGGCAATTTGTAAAGACAAGCGAACTCCTAGACCCCAGTAGATCTATGAAAAATTTTAAAACGTTCTTTTTATTTCTAATGTCATTTGCCATCTTAGGCATGCTCTTACTTCAATTTTCTTTTATTCGAAAAATGGAATATGAAATTAGAGCGCTTAGAAATGCTCTTGAACCGCCTAGCATTGCGGTGTATAATGAGAACGACTTGTATTTAGGAGCGCAAGAGGCGCCTATTGAATTGGTTTTATTCTCGGATGTAGAATGTTCGTATTGTAGAAGTTTTTACCAAAACACTCTTCCTAAATTGGAAGAAAACCTGATTGCTTCCAAGCAGTTAAAGTTTGTATACAAACAAAACCCTTTGTCCTTTCACGATTTTGGTCAAAAAGCGGCGCTCGTTTTAGAACATGCTAAAAATCAAGGCCTGTGGTGGGAAACACTGGACTATTTGTATCAAGGCGAGGATTTGGAAACCCAACTTCAAGGACTGGATAATTTTTGGCGTTCTAAAGGAATTTCAGCGCCAGCACTGGCGGACATTTTAGCCAATAAGGACTACCAAAAAGCGGTAGTACAAGAGATGGATTTGGCCAAACTATTAGGTATCAACGGCACGCCTGCCATGATTATAAACAATACGGTAGTAGAAGGCTATTACAGCTACGAAGAATTGTTAGCGGTCATTGCCAATCTTCGCAAATAAGCAAGCTTTTGATATAATAGGTATAAAATGGCTGCGGGTTTTCTGCGTAAAATTTCAACCAACACCCTAATAAAAAATAATTGTATATATTTGCCACGCAAATTAGTAACACTTTAAATGCCGAGTCATGTAATCTACAGTCTACTATAAAAAATTTAACATCGCCATACTCCTATGGCGACAGGAATAGTATTGACTAAAACGTAGAAACATGAAAATTCAAAATTACTCGGCAGAGCCGATTCATAAATTATATAGCTGGATACCCAGAGGACTCAAAGCAGAAGAAATTATTTTCTTTCCAGATGCTTGTCCAGGTAAATCACCACTTCCTACAGGAACTGTGGTAAAAACCAAACAAGCCGATTGGCGGAAATTTGCAATCTCCGATTGCGGTTGTGGGATGTTGTTGGCAAAATCGAAACTCAAATGGTCTGACTTCTCCAAAAGTACCTGGGATGCCATTTATCAAGACCTTAAAAACAACAAAGGAAAACTGGGCGACTTGGGTTCTGGAAATCACTTTCTAGATGCCCTGCGCTCTTATGATGATGAATCCTTGTACTTTCTGATTCATACCGGGTCTAGAAATGAATCTAAATTGGTAGATCATTTGATTGACCAACCCAAAGCCTTTGATCGTACCTTCTTGGATGTGTGCCAATGGGCCGAAAACAACCGAAGGGCAGTGCTTGGTATTGTAGAAAAGCATTTTGGCAAAACAGAAGTGTTGATAGACAAAAATCACAATCATTTTGAAATCATCGAAGATGGGGTCATTATTAGAAAGGGAGCCTCTAAATTGCAAGAAGGCGAACTCACGGTAATTCCCTCAAACATGGTGGGTGATATTGTAACGGTTCGCGGTACGGCAAAAGCAAGTTCCATCTACAATTCGATGTGCCACGGAACGGGTAGAACCATGTCTAGATCGGATGCCAAATTGCTATCGAAAGACTACGATTACAAAGCCTTGCGTAGCGAAATTTACATTCCGGAAATTATCAAAAACGAATCGATCAAAACAGATGCTCCTTTTTGCTATCGCGATTTGGACGCCTGTTTGGACTTGATTTCCGATTTGGTTGAAGTAGTGCAACGTTTCAAACCCATGGCCTATTTAGGACAAATCTAGCAGCTAGCTTTTCCTAAAATAAATAGCATTGCCTATAACGGCAGCGCAAAAAACCACCAAGAGGGGCAGGATTATGATCTTTAGAGATACTGCCCCGGTGGTTTTATCACATCACCACCAAGCATGATCCATGTCTAAAATATCAGAGCGTATTTTTAAGGAGAAAGGACTGGCTAGGATAAAAATCTAAATACCCTATATTTGATTGTACCAAATAAAAACGCCATGAAATGAAAAAAAAAATCAAAAAGATGCTTGCTGTTTTGGCTGTGCTCCTTCAAATACTAGGGTGCAGCCCAAATGCAGAAAAACTAAGCAATCGAGCAAATGAACTTTTAGACCAACATCAATTTGAGGAAGCTTTTCCTATTTTAGTGAAAGCTGCCAACATGGGTAATGCAGAAGCACAGTACAATTTGGGACATATTTACAGAAACTGTTGCAGTATCACAGGTATGGAACCAAATTACGACAAAAGCATTGCATGGATTCGCAAAGCGGCCGACCAAGGTCATACTAAGGCTTTAGCAACCTTGATGAAGGACTACCGCTATGGAGATTTTGTGTCACGCGATGTAGAAAAAGCATTCCACTATGGTTTGCTTTGTGCCAAACAAGGAAATGTGAAATGTATGCGAGCTGTCTACGGATTTTATGCAGATGGTTCAGGGGTCGCACAGAATTTTGGGCAAATGCTAGCATGGGGTACAAAGATCGGACTTTTGAATTGTGAAGTGCAAAACCATGCAATAGCCAATGAAATAACCAATGTAAGAATCGGTTTGGCACAAGAATACAGAGATGGATATCGGCTTGAAAAGGATTTGCTGAAAAGTTACCAATGGTTCCTGCTATACAATGAAAATAAAAATTATGTGGAAGACTTCATGCAAGAAGCCTATATCGAGGAGATCCAAGCATTGGAAAAAGCATTAGGTCCGAAACAAAAAGAAGCAGCAAAAAGAAAAGCAGAAAGGTTGTTGGGCAGCCCTTTAAATAATTTGCAAAAATTATACATCGTAGAGCCCTAAACTTGTAATAGGTAAGAAAAAGAATTGTTTAACTCTAGAGGATTCATTTTACATTCGTTAAAAATAAAGTTAGCATAGAAATGAGCTTAAATGCCAAATACAGAGGTAAAAAACCAAAAAAATATTTTGAAAATAAATATGCAGATCCAAGCCATAATGATAGGAGAGGATTCAAAAATAGCCAGCATTATATCCTTCCAAAAGGAGACATCGCCGAAACGTTCTTATCCTATTTTGAGAATTCCGAAAAAATTCCTGAGGCATATTATTATGATCCTACTTACGATCCCAATCTACCCTCACATTTATGGCGTTTCTTGAATGCAGATACGACTCACTTTCAAAAAGAATTGGAAGTGAAAAATTGGTGGACCTCCCTAAACACTGAAAGTGACCTGCAAGTTCAATTGCAAAAGCATCATTTGAATACAGGTGCTAGCATTGAAAGCCTAGATGTAGCTCCTTCCTATGAAATTAACTCCATAGACACCTACATCAACGAAGGCATAGATTTTAAAGCATTGAAAGAAAGTGGTCATATCCAAAAAATGCTTCGCAATAAAAACCTAAAACAGGCCATTGAAGACATCCCACATGAAGTACTGCTTTGGGTTTGCATGCTGATGCCTTTTTGGGCACATAGCCCCCATGACCTTCCTGAAAACACATCGGCTAAAGCATTACTAACACACTTGCTATGTAAATATAAAGTAGCTGATTGTTTGCTCTCTAACCTACTTCATAGTGAAACGTTTTGTTTCAAACATTTTATCACCTGTTTTATTTTGGGTCAAGGAGGGAGCGTTTATGACTTAGGTCCAAAATTTAATTTGGAATTTCCCAGAGGTTTTTAGAATTCATCAACGAACTCCCTGAAAAAACAAGTAGCATACATCTATTTATGTATGCATGTGTTCGTAATTTAGGGGGCTCCTTGCAAGATTTCAACAGGCTAAAATCAAATGAATTCTTTGTGTATCCCTCAAATTTTGAAATGCCTGTTTCAAAGTTTAAAATAACCACTTTTCAATGGATAATTAAACATCGAGATGCCATTTCAAATGAACAATGTGAAATGATTTTAGAATGGGCCAGCCATATCTACACGGAGGGATATCATGCTAACAATATTGATACATTTTGGAAAGGAAGAGGGGTGGCCAATACCCTACAAAGAAGTAATGCTTACAAACAACAATTGAGAGCGCAAATAAACAATTGTCACTGGGAATCAAAACAATGGAATTGGCAACACAAAACCAATAAAGGTGATCTCGTACGAATGACGGAGTTACTATCAACCTATGAATTGTATCAGGAAGGAGAAAAAATGAAACATTGTATTCGAATGTATTGGCAACGATGCAATCTTAGAAAATCTGCTGTATTTTCATTGATGATTAATGCTAGAAGATGCCTGACCATAGAAATAGACCCTATTCAAAAAAAAATAAGACAAGCAAGAGGACTTCAAAACAGCACAGCTAGCTTGGAAGAAAATGACATCTTACAAAAATGGTTAAAAGAAGTTGTAAATCAGCGTGAATAGCAAAGAAATTGAATGCTCTTCAGAACAACATTCTTAAACAACGATCGCCAAGCAATGCAAACGCAAACAACTCATTATCTGAAGAAACTCGTATTTCTCTTCTCGAACATGTAGCAAAGCATCATACATCCTAAGAGTACTCAACTACAAAAAAGAGGCTCTTTTTTATGGTAAAAATGACCCACCTCGGTTTCACGAGTGCAATTAGCACATTCATCAGAAAAGAATACATGGCGCAGACATATTCAATGAGTTCCTTAACAAAAATGAAAAAATTATTTTTTTTTATTTATTTTAAAGCTTAATCACTTTCTTAGTAACTTTTCCAAAATCTCCTTCAAAAGTCACAAATAGCGCACCTTTCCATTGACTATTTAACTCTAAAGTTAAGACTCCATTACCATCCTGAAGTGTAGTTGTATTTAACCTTTGACCTAATACATTAAAAATAGATACGTTTATTTTACCTCCAATTTGGTTTAAATTAAAAGAAACATTACCTCTTGTTGGGTTAGGGTAAGGAGCTGAAATATGATTTTGAGACCAATCCTCGATAGACAATACTTGAACATCGATAGTCCAAAATCCGTCAGGAGCAACTATAGGCCTGTCTCTTATACACATCTCCGAGCCCACGAGACCGTACTAGATCTC
>OLII01000027.1_pt1 | contig 44675 bp, 41 predicted proteins | sample 1609481 | NCBI WGS metagenome assembly OLII01 (sample SAMN05416859, study PRJEB24817) | seawater metagenome | isolation source: Sea water | place: Canada:Atlantic | collected 2013-11 | reverse complement strand
CCGACATCCCTCGCGCACTCAGGGCCTCGGTGCCCGCCCCGGGGGCCGGCGGGGTATCAACCACCGGCAACAGCGACAGCAGGCGCGCCTGCACCGGCCCCGCCGGCTGGGCCAGCAACTGCTCGCGCATCCACTCGGGGTGATCTTCCAGCAGCCGCTGGAAGGGTTGCAGCACGCCCCCCTGCGCCGCCTCCAGGGCCTGGGGCAGCAACACCACGGCCGCCTCTGAAGCACCGCTCGCCAGCAACAGGCCGATATGCTGACACACCGCGGTGGTGCCGAGCAGCTGGCCGCCATTGCTGCGCCCGTGCTCGGTCAGCGCCTGCAGGCGTTGTGCGGCCTGTGCGGTACGCCCCTGGGCCTGCTCCAGCAGGGCCTGCTGCAGTTCGATGTGCAAAGGCAGCAGCGGATGGAACTCCGGTGCGGCGGCGGCACGTTCGCCACCGTAGGTCTGGCCCAGGCGCAGCAGCCAGGATTCGGCCAGGTCCATGCGCCCCTGGGTCAGCCACAGCTCGCATTTGACCAGGGTGATCATGGCCAGGTAGAACACCGGCGGCACGTCCCAGATATGCATCAGGCGCTCGGCCTCGGCCAGCTCGCAGAAGGCCTCGGTAAAACGCCCCTCGCGTCCGTCCAGGGTGGCCAGCACGCAATGCCCGATCAGCACGCTGATGTCGCGACAGGCACGCGCTTCCACCAGCCCGGCGCGCAAGCGCGCACGCCCTTCCTGGGGCTGCAGCCCGGCGACCAGCAGGTAGCCTTCGTACAGCGCCAGGCGCGCACGCGCCGCGTACAGGCGCTGGGCCGACAGCCCTTGCAGGCGTTGCAGGCCGTGGCGCACCTCCTCCATCGAACGCAGGACCTCGCCACGGGCATGCAGCACCCGCGCGCGATCGTAGTGGGCCAGGGCCTCGAACAACGGGTTGCCGACCCGCCGTGCCAGCTCCAGCGCCTCGCGGTTCCAGCCACGGGCGTGCCAGAAATCGCCCTCGGCGATGGCCAGGTTGGACAACGTGGACAGGCACATCAGGCGCTGGCCGTAGCGCTTGGTGGGCAGGCTGCGCAGCGCCTGCTGGCAGTACGAGCGGGTTTTCAGACGGTCGCCGCGACCGCGGGCGATGATTCCGCTCAGGGCCAGCCATTGCGCCAGCATGGACTTCTGCGCCGTGGCCGAAGGCGCCGGCAGGAACCGGCTGAGGTGGCTGACCAGTTCCTCGGCCGCATCCAGCTGGCAGGCCAGCCCCAGCGCCCAGCTGTACAGCACGATCAGGCGCGGGGTGCTGATCAGCAGGCTGTCGGGCAGGTCCATCTTCCAGCGCAGCAGCATGCCGACGTTCTGTTCGGCCAGCAGTTGCTCTTCGGACAGGTTCTGCACCAGGTTGGCCGCCACGTCCAGGTGACCGGCGCGCAGGGCCTGCTCCACCGCCTCGTCGAGCAGGCCCTGGGCGTGGAACCAGCGGCACGCGCGCAGGTGCAGGCTGGCCAGCGGCTGGCTGGCCTGGCGGGTGCGCAGCAGGTCGGAGAACAGGTGGTGATAACGCAGCCATTGACCCTGCTCGTCCAGCGGTACCAGAAACACCTGGTGTGCCTTCAGGTAACGCAGTATCTGCGCGCTGTCGTGGCTTTCGCGCAGGGCATCGCACAGGTCGGCGCAAAAACGCTCCTGGCAGGCGGTGTCGTAGAGAAACGCCTGCACCTCGGGCGGCAGGCAGTCGATGACTTCTTCGAGCAGGTAGTCGCGGATCAGCCCTTCGCCGCCATGCAGGGCGTGGGGCAAGGCGCTGTCGACCCCCGCCTCGGAGGCGGCCAGCAGCCAGAAGCGCAGGCCGGCGACCCAGCCATCGCTGCGTTGAATCAGGTTGTCCAGGGCCTGGCCACGCAGCGTGGTGGGGTGCTGGTCGAGCACGGCCAGGGATTCCTCGGGGCTCAGGCGCAGGTCCTGTTCGGTGAGTTCGAGCAACTGCTGCGACAGGCGCAGGCGCGCCAGGTGCCAGTCGGGACGCTGGCGGCTGGTGACCAGCAGCACCAGGCCAGGCGGCAAATGATTGAGGAAGAACTGCAGGCAGCGGTCGAGCACCGGGCCCTGGGCCAGATGGTAGTCATCGAGCACCAGCAGCAGCGGGTTCTGCGGGTGCAGGTGCAGGGCCAGTTCGTCGAGCAGGCTGTCGAGCCACTCCTCGAAGGCAAAAGGCTGGTGCCGCTGGCGCATCTTGAGCAGGCCCAGGGCCTGGTTGCCCAGGTCCGGGCAGAACTGCTGCAGCCCTTCGAGCAGGCGCTCCAGAAAGCGCCCGGGGTCACTGTCGCGCTGGCTCAGCCCCAGCCACAGGCTGCCCCACGAGGCGGGCAGGCTCTGGCAGAACTCCACGGCCAGCGAGCTCTTGCCGAAACCGGCGGGCGCCGAAACCAGCAGCAGTCGACCGCTAAGGCCGGCGTGCAGGCGCTGGCATAGCCGCGGGCGCGGCACGTGCCCCTCGGGCAGTGGTGGACGGTAGAAGCGGCCCTCCACAGCGCTGATGGCCTGGCTGGCGAACCCTTGCATACGCGACAGATCAGTCATGGCCGGCTCGTTTTAGTTGGAAGTCTTCGGCAGAACAGACCCGCCGAGACTAGCGCTTTAAACGGCACATTTGAAGATGATTGGCGCAGAGGTCGGAAAAAAGACTACAACAAAAAGCGACAAAAACTCACGAAGCGCAGCATTGCGTGCAATTCATCCCGCATTGCCCCTCACGGCCTGTTGTCGGGCCACACACAGAAACGCCCCGGGCAAGCCGGGGCGTTCTGGGGATCACACGGAGGAGGTTCTAACTCAGCGCACACCATCCTGGCGCAGCGCTGCCGGCTGGAAGTCGGCCTTGCTGGCAGTGAAGTCGAAGTTGTAGGCCTTCTGCTCTTCGTTCTTCATGCCCAGCGCCAGGTAACGGCCCGACTGCAGGTCGTAGATGGCTTCCAGGGTGTACCACGGCACCTGCTTGTTGTAGTAGTCCTGGGCATGTGCCTCGGATACCCGCCACAGCTGGCCGCGGCCGTCGTACTGGTCGATCACGGCCGCTTGCCAGGTGTCTTCGTCGATGTAGAAGTCACGCTTGGCATAGATATGCCGCTGGCCCGGCTTCAGGGTGCCCACCACATGCCACACGCGACGCAGCTCGTAACGGGTCAGGTCCTGGTTGATATGCCCCGGCTTGATGATGTCGGCATACTTGAGGCTCGTCGAATCGAGCTTGTAGCTGTTGGAGGCGATGTACATCTCCTTCTTGCCTTCCAGCTTCCAGTCGTAGCGGTCCGGCGCACCGTTGAACATGTCCAGGTTGTCGGAGGTACGCAGGCCGTCAGCGGCGGTACCCGGGCCGTCATACGACACTTGCGGGGCCTGGCGCACGCGGCGCTGGCCAGCGTTGTACATCCAGGCCTTGCGCGGCTCCTTGACCTGGTCGAGGGTCTCGTGAACCAGCAGCACGGTACCGGCCAGGCGCGGCGGGGCGGTCACTTTCTGCTTGAAGTAGAACAGCACGTTGCCAGGGTTGGCCGGATCGAAATCCTTCAGGCGATCGCGGAACATGAACTGTTCCTCGAGCTTCACCATGCTGTAGCTGCCGTTCTGCTGCGGCGTGGCCTGGTTCACCACACGCGTGACGCCACCGCCACGGTAGCGGGTGATGTGGTTCCAGATCACCTCCACACCGCTTTTCGGGATCGGGAACGGAATCGCGATCTGGAAGTTCTCCAGCCCGTTGCCGCCAGCTACCAGGTTGGTGGTGGTGGCGTTCTTCTTGATGGCGGCGAACACCGAGTCCGGCACCGTGGAGCCACGCTGGGTCGGGTACACCGGCAGCTTGAAGGTGTCCGGATAGCGCTTGAACATGGCCAACTGGCCAGGGGACAGCTTGTCCTTGTACTGGTCGACGTTCTGCGCGGTGATGGTGAACTTGGGCTTGTCGTTGCCGTACGGGTCGGACAGGAAGCCCTTGGCATCGACCGAACCGGCCGTGGTGCTCAGGGGCTGCCAGGCGGTGATCGAACCGTCGGCATTGCCGGCCTTCTCGGCGCCCATCGGGGTCAGGCTGGTGCCCAGCTTGGCGGCTTCGTCGGCGGACACCGCCGCCATCACGCCGGTGGCGAGCAGCGACAGGCTCAGCACACCGATTTTCAACAGACTCTTGGTTGCTTTCATGATCTTGGTCTTCCCGGATCAGTGCTTAGAAGTTCACGCCGAAGCTGAGGGCGATGAAGTCGCGGTCATCCACGGTGGTGTACTTGCCATCGAAGAAGTTGGTGTACGACAGGCTCGCGGTGTAGGTGTTCTGGTATTCGGCGTCCAGGCCCAGGCTGACCGCCTTGCGCCCTTCCTCGAAGTTGCCGCCCGGGCCGGGCGAGTAGCCGGACACGTCATGCGACCAGGCCACGCTCGGCTTGAGGTTGACCCCGGCGAACACATCGTTGTAGTCCCAGATCACGCGGCCACGGTAGCCCCACGAGGTGCTGGTGGTGTAGCCGTCCTTTTCGCACTTGCGGCTGCGGTTGGCGGAGGAACCACCGCCAGGCGCGGCGCCACCGATGGTGCCGGCGTTGAGGATGTCCGAGCAGGTGTTGAGGCCGAAGGTATCCGGCAGCGGGCCAGGGCCATACACCGGATCGCGGCCGTAGCGCAGCTTGTCGGCGCTTTCCAGGCCGCCCACGTGGGTCACGCCCACTTCACCTACCACGGTCATGCGGCTGGCGCCCATCACCTGGTCGAAGAAGTGCGTCAGGGTGGTCTGGAACTGGGTGATTTCCTTGCGCTTGTAGCCGTGCAGGTCGGTATCGGCCTGGCCCTTGAGCAGCGAGGCATTGCCGAACGTGCCGCCCAGCTGGGTGACCCCGGCGTACAGGATGTCGGTGGTGTTCAGCTGCACCGGTGCGTTCGGCCGGTAGCTGATTTCACCGCTCCACGCGGTGCCGGTAGGCAGGGTGGTGGAGAAGCTCAGGCCGTACAGGCGGATGTCTTCGGGATACTCGACGAAGTACTTGGAGTTGCCCGCCACGATGGCGGCGCCGGTGCGCGGGTCGACCATGCCGGCAATGGCGTAGGCCTGTGCAGAAGCCCCCGTGGCGCTGAAGATCGGCGCACGGCTGTGGTAGTTCATGGCGTAGGCGCCGAACTCGGTATTGAGCGGTTCGAACATGTAGCGCAGGGCAACACCGAACTGGCCGCTGTCACGGGCATCGCGGTCGGGGCCGCGCGCCACCTTGATGCCTTCCTCGTTCACGTCCACGCCGAAGTTGGCCAGGCCGGCGATCTGTGCCGGGGTCATGGTGCGGCTGCTGGACAATACGCGCAGGTTGTCGGTGCAACCGTCGGCGATGATGTCCGGCTGGGAGAAGAAGGTGCCGCAGTTGTCGACGACGGTCTGGTCCCATTCCAGCTGGTAGAAGGCTTCGGCCGACAGGTTGTCGGTCAGGCTCTGGGAGATGTAGAACATGTTGACCGGGATCAGGCCTTCCTTGATCTCGGCACCCGGGCGGCGGAACGCGGAAACGTCGATCGGGTTGATCGAGTTGATGCCACCACCGATGAAGGTACTTTCACCCCAGCTCACCACCTGCTTGCCGAAACGCACCGAACCCGGCAGTTCGCCAATCGAGTAGTTGTGGTAGACGAAAGCGTCGAGCAGCTCGGCACCGGACGACTTGGCGCCCTCTTTGCGGTTGGAGTCGCTGATGTCCTTGAACTGGCGGTGTTCGTCCTTGAGTTCGAAGTCGTACCAGTACTTGCCACGCACGAACACGCCGGTGTCGCCGTACTTGAGCTCCAGGTCGTGGATGCCCTTGAAGATCTTCGAGAAGGTCTCGCCGCGCTTGAAGTTCAGGTGGCCGTCGTCGGAGGTCTGCGACAGACCCTTGCCGCCGTTGTTGACGCCGATCAGGTTCTGGTTCGGCTTGGCCGTCGACCAGCTGGCCCCCACGGACAGCGACGAGTCGAACTGACCTTCGATTTCACCGATGTTGAAACTGACGCCGAATGCAGGGCCGGCGAGCGTAGAAGCGAGGCTGACGGCCAATGGCAATTTCGCCCGGCGCCAGAACAGATTTACTGATGTCATCGACGCTACTCCATGTACTTTATTTTTATGGCAGTGAGTCCTTTGAGAAACGCATCGAACGACCGACGTGAATACGCCTGCTGGTCGACCAACGTGGCAGTGCGCAGTCATTTGCGCGGGCCCCCGTCCCTAAAAATCCCCTGACCCGACTATAGCCAGCAGGTACCTGTGCTTGATCCCTCTAAAGTGTGATTTGCACGTTGGTACTACACCCAAAGAGCTGATTCGCTCGCCAACTGCGCGGGCAGCGGCAAGGATGGCCTATTTTTTCGCTTTGACAAGGCGCGCAGGTGTCTGGCGCAAGGGTCGCACCCGCCAGGGCGCGACCGGCCCGCCTTCAGAGGGTGGACAGAAATGCGCTGTTGCTGGCCTGCCAGTCGCTGATGTCGACGCGGATGCGCTTCTTGTCCAGCTTGCCCACGCTGGTCTTGGGAATTTCGGTAACAAGGGCGATCTGGCTGGGGATTGCCCACTTGTTGATCATGCCCAGCTCCACGTAGGGCTTGAGGTGCTCCTTGAGCTCGCGGGCGTCGATGCTGGTGCCGTCACGCACCACCAGCAGGGCAAACGGACGCTCGCCCCACTGCGGATCGGGTACACCCACCACCGCCACTTCGCGCACCGAGGGGTGGCGGCTGACGAGGTCTTCGAGGGCCAGCGACGACACCCACTCCCCGCCGGTCTTGATCACGTCCTTGATGCGATCGCGGATATCGACCACGCCCATGCTGTCGATGGTCGCCACATCCCCGGTGTGCAGCCAGCCGCCCTGCCACAACTCGGCACCTTTCTCCGGTTCGCGGAAATACCCCATGCTCAGCCACGGCGCGCGCAGCACCAGTTCGCCCTGGGACTCGCCGTCAGCCGGCAGGAAGCCGCCTTCAGCATCCATCACCGCGGCCTCCACCAGCGGCACCGGCACGCCGGCCTTGATGCGATAGCTGATGCATTCGTCGTCGCTGCCGGCCAGCAGCTCTTCGTTGAGGTGGGCACAGGCCACCAGCGGGCAGGTTTCCGACATGCCATAGGCCGCCGTGAGCTGGATGCCCTGGGCCTTGGCCGACTCATACAGGGCGCGGTTGAGCGAGCTGCCGCCGATGATGATCTTCCAGCCGCCGAAATCCTGGCCCTGCGCGCCCTTGGCGTTGAGCAGCATCTGCAGGATGGTCGGTACGCAGTGCGAGAAGGTGACCTTTTCGTCCCGCCACAGCTGACACAGCATCTCCGGCTCGTAGCGCCCCGGGTAGACCTGCTTGAGCCCGAGCATGGTGGCCACGTAGGGGATGCCCCAGGCGTGCACGTGGAACATCGGGGTGATGGGCATGTACACATCATCGGTGCCCAGCAGGCGGATGCTGTCGATGCTGCCGGTCACGGTAGCCACGCCCAGGGTGTGCAGCACCAGCTGGCGGTGGGTGAAATACACGCCCTTGGGGTTGCCGGTGGTACCGGTGGTGTAGAAGGTGGTGGCCACCGAGTTCTCGTCGAAGTCGGGGAAGTCGTAGGTAGTGGCCGCGCCGGCCAGCAAGTGCTCGTACTCGCCCACCAGGTTCGGCAGTTCGGCATGCTTGTCGGGGCCGTCGGTGAGCAGCAGGGTCTTCTCGACCGTGGTCAGTTGCGGCGCGATGGACTGATACAGCCCGATGAAATCGCTGTTGACCAGTACGAAGCGGTCTTCGGCGTGGTTCATGGTGTAGAGGATCTGCTCGGGCGACAGGCGCACGTTGATGGTGTGGGCCACCGCGCCGATCATCGGGATGGCGAACATGCACTCCAGGTAGCGATGGCTGTCCCAGTCCATCACCGCCACGGTGTCGCCGGCCTTGACCCCGGCTGCGGTGAGCACGTTGGCCAGGCGCGCGATGCGCTCGCTCAGGGTCAGGTAGTTGTAGCGCAGCTGATCGCGGTACACGATCTCGCGGGTTTTCTCGTAGCGGCTGCCCGACATCAGCAGGCGCTTGATCAGCAGCGGGTATTCGTAAGCGCCCGCAGCGGGGGCGATAATCCTGGTTTGCAGCATGGGAGTCCCTTTTTCGAGTACGCAGGCATGGCAATACGGCGCTTACTCTAGAACGGGACGGGGGCGCTCAAATCAGCCAAAGGAATGATTTGCGCGCCCTCAGGGATGACAGGCCAATGGCCATCAACCGCCTCAGTGCATCTCGGTGAAGGCGATCTTGATACCCAGCGCCACCAGCACCGCGCCCATGCCACGATCGAACCAGTGGCCCATGCGCGCAAAGCCGGAGCGCACGCGGGCGTGGCTGAACAGCAGGGCCACCAGGCAGAACCACAGGCCGGTGGCCAGCGCCAGGTAGGCCCCGTAGCCGGCCTGTATCAGCAGCGGAGTGTGCGGGTTGATCACCACCGTGAACAGCGACAGGAAGAACAGCGTGGCCTTGGGGTTCAGGCCGTTGGTCATGAACCCTGCCACAAAGGCGGCACGCGGGGTGCGCGCCACGGTCGAGACCTGCACGCTCTCGCTGCCGGCAGGCGCCGGGCGGGCACGCAGGGCCTTGATGCCGATGTACACCAGGTAGGCCGCAGCCAGCCACTTGAGCACGTTGAACAGCATGATCGACTGCGACACGATCAGGCCGATGCCCAGCAGCGAATAGCCCACATGCAGGAAGATCGCCGTGCCCACGCCGAAGGCGGTCCAGGTACCGGCGCGCCGACCGTGGGTAACACTTTCGCGCACCACCACCGCAAAGTCCGGGCCGGGGCTGGCCACGGCCAGCAGGTGGATCAGCGCAACGGTGAGAAATTCTGCCCAGTACATGGGGTGACGCTCCTGGCAAACGATCGGGTGGCGTACCTTACCCACTGCCTGGCAGTTCTGAAAGATACAGTTACAAGTGAATCGGCACAGTCACCTCCCGTGCAGCCGGATGCCTGGCTTTACGCCCACGGCGATGCAGGCTCTAATGCCCCACTACCTGCTCAAACCACACCCCAGGAGCCTGCCCCATGACCTTGCGCCGCGCTGTATTCCTCGACCACAGCTCCCTGGACCTGGGCGACCTCGACCTGAGCCGCCTGCGCGGCTGCTTCGATGAACTGCAGTTGCATCCGACCACTGCCCCCCACGAAGTGGCCGAGCGCCTGCAGGGCGCGAGCGTGGCGATCACCAACAAGGTGCACCTGGACGCCGCCGCCCTCGCCGCCTGCCCCGACCTCAGGCTGATCCTGGTGTCGGCTACCGGCACCAACAACGTCGACCTGCAGGCCGCGCGCGCCCAGGGCATCGTGGTCAGCAACTGCCAGGGCTACGGCACGCCCTCGGTGGCGCAGCACACCCTGGCCCTGCTGCTGGCGCTGGCCACTCGCCTGCCCGATTACCAGCAGGCGGTGGCCGACGGCAAATGGGCCCAGGCCAGGCAGTTCTGCCTGCTCGACTTTCCCATCGTCGAACTGGAGGGCAAGACCCTCGGCCTGCTCGGCCACGGCGAACTTGGCGGTGCGGTGGCGCGCCTGGCCGAAGCTTTCGGCATGCGCGTGCTGTCCGGCCAGTTGCCCGGCCGCCCGGCCCGCGATGATCGCCTGAGCCTGGCCGAGCTGCTGCCGCAGGTGGATGCGCTGACCCTGCACTGCCCGCTCAACGACAGCACCCGCAACATGATCGGCGCCGCCGAACTGGCCCTGCTCAAGCCCGGCGCGTTCGTGGTCAACACCGCCCGTGGCGGGCTGATCGACGAGCAGGCGCTGGCCGACGCACTACGCAGCGGGCACCTGGGTGGCGCCGCCACCGACGTGCTCAGCGTGGAGCCTCCGGTCAATGGCAACCCCCTGCTGGCAGGCGATATCCCGCGCCTTGTGGTCACCCCGCACAGTGCCTGGGGCGCGGTCGAGGCGCGCCAGCGCATCGTCGGCCAACTGGCCGAGAACGCCGAAGCCTTCCTGCAGGGCAACCCGCGCCGAGTGGTCAGCTGAGTTCTGCTAGAATTCGCGACTTTTTGCAGAGGGGCGCCGACCATGGACCCGCGTAGTGAAGTGTTGCTCCGTCAGGCCGAGCTGTTCAAAGGCCCCGTGTTGCTGGCCGGCCTGCCCGCCGACGACCTGCTGGGCAGCCTGCCCGATGCCCGCGCCTGGAGCTGGCACGCCGGCGACCAGGCCGCGCTCGAGGCGCGATTTGCCGGGCGCAGTCACTATGGCGTGGAGTTGCCGCCGGTGGCTTTCGACGGCGCCGTGCTGTTTCTGCCCAAGTCCCGCGATCTGGCCAACTACCTGCTCAATGCCCTGGCCTCGCGCCTGGGTGGGCGCCAGCTGTACCTGGTGGGTGAAAAGCGCGGGGGTATCGAGGGTGCGGCCAAGCAGCTGCACGCCTTCGGCAAGCCGCGCAAGCTCGACAGTGCACGCCATTGCCAGCTGTGGCAGGTCACGGTGGACACCCCGCCAGAGGCGCAGCCGCTGGAAAGCCTGGCGCAACGATTCGAACTGCCACTGGCCGAAGGCCCGCTGCAGATCGTGAGCCTGCCCGGGGTCTTCAGCCATGGCCGGCTGGACCGCGGCAGCGCGCTGCTGCTGGACAACCTCGAGCAACTGCCAGTGGGCCATGTGCTGGACTTTGGCTGCGGCGCGGGCGTGCTCGGCGCGGCGATCAAGCGTCGCTACCCACAAAGCCGGGTAACGCTGCTGGACGTGGATGCCTTCGCCGTGGCCAGCAGCCGCCTGACCCTGGCCGCCAATGGCCTGGAGGGGGAGGTCATCGCCGGTGACGGCATCGATGCCGCGCCCCGCGAGCTGAACGTGATCCTGAGCAATCCGCCGTTTCACACCGGGGTTCACACCAATTACCACGCCTCGGAAACCTTGCTGAAAAAATCGGCCGATCATCTGAAAAAAGGCGGCGAACTTCGGCTTGTGGCCAACAGCTTCCTGCGGTACCAACCGCTCATCGAAGGCGCCTTGGGCAACTGCCTGATTCGCGACGAGGGACAAGGCTTTCGGATCTACCAGGCCACACGAACTTAAAAACTTCGCTTGCCCAAACGGTTTTGCCTAGGCAGAATCCGCTCCGTCCTAGGGGAGTAGTCTCCCGCGAGCACCCAGCTCGCCCGGTACGCGTCAACATACTTGGTCCTCAGACCATGGCGCGTACGACCCACGGTCCGCACAGACGGATCCAGGGTTTGACAAGACCTATGACACGCACACCTTACCCGGGGCGGGAAGGCTGTACGTGTCATAGCCGTGTCGACCCGCCCCCGTAGGAATCCTGATGCTGGAATCATTGCTGGTCCCCACCGCCATCGTTGCGCTCGCCGAAATCGGCGACAAGACGCAACTGCTCGCGCTCATCCTCGCTGCACGTTTTCGCAAACCCTGGCCGATCATCGCCGGTATCGTTGCCGCGACCCTGGCCAACCATGCGGCGGCCGGTGCGGTGGGTGCGTGGTTCGGCAGTTTCTTCTCGGAGGCCACGTTGCACTGGATCCTGGCCGCAAGCTTTGCCGCCACGGCCCTGTGGACCCTGGTGCCGGACAAGATGGATGACGATGAAGCCAGTACGGCGCGGCGCTTCGGCCCGTTCCTGACCACGCTGATCGCGTTCTTCATTGCCGAGATCGGCGACAAGACGCAGGTGGCCACGGTGATGCTGGCGGCGCAGTACCCGCACCTGATCATGGTGATCATCGGTACCACCCTGGGCATGCTGATTGCCAACGTACCGGTGGTGCTGGCGGGCAATTTTGCCGCCGAGAAGCTGCCGTTGACCCTGATCCGTCGCCTGGCGGCCACGGCATTCGTGGTGCTGGCGCTGGTGGCGGTGTATTCGGCGATGAAGGTCAGCGGGTGGGTGGGCTGATACCGGCTAGCGCGTGAAGCATTCGCCGGCAAGGCCGGCTCCTACAGGTTCAGGTAGGAGCCGACAGTGCCGGCGAAGGTCACGGCGCTATTTTCTGGCTTGCTCGTACAACGGCATCACCTTGGGAATCGCCGCCTGCAACGACGCGATACGGCTGCTCGAAGCCGGGTGAGTACTCATGAACTCAGGCTGCGAACCACCCGACGCTTCGGTCATCTTGTTCCACAGGCTGATCGCCGCATTCGGGTTGTAGCCCGCACGCGCCGCCAGCTCCAGGCCGATCAGGTCGGCTTCGTTCTCGTTGCTGCGGCTGTTGGGCAAGGTCATGCTGTACTGCACCACGGTGTCGGCCAGCGCCAGGCTGTCCTGGCCCAGGCCGAACAGGGCACCTGCGCCCTGGCGCGCCATCTCAACACCATAGGCCTTGGACATCGCCTCGCGACCATGCTCGCGCAGGGCGTGGGCGATCTCGTGGCCCATCACCGCCGCGATCTCGTCGTCGGTCAGCTTGAGCTTGTCGATCAGGCCGGTATAGAAAATGATCTTGCCTCCCGGGCCGCAGTTGGCATTGAGCTCGTCGCTCTTGATCAGGTTGACTTCCCATTTCCACTGCGCCGCATCGGGGCGGAACTTCGGCGCCTGCACGATCAGCCGGTCGGCAATGGCCTGCACCCGCTTGGCGGTGGCGCTGGTCTTGTCGAGCATACCCTTGGTGGATGCCTCGCCCAGGGTCTGCTGGTACGACTGCGCGTACATCTGGTTGACCTCATCGGTCGACAGCATGCTGAACATGTACTGCTTGCGCTCCACGCCTACCGCTCCACCACTGGTGGTGTTCACGGCCTGGCAACCGGCCAGCAGCACACTGGCGCTCAGGGCACCGATAACAACTGATCTACGCATGAAAACACTCCCTTCGAACATGCGGCGTATCCTAGGCCGCGCATCATAAACGCGCTACAGCCGTTCGCGAAGAATTGCATCGCCACACTCATGCTTTGCCCCCGGCGCGCCGATAACGCCCAGACAGGCGACCCTCTTTGCGCTCGGAGCTCCCATGAAGTTCAAGTCGATCCAGTTTTCCGTGGCCGCGCTGGCCGGTGCCATCGTGCTGAGCATCGTTGCAGCACTGGTGCTATACGCAGTGTATTCCGGTGCCCGCACCCAGACGCTGGTGCACAACCGCACCCAGCAACAGTTCGAGGCAGTGATCGAGCAACGCCTGACGGCCCTGGCCCAGACCCAGGTCAGCCAGATCCAGCGCAGCCTCGAGGCGCCGCTGCTGATCGCCCGCGGCCTGGCCACCACCAATGCCCTGATCGGCATGCAGGATGCTGCCGGCAACCCGCAGCTCAAGCTCGAACGCGAACAGATGATCGCCCTGCTCAGGCAGACCGCCCTGGACAACCCGCTGCTGCTGGGCGTTTACGTGGGCTGGGAGCCCAATGCGCTGGACCACGACGATGCCCGCTATGCAGGCAGCACGCTGGCGGGCGTCAACCCGCAGAGCGGGCGCTTTCTGCCGTGGTGGTACCGTAACGACGACGGTAGCCTGACCCTCGACAAACTCCAGGATGTGGACGACCGTACCCTGCTGCCCACAGGCGTGCGCACCAGCGAGTACTACCTGTGTTCCAAGGAGACCGGCAAGGCCTGCGCCATCGACCCGGCCCCGTACCAGGTGGGCAACAAGACCGTGATGCTGGCCTCGTTCGTCGAGCCGATCATGGTCAACGGCCAGTTCCAGGGCATCGCCGCCGCCGACCTGTCGCTGAACTTCATCCAGGATATGCTCAAGGCCGCCGACGCCCAGCTGTATGACGGTGCGGGCGAGATGGCGCTGCTGTCCAACAACGGACGCGTGGTGGCCTACACCAAGGATGCGAGCACGTTCGGCAAAAAAGCCAGCGATGTGCTGCAACCCAATGAAGTGGCGGTGCTCGGCAACCTGTCGGGCAAGGCGCTGCACTACGAAATCGACCATGCCAGCGGACAGATCGAGCTGTTCGTGCCATTTGCCGTGGGCAACACCGCCTCGCGCTGGACCTTGCTGCTGCAACTGCCGGTCAGCGCGGTGATGGCCGACCTCGACGCGCTGCAGCGCGAAATGAGCGCCCAGCGTAGCACCGACCTCACCGGCATGATCGTGGTCGGCCTGGGCATCGCCGGGCTTGGCCTGCTGGTGATCTGGCTGCTGGCCCACGGCATCGCCCGGCCGCTGCGCCAGATGGTCGGCATGCTGGACGACATCGCCCAGGGCGAAGGTGACCTGACCCGGCGCCTGAGCAGCGATCGCGCCGACGAACTGGGCGCCATCGCCCGTGGCTTCAATACATTCCTGAGCAAGCTGCAGGCAATGATCAGCCAGGTGGTGGTGTCGGTGCAGAAGGTCAGCGACTCGTCCGAGCACACCGCCGACATCGCCATTCGCACCAACCAGGGCGTGCACAAGCAGATGGCCGAGATCGACCTGGTGGCCACTGCGGTGCATGAAATGACCGCGACCGCCCAGGACGTGGCGCGCAATGCCACCCATGCGGCGCAAGCGGCCAGCAATGCCGACCAGGCCGCCAACCAGGGCCTGGAGATCGTGCGCAACACCTCCACCTCGATCAGCGCCCTGGCCGAGGAGATAGGCCGTGCGGTGGGTGTGGTACAGGCCCTGGCACGCGACAGCGAGAACATCAACGCGATCCTGGTGGCGATTCGTGCAATTGCCGAACAGACCAACCTGCTGGCGCTCAACGCGGCCATCGAGGCGGCGCGAGCCGGTGAACAGGGACGCGGGTTTGCCGTGGTGGCCGATGAAGTGCGCAACCTGGCGCAGAAGACCCAGCAGGCTACCGAAGAGATCCAGCAGATGATCCAGCAGCTGCAGCAGGGCACGCGGGATGTGGTGCAGGTAATGGAGAACAGTCAGGGCAAGACCGAAGTCAGCGTGCAACAGGCGGCGCAGGCGGCCCAGGCGCTGGAGAGCATCACCCGGGCGGTGTCGGTGATCAACGACATGAACACCCAGATCGCCAGCGCGGCGGAGGAGCAGAGCGCAGTGGCCGAGGACATCAACCGCAACGTGATCAATATCGGTCAGGTGGCCAATGAAGTGGCTGGCGGGGCGGACGAGTCAAGCACGGCGAGCGCGGAGCTGACCAAGCTGGCGGAGCAGCAGCGGCGGTTGATCAATCAGTTTCGCGTCTGAGCCAGAAGCTTCGCCGGCAAGGCCGGCTCCTACAGGGGCATGCAGTGCCTGTAGGAGCCGGCCTTGCCGGCGAAGGGCTCACCACTTACGCCGGGGTCAGGCACTCCGGCGCATTCAACTTCGGATCATTCACCAGGTTCGCCAGCACCCGCTCGCGCAAGGCGGCCTGCGGGCCAGCGAGCAATTCCTGCAACTTCACCAGCGGCGTCTGCGGGTCCAGCCACGCGGCCTGCCCTGCCGCATCCAGAATCAGCGGCCGGCGCTGGTTGACCGCGGCCTGGGTCACCACCGCCGTGCTCAGCCACACCTGGTCCTGCACCGGGTAGGCCTCCCACACGCCGGCAAAGAACAGCGAAGACCCCTCGCCCGGCGTCAGCCAGTACGGCCGCTTGCGCGCCGTGCCGCGCCACTCGTAGAAGCCGTTGGCCGGCAGCAGGCAACGGCGCAGGCGAAACGCTTCGCGAAACATCGGTTGCTCGGCCAGGGTCTCGGCGCGCGCCTGGGCCGGGGTGCGCGACAGGTCGGTCAGCCACGCCGGGGTCAGCCCCCAGCGCGCCCGCGCCAGCTCCAGCTGGCCTTCGCGCTGACGCTGGATCAGCACCGAGGCGCCGGGCGAGATGTTCCATTGCGCCTGCTGGTCAGGCGGGAACCCGGGCAGCGCGGCAAACGCCGAAGACCAGCGAAACAGGGCGTAACGTCCACACATGAGCAAAACCTAGCAAATCAGTATTCCCGGAAGGCTCTCCGGCTCGTCGCCAGGAAGCGGCTGGGCGCCATTGTACGCGGCGATCAGCTGGCGTGCGTATTCGGCCTGCGCATCGGGCACCGCCAGGCCCAGCAGCCCCTGCATCGGCAGCTCGCCCACGGCGCCCATCAGGTCGCGCCCACTCAGGTGCGCCTGGATCCCTTCGCTGCGCAGCATGCCGATCAGAAGCTCGGCCTCCAGCAGACTTTCCGGCTCGTAGATACGCTGCATCACTCGTCCTCGCGCTTGACGTCCAGCATCCACTCCTCGCCATGCACCTGCAGCACGAACACGATCGGCCGGCAACAGACCTGGCAGTCCTCGATATAGCTCTGGTCGCCACCGGACAGGTCAACGGTGGTTTCCACTTGCTCACCGCAGTAAGGACAATCATAGAAAGCAGATTCCACCATCGCAGTCTCCCAGGTGACTTGTGCGTATAATTGCCGGTCTATTTACAGGCCTTGCCGGTGTCTGAGCCGTTTTTCAGTCCGCAGCCCTACTATTACCCTAGCCGTTTCCAACAAGAGAGCATGATGGGCGAATTCGATGCCATCCGACCGTACAACGACGCCGAGGTGCCCGCCGTGCTGGCGCGCCTGCTCAGCGACCCGGCATTTCTGGATATCCTCACCCACTTTCGCTTCCCGCGCATGGCCGGGGCCTTCGGCTGGCTGCTCAAGCCGCTGATCGCTCGGCGCCTGCGCAAGGAATTTGCCGGGGTCAGTTGCGTATCGACCCTGCAGGACAAGGTCGAATACTACGTCGACCACACCATCGACCGCGCCACCGACGGGGTGACCTACACCGGTGTCGAGCAGTTCAAGTCCGGCAGTGCCTACCTGTTCCTGGCCAACCACCGCGACATCGTGATGGACCCGGCCTTCGTCAACTATGCGGTGTACCACGCCGGCCTGCCGACCCCGCGCATCGCGATCGGCGACAACCTGCTGCAAAAGCCGTTCGTCAGCGACATGATGCGCCTGAACAAGAGCTTCATCGTGCACCGCTCGATCACCGGGCGGCGCGAAAAGCTGGCGGCCTATCAGCTGCTGTCGGCCTACATCAACCACTCGATCCGCAACGACTGCGCCTCGATCTGGATCGCCCAGGCCGAGGGGCGCGCCAAGGATGGTGACGACCGCACCGATTCGGCGATCCTCAAGATGTTCCACATGAGCCGCAAGGACGAACCGTTCGGCGCAGTGATCCAGTCGCTGAACCTGAGCCCGGTGTCGATCAGCTACGAGTACGACCCGTGCGACCAGGCCAAGGCCCGCGAGCTGTACATCCGCGCCACCACCGGCACCTACAGCAAGGCGCCTGGCGAGGATGACGTGAGCATCGCCCAGGGCATCACTGGCTACAAAGGCCGCGTGCACATCAACTTTGCCCCGCCGGTGAGCGAGTACTTCGAAGACACCAAGCAGCTGGCGGCGGAAATCGATCGGCAGATACTGGGTGGCTACCGGTTGTTCCCGGTGCATTACCTGGCGTATGCACAGTGGGCCGATGCCGACCCGCAGTTGCAGGTGCCCAGGGCCGCCGAGGTGTTCCCGGCCGAGGAGCTGGCCCGAGCCCAGGCCGAGTGGCAGCGGCGCCTGGATGCCTGCCCGGTGGAACACCAGCCGTACCTGGTGCTGCAGTATGCGATGCCGGTGCGCAACCAGTACCGCGTCAAGGCGGGGTTGGCGCTCTAGAGCGCGTCGCCCGTATCGCGGGTCAAGCCCGCTCCCACAGGGATATCACTGGCCTTGAGTACAGTGCAGAACATGTGGGAGCGGGCTTGACCCGCGATGGCTTCACCTCAGATCCAGGTACTGAACCACGACAGCAGCAGCGCCATCGCCAGGCACGAAAACCCCAGGATGTAGTAGAACCGGTTCACCCGCAGGTTCATCCCCTCCACCATCACCTCATCACGCGCCAGCCCCGCCAGCGCCTGCGCGCCACGACGCCGCGCCGCTTGCAACAGCAACCCGCCAGGGCAGGTAATCAACAAGGCCAGCACATTGATCAGCTTGGCCGGGTGGGCCGCCAGCAGCCCCCACATCACTTGCAACGACATCGCACAACCTCGATAAAAAACCAGACCTCGACACGCCGCGCATTCTACCCAAGCGCCAGCGGCTCTCTCGTACTTTGCGACCGATGACAATTAAATCCGGCCGTCACACGTTCGTCATCCCGACAAGCCACTCTATTGCCCTTCAACACTCAGGGAGCTTGTCATGCTGCACGCCGAAAACCAGGACCGCCTCTATCTGATCGCCCCCAGCGATGAACAACAGGCCTTGATCGACGGCCTGGCGTTCAACGTCCAGGACCGCCAGTGGCTGGTGTACTGCGCACTTGGCGGGCATGCCCACCATGACCTGCCGGAGGTCGACCAGGGCACCGGCATCAGCCTGCTGGACTTCTACGTCGAAGCCGCCTGAGCAGGTCACGCCCACTAAAAAGCCCGATGCCTGCAACGAGGCATCGGGCTTTTTCGTTTGCCGTCAGCGGGTTTACTCGCCCAGTACCTGACCGACCGTCGGGTCCTTGAACAGGCGGGTCAGGGCGTCGCTGAGCACGTCACCCACCAGCTTGGTGTTGGTTTCCTGGTTGGGCGCCATGCCGAAGCGCTGGTCCAGCGAGGCGCCGTAGCGACCGCTGTAGCGGCGGTTGGCATTGGACACGTCGGCACGGAAGGTGGCGCCGATGGTGGCCTCGGTCACGTACAGGCCTTCCTTGGGCGACTGGTACTTCAGCTCGGCCAGGGTCACGGTCAGCTGCGGGGCGTTGTAGGCGTTCGCCGTGGGCGTGAAGCCCAGCAGGCGCACCGCTGCCTCGGCCTGGGCCTGCAGCTTGGGCACGATGTCATTGCCGTTCACGGTGATGGCGCTGGTTTCCGGGTACAGCCCGCCGCGGGTACCCAGGGTTTGCGAAGGACGACCATCGACCACCTTGACCACCACCGGCTGGCCACGACCCACGGGCGCGAGCTGGGCAGTGAGTTTGGGTTGCGGGCTGAGTTGTTGCGGGCTGTGGGCACAACCGACCAGGGTCAGGCTGGTGACAGCGATCAAACCGAACAACAAACGTTGCAACATGCTCATCTCTCCAGGAATAGCAGCAAAGGTCGCCAGTATAACCACCCGGGACCACCCCAGCCATCGGGGCCAGCCACTGTCACAATCGTTTCATCATCGACCGCGTAGACTGCCCACCTGCGCCGGTGAACGCTCTGTTCAGCCGCCTGCCCCCTGCAGGCCAGCCCGCCACGGCGTGGCCGGCGAAGCAAAGCGCAACAAAAGTCGTTAATAAAGATCGTTTCTGCCCGCGACCTCGTTATAATCTCCCCCCGATTATAAGGACGTCTCCTGATCGGGCCTCGCAGCACCGCCAATGCCATTGCATCGGCATCCCCGAATCGCCCACAGAGAGCCGCCCACACAGGTCTTGCCAAGCTGGTGTGCCCGCGTTCCTTCGGCGCTCTGCTCTGCCTGAACCTGCCGGGTTTGCCATCGTGCACACCCTTTTTGAGGTTCACGACTCCAAAAGAGCGTGAAAAAACGGTTTTCACAACTTCACGAGAGTGTGGCGAGCAATGAACAGTCTGGCATGTGTAAAAGCAGCAACTGCGTCCCTGAAAGCCCCAAACAGCTGGCAACAGCACTCATCTGCGATGGGTGACTAAGGCCGGTCCATAGCGCACGATGGACACCTTGACCATAAGTCGAATTGCCGCACGGGCGGTAAAATGCGTTCATAGGCAACGCAAAGCCCGGTTGGTGGTGTCCGCGGAAGTTGAAAAACCTGCGAAGTAGCGGACATGGAAATCCCGGCCAAGCCTGGGAGCCATGCTGTCAATTTGGTGCTGAAGATTTTTGGAGACGCGTTAATGGCGCAGAACGAAGCAGTCGATGTAGTACTGGTAGGGGCCGGCATCATGAGTGCCACCCTGGCCGTACTGCTCAAGGAACTCGACCCGGCGATGAAGCTGGAAGTCGTCGAGTTGATGGATTCGGGTGCCGCGGAAAGTTCCAACCCGTGGAACAACGCCGGGACCGGCCATGCCGGGCTGTGTGAGCTGAACTACACGCCGCAGGCCGCCGACGGCAGCATCGACATCAAGAAAGCGGTGCACATCAATACCCAGTTCGAGGTATCCCGGCAGTTCTGGGCCTACCTGAGCAAAAAGGGCGCCTTCAAGAACCCGCGTGCCTTCATCAACCCGATCCCGCACCTGAGCTACGTCGAAGGTGACAAGGGCGTCGCGTTCCTGAAAAAGCGCTTTGAATCGCTCAAGCCTCACCACGCCTTCGCCGAGATGGAATACACCGAAGACAAGGCGCTGATGAACGAGTGGATGCCGCTGATGATGCCGGGCCGCCCCGCCGACCAGCACATCGCCGCCACCCGCGTGATGAAAGGCACCGACGTCAACTTCGGCGCCCTGACCAACAAGCTGCTCAAGCACCTGGCCGACACCCCCGAGTCGCAGGTCAAGTACAGCAAGAAGGTCACCGGCCTGCGCCGTAACGGCAGCGGCTGGACCGTCACCATCAAGGACGTCAACAGCGGCAGCAGCCGCGACGTCGATGCCCGCTTCGTGTTCCTCGGCGCCGGTGGCGCGGCCCTGCCGCTGCTGCAGCTGTCGGGCATCGAGGAGAGCAAGGGCTTCGGCGGTTTCCCGGTCAGCGGCCAGTGGCTGCGCTGCGACAACCCCGAGGTGGTCAAGCGCCACCAGGCCAAGGTCTACAGCCAGGCCGCCGTGGGTTCGCCGCCGATGTCGGTACCGCACCTGGATACCCGCGTCGTCGACGGCAAGACCTCGCTGCTGTTCGGCCCGTACGCCGGCTTCACCACCAAGTTCCTCAAGCACGGCTCGTTCCTCGACCTGCCGCTGTCGGTGCGCCTGGGCAACATCGGGCCGATGCTGGCCGTGGCCCGCGACAACTTCGACCTGACCAAGTACCTGGTCAGCGAGGTGATGCAGTCGATGGAACAGCGCCTGGAATCGCTGCGTCGCTTCTACCCTGAAGCCAAGGCCGAAGACTGGCGCCTGGAAGTGGCCGGGCAACGGGTGCAGATCATCAAGAAAGACCCGAAAAAAGGCGGCATCCTGCAGTTCGGCACCGAACTGGTGGCGGCCAAGGACGGCTCGCTGGCCGCCCTGCTGGGCGCCTCGCCGGGTGCTTCGGTCACCGTGTCGATCATGCTGGAACTGATCGAACGCTGCTTCCCCGAGCAGGCCAAGGGCGCCTGGGCGGCCAAGCTCAACGAGATCTTCCCGGCACGGGAGAAGGTCCTGGCGACCGACGCTGCGCTGTACCACAAGATCAGCGCGCAGAACGACGAGGCCCTGGGCCTGGTCGAGAACCAGCCGACGCAAAGCTACGCGTAAGCGTGATGCATGAAAAAACGCCCCTCGGGGCGTTTTTTCATGGCTGCGATGTACTCACTTGCGGGCGCTGTCGATGATCTCGATGTACTCGGGCGCATTGCGCTGGTCGCCGACCACCTGGGCGAAAGTGTTGCCGTGCTCGTCCTTGCCGTCCACATCGTATCCGGCCTCGACGAAGAAGCCGACGAAACGTTCGAAGTCATCGATGCGCAGGCCGCGATAGGCCTTGATCAGTTTGTGGTGCGAGGGCGAGCAGGCATCGGCCGGTTCGAACTGGAGAAACGACTTGATGTAGTCGTCGCTGATCTCATCACCAATCACTTGCTTCTTGTCTTTACGCATTGCCGACTCCAACTGAACCATCACGGACATTTTTCACGGGCCGGCAGTTTACCCCCCGGCAGCGCTGTGGCTCAACGCGCGCGTAGGGTGCCGGTGTGCACATCGGCCCAGATATGACCGTTGGCATAGCTGAGGAACTGCACGTACAGGGTGTCGTTGCGCAGCAGGTCGAGAATCACCCGGTACTGGCTGGCGGGATAGTTGAGGGTCAGGGTGCGGCTCTTGGCGTCGAACGCCGGCTTGCGCAGGCTCTTGCCTTCGCCGTCGAAGCTGATCAGCACCTCGCTGATGGTGGCGCCCTTGTTCAGGGGCTTGCCCTTGAGGCGCATCAGCACCGGTGCCGTGACCGGTATCGGTTGCTGGTTGGACTGACGCTGGTTGCCGACCACCACCGAATACTGGGTCACCTGCAGCAGTTGCTGGGCTTCGGGGGTTTCCTGGCGCAGGGTAAGGTCGTCGGGCGGCAGGAACTGGCTGTGCAGCGGCGCGGCGGCCAGGGGCAGGCTGGTCAGCAGCAGGAGGGCGAGGATGGCGCGCATGGCAGGCTCCTTGGGGGCGGCCTGGCACTCTAGCATGAGAAATGTACGAAGCTGATGGCCTCTTGTGGGAGCGGGCCTGACCCGCGATGCAGGCACCGCAAACAGCTGATACCACATCGACCCTTTCGCGGGCCAAGTCAGCTCCCACCCGGTTTTACATGCCCTTCACGGCATAGATACCCGCCGCATTGCGCCAGTAGCCCTTGTAGTCCATGCCGTAGCCGAACACATAGCGGTCAACGCAGCTCAAACCGCAGTAGTCGGCCTTCAGGTCAGGGCTGGCCTTGCGGTCGTGGTCCTTGTCCACCAGCACCGCGCTGTACACCGCCTTGGCACCGGCATGCTTGCAGAAGTCGATGATGGCGCTGAGGGTGTGCCCTTCGTCGAGGATGTCGTCGATGATCAGTACTTCGCGATCAATGAACGACACTTCGGGCTTGGCCTTCCAGAACAGGTCACCGCCGCTGGTCTGGTTGCGGTAGCGCGTGGCATGCAGGTAGGACGCCTCCAGCGGGAACTGCAAATGGGTCAGCAGCTTGCCGGAGAAGATCAGGCCACCGTTCATCACGCAGAACACCACCGGGTTGCGGTCGGCCAGGTCGGCGGTGATCTGCGCGCCCACACGGGCAATCGCCGCTTCGACTTCGGCTTCGCTGTGCAGGCAGTCTGCTTCACGCATGACTTGACGGATATGCTCGAGATCAGCGGACATGACGCTCTCCAGGGGGCTGCGGTTGAGAAAAGCGGGCAAAGGTACGCACCCTCACGCATCAGATCAAGCATTTATGGACTAACGTGCACAATGCCTATAGGACACCTGCGGCCGAATAGATTACTCTAGCGCGGTTTTTTTGCCCGCCCCCCGGAGCCTTTCCCTATGCCAACCCGTGAGATCCGCCATCCGCTGATCCGTCACAAGCTCGGCCTGATGCGCCGCGCCGATATCAGCACGAAGAATTTTCGCGAACTCGCCCAGGAAGTCGGCGCGCTCCTGACGTACGAGGCAACCAAGGATCTGCCGCTGGAAAGCTACGACATTCAAGGCTGGTGCGGCACCGTACAGGTCGAGAAGATCGCCGGCAAGAAGATCACCGTGGTGCCGATCCTGCGCGCCGGTATCGGCATGCTCGACGGCGTGCTCAGCCTGATCCCGGGCGCCAAGGTCAGCGCCGTGGGCGTTGCCCGCAACGAGGAAACCCTCGAAGCGCACACCTACCTGGAAAAACTGGTACCCGAGATCGACGAGCGCCTGGCCATGATCATCGACCCGATGCTGGCCACCGGCAGCTCCATGATCGCCACCATCGACCTGCTGAAGAAGGCCGGCTGCAAGGACATCCGCGCCATGGTGCTGGTGGCAGCGCCCGAAGGCATCGCGGCGGTCGAGGGTGCACACCCCGACGTGCACATCTACACCGCCTCGATCGATGAACGCCTGAACGAACACGGCTACATCATTCCCGGCCTGGGCGATGCAGGCGACAAGATCTTCGGCACCAAGCAGAAGGACACCTGAACATGCAGGACGAGTTCAACGACCCGCTCTGGCGCCAGGTCGTCTCCGGCGCGCAGATGCTCTTCGTGGCATTCGGCGCGCTGGTGCTGATGCCGCTGATTACCGGCCTCGACCCCAACGTTGCGCTGTTCACTGCGGGCCTGGGGACTCTGCTGTTCCAGGTGGTCACTGGCCGTCAGGTGCCGGTATTCCTCGCCTCCAGCTTTGCCTTCATCACCCCCATCATTCTCGCCAAGGGCCAGTTCGGCCTGGCCGAGACCATGGGCGGGGTGATGGCGGCCGGGTTCGTCTACACCTTCCTGGGCCTGGCCGTGAAGATCAAGGGCACCGGCTTCATCGACCGCCTGCTGCCGCCGGTGGTGATCGGCCCGGTGATCATCTCGATCGGCCTGGCGATGGCGCCGATTGCCGCCAACATGGCCATGGGCAAGGCCGGCGACGGCGCCGAACTGCTGCCCTACAGCACCGCGATGATGATCTCGATGCCGGCGCTGCTCACCACCCTCATCGTGGCGGTGTTCGGCAAGGGCATCTTCCGCCTGGTGCCGATCATTGCCGGGGTGCTGGTGGGCTTTGGCCTGTCGTTCTACTTCGGTGTGGTCGACACCGCCAAGATCGCCGCCGCCCCCTGGCTGGCCCTGCCGCACTTCACCGCGCCGGCCTTCAACTGGCAGGCGATCCTGTTCATCGTACCGGTGGCCCTGGCCCCGGCGATCGAGCATATCGGCGGCGTGATTGCAGTGGGCAGCGTGACCGGTCGCGACTACCTGAAAAAGCCTGGCCTGCACCGCACCCTGCTGGGTGACGGCATCGCCACCACCACCGCCGGCCTGTTCGGCGGCCCGCCCAACACCACCTACGCCGAAGTGACCGGCGCGGTGATGCTGACCAAGAACTACAACCCCAAGATCATGACCTGGGCGGCCGTGTTCGCCATCAGCCTGGCCTTCGTCGGCAAGTTCGGCGCGTTGCTGCAGAGCATTCCGGTGCCGGTGATGGGCGGCATCCTGTGCCTGCTGTTCGGCTCGATCGCGGCAGTGGGCATGAACACCATGATCCGCCACAAGATCGACCTGAGCGAAGCGCGCAACCTGGTGATCGTCTCGGTGACCCTGGTGTTCGGGATTGGCGGTGTGCTGGTCGGCACCGGTACCGGCCCGGACGACTGGGGCCTGAAGGGTATCGCGCTGTGCGCCGTGGTGGCCATTGCGCTCAACCTGCTGCTGCCGGGCAATGACGGCTGGAAGAACAAGGTGCTGGACGACCATTTGCCTTGATCTGAAACGCTTCGCCGGCAAGGCCGGCTCCTACAGGGGTTCGCGCAAACCTGTAGGAGCCGGCCTTGCCGGCGAACGCTGCACTACCTAACCCGCCTGCTCACACAACTGCGTAAGCGCCTCCACCCACTGCGGGTGATCATTCAGGCACGGCACCAGCACCAGCTCTTGCCCGCCCGCCTCGACAAACTGCTCGCGACCGCGATCGCCGATTTCTTCCAGCGTCTCGATGCAGTCGGCCACGAACGCCGGGCACATCACCAGCAGCTTCTTGACGCCTGCCTTGCCCAGCTCGTCCAGGCGCGCCTCGGTGTAGGGTTCGATCCACTTGGCCCGGCCCAGCCGCGACTGGAACGACACCGACCATTGGCCCTCGGCCAGGCCCATCTTCTGCGCGAACAACTGTGCTGAACGCAGGCACTGCGCGCGATAACACACCGCCAGCACCTCGGGCGAAGCGTTGCGACAGCAGTCGGCATTCTGGAAACAATGCGAACCGGTAGGGTCGAGTTTCTTCAGGTGCCGCTCGGGCAAACCGTGAAAGCTCAGCAGCAGGTGATCGAAGCCCTGCTCCAGGTACGGCCTGGCACTGGCCACCAGCGCGTCGATGTACAGCGGCTGATCATAGAACGGACGCAGCACCGGCATCTGCAATGCCAGCTTGTGCTCGGCCACCACGGCCTTGGCCTGCTCGATTACGGTGGTCACGGTGCTGTCGGCAAACTGCGGGTACAACGGCGCCAGGGTCACCTTGGTGACGCCCTGGCCGGCCAGACGCTGCAACACCGTGGACAGCGAAGGCTCGCCATAGCGCATGGCGATTTCCACAGGCCCGTGGGCCCAGTGCGCGCCCATGGCCTGCTGCAGGCGCCGGGTCAGCACCACCAGCGGCGAGCCTTCCTCCCACCAGATGGAAGCATAGGCGTGGGCCGACTGCTCCGGACGCTTGATCAGGATCAGCGAGACCAGCAGGCGACGCACCGGCCACGGCAGGTCGATCACATACGGGTCCATCAGAAACTGGTTGAGGTAACGACGCACGTCGGCGACGGAAGTGGAAGCCGGTGAACCCAGGTTGACCAGCAGCAGAGCATGATCGGTCATGCAACATCCTTTTCAGAGGCGCGCGGACAAGTCATCCAGCGCCGATTGCACATCGTTGTAACGGAACGTGAAGCCTGCCGCCAGCAAGCGCACCGGGCGCGCCCGCTGGCCACCCAGCAGCAATACCGACAGTTCGCCGAGCCCGGCGCGCAGCACCAGCGCCGGCAACGGCATGAACGCCGGGCGGTGCAGCGCGCGCCCCAGGCGTCGGGCAAATTCGCGGTTGCGCACCGGCTCCGGCGCGCAGGCATTATAAGGACCGCTGGCATCCTCGCGCTGCAACAGAAAATCAATCAGGGCGATTTGGTCGTCCAGATGGACCCACGGCATCCACTGGCGACCACTGCCAATCGGCCCGCCCAGCCCGAGCTTGAACGGCAGGCGCAGGCGCGACAAAAAGCCGCCCTCGGCCGCCAGCACCAGCCCGGTACGCACCAGCACCACCCGCATGCCCAGGGCCTCGGCGCGCAGCGCGGTTTCTTCCCAGGCAATGCACAGCTGGCTGGCAAAGTCCTCCTTGACCGGCTGCGACAGCTCGGTCAGCTCGCGCTCACCACCATCGCCATACCACCCTACCGCCGACCCCGAGATCAGCACCGCAGGGCGCTGCTGCCGGCCTTGCAGCCAGGCAATCAACTGCTCGGTGAGGGTGATGCGGCTAGCCCATAGCAGCGCGCGTCGGTGCGACGTCCAGGGGCGATCGGCAATCGGCGCACCGGCCAGGTTGACCACGGCGTCCACCGGCTCCTCGCCCAGTTCGTCGAGCCGGGCAATGCCGCGCACCCCTGCCCCGCACACCTGAGCGACCTGCGCCGGACGCCGGCTCCACACCGTCAGGCGGTAACCCCTGTCCAGCCAGAAGCGGCAAAGGTGTCTGCCGATCAGGCCCGTACCACCGGTCAGCAATATATGCATGGCTGTGTCCTCACATGGCGCGCGCTGGTCTATTTTTAAGTTCAAGGCACTTTTTTGACCGAACGCTCTCGGATAAACATAGGCCAACCTGCAACGTCGAGCGGAATCATCTTATACAAGCTGGAGATATTGTACAGGCTTGTCGGGCAGCGTAGGCTGTTTCCAAAAGGTTCGAAGAGGCCATCATGACTGTTCCTATCGCAATCATCGGTGCCGGCATCGCCGGCCTGTCCGCCGCCCAGGCCCTGCAGAAGGCCGGGCACACCGTGCACCTGTTCGACAAGGGCCACGGCAGTGGCGGACGCATGGCCAGCAAACGCAGCGAAGCCGGCGCCCTGGACCTGGGCGCGCAGTACTTCACGGCCCGCGACCGACGTTTCGTCGAACAGGTCCAGGCCTGGCAGGCCAAGGGCTGGGCGGCCGAATGGAAGCCGCAACTGTACAACTACCGCGAAGGTCAGCTGACCCCCTCGCCGGACGAGCAGATCCGCTGGGTGGGTGTACCGCGCATGAGCGCCATCACCCGCGGCCTGCTCAAGGATGTCACCGTCAACTTCAATTGCCGCATTGCCGAGGTGTTCCGCGGCAAGCAGTACTGGCACCTGCAGGACACCGAGGGCGGCAGCCACGGGCCGTTCAGTCGCGTCATCATTGCGGTGCCGGCGCCCCAGGCCACGCAGCTGCTCAGCGCCACCACCAAGCTGGCCGGCATGGCCGCCAGCGTGCAGATGGAGCCCACCTGGGCCATTGCGCTGGGCTTCGATACGCCCCTGGACACCCCCATGCAGGGCTGCTTCGTGCAGGGCTGCGACCTCGACTGGCTGGCGCGCAACCGCAGCAAGCCCGGGCGTGACGAAAAACTCGACACCTGGGTTCTGCACGCCACCGCCAGCTGGAGCAAGCAACACATCGACCTGTCGCGCGAGGCCGTGATCGAGCACCTGCTGGGCAACTTCGCCGAACTGGTGGGCTGCGCCGTGCCGGCCCCCACCTTCACCCTGGCCCATCGCTGGTTGTATGCCCGCCCGAGCAGCAGCCATGAATGGGGCGCGCTGGCCGATGCCGACCTGGGCCTGTACGCCTGCGGCGACTGGTGCATGTCGGGGCGCGTCGAGGGCGCATGGCTCAGCGGCCAGGAAGCGGCGCGGCGCCTGCTCGAACACCTGGAATGACCCCTGCACCGGCTGAAGCTGTACAGAACATTTGACTTGTACAACGCGTTATCTATGATGAGCGAAGCTGTACATAATTTTGTTTCTGTACAAATTTCAGTCGAGAGCGACCATGGCGGCCACCAGACCAAAGATTGCCATCAGTGCATGCCTGACCGGCGAAGAGGTCCGCTACAACGGCGGGCACAAGGCCTCGCGCCTGTGCAATGAAGTGCTGGCCGAACACTTCGACTTCATCGGCATCTGCCCCGAGGTCGCCATCGGCCTGGGCACACCTCGCCAGGCCATCCGCCTGACCGGTGACCCGGCCAACCCCAGGGCCGTGGGTAGCCGCGATGCCAGCCTGGACGTCAGCCAGGCACTGGATGCCTACGGCGCAGAAATGGCCGGGCAACTGACCGACATCTGCGGCTACATCTTCATGCAGAAATCGCCTTCCTGCGGCCTGGAACGGGTCAAGGTGTACCAGGCCAACGGCTACCCGGCCACCGAAGGCGGTCGCGGCCTGTATGCCGCACGGTTCTGCGCCCAGCGCCCCGACCTGCCGGTCGAAGAGGATGGCCGGCTGTGCGATCCGGTACTGCGGGAAAACTTCATCACCCGCGTGTATGCCTACGCCGACTGGCAGCAATTGCTGGCAGGCGGGCTCAGTCGTCATGCCCTCATCGCCTTCCACTCGCGCTACAAGTACCAGCTGATGGCGCACAACCCCCAGCAGTACAAGGTGCTGGGCAAGTTGCTGGGCAGCATGCAGCGCCAGGACGACCCCACCCAGATCGGCCCACGGTATTTCAGCCAGCTGATGAGCGCCCTGAGCCGCTGCGCCAGTCGCGGCACCCACGGCAACGTGCTGATGCACCTGAGCGGCTACCTGCGCCGGTTTCTCGACCCCCGCGACAAACAGGAAATCCGCGCCCTGATCGAGCAGTACCAGGCCGGCATCGTCCCGCTGGTGGTGCCGCTGACCCTGCTCAAGCACCACCTGCGCCGCCACCCCGACCCCTACCTCATGCAGCAGGTCTATCTGCAACCGCACCCGGAAAACCTGAGCCTGCGCAATGCCATCTGAAGACGACCTGCTGCCCATTCGTGAAGTCACCCGCCTGACCGGGGTCAACCCCGTGACCCTGCGCGCGTGGGAGCGCCGCTACGGGCTGATCGTGCCGCAGCGCACCGGCAAGGGTCACCGGCTCTACAGCGCCGCACACGTGCAGCGCATCCAGCAGATTCTGCAATGGCTCAACCGCGGAATCGCGGTGGGCCAGGTCAAGCCGCTGCTCGACACCTCCCCAGCAGTGCAACCCGCACCCGGCAACGACGACTGGCACACCCTGCGCCTGCAACTGGTCGACTGCATCGCGCAACTGACCGAACGCCGACTCGACCAGCTGTTCAACCAGGCCATGGCCCTCTACCCCGCCGCCACCCTGTGCGAGCAACTGTTGCTGCCGTTGCTGCAAGAACTCGACACCCGCTGGCACGGGCACTTTGCCGCCCGCATGGAGCAGGTGTTCTTCCATACCTGGCTGCGCAGCAAACTTGGCGTGCGGGTGTATCACAACAACCGTCAGCTGAACGCCGCGCCCGCCCTGCTGGTCAACGCCTCGGCCCTGCCATTCGACCCGCAGCTGTGGCTGTGCGCCTGGCTGCTCAGTGATGCCGGCTGCGCGGTCGAGGTATTCGACTGGCCGCTGCCACCTCGAGAGCTGGCGTTTGCCGTGCAGCAGCTCAAACCCTGTGCGTTGGTGATGTGCCTGAACGCGGCGCTCGATCCGCGTGAACTGCAGCGCAGCCTCAATGCGATCGATCTGCCGACCCTGCTGCTGGGCAGCATGGCCGCGCTCTACAAGGAGCATGCCGAGGCGGCGGGCCTGCAGGCAGGCAACGTGCATCTGCCGTCCTCTGTGGTGGCGCTGCCCGCCCTGTTGCTGGGCCTGCTGGCCACCTGACGTCTCCCCCACATTCACAGGATTTCGTATGCAACTGATCTGGCTGCGCAACGACTTGCGCGTTCACGACAACACTGCGCTGGCCGCTGCCTGCTCGCGCGGCCCCACCCTGGCGGTGTGGCTGGTAAGCCCCGGGCAGTGGCTCGCCCACGACGACGCCCCGTGCAAGGTGGACTTCTGGCTGCGCAACCTGCACAGCCTGCGCCAGTCACTGGACGCCCTGAACATTCCCCTGCTGATTGTGCATGCCGACCAGTGGGCCGATGCACCTCGGGTGCTGCTCGCGCTGTGCAGGCAACATGCGGTCAGTACCGTGCACCTGAACGAGGAATACGGGGTACACGAACAACGTCGCGATCAGGCCGTGCAGCAGGCATTGCGCCAGGCCGACATCCAGGTGCACAGCTACCTGGACCAGTTGCTGTTCAAGCCCGGCAGCATCCTGACCCGCAGCGGCGGTTACTTCCAGGTGTTCAGCCAGTTTCGCAAGGTGTGCTACGAACGGCTTCACCTGGGGCTTCCCTCACGGGTATCGGCGCCGGCAGCCCAGGCCCGGCTGGCCATTGCCAGCGACACCGTCCCCACCCAGGTGGCCGGCTTCGAGACGCCGCCCGACGCGTTGCGCACGCTGTGGCCGGCAGGCGAGGATGAAGCCGCACGCCGCCTGGCGCGCTTTGTCGACGAGGCCATCGAGGATTATCCGGTACAGCGCGACCTTCCTGCCGTGCCTGGCACCAGCCAGCTGTCGGCCTACCTCGCCGCCGGGGTGATCTCCCCCCGCCAGTGCCTGCATGCCGCCCTGGCCTGCAACTTCGGCGAATTCGACAGCGGGAATGCCGGCGCCATCACCTGGATCAACGAACTGCTGTGGCGCGAGTTCTACAAGCACATTCTGGTGGGCTACCCGCAGGTTTCCCGCCACCGTGCCTTCAGGTCACATACCGAAGCCCTGCCCTGGCGCAACGCGCCACAGGACCTGCTGGCCTGGCAACAGGGCTGCACCGGCATCCCTATCGTGGATGCGGCCATGCGCCAGTTGCTCGCCACAGGCTGGATGCACAATCGCCTGCGCATGGTCACGGCCATGTTTCTGACCAAGAACCTGCTGATCGACTGGCGTGAAGGCGAACGCTTCTTCATGCGCCACCTGATCGACGGCGACCTGGCCGCCAACAACGGCGGCTGGCAGTGGAGCGCCTCGACCGGTACCGACGCCGTGCCCTACTTTCGGATCTTCAATCCGGTGAGCCAGTCACAACGCTTCGACCCTGCAGGGCGATTTCTGAAGCACTGGCTGCCTGAACGCGGCAACCTGGACCACAAGGCCGTCCATTTACCCAATGTCCAGAACGATTTGTTTGCAATAGATGTCTATCCTCATGCAATTGTAGACTTAAGTTCTAGTCGACAACGCGCACTGGATGCGTTCAAACACTTACCTAAACGCAACGATTGAGGAAAGGATCTTGAGCAGTGATCGACCTCGGCGCATCTGGATTACCGGTGCCAGCAACGGACTTGGGCATGCCTTGGCAGAGGCGCTGCTTGAACAGGGCTGCAAGGTGGCGCTCAGTGTTCGCAATCGCGACGATGCACACCCCCTTGAGACCGACTATCCCGGTAGGGTCCTTGTGCTTGCCGGCGACCTGCACCAGTTGCCGCAGGCCAGGCGCGCCTGCGCCACCCTGACCGAGCAATGGCAGGCCATCGACGGCCTGATCGTCAACGCCGGCACCTGCGACTACCTGCCGTTGCCGATTACCCAGACACTGCTGCAGGACGTGGTGCGAAGCAACCTGGCCGCCGCCTCGCACTGCCTCGAAGGCGCGCTCCCCCTTCTGGACAAGGGGCGCGCCCCGCAGGTGGTGGGGATTCTCAGTGCGTACTCTGCCCTGCAGCTGGGCGAGCCCGGCCAGCCGCGGCGCCCTGCCAACAGCATCGCGTCACTGTTCGAAGACGCCCGCCCCCTGCTGGTCGCACACGGCATCGACCTGACCATCGTGGCCCCTCAGACGCCTGCACAGGCCATGAACACAGCCACTGCCATCCCGGATGAGTGGGACGCCAGTTCGGCTGCCAGCGCCATCCTGCAACGCCTGGGCGAACGCCCGCAGCAGTTGACCCTGCAGGCGCTGGCGGTCAATGAGCTGTGGCCGCTGCCAAAATGAAAAAAGGCCCTGACGCAAGTCAGGGCCTTTTTCGTGGTGCAGGGTACCGGCCGACCGTCAGAGCGGCATGCGGTAGTGCAGCGAATAGCTTTCCACGCCATCGTTGGGGCTTTGCAGGCCCGCGTTCGAATAGTGGATGGCGCGCACGCCTACCTCGTGTCCGCCCGCGAAGCGCAAGCCGAACCCGATGCGGTCTTCGAACTGGAACGACGATCCGAGCTTGTTGGTTTCAAGCTTGGTGCTGGAGAAGGCCGCTACACCGATACCCGCCTCGATGTAGGGTTTGACCGACTCACCGGCGAACTCGTAGACGAACACGGGCGCGAACGAGAGGCTGTGGTTGCTGGAAGTCTTGTCGCCGTCCCAGTAGGTGTAGGCACCGTCCCAGTAGCCGGTCACGCGGCCGACGCTGGTCTGCCACCAGCTGGCGTCCCAGTTGGACTGCAGCCCAAGGCGATAGACCATGGTCGAGTCACCGGTCTGCCCTACGGAAAACGAGGCGTCAGCGGCGTTTGCGGTGAAAGAGTGCCCCAGGGTAACGGCTGCAATCGCAGCCAAGCAAAGCAGTTTCTTCATGAGAAACGTCCCTTTTCCTAAATGCTGTTGTGGTTTTGTGTCTCATCAGACGATTGAATAGAAATCGGCAGTAGTACGATAGTTCAGGAAAAAAATGCATTTTTCACAGTTTTTTTACAAGTCGAAGCTTCGCACACTGTCAGATTTATTCCACAACATCGGCAGAATCTTTACTAAATGTGCCGGACTGCCGCTGGTCCAGAACTGCGCAGGCTGCGCCGGGCCGTGGGCCAGCAGGTCCCGTTCACCCAGCAAGCGCTGGGTTTGCCGGGCCACGGCAGCGCCGGTATCGATGATGGCCACGGCCGGCGGCACCATGTGCGCCAGCAGCGGTTTCAGGAAGGGGTAATGGGTGCAGCCCAGGATCAGGGTGTCGCAGCCGGCGGCCAGCAGCGGCTCGACATAGCCCTGCAGCAACTGGCGCAGTGCGGGGCTGTCCAGGTCGCCCGCCTCGATCAGTTCCACCAGCCCCGGACACGGCTGGGTAACTACACGAACGTCGCTGGCAAAGCGATCCAGCAACGCGGCGAACTTGGCGCTCTGCAGGGTGCCGGTGGTTGCCAGCACCCCTACCACGCCACTGCGGGTGGCCGCTGGTGGGCATGGAGCCGGCGGTAAAGCCGGCTCCATGCCCACCAGCGGCCAGTGCGGGTAGCGCTCGCGCAGATCGGCCACCGCCGCCACGGTGGCGGTGTTGCAGGCCAGCACCATGGCCTTGGCGCCCTGTTGCTGAAAGAACTCGGCTACCAGGCGGCAGCGCTGGCGGATGAACTCGGGCGACTTCTCGCCATAGGGAATATGCCCGCAGTCCGCCACATACAGCAGCGACTCGTCGGGCAGCAGGCGGCTGATTTCCGCCAGCACCGACAGCCCGCCCACGCCGGAATCGAACACCCCGACAGGCGCTTCACGCATGGCCGGCGCCACACACGCTGCAGGCCGGGTCGCGCTTGACCCGCAGCTCGCGAAACCGCGTTCCCAGGGCATCGACAAGCAGCAGGCGACCCACCAGCGGCTCGCCAAACCCGGCCAGCAGCTTCAAGGCCTCCAGCGCCTGCAGGCTGCCCACCAGGCCTACCAGCGGGCCGAGCACACCGGCTTCGCTGCAGGTCAGCTCGGCTTCGCTGCCATGCCCGTACAGGCAGTGGTAGCAGGGGCTGAGCGGGTTGCGCGGATCGAACACCGACAGCTGGCCTTCCAGGCGAATGGCCGCACCGCTGACCAGCGGCTTGCCGGCCGCGACGCAGGCAGCGTTCACCGCCTCGCGGGTGGCAAAGTTGTCACAGCAGTCCAGTACCAGGTCGACCGCCCCCACCGCCTGGGCCAGGGAGTCTTCATCCAGGGCCTGGCGATGGGCAACCAGGGCGACCTGCGGGTTGATCGCCTGCAGCCGGGCCATGGCCGAATCGACCTTGCGCAGGCCCACGGCGGCCGTGTCGTGCATCACCTGGCGTTGCAGGTTGGTCAGGTCGACCGTGTCGAAGTCGGCCAGGTGCAGCTCGCCGACCCCGGCCGCCGCCAGGTACAGCGCCACCGGCGAACCCAGGCCGCCCAGGCCGACGATCAGTACCCGGCTGCCCTTGAGGCGCAACTGCCCGTCGATATCCACCTGGGCCAACAGGATCTGCCGGCTGTAGCGCAACAGCTCCTCGTCGTTCAGCATGCCAGGCGCCCGAGGCTGATGCGCTCATGGCCGCCAAGGTCGGTGCGGCTCTGGATCTGCTCGAACCCGTGCCGCGCCAGCAGTTCGCGCACCGCTGCAGCCTGGTCATAGCCATGTTCCAGCAGCAGCCAGCCGCCGGGCAGCAGGTGCTGCGGGGCCTGTGTGATGATCTGGCGCAGGTCGTCGAGCCCGTCGCTGCCGGCCACCAGCGCACTGCTGGGCTCGAAGCGCACGTCGCCGGCCGCCAGGTGCGGGTCCTGCTCGGCGATGTAGGGCGGATTGCTGACGATCAGCGCAAAGCGCTGCCCTGGCAAGGCGTCGAACCAGTGGCTGGCAAGCACCTTGGCGTTGTCCAGCTGCAAACGCTGGCGGTTGCGCTCGGCCAGGGCCACGGCTTCGGGCACCCGGTCGACGGCCGTCACCTGCCAGCCGCCGCGCTCGCTGGCCAGGGCCAGGGCGATGGCGCCGCTGCCGGTGCCCAGGTCGAGCACCTGCAATGGCGTTGCCGGCAGCAGCTCAAGGGCGACCTCCACCAGCAGCTCGGTGTCCGGCCGCGGGATCAGCGTGTGCGGGGCCACTTCCAGGTCAAGCTTCCAGAAGCCCTGCTGGCCGAGGATATAGGCCACCGGCTCGCCTTCGCTGCGCCGCTGCAGGTAGGTGGCGAAGGTTGCGGCCGCTTCGCTGCTGACGATGCGCTCGGGCCAGGTGTGCAGGTAGCTGCGCGATTTGCCGATGGCCGCAGCCAGCAGCAGCTCGATATCCAGGCGCGCGGTGGGCGAGTCGGGTAGCTGCGCCCCGCGCAGCAGGCTGGCAATGATGGTCATTTACTCACCCAGTGCGGCCAGTTGATCGGCCTGGTATTCGGACAGCAACGGCTCGATGATCGCATCGACGCCGCCCGCCAGTACTTCATCCAGCGAATACAGGGTCAGGTTGATGCGGTGATCGGTCACCCGGCCCTGTGGATAGTTGTAGGTACGGATACGCTCGGAGCGGTCACCCGAGCCCACCAGCAGCTTGCGCTCGCTGGCGATCGCGTTCTGCGCGGCACTGGTCTGCATGTCGTTGAGCCTGGCCGACAGCCAGGACATCGCACGGGCGCGGTTCTTGTGCTGCGAGCGCTCTTCCTGGCATTCGACCACGATGCCGGTGGGCAAGTGGGTGATGCGGATGGCCGAGTCGGTCTTGTTCACGTGCTGGCCGCCCGCGCCGGAGGAGCGGTAGGTGTCCACCCGCAGGTCGGCCGGGTTGATCTCGATGGCAACCTGCTCGTCGGGCTCGGGCAGCACCGCCACGGTGCACGCGGAGGTGTGGATGCGGCCCTGGGACTCGGTTTCCGGCACCCGCTGCACGCGGTGTGCGCCAGACTCGAACTTGAGCTTGCCGTACACGCTGTCGCCCTCGACGCGGGCGATGATTTCCTTGTAGCCGCCGTGCTCGCCCTCGTTCTCGGAGAGGATTTCCATGCGCCAGCCGCGACGCTCGGCATAACGCGAGTACATGCGGAACAGGTCGCCGGAGAAGATCGCCGCCTCGTCGCCACCCGTGCCGGCACGGATCTCGAGGAACACGTTGCGCCCGTCGTTGGGGTCCTTGGGCAGCAGCATGCGTTGCAGTTGCCCTTCGATAGCGGCCAGTTGCTCCTTGGCCTCGCGTACTTCTTCGACCGCCATTTCGCGCAGGTCCGGGTCGCTGTCCTTGAGCAAGGCCTGGGCGCCCTCCAGGTCAGCCTGCACCTTGCGCCACTGCGCGTAGGTCTGTGCCACGGGCTCGACCTCGGCATATTCGCGCGAGTAGGCACGGAAGCGCGTCTGGTCCGAAATCACTTCGGCGTCACCCAGCAGGGCGGTCAATTCCTCGAAACGGTCCTGGAGCGTGTCCAGTTTATTCAGCAGCGACGCTTTCATTGCGGGGTTTTATCCGTGGAGCCCTCGTTGAGGGCAAAGAGTTCCTGGGCCATGGCCAGCGCATCGAGGCGGCCTTCGGCAGACAGCTTTTTCAGTTGCACGCTCGGCGCGTGCAGCAATTTGTTGGTCAGGCCGCGGGCCAGCTGCGCCAGCACCTCTTCGGCGTTGCTGCCGTTGGCCAGCAGGCGCTGGGCCTTTTGCAGCTCTTCGTCGCGCAGGCGCTCGCTCTGCTGGCGGTAGGCCTTGAGCACATCCACCGCAGCCAGCTCGCGCAGGCGCAGCATGAAGTCCTCGGCGCCCACGGTGACCAGCTCTTCGGCGGCCTGGGCGGCGCCCTGGCGGCTCTTGAGGTTTTCGGCCACCACATCGTGCAGGTCGTCGACGGTGTACAGGTACACGTCGTCCAGCTCGCCCACCTGCGCCTCGATGTCGCGGGGCACGGCTATGTCGACCATGAAGATCGGCTTGTGACGGCGCTGCTTGAGCGCACTCTCGACCGCGCCCTTGCCCAGGATCGGCAACTGGCTGGCAGTGGAACTGATCACGATATCGCTGTTGACCAGCTCCTGCGGGATGTCCGACAGCAGCACCGCATGGGCACCGAACTGCTCGGCCAGGGTGCTGGCGCGCTCCAGCGTGCGGTTGGCCACCACGATGCGGCGCACGCCCTGCTCGTGCAGGTGTCGCGCCACCAGCGTGATGGTTTCGCCGGCACCGATCAGCAGGGCCTGGCTGCGGCCCAGGTCGCTGAAGATCTGCTTGGCCAGGCTCACGGCGGCAAATGCCACCGACACCGGGTTTTCACCGATGGCGGTATCGGTACGCACCTGCTTGGCGGCGCTGAAGGTCGCCTGGAACAGGCGCCCCAGCAGCGGCCCGATGGTGCCGGCCTCGCGCGCCACGGCATAGGCCGATTTCATCTGGCCGAGGATCTGCGGCTCGCCCAGCACCAGCGAGTCGAGCCCGGAGGCCACCCGCATCATGTGCCGCACGGCGCCATCATCTTCATGGATATAGGCGCAGGCGCGCAGTTCATCCAGGCTCAGCTTGTGATAATCGGCCAGCCAGCGCAGTACGCTGTCCGCCGCCAGGTGATCCTGTTCGATGTACAGTTCGCTGCGATTGCAGGTCGAAAGGATCGCAGCTTCGCGGCTGGCGGTCAGTCGACACAGCTGCTGCAAGGCTTCGACCAGCTGCTCGGGCGTAAACGCCACGCGCTCGCGTACGTCTACCGAGGCAGTCTTATGGTTGATACCGAGGGCAAGAAAGGCCATTCAAGGTCGCTGATTGTGACGAGAAGCCGATAATTGTCCTACTTCGCCGGATAGAGAACAACCACCGCTCGTTATTGTCTCTTATAGTCTGTATCCAAAAGCCCCATCGACGATGGGTTTGCCATGATCCTTGTGTCATGATGATCCGACCGCAGGTAAGCCGCCCAAATCCTCCCTATGAATAGATCTTCCGCGTTATTCCTCGCCTTTGCCTTGCTCCAGGGTTGCCAGACGCTGACCCCGGGCGCCCGGGACGCCACGGCGCCTGCCGACGATGCGGCCACGGTCGCCGAGGCCAAGAAGCCCACGGTGTACGGCTCGTTCACCCAGGACACGGTGTACAGCCTGTTGACCGCCGAGCTCGCCGGGCAGCGCAACCGCTTCGATATCGCCCTGGACAACTACGTCACCCAGGCGATCAAGACCCAGGACGCGGGCATTTCCGAGCGGGCATTTCGCATTGCCGAGTACCTGGGCGCCGATCAGGCCGCCCTCGATACCGCACTGATATGGGCCAGGAACGACCCCGGGAACCTCGACGCACAACGCGCCGCCGCCATCCAGCTGGCGCGCAGCGGACGCTATGACGATTCGATGGTGTTCATGGAGAAGGTGCTGCAGGGTCAGGGCGACACGCATTTCGACTTTCTCGCGCTGTCGGCGGCCGAAACCGACCAGGACACCCGCGACGGCCTGCAGAAAAGTTTCGACCGCCTGCTGGTAAAGTACCCCGACAACAGCCAGCTGGTGTTCGGCAAGGCCCTGCTGCTACAGCAGGACGGCAAGTCCGAGGCCGCCCTGGCGCTGCTCGAAGCCCACCCGCCGGCGGACGGTGAAATTGCCCCGATCCTGTTGCGTGCGCGCCTGCTGCAATCGCTCGACCGCGGCCCCGAAGCCCTGCCGCTGCTGCGCAAGGCCATCGCCCGCAACCCCGACGACAAGCGCCTGCGCCTGACTTACGCACGCACCCTGGTGGAGCAAGACCGCATCGACGACGCCAAGGTCGAGTTCGCCAACCTGCTGCAGCAATACCCCGAAGACGACGAACTGCGCTATTCGCTGGCGCTGGTGAGCATCGAGGCCAAGGCGCTCGACGAAGCCACCAGCTACCTGCAGGAACTGATCGAGCGCGACAGCCACGTGGATGCGGCGCACCTGAACCTGGGGCGCATCTTCGAAGAGCGCAACGATTCCGAAGCGGCCCTGACCGAGTACGCCCTGGTCGGCCCTGGCAACGACTACCTGCCCGCGCAACTGCGCCAGGCCGACATCCTGATTGCCAACGGGCGCACCGACGAGGCCAGCCGGCGCCTTGCCGAAGCCCGCGAGGCGCAGCCGGACTACGCGATCCAGCTGTACCTGATCGAGGCCGAAACCCTTGGCAACAATGACAAGGACGCCCAGGCCATGCAGGTGTTGCAGGCAGCGATCCGGCAGTACCCGGACGACCTGAGCCTGCTGTACAGCCGTGCCATGCTCGCCGAGAAGCGCGACGACCTGGCCCAGATGGAAAGGGACCTGCGCAGCATCCTGCAACGCGAACCGGAAAACGCCATGGCGCTCAATGCGCTGGGCTACACCCTGGCCGACCGTACCACCCGCTATGCCGAAGCCAAGGGCCTGATCGAGAAAGCCCTGCAGATCAACCCCGAAGACCCGGCCGTGCTCGACAGCCTGGGCTGGGTCAACTACCGCATGGGCAACCTGGACGAGGCCGAGCGCCTGCTGCGCCAGGCCCTGGAGCGCTTCCCCGACCACGAGGTCGCGGCGCACCTGGGCGAAGTGCTGTGGGCCAACGGCAAGCGTCGTGAAGCCCGCCAGGTTTGGGCCAAGGCCTTCGAAGGCCAGCCCGACAGCCCTATTCTGCGCAAGACCGTCTTGCGCCTGACCGGATCCGAGACTCTATAAGCTTATGTTACTGCGCCATTTCATCACCTTCAGCCTGATCGCCGTGCTTGCCGGCTGTTCCAGCTTCGGCTCCCGCGAGGCCGTGCAGGGCCAGGGCAACGCGCAACTGTGGCGTGAACACAAACAGCAGTTGAGCACCCTCGACGGCTGGCAGATCAACGGCAAGGTGGGCATCCGTGCACCGAAAGACTCCGGCAGTGGCACCCTCTTCTGGCTGCAACGCCAGGACTACTACGACATTCGCCTGTCCGGCCCGCTGGGTCGCGGCGCCGCACGGCTTACCGGCCGTCCGGGCCAGGTGGTGCTGGAAGTGGCCAACCAGGGCCGTTTCGAGGCACAAAGCCCGGAAAGCCTGCTGGCCGAGCAACTGGGCTGGGAACTGCCGGTATCGCACCTGGTGTGGTGGGTACGCGGCCTGCCCGCCCCCGACAGCAAGAGCCAGCTGACCCTGGACGGCGACAGCCGCCTGGCCAGCCTCAAGCAGGACGGCTGGAGCGTCGAGTACCTGAGCTACACCGAACAGAACGGCTACTGGCTGCCCGAGCGCCTCAAGCTGCACGGCCAGGACCTCGACGTGACCGTGGTGGTCAAGGAATGGCAACCGCGCCAGCTGGGGCATTGATGATGAGCCGATTGACCCTGCCGGCCCCGGCCAAGCTCAACCTGATGCTGCACATTCTCGGCCGCCGCGACGACGGCTACCACGAGCTGCAGACGCTGTTCCAGTTTCTGGACCATGCCGACGAACTGAGTTTCGACCTGCGCGACGACGGCCAGGTCATCCTGCACAGCGACCTCAAGGATGTGCCCCACGAGAGCAACCTGATCGTGCGCGCGGCGCGCAAGCTGCAGCAACTGACCGGCTGCCCCCTGGGCGTGGACATCTACCTGAAGAAGGTACTGCCCATGGGCGGAGGCATCGGCGGTGGCAGTTCGGATGCCGCCACCACCCTGCTCGGTCTCAACCACCTCTGGCAGCTTGGCTGCAGCGAAGACCAGCTGGCCGAGCTGGGCCTGACACTGGGCGCCGACGTGCCGGTTTTCGTGCGCGGGCACGCGGCGTTTGCCGAAGGCGTGGGCGAGAAGCTCACCCCCGTCGACCCCGAGGAACCCTGGTACGTCGTGCTGGTACCGCAAGTATTTGTAAGTACAGCAGAAATTTTTTCGCATCCGTTGTTGACACGTAATTCACCGCCCATTAAGATGCGCCCCGTTCCCAAGGGAAACAGTCGTAATGACTGCCAACCGGTAGTAGAGCAGAGTTACCCGGAAGTACGTAACTCACTGAATTTACTAGGTAAATTCACGGATGCTAGGCTAACCGGAACTGGAAGTTGTGTGTTTGGGGCCTTCCCAAGCAAAGCTGAAGCTGATAAAGTTTTGGCCCTTCTTACAGAGACCCAAACAGGGTTTGTGGCTAAAGGAAGCAACATCTCAATGTTGCATCGCACGCTGCAAGGTCTGCTCTAGGAATCGAGTATCAGGTACTCGCAGCAACAGATACAGGGGCGTCGCCAAGCGGTAAGGCAGCAGGTTTTGATCCTGCCATGCGTTGGTTCGAATCCAGCCGCCCCTGCCATTTTCCTATACTCATCCAGGTATACCCTCAGCCTTCAGGTACTGCGCGTGTCCAAGATGATGGTCTTTACGGGGAACGCTAACCCCGATCTGGCTCGGCGTGTCGTACGTCAGCTGCATATCCCTCTCGGTGACGTCTCTGTCGGTAAGTTCTCCGACGGCGAAATCAGCACTGAGATCAATGAAAATGTTCGTGGTAAAGACGTTTTCATTATTCAGCCGACTTGCGCGCCAACCAACGATAACCTGATGGAACTGGTAGTGATGGCCGATGCCTTCCGCCGCTCCTCAGCGTCTCGAATCACTGCCGTGATTCCTTACTTCGGATATGCCCGCCAGGATCGCCGTCCGCGTTCGGCGCGTGTAGCTATCAGCGCCAAAGTGGTTGCCGACATGCTCACCGTCGTCGGGATCGACCGTGTTCTCACCGTCGACCTGCACGCTGACCAGATCCAGGGTTTCTTCGATATTCCGGTAGATAACATCTACGGCTCCCCCGTTCTGGTGGATGACATCGAAGACCAGCGTTTCGAGAACCTCATGATCGTGTCCCCGGACATCGGCGGCGTCGTGCGTGCACGTGCTGTTGCCAAGTCCCTGGGCGTCGATCTGGGTATCATCGACAAACGCCGCGAGAAGGCCAATCACTCCGAAGTGATGCACATCATCGGCGACGTCGAAGGACGTACGTGTATTCTCGTCGACGACATGGTCGACACCGCCGGCACCCTGTGCCACGCGGCCAAGGCCCTGAAAGAACACGGCGCGGCAAAGGTTTACGCCTACTGCACGCACCCTGTCCTGTCGGGTCGCGCGATCGAGAATATCGAAAACTCCGTGCTGGATGCACTGGTGGTGACCAACACCATCCCGCTGTCCGCTGCAGCACAAGCCTGTGACCGTATCCGTCAACTGGATATCGCACCGGTCGTGGCCGAAGCGGTTCGCCGCATCAGCAACGAAGAATCGATCAGCGCGATGTTCCGCTGAGGGCCTGGCCCTCGCGAGATCACGTTGACGTAAAGCGCCCCGCCCCAGCACTGGTTGTTGGGGCGGGGCTTTTTTGCCCTCCCCGGTTTGGCGCTGGTCGCAAACGCCGCCGGGGTCTGGCTATTTTGGAGAAACAACATGACTGATTTCACTCTGAACGCCCAAGCGCGTACCGACCTGGGGAAAGGTGCGAGCCGCCGCCTGCGTCGTCTCGCCGCCCAAATCCCTGCCGTTGTCTACGGTGGTGACAAAGAAGCGCAATCCCTGACCATCGTGGCCAAGGAAATCGCCAAGCTGTTCGAAAACGAAGCTGCCTTCAGCCACGTGATCGAACTGAACGTTGACGGCACCAAGCAGAACGTCATCGTCAAGGCCCTGCAGCGTCACCCAGCCAAGCAGTTCATCATGCACGCCGACTTCGTGCGCGTTGTTGCTGGCCAGAAACTGACCGCTATCGTTCCTGTGCACTTCGTCAACGAAGAAGCACCGGTCAAGAAAGGCGGCGAAATCTCCCACGTAGTTTCGGAGATCGAAGTTTCCTGCGAAGCCAAAGACCTGCCTGAGTTCATCGAAGTCGACCTGGCCAAGGCCGAAATCGGCACCATCATCCACCTGTCGGACCTCAAAGCTCCGAAAGGCGTAGAGTTCGTCGCTCTGGCCCACGGTGATGACAAGGCTGTTGCAAACGTTCACGCTCCGCGTGTTGCGCCTGAAGCAGAAGGCGCTGCCGAGTAATCCACTCGACACGCCGGCGTTGACCGGGTTGCAGCCCCGCGCTGCAACCCACAACTCCAAGGAAGAGCCCCTGACGTGACCGCCATCCAACTGATCGTCGGCCTGGGAAACCCCGGCCCCGAATACGAACAGACCCGGCATAACGCAGGGGCTCTTTTCGTGGAACGCATTGCCAGCGCCCAGCGCGTCAACCTGACCGCTGACCGCAAGTATTTCGGCCTGACGGCTAAATTCAGCCATCAGGGCCAGGACGTTCGTCTGCTGATCCCCACCACCTACATGAACCGCAGCGGCCAGGCCGTTGCTGCACTGGCGAACTTCTTCCGCATCCCGCCAGATGCCATCCTGGTGGCCCACGACGAACTCGACCTGCCCCCCGGCGTCGCCAAGCTCAAGAAAGGCGGCGGCCATGGCGGGCACAACGGCCTGCGCGACATCATCGCGCAGCTGGGCAACAACAAAGACTTTCACCGTCTGCGGCTTGGCATCGGCCACCCGGGTGACAGCACCAAGGTGTCCGGTTTTGTCCTTGGCAAGGCGCCCCGCGCCGAGCAGGAAAAACTCGATGCCAGTATCGATTTTGCCCTCGGCGTGCTGCCGGACATCCTCGCCGGCGATTGGACGCGTGCGATGAGAGAGCTGCACAGCCAAAAGGCCTGACTCCACGAAGAGGGATTCACCATGGGTTTCAATTGCGGCATCGTCGGCCTGCCCAACGTCGGCAAGTCCACCCTGTTCAACGCCTTGACCAAATCCGGCATCGCGGCAGAAAACTTCCCCTTCTGCACCATCGAGCCGAACAGCGGCATCGTGCCGATGCCCGACCCACGTCTGGATGCCCTGGCTGCGATCGTCAAGCCCAACCGCGTGCTGCCGACCACCATGGAGTTCGTCGACATCGCCGGCCTGGTGGCAGGTGCGTCCAAGGGTGAAGGCCTGGGCAACAAGTTCCTGGCCAACATCCGTGAAACCGATGCCATCGCCCACGTGGTCCGCTGCTTCGAAGATGAGAACGTGATTCACGTCTCCAACAGCGTCGACCCCAAGCGCGACATCGAGATCATCGACCTGGAACTGATCTTCGCCGACCTGGACAGCTGCGAGAAGCAACTGCAGAAGGTCGCGCGCAACGCCAAGGGCGGCGACAAGGATGCCCTGGCACAAAAGGCCATCCTCGAGAAGTTGATTGCGCACTTCACTGAAGGCAAGCCGGCGCGCAGCCTGATGAAGACCATGGCCGACGACGAGAAGGCGCTGGTACGCGGTTTCCACCTGCTGACCAGCAAGCCGGTGATGTACATCGCCAACGTTGCCGAAGACGGCTTCGAAGACAACCCGCACCTGGACGTGGTCAAGGCCATTGCCGAGGAAGAGGGCGCGATCGTGGTACCGGTCTGCAACAAGATCGAAGCCGAGATCGCCGAGCTGGAAGACGGTGAAGAGAAAGACATGTTCCTCGAAGCCCTGGGCCTCGAAGAGCCAGGCCTGAACCGCGTGATCCGTGCCGGTTACTCGCTGCTCAACCTGCAGACCTACTTCACGGCCGGCGTGCAGGAAGTGCGGGCCTGGACCGTTCGCGTGGGCGCCACCGCGCCTCAGGCGGCCGGCGTGATCCACACCGACTTCGAAAAGGGCTTCATCCGTGCCGAAGTGGTCGCCTACGACGACTTCATCCAGTACAACGGTGAAAGCGGCGCGAAGGAAGCCGGCAAATGGCGTCTGGAAGGCAAGGACTACATCGTCAAGGATGGCGACGTAATGCACTTCCGCTTCAACGTCTAAGCCCCTGTCTCTTATACACATCTCCGAGCCCACGAGACCGTACTAGATCTCG
>OLII01000026.1_pt1 | contig 44870 bp, 32 predicted proteins | sample 1609481 | NCBI WGS metagenome assembly OLII01 (sample SAMN05416859, study PRJEB24817) | seawater metagenome | isolation source: Sea water | place: Canada:Atlantic | collected 2013-11 | reverse complement strand
AAACATTGTAAGCTGGAGAGATGCGCCAAATAATGGGGTCTTCCTCTTCAGGTTTAATCTGAATCATCATGAATTGATTAGCCCCCCACAGGGTGTCATCTTTTGAATAGGTGTTCATGAAAATCCAACCGGGTTTGCTTTGTGGCATCTTGCCGTAATGAAAACTCATGGCCCAACCTAGGTCCCTGTGGCTGGCCACTTCTACACGGTTTTCATAACCTGCATTACTGCCATTTACGTTAATGGCATCCAGGCGATCGGTGCGATTATTTTGGCTTACAAACATTTCTTTCTCGTTCATATCAAACGACCAACCCGAGTGGGTTTCATCAATAGATATTTTAACCGGGGTTTGTGCTTGATAATCAAAATTCACTGGCCATAGATGTGGGCCGTCAAACCAAGTGCCGATGTAATCTGCATCATGTTGATGATCAGCGTCGGTCCATTTACGGCCCATGTGAATCACCACGCCCGTGCCCAAGGGTGACATTTCAATCATGTTAGGACGATACTTAAAGAAAGCATTGTCTTTTTCTAAGTCCAATTGTGAACCCGCTAGGTCTTGCGGTGTAAGAGTATGGGTGGTGTCGGTGGACACTTGATAATGAATAAAAGCATCTACCACAAAGCTTTGCATGTTGGCGTAGTTCACATCATAGTGGATAGCCATCCAAGCCCAGTGATCACTGTCATTTGAAGAATCTCCTTCCACGTCATTATATATTTTAGTGGCATTGGGAAATTGCTCGCTAAAATCTTTAATGAGTTCGCGAGATGCTTCTTGGTTGGTAATGTCATCTATCATGTGAAATTGCATGCCCTGCACATAATACACGCGGTTAGGGTGGCGCCCAGATGTGTCCCAACGTACTTCTTGGTTTTCTCCAATGCTGGCGCCAGAGCCATTTTCTAATTGCGTAATAATGTCACCGCTCTCGCGATCCATTACCCAACTAGATTGCGAGTTACCACCAAATACCAATAGGTATTGACCGCTTGAGTTTTCAGGAGAATAGCGCGAGTACACAATAAGCGCATCGTTACTTTCTATCATGGCCGTATTGGTGAGGCGTTTAATTTTGGCCCCTGTGGTGGGGTCCACATGGTATTCACCCACAGCCGGAGGCAGTTCATTGTACACAGGGTTAATGACATCTTTATTTTGCACAAATAGGCTTTGGCCTTGAGTGCTAGCAGGTTGTGTAACCACTATAATTTTATGGTTTTCGCTGGTGCCATTTAAGGTGTAATCAACACTTAACAATTGCGTACCGGTTTCACTGCTGCTGAAGTGACACGCATTGTTGGCAACAGAACTTCCACACGCCTCATTACCCGTTACCGAGTACTCAATGGCATTGCCGTTAGCATCGTTTAGGTTGCCTAAAGTAATAGCAAGGCTTTGGTTAACATTGGTGTAAAGGGTTTTAACCACTTCACTGGTATTTAAACCGGGCAGTAAATCTTCTTGTGAAGTGGAACCACCACCAGTGCCGCCTGTACCATTACCCCCTCCGGTACCATCACCCCCTCCGGTACCATTATCGACTGGGCACTCATTGCTATTATCGATATCTGTGGTGGTGAAGGTAAATACATGGGCGGTTTGACTAGCGTTACCTGCGTTATCCATACACTTGCTGTAGATTTGATAAGGGTGATTATACAATGCTGCTTGCCAGGTTTTGCTGTGGGTTAAGCCATCAATTGTATTGAGACTAAAACGCATTTGTTCAAAGCCTAGGGTAGGTGAGTAATCAAAACGACACGAAGCATTTTCGTTAGTGCTAAGCGCTAACGGAACACGGTTATCCAAGGTGAAAATATTGTGGTTACTTGGAAATGAACTCAATACCAATGGCTCAAGGGTATCTTCATAGGGGGCAAAACTAATCACCAATTTAGGGCGGTATTGTACCTCTGGGTAATTAGATGTGGCGGTGGTATTTTGTAAGTTGGTATCGCTTTGCTGATGATATAAGGCCCAACCTTGGTTGCTGCATAATCGGCTTTGTATACATTGCACATCGCCGGTGACATCCACCTCATAAGCGTGGCCTACTTCAACGCCACGCTCCACAAAAAACGAAGGGGCTTGATCAATACTTTTTAATACCCCTGAAAAATAATCGGCGTTTAAATCATCGGGAGAATCTGGGTCTGATAATTGCCATTTCACATCGATGCCTGTGCTGTCGTCCCGTGATTCACTGTTGGCACCAGCGCGAAAACCAGTGCCCACTTGCCAGCCATTGGCATAAGCTAAGCCAAGGTTATCAGGGTCAAGAATTTGTCTGACGGATATATCCGACTCGCTATAAGTGCCACCGCCCACATGATAAAAAATTAATGTGGCCGACTCCACAGCCCCAAGTTGTGTTAAATCACCCAGTTGAAAATGCTCTAGGTTGTAATATCGCTGGGGGCCGTCGTAACGAAAAAAATGCGTTTCACGCTGAGCGTTTTGATGACGTGAGCCACTGAAGGTAACTGAAGTGGCCCCTGTGTACTGGTTGTTTCCTTGTTGGTACTCAATTATCTCACTGGCCTGAGTACCTGCTTGCATAAGGCAAAGGGCACACAGGGTGCTGGAAAATTGTTTTAACATGTTTACCTCTCATCAAACATCCGGCTTTGTGCATAAAGGTTTTAATCGTTAATTCTCTTTAGACAAAGCACATTGATATGGTGGTTAAGTGCATAATTAATAAGTCAAAAAAAGCGACTCAACTGCAGAGTAGTAATTCTTTTCATGCTTTCCATTTTCCAAAAATGGAACAGTGATTCTCGAATTTTAATTTAGAATAAATAGTTTGGTTGAAGATGGCTGGCGCTTTGATTAGACACTATGAAGTAAGAAATAAATGAGGCAGAAATGTTAAAAAGTAAGAATGATTACTTAAGTTTACGGATCGATTACAGTTTTAATGTAAACAAAATATTAAAGTTAAGTTTTTAGTATTTTTAGGTAGTTAATTGAATTAATTGGTTGCAGGAAAATGACTGGTGTTTTCCAATAAATGCTCTATGGGAATATTTCCCACATATTTTGATGAAAGTGTTAGGGGCAGTGTTAGAGGGGAGTGTTTAGAGTAAGTAGCTAGAGTGAAACTTGCTGATGAATAAGGGGTAAGGCTGGTGACGATGTAATGGAAAGAAGACCCCAAGTTATGAATGTTATAACCTCGGGCCCAATGAAAGGGGCTCATACATCTTCCATGGGAGTGCTGAAAAATAAAAAGAACTCTTGAATGCTCATGATTATTTACCTGCCTTGTTAGCCAAGATGCAAACTTGGTCACCATAGTAGTTGTTATCGTAATTACATACTTGCTCAGTGTTGTGGCCATCTTTTTCAATTTGATGGATGTCTTTTGATGCATTTTTGTCTTTCATAATATACTCCAAGTGTTTGAAAAATTTATGCTGGCAGTTATTTTTACGGCCAGCATAAATGGTACGGTTAGTTTTTAATGGTTACTTCATGGCGGCCTCAACGCCTTTGGCATATTGGCTATCGGCTTTTGCCATGTAGCTCAACATACGTTGTTGAATACTGGTATTGGCTTGCTTTAACCCTCCTGCAATGTTGTTAAATAACTGTTGTTTTTGATCATCATTCATCAAGCGGAATAAATCCCCCGCTTGTGAATAGTGGTCCTCCTCATCGGTAGAGTAACGGTTCAGCCAAGCATCACTTTCTAACGGCATGGCAGGCTCTGCCACTTGTGGGTCTGGTTGTGGTGCACCTTCGTTACCGCGATCATTGGGGTAAAAATTTACCTCCTGACCTTGGTTGTTTTGTGTGGCACCGTATTCACTTTTTGCCCCACTAAACGGACACATGCCGGCCATGGCTCCGTCTCGTTGGTAATTGTTTACAGGGCATCTCGGTGCATTAACCGGTAAGTGATTGGCGTTGGCACCAATGCGGTAACGGTGTGCATCTTGATACGCCAACAAACGGCCCTGCAACATACGGTCTGGGGAAGTGCTAATGCCCGGAACCAAATTGCTAGGGGCAAATGCTGCTTGCTCGTTTTCGGCAAAGAAATTATCCAGGTTACGGTTTAATTCCAATTGGCCCACCTCCATTAACGGAAAGTCTTTGTGGGGCCAAATTTTGGTCACATCAAATGGGTTAATTTTGTATTCCCGTGCCTGTTGCTCGCTCATGACTTGTACTTTGGCGGTCCAGCTTGGGAAGTCCCCTTTGTCTATGCTTTCTACTAAATCTTGTTGCGCGCCGTGGCTTGGCAAACTGGCGGCTTCTTCCCCTGTTAAGGTTTTAATGCCTTGATTTGATTTAAAGTGCCACTTAAACCAACTGCGCTCCCCTTTACTGTTATAAAAACTGTAAGTGTGTGAGCTAAAGCCGTGCATGTGACGGTACGAGGCCGGAATACCACGGTCTGACATTAAGATGGTCATTTGGTGTAACGACTGCGGGTGGTTGGCCCAAAACTCAAACATGGCCGCAGCATCGGGTAAGTTAGTGCGTGGGTTTTTCTTTTGCGAATGCACAAAGTCGGGAAACTTGATGGGGTCTCGTAAGAAAAACACCGGGGTATTGTTGCCCACCACATCATAGTTACCTTGTGAGGTATAAAACTTTACGGCAAAGCCGCGAGGGTCACGTGCATAATCGCTGCTGTCTTGGCCGCCGCCTACGGTGCTAAAGCGTAAAAATACTTCAGTTTGCTGGCCCGCCTCTTGTAAAAATTCCGCAAGGGTGACGTCTTTTAATGACTTGCTTACGGTGAATGTACCGTAAGCGGCAGATCCACGGGCGTGAACTACGCGTTCAGGTAAGCGCTCACGGTTAAAATGGGCGAGCTTTTCAAAGGTGTAATGGTTATCAAAGGTAAGGGGCCCACGGGGGCCTGCGGTGATGCTGTTGTCGTCGTCGGCCACTGGCGCGCCATTGGCGCTGGTAAGGTTATTCTTTTTCATTTATCTAATCCTTGGGCTGGGTTGTTTGTGATGACAAGATTAAAGATAGATGAATATTTGTGATTGGTATAGTTAATTAAATTTACTGTATCGATAGTCAATGGCTATTAATAGGGGTAGTTAAAGAGGTAATTAAAGAGAAGGGAGGTTGAGGGAAGGTTGCTGACGATGCTAAGGCAATGTTGGTTTTACAAGGAATTTTAAAGGGCTCAACCTAGGCAAGTTTATATTGCGCTAATTGAGCCTGAAAAGTTTTGGTTATGTGGCAGCGCTGTTGAATAGTTTAGCTGCCCTGTGCCCCTAGGGCTTTAACTTGCTCTTGCCATTGTAGGCGCTCTTGTTCAGTGGATGAAATACTGGGGCCAAACAGACTAATGTTGGCTTTGTCTATGCCGCAGTATTGCAATATAAAAGTGTCTAGCTCGGTAATCACTCCAGCAGCTTGTTCTTCAAAATATTCAGCCGGAGCGTCCATGGTAAAAATTAAACGGGCACTTTTTCCGGTTAATAGTTGAATGGGCATTGGATTATTTTCTTCGTATTTAAAGGCAAAGCCTGGCAGAAAGGCACGGTCAAATAGGCCTTTTAGTTTAGCAGGCATGCCTCCCCACCAAATGGGCGCCACAATCACAATGTGTTGAGCTTGGCTTAGTGCTTGTTGAAAGTCTTGCAAGCAGGGTTCTAACGCTTGTACCGCATCATAACCGTTATACAAGTTAGGGTTAAAATCCATCGTGGCAAGGTCAAACCTTTGCACATTGAAATATTCACGTGCCTCTATTTCGTAACTGTCACTAAGGTGCTGGCTATGGCTTGTGGCTTTAGGATTGCCATTTAAAATTAGAATATTTTTACGCATGTGATTAACCTCGTTTATGGGACAACAAGGATAAGCTCTGCCCCTAGGGGGAGAGTCAAGGATGAATTAAAAAAATAAAAAAAAGAGGCCACATAGAAAGGGGTGGCTAAAGTGGTTCTGACTCAATGGTGGCAATACAAGCATTCACATTAGCTATTTTTTTATTAATGGCGTCGCGCTGCATAATTAATTGCTCTTTTAACTGCTTTAAAAATGTCGCAATGCGTGGCCAGTCTACTTCATCGTTATGATACACAATCACTTCTTTTAATTGCCCCAAGCTTGCCCCAAGGGCTTTGGCTTCTTTTATGAGTGTTAATAAATCAATATGCACTTGGTTATAAATACGGTAACGGCCACTTCGGGGTGGCGCCATGATGAGTCCACGTTCTTCATAAAGGCGAATGGCCTTGATGGTGAGACCAGTTATTTTTGCCACTTCCCCTATGTACACATTTAATCCTTTTTATTGATGTATCGTTACAAAAAAATATAATCCCAGTGCAATGATATTAGCATTTATTGTTTATATTAATCTTGTTCAATTCAATTGTTACTTTGGTGGGAAAAATTACCACTTGCCTTATTTGATCATACGTTTATCCTGCCAGTGCTGAAATACAATTTTAAATTTTTTAATATTTGACGGTTTTAAATGGCAAGATAATGCCGTCGCTAACAATATAAAGGAATATACCATTGAGAGTTTTACTCATTTCAACCGCATTTTTTCTGAGTGGTTGCTTATCCAATAGCAGTGATACCGATACCCAACCCATAGAAGGCAATGAGCGTGAAGGGGAGGCAATATCTTCTAATTATGTCACCTCTCGCGATTTAATAACTCCCGATTACAGTGGCGGAGCACCAGTAAAAGGCGAAAGCCGTATCGACCCCATAACGGGTGTGCGCATTACGCGCTTAACCGATGTATCAGAATTAGAAGGCACCGACGATGCTCTTATCGTTTACTCGCGCTATAGCCCTGAAAATACCAGTGGTGAGTATTTTTTAACGTTTGGAAGTAATTCCACTACTAGCTGGGTGGTGGAAAGGGAAAGTGGTGACGTTATTTCTAAATTAGAAACGATTCAAGAAAAAGATTTAGGAGAGGCCCATGAAGTGCGCTGGGATAGCTCGGGTAATTTTGCTAATCGAATTTATTATCGCTATGGCATGGAATTCTGGATGATAGAAGATGTGAGTAGCGATGAAATTCAGCACACTTTGATTAGAGATTTTTCTGAAGACTTTCCTAATTCTGTAAAGATTTACAATGACGTAGAAGGAGACTCTTCCAACGACAGTGATCATTGGGCATTTATGGCGGTGCACTATGGCGAGAATTTCTTAGGCATGGAAACCTTTCTAGTTGATGCCTTTGTACACTATCAAGTGTCTACCGATACTCTTCACTCTTTAAAGCCCAGTGATCTAGCCGGTACCAATTTAGATTTAGAAAAAGACAGTGCCTTTTTTAAATTTCGACCCAACATGGTTGAAGTGTCGCCACTGGGCACTGGTATTGTGATTCATTACGGACGTAAGCCTGGCAATAGCGAATGGTATGGTGATTGGGCGGGTAGTTGGTTTGATGGTGCCCATTTATGGCCATTAGATTTTAATCATGAAGCGCAAGCGCCAGTCAAAATTTCAGTAGGGGAAACTCATTCTGGGTGGTCTTTTGATGAAGCAGGCCGTGAAATGTTCATAAGCCAAAATGATCGTACCGACCAACTGGATGCCATTTATATTGAAGGAGAAAACTCTGGTTATGACAATCGTCTTGAAATAATTAGCCATGGGGATATGGGCTGGTCAAATAACTTTCATTACGGAAAAATGCCAGCCAGTAAGAAAGGCTGGGCTTTTATTAATACTTATTCGCATACCGGAAATGCCAGTCACAATGGCGATTGGGGGGCTGATCAATTTTTAATGGTGCAAATTAAAGACAAAGCCCAACAGCCCATGGTGTGGCGCATTGCTCCTAACTACAATCTTTACGATGGTGAATACCGAGACGAAGCACCGGCAGCCATAAATTACCTTGGCAATCGCATATACGTCACCACTAATTGGGGAGGAGAGTTAATCAATCGAGAGGTATTTGTATTTGAATTGCCCCAAGATTGGGATAGCCATTTCTAATTGGGCTTTCTATCGGATGGTGCCTGTGGCCATTTGGATAACTGCTGCTAGATTGCCATAAACTGGATGTTGGTATTTGGGTGGCCAGCTGGTTAGGGTAGCCACTTTTAGCCAGGCCCTAGTAAGGGGGCGCTGTCCCCTTTTGTTTGTACTTACTTCCACTGTAACGCTTGATTTTACTGCGGTGGGCAACTCTCTTCTAAATAGTGTCCTTAAATTCATTAGTGTCTTAATCGGCCACCCTAAGTGCTTGAATTATCAGCACATTTACTTATGTATAAATATTGAATTACCCCCAAATTCTGTGGATAAGTTTGTGGGGGAATTAAGGATACTTGCCTCTAGCCCTAGACTGTCTTGATGTTGAGTTAAATTGCTTAGATTTCAATCAGATGAATTTTAATAAGAAATTTAGCCTGTTAAACACTCAATATTTAGTCTGACAATCAAGGTATTTAACTTATCTATAATAAAGAAACATCCACCGATACGGGTCGGGTTAGGGTTTCTACGCCGTTTATATTGCTGACAATCTCAATGGTGGAATCAATATTTTCTTGGCCCCACAAAGTAATGGCTTTTAATGCGGGTAATAAACCAAGACCCTTTTTAGTGAGGGTATATTGATAGCGAACCGGTCGTGTTTGATAGGGGGTTTTAGAAATCACCTCAAGATTTTCAAGGCGTTTTAAGCGCTCGCTTAAGGTATTGGTGGGGATATTTTCTGCAGAATTTTGTAAATCTTTAAATGAGCATTCTCCAAAATACATTAGGTCTCGAACCACTAATAACGTCCACTTATCACCAAATAAGTCCAGTGAACTGGCTAAAGGGCATTTAGATCTGTGTACTGTCTGAGAAGGTTTGCTCACAAGCGATACCACTATTTGTCTTTATGTGTAGCAAATTACCATAGTTACTTTAATTTTTAAAGTGAGTCTTGATTTGCCTTTTTTACTGAGTTAATGTCACTTGCGTATTTAAAGTGACTACTGGCCAGTGTCTAAGAATACTCAACATTAGCATTCACGTTGTGGCTTAAAGAATGTAGAGCCGTGAAGAAAAAGGGCAGGTATTTTTTAGCTGTGCCCTTTCACCAATACGTAAATAAAGGAATACATGCTTATGCGAAGTTTATTTTATGAAGGTCTAAACCAAGTGGCTTGGCACGACATTAGTGAACCTAAAATACAGGCCAATCATGAGGTGCTGGTGGAAACCATTGCTGCCAGCGCTTGCTATGTCGATAACATGATCATTGCGGGTAAAAGTCCATTCGAGCCGCCATTTGCCATTGGTCATGAATCGGTGGCCCGTATTATTGATATGGGCAGCGCGGTGACTGACTTTGCAATAGGTGACATTGTATCGGTGCCTTATCATCGCTCTTGCGGCACCTGTGGATCATGCAGTTCTCAAAAGCCATTAAACTGCGACAACAAAGAAGTGCCGCTTATTCCCAGTTATGGCATGCCAGACGGCAGTGATTTTGGCGGTATGTTTTCAGAGAAGTATCGTGTGCCGTTTGCCGATCACGCCTTAATTAAAATCCCCATAACCGTTAACCCTATTGCTGCAGTAGCAGCTGGCGATACCCTTACAGATGCGTGGAGCACGACTGTGCCGCACATTAGAAAAAAGCCAGAAGCCAAAGTACTGATTACCAGCAATGCGGGTTACGGTTTATATGCGGTGCAATGGGCGTTATCAGCAGGGGCCAGTTTGGTCACGTACGTGGATGATGATCCTAAGCGTATGGCGTTGGCTGAAAAGCTGGGGGCGCAAACTCTTGTTTGGCAAGAAGATCTAGAGGTGCCACCTATTTATGATGTCATTGTGAATGAACGGCAAGGGGTGCAAGCATTGAAATTTTGTTTATTGTCAGCAGCGCCTAATGCAGTATGTGAAAATGTGGTGATTTACTTTGAAGGTGTCCCCATTCCCATGATGGTCATGCATTACTCTGGGGTGACATTGCATTCTAATTTTTGCCCAGCCAGAAACTACATGCCAGATGTCATGGATGAATTAGCTAAGGGCACTATTAACCCACGGGAAATCGAATCAGAAATAATCACTCTTGATGATGTGCCAAAGCGCCTAAGTGAGCCTACTCATAAACCCATAATTATTTTTGATGAAAGCTTTTGTTGAAGAGTAATTGTTAATAAAAATCACTGCTGGTTAATTTCTTGGCAGTGTTTTTTTGATTTAGTTGTTTAAGCGACGTTTTGAGATTGCGCATCATTTAGAAAATCTTCAACTTGATTCACCAACCAGTCGGGAGATTCAATAGCCAGCATGTGACCTGCATTTTCACATAACGAGTATTTAGCATTGGGAATGGTGTTGGCCATGAGTTGGCTGGATTGAATAAACATGGAATCCAATTCGCCGCTAATGATTAAGGAGGGAATATTAATGGTCGCCATACCTTCCTTTTGCGGATCGGGGTCGTTGTAAAAACGGCGCACAAATAAGGCCAAGTCTTTATGATCGCCGCCGCGCATGAGTTCATAAAGTTTGTCAAAAAGAGCATTGGAATTTTTTGAGCGACTAATGCCGGTAAAAAGAGGGTTAGGCAAAAATTTGAGCCCTTCTACAATTTGGCGCCAGCCTAAATTTTCAATACTTTGTGCGAGCATTTCCATGGCGATATCATCGGTTAGAAAATTACTATTCATGAATTTGGTGGCAGAACTGGAATTGCTAACAATTAAAGACAGTAAGCGCTTTTCATGTGGTTGATGATGATTTTTTTGTGCCTGTAAATAAGACTGATTAATAGCGTAACGAACGGCCACCATGCCTCCTGTACTATGGGCAAGTAGGTGAAATTTTTTAATGGCTAGATGATCAGCTAAAGCGTCTATGTCATTTACCATAGTATCCACGTGATATCCTTTATCATTACCCTCCACTCGGGTTTTACCATGGGCACGCATGTCTAAAGCAATCACTCGATAGTTTTTAGATAGAGCCTTCGCCACACCGGTTTGCATCCAGTAACTGCTGTTTAAACTAAAGCCGTGCAGAGCAATAATGGCTTCACCTTGTCCCATTTCCTCGTAATGAAATTTCACATCTTGATGCTGGAAATAAGCCATGGGTGCCCCTTAAGCGAAGTACATTAATTAGCAAATGCTGATTGGGGCAGTGTAGTTGGCAACGGTCAAATAATCCCATGTGGCGCAGACTAAGCCTGTTAATTCATCTATTGGCATGAGTGAAATGCTTGAAAAGGTGAACAGTAAGCATAAAAAAAGGCTCATATTGAAATAATATGCGCCTTATAAAAGTACTTTTTATTAAGTGATGTAAAGGTGTGGTTACGCGTCTTTGTCAGTGGTGCGAATCACCATTAAACGCAACTCAGTCATGTCCTCTATGGCATAACGAATGCCTTCACGGCCAATGCCGCTGTCTTTCACACCGCCATAAGGCATGTGATCTACGCGCCAGCTTGGCACATCACCAATGACCACGCCGCCCACTTCTAATGTGTCCCAAGCTTTTTGAGCCTTGTACAAATCACGGGTAAAAATACCAGCTTGTAAACCAAATTTACTGGTGTTGATGTCTTTAAGTACCGCATTAAAATCGTTAAAGCTATCTAATATGGCCACCGGTCCAAAGGCTTCTTCATCACGAATATTTTGGTTAGTACCTACCCCTTCTAAAAGGGTGGCTTCTAACATGGCGCCATCGCGCTTGCCGCCGCACAATAAATCGGCGCCGCCCGCTACCGCTTCTTGTACCCAATTATCTAAACGGGTGGCTTCGTTAACCGAAATCATAGGGCCTATGAAAGTTTCAGGATCTTTTGGATCACCCATTTTTAAGGCTTTGGTGGCCGCGACCATTTTCTCTTTAAATTCAGCGTAAATATTTTCGTGAACGTAAATACGTTGTACGCCAATGCAACTTTGGCCCGATTGATAAAACGCACCAAATACAATGCGGCTTACCGCATCTTCAATGTCGCTGTCGTGGTCTACTACACAGGCAGCGTTGCCGCCCAATTCTAATACCACAGGCTTTTTACCTGCTTTGGCTTTCAATGCCCAACCCACATCAGGAGAGCCCGTAAAGCTTAATAGTTTTAAGCGATCATCTTCGGTAAAGAGTGCTGCGCCATCACGACGACAAGGCAAAATAGAAAACGCCCCTTCTGGCAAATTGGTTTCTGCTAACACTTCACCAATAATAATGGCACCAATGGGGGTAAGGCTGGCGGGTTTTAAAACAAATGGGCAACCGGCTGCAATGGCAGGGGCCACTTTATGGGCCGCTAAGTTTAGCGGAAAGTTAAATGGGCTAATAAAAGAACATGGGCCAATGGGCACGCGCTTGCTCATGCCGGTATAGCCTTTAGCGCGGGGGCTAATGTCCATGGGAATCACTTCGCCACCAATGCGGGTAGATTCTTCAGCGGCAATGCGGAAGGTATCAATTAAACGGGTCACTTCACCTTGGGCATCTTTAATGGGCTTGCCTGCTTCTATGCACAAGGCTTCGGCCAGTTCGTCAAAGCGTTCGCGAAAGCGCTTTACACAATGATCCAGTACTTCTTGGCGCTCATAAGCGGCCATTTTTGCCATGGGCTCGGCGGCTTTTACAGAGGCGGCAATGGCGGCATCAATGACGCTGCTGTCGGCCATGGCCACGACGGTGGCCACTTCGCCAGAGTATTTATCCAGTACTTTTAAATCTTCATTGGCGTAAACGGCTTTATTGGCCAGGTAATAAGGGTAACTTTTTGCAAGCATGGTGGCTCCGATTTATTCTCGCCCGATTAAACAGGGCGGCTAAAAATAGGTCTTTGTATAGAGTAGAGCAGAGCTGAACTTTTTGCTTAGGCTCTTGGCTACACGTTATTTGATTTTTCTGAACAACTTATTTTACTAAGATAGCTTCAAGGGCCCCACGCATCTTGGCTGGAATGGCCACCGGTTTATTGGTTTCGCGATCTACAAATACATGTACAAAATGGCCTTGAGCCGCCGCTTGGGTTTCGCCTTCTTTAAAAATAGCCAGTCCGTAGGTAACCGAGCTATTGCCTAAGCGGTCTACTCGTAAACCCGCTTCAATTTTTTCTGGGTAAGCAATCGGGCTGTTGTAGTTGCAACCTGAGTTCACCACAAAACCAATCACCGAACCATTTTCAATATCCAGCCCACCTTCTTCAATTAGGTAACAATTGGCCGCCGTGTCGAAATAAGAATAATAGGTTACGTTATTCACATGGCCATAGGCATCGTTATCCATCCAGCGTGTGGTGATGGGTTTGAAGGCAAAATAGTTTTCGCGACTTTCTATTTTAGATTCAGACATTTCAATTGCTCTTTTTTAACTAAAATTCTATGGCTTAAGGTATTTTTATAACCGCTGAAATTTGAGCTTCAACGGCGATAATTAAGATATTAATAAGCGGCTTTATAAATAAACAAAGCATCGTCGTAATCCACGTCTCGTGGATTGTTCACCAGTAGTCGTGTTTGTAACATGGCGTCTTGGGCCAGAGTTGGCAAGAAAGAATCTTCTATATCCATATCGCGCAAACGAGTGGGCAAGCCTAAGTCTTTAATCAGTACTTCAATATTTTCAACCAGCTTAGTGGCAATGGCTAAGTCTGATCCCGCGAAGTTTTCTTTCGGAAAAATAATCGGGGCTAATTCTGCATAAAGGCTGGCGGCTTCATTTAAATTAAAGCGCATCACATGGGGCAGCACTAAAGAGTTACTTAAACCATGGGGAATATGAAAATGGCCACCTAATGGATAGGCCAAGGCATGCACAGCCGCCACGGGCGAATTTGCAAATGCTTGCCCTGCGAACATGGCGCCCAGCAGCATTTCTTCGCGAGCCTTCTTGTCACTGCCATTATGGGTAGCGGTTTGAATGCTGCCCGCCATTAAGCGTAACCCTTCTTTGGCCATTAAATCGGACATGGGGTTTTTCTTATGACGGCTTGTATAGGCTTCGATGGCATGCACCATGGCATCAACACCCGTAGCAGCCGTGACATGAGGCGGTAAACCCATAGTAAGGTCGCTATCTAAAATGGCAAAGTCTGGTAAAAACAGTGGGGTTACCGCGCCCATCTTGGTGGTTTCCCCTGTGGTGACAATGGCCACTTGCGTTACTTCAGAACCGGTACCTGCGGTAGTAGGCACTTGAATAAGTGGCAAGCGTTTCCCTTTGGCATTACTTAACCCGTAAATATCACTAAGGGTTTGCTGGCTGTTTGGGTGGGCTAATAGGGCAACAATTTTGGCTACGTCCATGGAGCTGCCGCCGCCAAAACCAATAATGGCATCTACGTCACTGCGTTTGGCAATATCAATGGCTTCTTGCACGACCGCTTCCGGTGGATCTGCTTGCACGTCACTAAACACTTGCACGGCCATGTTTTTTTTATCAAAGCTATCCAGTGCACCTTGGTGTAGGCCCAGTTGTTTAATGCCGGGGTCGGTGATGATCATCACCGATTGGTAACCTTGTTCCTGACAGATCTCTGCCAAACGGGCGGCGGCGCCAGATTCACAAATAATGCTTTGACTCGTAGCGAAGGTGAATGCCTTCATAAAAGTATCCTTAGTAAAAACTATTTTACTCGCTCTAGCGGCGTTAAAAACCGAATCAAGATCCCTCATTTATAAATATAAAATCGGTATATTGAATTCGGTTTTTGCCTTGCTAGATCCTCGTCAATTACGTTTTGAGTATGTTAGATAAGCTATTAAGCAACCTAACATAGCTACTTAATCATGTGGTATGACATTTAGGATGATTTATAAATTGTAATTTTTTCGCAAGAGCAAGGCAGCACCACGCACAGCTTCTGAAGGTATAGGTTATACCTGATGGAGCGAGCATGGAGCTAACGCCGCTATTGCGGAAAAAGTGCATTTATAGCCCCTAAATTAAAATGCAAAGTGTTCTGCGTCTAATGTCATTAGGTTATCTGCCCCGCTTAATAAATTTGCTCTGTGCATATGTGTGCGTGGCAAAATACGGTCAAAGTAAAATTGCGCGGTGGTGATTTTACTGTTGTAAAAATCTACATCGCTGCTGCCGGCATCTAGTTTATCTTGTGCGGTGCTGGCCATTTCTGCCCAGAAGAACGCCAGCATGGCATAAGAAGAGTACTGTAAAAAGTCTACCGAGGTGGCACCGATTTCTTCCACATCATCTTGTGCCATTTCCATAACCTTGGCACATAATATTTTCCATTCCACCAACACGGTTTGCAGACGTTTATTTAGTTTTCCTGTAATGCCATCATTATTGTTTATCTCACAGAATGCGGCTATTTTTTCAATGAAACCATTTAATACTGTGCCGCCATTGCCTAGAATTTTTCGGCTAATGAAGTCCAGTGCCTGAATGCCGTTAGTGCCTTCATACAACATTAAAATACGGCTATCGCGCATTAATTGCTCCATGCCCCATTCACGAATAAAACCGTGGCCGCCATAAACTTGCACCCCTAGGCTACTGACTTCTTGGCCCACGTCGGTTAAGAATGATTTAACAATGGGAATAAAGAAAGCCAATAGCGCTTCGTTTTCTTTGTGCTTGATAGGGTCGCTTTCAAAACGCTCTTTATCTAACAAGGTAGATACGTAATACGACATGGCACGGCAGCCTTCTACTAAGGCTTTTTGGGTGAGCAACATGCGGCGCACGTCAGGGTGAACAATAATAGGATCGGCTACTTTTTCTGGGTTTTTAGGGCCGGATAACGAGCGCGTTTGAATGCGGTCTTTGGCGTATTCTAATGCTCCTTGAAATGCCATTTCGGCAATGCCGTTACCTTGCAAGCCCACTTGAAAGCGCGCGTCATTCATCATGGTGAACATGCAGGCTAAACCTTTATGGTCGCCGCCCACAATCCAGCCCTTGGCGTTTTCAAAATTTAATACACAAGTGGCCGAGGCTTTAATACCCATTTTGTGTTCAACCGAGCCACAGCCCATGGTATTGCGGACCCCTGGTGTGCCGTCTTCATTGGGAATGTATTTAGGCACTAAAAATAAGCTAATGCCTTTACTGCCTTTTGGGGCGTCTGGCAGGGTGGCCAGTACTAGGTGAACGATGTTGTCTGATAAATCGTTTTCGCCACCTGTGATGAAAATCTTGGTGCCGGTGACCGCATAAGAGCCATCGGCATTTGGTGTGGCCTTAGTGCGTAACATGCCTAGATCGGTACCCGCTTGTGGCTCGGTTAAGCACATGGTGCCGGTCCATTCGCCTGATACCATTTTTTCCATGTAGGTTTTTTTTAATTCATCACTGCCGTGTTTATCAATGGCTAAAATCGCCCCTTCGGTTAAACCTGGGTAGGTGCGCCATGATAGGTTGGCCGACATGGTCATTTCGTGAAATGGTGTGGCTAGGCTGTTGGGTAAATCTTGGCCGCCAAAATCGCTATTGGCGGTAAACGAAGGCCAGCCGTTTTCACAGTATTTCTTGTATGCCTCTTTAAAGCCTTTAGGCGTAGTGACTACGCCATTATCAAAGTGCACCCCTTCTTCATCGGCTTCACGGTTCATGGGAGCCAGTTCGTTTTCAGTAAAGCGCGCCCCTTCATCCATGACGGCGTTGATGAATTGCGCATCTATATCAAGGCCAAGGCCCTTGTAATGGGCTTCTAAACCAATCACTTCATTTAATACAAATTGCATGTCGCGTAGGGGGGCTTTGTAATCTGTCATGGGACTCTCGAAATTACCTGAGTAGAAGTCTGCGTATATGTTGTCCAAACATAGCGATTTACTGTCTATTTGTGAAATTGATAGTTGGAATGCTAGTATTAACGTTGTGAATAGTAGTGATAAAGGCTGGGCCTGTGAATATCAGTAATTTTGACATGAACCTGTTGCGGGCCTTTGATGCCCTTATGCGCGAGCGCAATGTAAGCCGTGCTGCCCAGCGCATGGCCCTTACCCAGCCTGCCATGAGTAATGCCTTGAATCGGCTGCGTAACCTATTAGATGACCCAGTGTTGGTGCGCACCAGCCAGGGTATGCAGCCCACGCCCAAAGCCATGAGTTTAGAAAAGCCCATTCGCACCGCGCTGGCCTCTATTGAACAAAGCTTGGCACCGGAGCCCGACTTTGACCCCCTATCCAGTCACCAAGTGTTTCATATTGCCACCACAGATTATGTTGAATTATTGTTGCTGCCCCGGCTAATTAAGCATTTGGATATGGTGGCCCCCAATGTGCGTCTTGAGATTCACTCGCTAGGGCCAGATATTCCCGAAACCCAGTTAGAGGAAGGTGAATTCGATTTTGCAGTGGGGCGTTTTCCTGAAGTGCCAAACCGTTTGTTATCGGAATTTTGGTGCAGTGAGACTCTGGTGTGTTTGGTGCGCCGTGACCACCCTAACTTGGGCGATGCCATTAGCATTGAGCAGTTTTTAGAAATAGGCCAAATTTGGGTGAGTGGAGGTCAGCGAACTGGGCTGGTGGATCAATGGCTTAAAGAAAATAATTTAACGCGCAACGTAGTGCTCACCACTCCGAATTTTTTAATGGCGCCCAATATAGTGGCGAAAAGCGATATGTTGGTGGCGACACCTTTAACCATTGCTAGGCAGTATGTGGATATTTTGAATCTTAAAGTACTGCCACTGCCCATGGAGTTAGCGCCGTTTGATTTACATACTATTTGGCATCCGTTTCACGCTGGGACTTCTGCTCATAAATGGTTTCGGGAGCAAATACAATTGTTGGAGGTTGAGGAAGCCAAATAGTTTGGCAGCTATTCAGTTGCATACGGGGACGAGTGCGCATAAATGGTTTCGGGAACAAATTCAATTGTTGGAGGCTGAGGAAGCCAAATAGTTTGGCAGCTATTCAGTTGCATGCGGGGACGAGTGCTCATAAATGGTTTCGGGAGCAAATACAATTGTTGGAAACTGAGGAAGCCAAATAGTTTGGCGGCGCCTCGTTGCATGCGGGAACTTCGGCTCATAAATGGTTTAGGGAACAAATTCAATTGTTGGAAACTGAAGAGGCCAAATAGTTTGGCAGCGCCTCGTTGCACGCTGGATTACGGCGCATAAATGGTTTAGGGGACAGATTCAGTTGTTGGGGGTAGAGGAGCCGAACAGTTTTGCTGGGTTTACTGATTACTTAAGGCCTACACAGTTAGTATTCTAAGTGCCGCAATATTGACAAAAATTAGTGGAATGAAATTTGCCATTCAAATCTATCCAATAGATTGACCAAGGAAGGCAATATGGCCACGCTCAAGGTGATGCTATTTTTTATAGTCACTTTTACTGTTTTAACGGGATGTGATGTTGAAGATAACGCAAGTGATTCTGAAGTAATCATTACTGAAGGGGAAAGATCGCTAGGCACAGAGCAGCTGCTAATAGAAGTATCTGTTAATACAAATGCGCTCAACTCTGAGCTTAATATTACACTTCCCAGTAATTTCTATTTAGCCATGAGTGACCAAGGTGAATTTGAATCGGTTATTGTCACTCGAGATATGAACAACTCGGTAGATAAACGCTCCCTAGTATTTGATGATTCTGACTTAATTGAATCAATCCTACTTGAGACAACCAGTCTCAATAGTGTCGCTCTTCATTTTTATAATTCAGAAACGGACGCTCCTATTGCAGATTGCATTGCTATATCTCAATTACCTAGCACTAGGTTTAGTTGTGCCTTGCGTATTTTAGAAGAGATTCAAGATTATAAGGCGAGTTATAGCCGTAGTAATGAGCAGAGTGTCGATATTAAGGTGGCGAGTTCCAGTCAAGAAGCGTTAGAAGGTGCTGTGATTGCCAGTGAGTGTTATGGGCCTCTGGGAATCTTGGGTAAGGATATAGTTGAAAGTGAGGTTGCCTTGTCTACTTTTATTCCTAATTATTATGCTGGTGTATTGGAAGTTTATAAAGGGGATCAGCATGTATACATGGTGGGAGATTATTATTCTGAGGGCACTACCAATTACTCTTTCTCTTTTCCTAATGGTGAAAATTTAGAAACTCTCAAGCCAAATAATGGATATACAGCACAGACGTTAGAGCTGTATGGGCCAGAACAAACGATACAAACCATTGTTATTCCAGAGTTTCAATCAGCAAGGGAATCAGCTGAGATAATTAACTCCTATGATGGGATCAGCGCTTCAGCTAAAACAAAAGTAAGAATGGCGATATATAACCCAGAGGGGCGACTTTCCATTAATTTTAGCGGTCAAACATTTCTATACATTGACCGAGAAACATTGGTTCAAGATATTAATGAGCTTCCTGAGTTTTCATTAACGGCTTCGTTAGAGCAAGATGGAAACTTAATATTCATCAGTGATAAGGGGGATGACATCACTATCGAGATTTGTTCTAGCTATGCGGAGAGTCAGCTGACTATTTGGGGGAATTCTTACGCAGGGCCAGTCGTTATAGGATCGACCTACACTGCTGATCGTATTGCCACTGTTGGTGGAAATGTATCTTGGCAAGAGGATGAGGGTTATGAATTAGACGTGCCCATTAACTCATTTTTAGCACTGCAAGCTGGTGAGCCTAATACGAATTTTGTTAGGCGTTAATATAATATTAAGATTGAATAGCATGGGGTGCCATTTTATTTGTATACCTTTTAGCATTTTTTCAAGCTGCTATCTTTTCCCATAAACGGTATTGGGGAAAACTCAATTTCTTGAATTAGAGTGGGTAACCAAATAGTTTAGCAGCGCCTTGTTGTATGTTGGAGCCAGTACGCATCCATAGACAAAGTGCTTAGTTTTACCATAGCGCCCCATCATTAAAATTTAATTCCTAAAGTTGAAATGATCTCGTAGTATCCAAACAGAACACAAATGAAAAATATGAAAAGGATAATTTCATGTTTAAACTGATGGCTTAAATAAAAGTTTCGATCTTTATGATGAATCACGTCCATTAGCTCGTCACCAAAGCGAATAGAAAGAAAAGTGCCAATTCCAGACAGCAGGATCACTAACCAATAAGGAATAGGGTTTACTAAGATGGCTTTCATTGCTTGAGTAATAACAGTAGTTTCATACATTTCGCTGAAGAACACTAAAGATACAATGTTTATTAAAATTGCCACAACCCAGACAAAAATCTCTGACAGAACCATACGAATACCAAATAGCACCCTGATAGGAAAATCTAATAAAAATCCGGCATCTGCGATAGGCGTGCAAAGCACGAAGAAGCTCCATGTTATTAAGGATGCAATGCCACCAGTTAAAAAGTCGTATTGATAAATTAGGTAGAGAAAATAAGAGCATAATACAATGCATAGCAATATAAATTTGAACCATGCTTGATGACTAGGTTTTTTCATTGATTTTCATTACCTGAATTTAGAGCCGTTAAATAAAGTGGCGGCATGATGCTGTTTTCTTGAGTTTATCTTATGTAGCTTTTTATTATAGGTTAATTAGTTGATGATTGAATTTAAAGCAGGGGTCGCCTAGTGTGTTTTGATTGGTGCAGGGTGCGTATGGTTAATTGGCGGTAATGGCGAAAGCCACTATGCAAAGTAAGAAATTTAGTGAGGTGGTGAGTGAAAGTACAAGCTGTTATTGTGTGTAGTACTAAAAGTAGGTGCCTTAAGCGAAGGCCCATGGCGCAGCTCTAAAACCCACTGCCTATTTAATAACAAGAATATCCGTCATTATCTAATGCTTATTAAAATCTGAAGGGCTTTACGTTGCGCGATAGCTGCCCTTAAATTCAATGACTAAATTCAAGAGTGCTTTAGCATTCTACGTAACACACCCTGTGCACTCTCGAATTCTATGTGTGCATGAAGGGTATTGTGGGGGCTAACGATTAGAAGCCATTGGCTATCCAATTAGATAGAAATACATTTAGCATCTGGGCAGCAATTTTTATATGATCTATATGAAACAAATATACCAATTATTAGTGTTATGGACGGCGAAAGAATACTCACCCAGTAAAAATTGTGGCTAAAATTGTTTTAGTAAAATAGTCGCAGCTTAGCTTCTTCGTAGGCGTTGATGCATCAAGATGACAAATTTAATACACTGAAGTCGCATAAATAAAGCCAATACATAGAGCGGATATTAGCGTTACCATAATTGGTAATAAGAGACTTCTAAGCTAAGGCACTTTAGGTTTATAAACTTAAGCTAAATTGCTCGCTTTCATCTTCGCTTTTCTCCAATTCCAGTAAACGCTGCTTCACGGGCAGCCCACCTGCGTAACCTACCAGTTTTCCATCACTACCAATAATACGATGGCAGGGCACGATTATGCTGATGGCGTTGGCGCCATTGGCCGTTGCCACTGCTCGTACGGCTTGTGCATTACCAATGGTTTTGGCTAATTGCAAATAAGTTGAGGTAGTACCATAAGGCACTTTAATTAAGCCATCCCAAACACTTTTTTGAAACTCTGTACCTACCATTAATAACGGAATATCGAATTTACTTCGGGTGCCCTTAAAGTACTCATCTAACTGGTGCTTGGTATTTTCTATGACATCATCATTCTTTTCTACAAACTCAGATTTAAGGCCGTTTTGAATTCTATTGTCTATGCTGGTTCTCATTCTTCTGTATTTCCAGTCAAGCATACAGAGCTTGTTCTCAAAAGATCCGGCCGTCAGTTCGCCCATTTTGGTTCTTATATGCTGGATATTAATCTGGGGCATGCATTTCTTCTATCGGTTGCGTGGTTAATTCTTATGGGGTGAGGTAATGATTATATTACAGGATTTTTAGAGTGTGTGGTGTAATATTAGTTCACCTATCGATTGTATACATATTAAGTAAAGCACTGTGTATTTATGATGATAGATGTTTTTTTATTAGGCAGTATTTTAGTTTAAAAGACACCCTGGTATTACAGATTTTTCTTAATAGAATATTGCCTTTGGTTAGGTGAGCGCTAATTTAAAATCTCTTTATAAAAATGTTTTCTAAGTCGTGCTAGCTCACCACTTTTTTTCATGGACTGAATGGCTGTATTAATAATAGGAACAAGATTTTTATGTTTCTCATGAAGGTAGTGATAAAGATCGTGGCGCTCTAGAACAGGTTCTAATTGCTGTACGTTACGCAAGTTATGTTTTGATATATGGTAAAGTCCATTAAATCGCGCACTGACAATGATATCGAGTCTTTTTGCATTTAGCATGGCGAACAGTTGGTCACTGCCGTTCACTTTATGCACATTTTTTGAGTTTTTTAAGCCTATTTCGGCAAACTTCATTCCTCTTACCATGCCCACTTTATAATTGCGTAATGAATGCCAGTTTTCTATTTTAATATTAGAATTACTGGCAAAGGCAGACGGTTCAAAGTAGGTGAAAGCAGTGGGCACCCTTAATAAGGTGGGGTAAGAATCACCCAGCTTGTATATGCGCTGTAGTTCGCCATCAACTTTACCTGTGCTAGATTGAATCAAGGCTCTGGCACTGGGGATGCTGACTAATTCTAGTGGGATATGGGCCTTTTTGTAGATTTCCATTAATAGCATTCCCCCTAAAATATGGTCAGGGGTGTTTTCAAGTTTGGCAATTCGAATGGTTTGGCCAAAAGTGGAAATAGGCAATAACAATATGAGAAACCATAATAACAAAAACGGCTTTTTCATAATTAGCTCTTTAATGAAAATTTTATTAGTCTGTATGTTTATGTCAATATCTGGCCAATCAATTATATATACCCCAATTTTAGCAGGTATTTTTCTTCCAAATTCTTAATGAAATTGGATGATTTTAGCTCTTTAAGCCGTGAATTAATTTTTTTAATGAGATGTGCACAAGGGGATTTTTTAGACATTAAAAAGTAAATGGGCAGTTGCGCTACATTTTTAGTTAAAGGAATAATAGATGAGGAATAACCATGCTTATGCGCACTGAATAAACCATCCATCAAAGCCAACACTAAATAATCTTCTTTTCCTTGGTCAATACGTTTCAGGCTCGATTCATTATCTGAAAACTCTGCTATGTTAAGGTTGTCTGTTGCAAATTGATCAAAATCATTACCATAGGTTCCACCTAGAGGGCGCAACCCCACCTTTCCCTTAAGACTGTGTAAATCTTTAAATTCGAAGCTTCGATCTATATGGACGAAAATAGCGATTTTTTCTATGTGGTAGGGCTGTGAATAAAGAAATTTCTTAGAGCGTTTATCGTTATAATAAGCAGCATTAATAAGGTCAAGGGATCCCTTTTCAAGTCGTAACTGTTGTCGTTTCCAAGGTAAGTCTTTACCAATTATTATATTTACCCCCAGTTGCGAGAAGACTCGCTTTGCAACTTCAACGGCAATGCCCACTAATTCTCCATCAGCATTTCGGTACGAAATAGGCTCCCAACCAGTAGAGCCATTAATCTGAATAGATTGGCACTCTGCAGCGTACAGGTTAATTGGTAGCATAAGCACTAAAAGCATTAGATAGCGGAGCATAGTATCTGCAATATTTAGGGTATCTGTATAAAAATAGCCTAAACGTGGGAGCTTGTCCCGTAGCTAGGGTATGGGTGGCAGCTTATTTGTTTGAGAGTACTATCTGATAATTTGTTCTAAAAAATAACGTTTTAATATCCATTCAAAAACGCTATATCTGCACTAGACTTAATGTATTCCTAGCCGTTATTTGAGCTTTTAAGTGCTTACCCTTAAAGGCTTCCTTTTCCTAATATTTTGCAGCTTAATAGTTTCTTAAAGCATTTATGTGGCTCGTTATGGGGGGGAAGAATTTGCAATTATTCTACCAGATACGCCAGCTAAGGATGCATTAGCATTAGCTGAAAAAATATGTAAAGCGGTAACGCTGAACGGCATTGAGCATCAAGCCTCACAGGTTTCAAATTACTTAACCATAAGTGTGGGTATGGCTCACTTGCATGCCGAGCAATCAAGTAAGCCACTGGAATTAGTTAAACTAGCAGACGAAGCGCTGTATAAAGCCAAAGATAATGGACGTAATTGCGCGCAGTGTTAGGATTTGAAACTGGCGATGGTGCTGTGTGATTGTTTGCTAACCAATTCTGATACTTGGAGTTATCAGCCTGTGGAGTAGAAGAATCTGGAAAGGCTATTTTGTCTATATTTCACACCTGTAATAATTTAGAATGTTTTCCTCTTTAACTAAGCTGCCACTTTTTAAATAATAACAATCAAATGGAATTTGAACACTGATGAAACCCTTACTTTCTTTTCTCTTAATATTTAGCTTTTTTTTTGTTAGTGCATGCTCATTGGAGGATGACGATAAAGATAATTATAAAGTGGAGGGCGATATTTATGATCTACAGGGTGAAGTGGCTTTAAGCATTAATGATAATGAAGTGCTTGTTATTAGTGAAAGTTCAAGTGAAAGTATTTTACAACGGTTTGTATTTCGTCAAACGTTACTTGAAGGGGATGAGTTTATAATCTCTATAGTTAAGCAACCAGAGTCTCAGTACTGCCGTTTTTATGTGGGCTCTAGCACCACCGTTGAAGTCTTTTCTGGTGTTATAGAGAACCAAAACTTTACTGACTTGGATATTCAATGCCTTAGTTATAACCGTATCAGTAATCAGCCTCAATCCTTATCCGTTGGCAATGATCATACTTGTTTTATTGATGGCGACGGAGCGAAGTGTATGGGTAGAGATAGTAATTACGCTGGAAATGTCAATATTACCCAGCTTCCCATAGGTCTTAGTAACCCTAAAGATATTACTAGTGCTGCTTATCATGGTTGTGTCACAGATGACACGGGAATTGTTTGTTGGGGGAAAGAAGATAAAACGGTTGTTCCTTCAAATCTAGTTAACCCTAGAGAATTACAAGTGGGTGAGGGGTTTAGCTGTGCATTGGATGATGAAGGGGTGAAGTGTTGGGGCTGGGAAGCTTTATCATCTGCTTTGTCGTTTGAAGTGGATAACGTTACAAATTTAACAGTTGGAAGAGCAAGTGTTTGTGTATTAGATAATGGTAAACCAATTTGCCGTGCACTGGGCGAAAGGGCAATTGCCAATATACCGGATATACTTGATCACGTTACTTATATAGCAGCCTATGAAAGTACAGTCTGCGCGATTCAAGATAAAAAACTTTATTGCTGGGGAAATTTATTTAATTCCAATGGCTATGGTACTGATTTGAGTACCGAGCTTATTCATATTAATTTGAGTTTTGATATGAACTGCTTGGCTAATGAAGAAACAGTTTCTTGTACTGATCAGCCAGTAGGTTCACTAATGGAAGAGATGGTACACATTATGCCTGATGCAAAAAATATAGGGATAGGGGGTTATCATGTGTGTGCCATGAATGATGAAGACATATTATGTTTCGGTAGTGCTTTTGCTTACCCAGAAAGTATCCTGAATCAAAATTAAATATTGATCTCATTTGATTTAAAAACTGTGTATGGATTAAATTCTGATCCACACACAGTTTTTGTTTTATACAAAAATAATTATTTTAATTAAGCCCTCTTTTCCTTCAGCATTGCCGCGCTAGAAAACCCTAATGCTAATAACCACAACAAAGGCCCTAAAGCGCTAGGAATAACGGGTAAATAACCGGGCATCAATATGGTGACGATAAAACCAATGTCTCCGGCGCTAATGACAAATAAGCTAAACCAGTAGCCTGTGGCATGGTTGTGCCAGTTGTATTTGACGGCCACGACCATGCCAAAAATGGCAAAAAATAATAAATTCCAAGCATCCTGGTAGATGCGCCCTTGTAACATACCTTCCTCTAGAGCCTGCCCAAATATGTACACTTTATAGGCTGCCATTACATGCAGTAACCCCCACAAGAAATACAGTACCGCACCGGTTCTGGCTAATATCATTTTTACTCTCCTTTATTTTCTGATTTATGTTCTTTTTAGGCGCTTCTTTCTAAGAGCGGGTTGAATTACACGAGTGTTTATTTACTTGGCTAAACCATAAGGGCTTCTGGGGTGAGCGTTACGTTCTTTTAGTATTTTCACCACAGCCAATTTGTAATAAACACTTTGTTCAATATTCTCAAAAAACCATTTACAGCTATACACCATTTTAATGAGGTGTACTTCGGGGATATTTCTGGCCGATATCGCTAGGCTTTGCCAGTCTTTTAATGCTATTTCAGTCTCTAAATTAGCGTCTATTTTTGGCAAGTTCTTTGGGTAGCCTTTTTCAATGTACAGCCCTGTTAACCATATCCAGTAATGTTGCCACAATGCAATTAATTGCTTTGAATCTGTTTGCTCTGCTAGGCAGCGCTTGGTGATGTCGGCCAAAGCCTGGCAAGAAGTGACCGCATGTAATGTAGTTAAAGCGGGTTGATGAAAATACAGGCGCAATGCACACATGGATACTTCAGCCACGCTTTGCATTAGGTTTTCATGGTTTATATCTAAATCATTTTCAAATACCAAAGACTGAATAGCGGGTTCGCGACATAATTGTTCGCAAATATGTAACGAGCCACCCTGAATAGTTTGGGTAAATTGAATGCGTTGCCCTTGGGTCTCTAGAAAGCTATGAATATTTTGCCAAGCGTTTTCTGAGGTGCTTTCTTCACTTTTTTTCGATAGTGTTTCAACGGGATCTATATTCGGTATTTGGTTTTCATTCAACTCACCTGAAAAATCAGTGCCGCCATAAAGGTCGCTAAAGCGAATAGCCATATAGGCTAGGCCATCGGCTATTAAACCTTTGTCGCCATGAATCATGGCAAAGCTAATGCGAATAAGCGGGTGAAATAAGCCCATGGGTAAGCCTTTGCGCATTTGATACAAGATATTAGCCACATAGTTATTTGGGCTTTCACTGTTTTGTAATTGTGTTAAAAATACACGTCGAAACTCTAGCACGAAATCGGCTTGCCCAAGATATTCTTGCCAGTTTTTTTCATTTATAATCTGCTTATCTTTAAGATTCAGCTGTTGTGTTAAGTGAGCTTGGTGTCTTGGCCACATATCAGTAAAGTGTTGAATCTCTTCGTCGCTGGCCCCTAACCCTTGTAACGATAAAATGGTCATGGGGTAGTGGTTCGACATACCGCCTTTAGTAACGCCGCCTAAATTAGGATGGAAAGCGCTGTCTTGCTTTAGCAAGTCATTAACTAAGGCTGACATATCCTTAGATGGCTTAAAACGGGTGTCTTGTAATGGGGTATTGATGGTGGTCATTTTATCTATTCTCTTGTTTAGAGGGCCCTATAGGTTTTTTAGAAAGTCTTATAAATTGCTTAAACAGCCGATACAAACACAGAATCAAAACCAATAGGTACTACGCCATGTGGGTTTCTTAATGGGCTTTTAGAGTGGTATCCTTTTCTATAAATATCCAAGTCTACGGTTTGCGCAATACCGGGCTGTTGATACAAATCTTTTAAATAATTTGATATTTTTGGATAATCGCGCAGGGCTTTTAAGTTGCATTTAAAAGTGCTGAAATAGCCCACATCAAAACGCACTAGGGTGGGGAGCAATCGCCAGTCGGCTTCTGTAATACGGTCGCCTAATAAATAGCGGCTTAACCCCAATCTTTCTTCTATTTTCTCAAGGGCATCAAATACAGTCGTGACCGATTCGTTATAGGCCTGCTGGGTTCTGGCAAAGCCGGTTTTATAAACGCCATTATTAATGTTGTTAAAAATAAAATCATTCAGCGCGTCAATTTCATCAATTTTATCTTCTGGGCAAAAATCTTGTGTATCGCCAGTGATGTCATTAAAGGCGCTGTTAAACATACGAATAATTTCAGCGGATTCATTGCTGACAATGCAGTTGAGTTTTTTGTCCCATAAAATAGGCACGGTGGCTCGGCCTGTGTATTGAGGATCACTTTTTGTATATAAAGTATGAATCTCGTTAAGGTCAAAAAGTTCATCACGAAAACGAGGTTGGCTTTTATCAAACACCCAACCTTGCTCAGTGCGTAATGGTGCCACCAAAGATAACCCGACAATATCTTGCAGCTTTTTAACATTGCGATAAATTAAGGTACGGTGTGCCCAAGGACAGTTAATGGCGGCAAATAAATGGTAACGGTCTTTTTCTGCTTTAAAGCCAGCCTTGCCACTAGGGCCAGCTTTACCATCACTGGTGACCCAGTTTCGAAAGCCTGCCGTGCCCCGCTGAAAGTGGCCATTAGCTTGCTGGTATTGCTTGCTTTCATACTCTCTTAGCTCATCATCGTTTAGCCACTTTCCTTCAATTAATTTGCCCATTAGTTCACCGCCTGTACGGTTGATTTTTTGGCGTTTGGACTTTTAGAAAACAAGCGCTCGCGATCATGGGCCTCGGTGAAATCAATGATGGGACCCATGGGCACAATACGAGTGGGGTTAATGGTTTCGTGACTGCCATAATAATGCTCTTTTATATGTTGCAGTTTCACGGTGTCACTAATACCTGGAACCTGATACAGCTCACGTAAATAGCCCCACAAGTTTGGGTAATCCACAATGCGGCGAATATTGCATTTAAAGTGCCCTACATATACGGCATCAAAGCGTACTAGGGTTGTGAACAGGCGCCAGTCGGCTTCGGTAATTTGTGAGCCTACTAAATATCGGTTTTCACCTAGGCGTTTTTCTAAACTATCCAGCGCACCAAATACTTCTGCCACGGCTTCTTCATAGGCGTCTTGTGTGGTGGCAAAACCAGCACGATATACGCCGTTATTAATGGTGGGGTAAATAAAATCGTTAAGTTCGTCTATTTGGTTTTGCAATTCTTTAGGATAATAATCACCGGCCTTTGCACCAATATCATCGAAAGCGCTATTCAGCATGCGAATGATTTCGGGTGACTCGTTACTAACGATGGTATTGAGTTTTTTATCCCACAGTATTGGCACGGTGACACGTCCGCTGTATTCATTTTTTGCTAACGTATAAAGTTCATGCACGTAGGTTTTTTGATTGACGCTATCGCCAATGACATCGTTACCTTCTTTAAAGGTCCATCCATCGTCACCCATAAAGGCGTTCACTACCGAGATGGAAATCATATCTTCCAACCCTTTTAACGAGCGAAAAATAAGCGTGCGATGGGCCCAGGGACACGCCATGGAAACATAAAGGTGATAGCGACCCGCTTCAGCTTTAAAACCAGCATCGCCGCTTATGCCAGCGCTGCCGTCTTTGGTAATCCAATTACGAAAGCTTGGGGCTTTACGCACAAAGCGGCCGTTATTTTCTTTAGTGTCGTACCAGTCGGTGTGCCATTTTCCTTCTACTAATAATCCCATGGTGTGCTCCTAATTCTTTAATTTTTTAAGTCGTTTAAAAAGGCCCAATTTATATGGGCCTTTTCTATAGCTCTTTTTTAGTCCGGGCGGTTTACTAAGCAGCCTTGGCTTGTGCAGCAAGACGGTTATCTAACGAGTAAGCACCGCCCCCATGGGCAATTAAGAAAAAGAAACCACCGGCAATGGCCACGTTCTTCATAAACAGGGTCATTTGCATTTGGTCGCTAAAGTCAGCGTGAAACAAAACCGCCGACACTAAACTAAAACCGGCTAAACCAAATGCCGCAAGGCGAGTTTTAAAGCCCACAATAATGGCCAGCCCCAATACCACTTCGGTAGCAATGACAAAAGGCAGCAATGCTCCGGGAACGCCCATGGCTTCCATGTAGCCTAATGTGCCTTGGTAGGCGAAAATCTTGCTAAGCCCAGCCATAAAAAACATCACAGCGATGAATAAACGGCCAATTGGTGAAGCGAGGGTTTGTAATTGATTCATGGTTAACTCCAGTTTTGTAAGGTGTGCTAGCAATTTGGGTAAGGGGCTGAATGGGTCATTCGCGCCCCTTTAAGTATGAAGTAAGCTTATCTGTTGATTGAGTCTGAACAAACAGTGCAATTGGCAAATTATAGTTCTCGTAATTAGAACAATAAGCCGCTATAACCAGTGCTACTTAGTTTAAAAGTGGGCAGCTTGGGCTTATGGGTCAGTTAGAAGATATGCAGGTGTTTATTCGCGTGGTAGAGGCGGCCGGTATTGGCCGTGCTGCCGAACAGTTGGGCATTGCAAAATCGGCGGTGAGTCGGCGTTTAAGTGAATTAGAGTCTCGTTTAGGCACGCAGCTTATAACCCGCACCACACGTACTTCTAGCCTTACAGAGGCTGGGCAGCGTTATTATCAACAGGCATTAAAAGTAGTAGACCAAGTTCATGAAATGAATACCGAGCTGGCTGATGCCAAAGCGGCGCTCAGTGGCAGTATTCGTTTAGCGGTACCTTTATCCTTTGGTTTACTGCACATGGGGCCGGCCATTGATTTGTTTATGCGAGAGCATCCACAGGTGAGTATTCACATGGACTTTAGCGATCGCCAAGTAGATATGGTAGAAGAGGGCTTTGATTTAGCCCTGCGCATTGCTGATTTAAAAGACTCCAGCATGCAGGCTAAAAGGATTTGCCCATCTCATTATGTATTAGCAGCCAGCCCTGACTATATTTTGCGCCATGGCAGCCCAAAGCAGCCCAGTGATATTATTAATCATGACTTTTTAAAATACGGTGTGGGCAGCAGTGCCCAGTGGCCCATTATAGATGCTCAAGGAAAAGAGCAACGCTTTAACGTCACCGCTAAAATTACCGCAAACAACGGCGACTTCTTATTGCAAATGGCCCGCGCCGGTCATGGCATTGTGGTGTTGCCTACCTTTATAGCTTGGCAGGCCTTAGCGGCAGGAGAGTTGGTGCAGGTATTGGAAGACTGCACTATTCCCAGTTTAGATGCGTATTTTGTGTACCCTAAAAATCGATTTTTACCACAACGTGCCCGTGCCTTAATAGAGTTTATGGCGCAACGATTTGGTGATGAACCTTATTGGGATAAAGCCATTTAAATTAATCTATTGAATAGCAGGAAAAGTTCTAATGTTTAATCGTTTGGCTTTATGATGTGCGACTCCGATCCATTAGTGTAAATAGCTTAACTTTTATTCGTTGGCTACATTTCGCTTGTTATCTTAATTTTGTTTTTTTTAAACCAATGCTTATTGATTCGGCGTCAGAATTTCAATGGGTGTCGTGTTTTATAATTTTTTAAAAGTTTTTCTGCACTTTAGTTTTAAAAAGACTAGTAAAGCCAGGTCGACACGAAAAACCTCAATGAGAATGCATCACGAGAGATTGTAATTGATCATTTTATCGGGGATTATTTTCCCATAGCCCCTTACTGCGTGGCTTGCCGCTGTTTTCTAGGCTGTTTGGTCACTTGATAAACACCTAAGTATCCACTTCTAAGCGAGCCTGGTATTCAATAGCTTTTGGCATAACCATATTGTTAAGAGCTGCCTTAGTTTGCATTCTGTGACAAAAAGCGGGCAGGTTGTCGTCATTGAAAAGTCTGTTTGATTGAGTTCATTTTATCTTTAGTGGTAATCTTTATTACACGTTTTGCAGTATAGATAAGTGCAAAATGATTACTCATTAAAAAATAAAAAGGTTTAAAATGAGCAAGCAAATTTGTTGTGATGGTGTGGAAGTAATTGGTTTTATTAATAACAGCGTGCGAGCAAAATTAATTTCAGTTATACCTGAAAAAAAAGCAGACGACAGCATAGCCCGTCAAATAGAAGAGGCGGGAACCCTTATTATGTCACCAGAAGGATTTATTAATTGTTATCAAGCCTTTAATCAACTCTTTAAAGAGTTGATAGACAAAGGTGTTATTAATACTCAGCAAGCCACGCCTTCTGCCACTCCCTCTGTAGCAGAAAAACCGACAGAGTCACCCAATTTTCAATAATCATTAGTCAGTAATAATTTATCTCTTACAGGTTTAATTATCCTGATCAAGATTGGTGGCTGCATTTTTAATGCAGCCCTATTATGACATCTATTGGGGTGGTGCATGAATACCGGACTAGAATCTCTGTTAATGGTGGCACGTTACCATCATATTCAGCCTTCCAAAGAAGCCTTGAATGATACATGGCAAAACAGCAGCACCGACTGCGCAGACCCTATTCAACACCTGCAAAATATCGCGAGATCCATCGGTCTTAATAGCGGTTTAATAGATGTGACTTGGGAAAAATTATTAAAACTCGGCGGCGCTTTCCCCGTTATGGTGGTGCTTAACAACAGTAAATTTGTGGTGGCGTGTGGCGTTAAACTCAATGAGCAAGGGCAAGCGCTACTATTAGTGCAAGATCCTTTATCTAATAAAGAAAATGAATTACTGCAATTACCCCAAACCACATTTTGTAAGGAGTGGGGCGGAAAAGTTATCTTGTTAAAACCCATTAATCAGGAATTGGAAGTTAAAAAACCGTTTGGATTTTCTTGGTTAATTGAACAAGCCTGTGGGCAAAAGAAACTGATTGCCCAAGTGTTTTTAATTTCTTTTGTGATGCATTTACTCGCCTTTGTGGTTCCCATTTTTACCATGACGGTATTTGATAAGGTCATACGTTTCTCAGGATATTCAACCCTGCATGTTTTATTTGTGGGGGCATTAATGATTCTGGTATTTAATGCTCTGTTCGGATATATGCGCAGTTTGTTGATACTGCATATGGCTGGTCGTTTAGAAATTATCATGACAGACCGCATCACTAAAAATATATTAGGCTTGCCTCTGTCTTTCTTCCAAAAAATACCCGCTGGTAAATTGCTTAAAAATATTCAAGACGCCAATCAGGTGCGGGAGTTTATTCAAGGTAACCTGCTTTATACCCTCATCGAAGCCACCTCATTTATTATCGTATTACCTGTATTATTTCTATTCAGTACAGAACTGACGTTTGTGGTGATTGCGCTTGCCAGCTTGATTGCCTTATCTATTTTACTGTCCATGAATACCCATAAAAAACGCATGACCAAACTTTATGAAGTGGAGGCTCAGCGCCAGTCCATGATAGCCGAATCTATTATGGGGGTAGAAACGCTTAAGTCTTTGGCCATTGAAGATGAATACTACAAAAAACTATTAAGTACTTCTGCCAAAGCATCTTACTTGCAAAAAAGTGTGGGGCGTTTATCGGCGGTACTCAGCGAGTTTAGCGGCTTTATTCAAAAATTAATGTCTCTGGTGATTATATGGTTGGGGGCTCAAATGGTGTTACAAGGGCAACTCACGATTGGAGCGCTCATTGCGTTTAATATTATGGCAGGACGTATCGCAGGGCCATTGGTGCAAATGGTAGGGCTTATTAAAAAATACGAAGAAGTGGCCATCTCTATTAAGATGCTCTCTAAGGTATTAAATCAGCCTCCTGAAAGATTAAGAGAGGGCGGGATTACGCCCCCTTTAAAAGGTGCGGTTGAATTTCGTTCAGTGGATTTTTATTACGATAAAACGCAGCCTAAAACACTCGATCAAATTAACTTTCTTATAAAACCTGGCATGAAGGTTGGCATCGTTGGCCCTAGCGGCTCAGGTAAAAGCACGGTGGCTAAATTGTTACAGGGGTTGTTTAAACCCGATGGCGGTTATGTTCGTTTTGATGGCATGTCTATTAGTGAATTTGATTTAAATTATTTACGCAGTAGCCTTGGGGTAGTGTCGCAAGACAGTTATTTATTTAAAGGCAGCGTGCATCAAAACATTGCTAAGGCCAGCCCAGTAAGTAGCCGAGAGAAAGTGATTGATGTGGCTAAATTAGTCGGCGCCCATGAATTTATCGAAAGCTTACCTCAGGGTTATGACACCGAGTTAGAAGAGCAAGCGGCTAACTTATCGGGGGGGCAAAGACAGCGACTTTGCTTTGCAAGAGCCTTATTACAAAAACCCAAGGTTCTCATTCTAGATGAAGCCACCAGTGGCTTAGACGCACAAAGTGAACATTTAATATATGAGAACCTTAACCGTATTTGCGCCGGTGCTACCTTAATTAATATCAGCCATCGCCTGGCCAGTATGCCTGAAATGGATCTGATATTAGTTCTTGAATCCGGATCACTAGTGGCCTCTGGTAAGCATCAACAATTGTTGCAACAACCGGGCACCTACCAAGATTTATGGCAGCAACAGTTTTCCAGCGCGTTAGAGGTGGCCTAATGACTTCATCCTCACTCAATAAAAAAATCGAACAAACGCACAGTGCTAATGAAAATTCAGTGATTAATGAAAAGATCGTTGATGTAGAAGAAGAGGCTGAGAAAGCAGCGTCAGCTGACATGACAAAATTTAGAAAATTAAAACTATTAGTAAGCGGTAAAATCCGCTCTTTTTTAATGTCTTTATTTTTAAAAATGTCTATTTTAAGTCGGGCAGGTATGGTTTTTAATAAAGGTTTATCAGCCTTTCAATCGCTTAAAAATAGCCCTTTTCTGGTTCGGTTTAAGTTGAGTCGTTTGATAAAACCTGGTAATCGTCAGTTTTCTGAAAATTCTGAGGATATTAATGATTTTACCAGTGCGGCATTTTTACCCGATTACTTGCAGCTGCAACAACGCCAAGCCAACCGACTTTTGTTTGTTTTATCAAATGCTCTAATGCTCTTTTTTGTCTGTATTTTAATTTGGTCAGCTCTTGCTGAGGTTGATACCTCTCTGGTGGCCAGTGGTGAAATCGTATCCACTAAACCCAACTCCGTCATTCAACCTATGACCGGGGGAATTGTCAGAGAACTAAAAGTAGAGATTGGCGATCAAGTTAAAAAAGGAGAGCTATTATTGGTGTTAGATAGCATTCAGCAAAAAGCAGATTTAGACGCCGCACAATTACAAGCCCAAACCTTACAGGCGCGAATTATTCGCCTGCGTGCGCAACTGTTGGCAAAGCCAGCTAAGCAATACTCAGCAAGTGTCAGCATTAATATACTTGAAAAACAATTGTATGAGTCAGATATAAAGCAGCACCAGACGCGACTCGATTATATGGAAAAGGAGATTCAAACGCTTATTCTAAGCCAGCAGCAGCTCGCTGAAGAAAGCCAAATGATGGCTAGGGAACTTGATGTGGTGGCACAACTTACTCTTGTTCGAAAAAATCTTTATGAGCGAGAAACTGAAGCCTACAACCGTAACGGGCCTAGAAAAGTAGAATATCTCACCACTCAACAAGGCCATTTGAGCGGCCAGCGCCAGTTAGCGCAACTCAAAAATCAAATTGCGCGCTTGTCTAAAGAAATAGCATTAAAAGAAGTGAGTCGTTTAAATTACCTGGCCGATCGAAACCTTACTATTAGTAAAGAGCTGGAAGTGAACTCAACCAGTTATGCTGAACAACTGATTAAAATGGCCAAATACAAGCAAGCCCATGACGTCGTTAACATATTAGCCCCCCATGACGGCATTGTATTGGCCATGGTAGAAAAAGGTCCGGGCTCGGTGGTGCAAGCTGGGGAAACGTTATTGCAGTTGGTGCCAACCGATGTACCTTTAGAAGCGGAAATATTTATCTTGCCCAGTGACATCGCCCATGCCACGCAAGGGGCCCAAGTGTCACTAAAATTAGACACTCTGCCTTTTAGTCAATATGGCTACTTAACCGGCAAGTTACGCATAATCGGTGAAGACACCATTAAAGAGCCGTTAACGGGGCAAAATATTTTAAGTTATCGTGGCCGAGTTACTTTGGAAGAGGGTGGGCTGCGCAATCTTCCTGGGCACTTTAAATTAATTCCCGGAATGTCGCTTGAATCTAATATTAAAACGGGTCAGCGCCGTTTAATTAGTTATTTCTTTTACCCTGTTTATCGGGCACTAGATGAAGGGTTCAGAGAGCCATGAGTCACTATCAGATAAAGAGTCACGGTATTAAATTACTTCTGTCAGTTATTACAATTTTGTTGTTATCGGGCTGTGCCAGTGTCAATCAGCCATTAACATCCCAAGACATTCATACCCGCACCCAAAAAGTAAAAATGGCATTGAAGCAGCTGCCACTTACTGAGCCCCTTACTCTTGAAATGGCCTTGGCTCGGGCCATAAAATACAATTTAGATGTTGAAATACAACGTTACTCTCAGTTAATCAGCAATAACGATTTAAGCCAGGTGCGTTTGGGTTTATTGCCCGAGCTTAGCGCTTATGGCACCTATGCCAAACGAGATAAACTTAATGTGGGCACTGACCCAGATGGTGACCAAAAAGAAAGAAACCAAATTCAGGCGAGTTTAAGTTGGAATTTATTGGATTTTGGATTGGGTTATCTCAGTGTCCAGCAAGCTAAAAACCAAGTGTGGATTGAACAAGACAACCTGCGCATGGTGTTAAACAAAATGGTGGCGGCGGTACGTTTGGCTTACTGGCAGGCACAACTTTATGAAAAACGTTTTAATCAAGCTAAGGGGTTACAGCAACGATTTATAGAGGTGGAAAATAAACTGAATCAAACCAGCCATTTAATGCTGGATGATCCATTAAAGATTTTAACCTTTAGAAAAGAAATTAAAATACTCACTAAACGCTTATTGGAATTTGAAAAATCGGTTAAAGAATCAAAAATTAATTTGGCCAACCTAATCAGTTTAAGCAATATAAATTTTACTCTGAGCCCTGCCTTACCGGAAACGCTTAATTTGGTGTTTGCTAATTTAATTTCAAGTAATACCGATTCTCCCAAATTGGATATAGCATCATTAGAAGCCTACGCACAGCAACACCGCTATGAGTTACGCCAGAATGATTATTTACAGCGCATTAGTCAGTTGGAGTTAGACGGTGCCTACTGGAGCCTGTTACCTGGTTTAGAGATATTCAACGGTTACCATTACAACGATGACGATGATCTAGAGCATCAAGAATGGAACCGCTGGGGCAGTACTATTACTCTGGATTTATTAGGTTATCTGCAAGCGCCCGCTGAAATAGAAGGGCACGAGCTGAACATTACTCAGCAACAAATAAAGGGATTATCCAGCGCGTTAATGGTTAATAAACAAGTCAGGTTAGCCGCATTAAACTTACCCATGTTAGAAAAAAATTATTATATGGCTAAAGAGTTAGCAAGTATCGATCAAGAAATTTACCACCTACTTGAGTCTCGTCAGGCCTTTGCTTTATTAGATGAGGTGGAAGCTCATAAAGCAGCCATTAATTCCTTGCTGGCCAATGTAGACAAAGACCGAAGCTATTTACAGGCCATAAATGGCGCGCACCAGTTGCAGCAGGCTTTGGGCATTGAGCAATTGCCGTTGGCCAATTTTGATCTGCCCTTAACAGAGCTAAGCCAAGCTCTAAAGCGTTACCGTTACCCTAAAAATATTGAGGAAAAACTAAAAGATTTTAAATTACAAAGCGACCAATTTGAAGATGATTCAAAGCCAAACAATTAATCGACTATTGATGCGTCAGTGACAGGCATGCAGGGTAATACAATGTATAACATCCATCAGCACACCAATGTTTTACAAATTCGTTTTATTCTTCAGGCTGCAAAATACTTTAAAATTGACCAACAGGAATTACTAGATCACGCGAAAGTCAGTATTGATGATACGCTTTTACCCAATGCCCCAGTGCCAGTGGAGCAGGCTATTCGGTTATGGGATGCTGCTGAACAACTCAGTGGCGATCCTTTAATAGCTTTAAAAAGTGGCGGCATGACCAATACTTATCAGCAATCACATTTATTTAGTTTGGCTTGTGCCAGTAAAAACTTAATGGATGCTAGCCAGTACATCGTTCGCTATGAAAAAAACTATACGGGTATCATTCGCCATAACATCACGATTAATAGCGATGCGGTCACCATGGAGCTCATTACACCGGGAGATAATATCGAGGGCTTTCGCTCAACGGTAGAGCGCCACATGAGCGTTATGGTTACCGCCTATAAGATTATTATTCCTCCAGAAGAGCAAGTTAACACAAGCCCTGATGTTTATTTTCGTCACCAAGCAGCGGCTCCTATCAGCGAATATCAAGCCGTACTGGGTAAAAAACTGCATTTCAATCATGATCGTAATATTTTGGTTTTTTCATTAACCACCATGCTTGTGGATAATCCTTTGTACAACCCGGATATGGAAGAAGTATTGCTTGAAGTGGTGCAGAGAAATGACGAACAAGCCTTAGAGGTTGACAGTTTAATCACTCAGGTTGAGAAAGTAATATTAAATAATCTTCATAACACAGACCTTAATATACATTTTATTGCCAAGCAGTTTTCCATGGGGCCAAGAACCCTACAGCGGCGTTTAAGCGAAGAAAATACCAGCTTTAATGTCTTGCTGAATAAAATCCGTAATCAGCGGGCCATGATTTTAATCAGCGATCCGGCACGAAATATGAGCCAAATCACACAGCTCTTGGGCTTTCAGAAACAATCCGCTCTCAATCAAGCGTTCTCTCGTTGGCATGGCACAACACCCAAAAAATATCGGCAAAAACTGTTTTCAAAAGAGTCTGAAAACGACCCTTTAAAGCACCAGAATGTATCAGAAGAAGAATGCTAGGCATGGTTAAAAGTAAAGGGCATTAAGGGGCGTTTAAGGCTAAGTCGCACCTATGAATTCACTGACGTGATTGGTAAGCGCAGCCCTATTGGAACCCGTTTCAAGTGCGCTTATGATTTACCTCATCAGTCGTATTCCAGTGCCCTTTTGAAACTTAAAACTTAAAACTGAAAGTGGTTCGGTCTTATTCAACTAACCAACAGGATGATGCAGGAGTAACCCAGAGAAAATTAAGAGCAAACTAAGAGTAAGCAACTTTTAAAATGTTTTTTCAGATCACGACAAACAAATACAAAACGTCATTAGCCCAAGGCTAGTGCCTTTTTCTCAAGGACGTAGTTAGAGCCTAAAAATGAAAAATAAAATTAATAATAGTTAAGGAATAAATTATGGGTTGGTTTAGTAAAAAATATAAAAAGGCCAAAAAGGCGGCTAAAAAGGCCGCAGAAAAAGCCAAAAAGGCAGCTGAAGCCGCTAAAAAAGCCGCCATTGCAGAAGCGAAAGATGCTGCCAATGCCGCTAACGATGTGGCCAAAGACATTGGCATCGACCCTAAAGACATTTTAGAAGGCGCCAAATACCTCGCCTCTGGAAATTGGAATGGTGACAACGGCAATGATAACAAATCATTGGTGCACGCTAAGTTAACTATGAACGGTAAAGGAGGCAACGACAACCTAAAAGGATATGGAGCCTACGCCAAAGTGAATGGCGACAGCGGCAACGATACCGTTAAGGCCTATGGCGGTTACGCAAAAGCCAATGGCGGGTCAGGTAATGACAAGGTGGTGGCTGAAGGAGGTTATGCCACTGCCAATGGTGACAGTGGTAATGATAATGTCAGTGCGAAAGGGGCTCATGCGAAAGCCACAGGCGGCAGCGGTAACGATACCGTAAGTGCCCAAGGGGCCAATGCACAAGCCAGCGGCGGCAGTGGTAATGACAAGGTCACCGCCAGTGGTGTGTCAGCGCAAGCGTCGGGTGGCGATGGCAATGATACCGTTAAGGCAGAAGGGGTTTATGCAAAAGCCAGCGGTGATGGTGGTAATGATCACGTAACCGCTAACGGTGCATCTGCTCAAGCATCTGGCGGCGATGGCAATGATACGGTTATCGCCAACGGCGCTCATGCACAAGCCAGTGGTGGTGACGGCAATGACACCGTAAAAGTAGATGGTGTTTATGCTCATGGCACCGGTGGTGCCGGAGACGATAAAGTCATCGTAAACGGTGTTTATGCCAGTGGCTCGGCGGGTAGTGGCGACAACTATTTAGAAGTAAACGGCGCCTATGGTTCAGGCACTTCCGGTTCCGGTGATGATGAGGTGTATGTTAACGGGGCTTATGCGCAGGTTGATACCGGAGCCGGCAACGACGAAGTACATGTTATTGGTGCGGGGGCGGCCATTGCCAACACAGGTGCCGGTGACGACAAGGTTTATGTGTACGGCACTTATGCACAAGTGGATGCAGGTTCGGGTTCCAATACCGTTGAAGCCTACGGGGCTGGGGTTAATATTAATACCGGCAACGACCAAGATAAGATCACCAGCGGTGCCGGTGTTGCTTATATTAATAGTCGCAATGGTGATGATGACATTGCCGCCTATGGCGGTGTTAACTATGTGTTGGCTGGCAGCGGCGACAACAAAATTATTGTGGGCGGCGGAGCCAACATTGTTCAAGCGGCTGATGGCGACAATGATGTAAAAGCTTACGGCGGAGCCAATGTTTTATTAATTGGCCACGGCGATAATGACATTGATGCTTATGGCGGTGCCAATTTTGTATTCACTGGCAATGGTCATAATAATATCGAAGCCGGTGGTCGCTTAAACACCTTACTCACAGGTGATGGTAATGACGATATCGTGGCCTTAGGCGGTGACAACATTATTTTTGCCGGAGATGGTAATAACCAAATCATTGCCATTGGTGGGCTTAATTTAATTACAGCCGGTTCTGGCAATGATTTAATTATTGCCGAAGCAGGTGGTAACGTCATTCTGGCTGGCAATGGCAACAACGATGTTTTCGTGGCTGGCTTGGCTAACTTAGTGATCACAGGAGACGGCAACGACCAAATTTATTCTGTGGCACTTTACAATGTGTTGTTTGCTGGCGATGGCAACAATACCGTGGGGGCTTTAGGGCAGTACAATTTATTATGGGCCGGAGATGGCAATGACTTATTAATTGCAGGGGGGCAGGGCAATTTAATTTTGGCCGGTGCCGGCAATAACAGCGCGATCATGCTGGGACAAGTTAATGGCATGATTTCCGGTGATGGCAATGACCTTGCGGTTGCATTAGGTCAGCAAAACTTGGCGATTTTAGGCGGCGGTAATAATACCTTTATTGGCATTGGCCAAAACAACGGGCTCATTACCGCATCTGGTGATGACTTTGCTTTAAGCATTGGTCAAACCAACGTGTTACTGATGGGCAACGGTGATAACTTTGGCGTCACAGTAGGGCAAAATAACCTCATTTGGGGAGGCGATGGTTTTGATACTCAAATTGCAGTGGGGCAAAACAATATTTTGCTGGCTGGCAATGGTGAAAATCAATCTGGCATCAGCGCTAACTTACCCAGTGGCGAATTAGATTTACCCTGGTTTGATTTTCAAATTCCAGATTTTAGCGAACAACTTAATCACTACACTTCCAATAGTTATTTACCGGTAGACATTGCCAATGTTCAGGTGGGTATCGGGGTTAATAACTTATTTATTTCTGGTACTGGCAACGACGTGGCCATTGCTGTGGGTAAAAATAATGTGGTGGTCAGTGCTTCTGGCGATGACATTACTATTGCTGCCGGACAAAATAATTTAATTGTCTCAGGTGATGGTAACGACATTACCACTACGCTTGGTTTAAACAATATTGTATTCGCGGGCGACGGTGCCATTGATGTTACCGTTGGGGCATTTTTCAAGTACAACATTTTTCTTGGAGAAGGCGGCACAGATGTCATGGTGGGCGTACTGGGTAAAGCCAATGCGTTCTTTGGTGGCACTGGCAACGATGTGTTAGTGGCGTCTTTAAGCAAAGATAATATTTTAGTGGGTGGCAGTGGCAGCGATGTGCTAATTACCTTTGGCACCATGAATAACTATTTAGTGGGTGATAATGAATTCACTATCGACAGTCACATGTATGGCAACTTTGGCGCTGCCAGCAGTAATGCACTTGACTGGTTAGGCACCTATGCACAGGTGGGCTATTACGGAAAATCAATCTTAAAAGGTTGGAGTTCGTTAAACAGCTTATCCAATTCCATTGACACTAATAGCCAGGAAATTGCCGCTGGGGTGTATCAAACCATCAGTGATGAAGTAGAACCTATTGCAGATGGCTATCAGGGTATCAGTGACACCCTTGATACGTTTGGGGTTAACTTTATGGGCGAACAACTGGCCGACATTAGCCTAGATGAATTATTGGGCACTGAACTGGGCAGCATTAGCCCCGACAGCGTATTTGGCGAAGACAACTGGTTTTCAACCGTAGTAGACATGCTGAGTTATGCCACCGATTACGAGTATGACGATGAAGACTTTACTTACAGCGTTGATGTGAGCGATGTGGTGCCAGATGCCGCCAGTGATGTGGACACCGATGAATACGAAAACTACCAAGCAGACGAAGGTGAAGAGGAAGATTCATCTAACCATAATTCAACATCAGGCTGGGATGAAATCGCCACGGGCGTTAACGAAGTTGGCGATGTGTTAGCCGATGCCCACCTAGACGATTTAATTTTTGGTGCCATGGAATACATGCAAGACAGCGAAGCCATGATGGATTTGGCCACGTATTTTGCTGATTTAGATTCCGGTTATAGCGAATGGTTTGGCGACGAAGACGACGAAATTCAAACGTCTACCTTATCGGAAACGGGCATTCGATTTGATGCTGCGCTGGATTTAGAATTTCCAGAAATTCAATTATCTGCCGAAGACAACACCGACTTTGACGTGCCCTTTACCGGCATTGATGTGGGCTCATACGAATACGATATTCCCACGATTCCAGCACTGGAAACCAACGATGTGGATTATGAATACGGTGAACTGGCCAGCTATGGCATTCCCGAAATTGATCTGGCAACGCTTTCTTCTCCTTCATTTGATGTGCCGCAAATCACCTTGCCTAATATGCAGGTCGACGGTGATTGGGCCAATGGCTTTGATGCCGATTTAGGAGACGTGGATGTTGATATGGGTGCCTATGGTTCTTTCTATTCAAACTATTGGATCGAAGATTTAATTAATCAAGGTGTGTGGGAAAACATGTTTACCTACCCAGATGAAATTCTGGAATACGACTTCGCCGCCGAGGATGCCATCATTGGGCAATTGTTAGGTGAAGGACTTTTGGCCGCGACCATTGGCGGCAGTATGAATCAGATGGATTCATTAAGCGGTGACTGGGATTTAATGGCCAGCATACTCGGTAAAGAAAACTACGCCCATGGCGGTGAAGGAGGCGATGTATTTATAGGGCTATTAAACTATAAGAGTGCTTTCTTTGGTGGCGAAGGTGATGACATGGCCAACATGATTGGCTGGCAAAATCTTGTCTCAGGTGGCGAGGGTGACGATTACGCCTTAACCTTTGGTTTTAGTAATTATTTCCTTGGTGGAGAAGGCAACGACATTGCCACCCAAATTGGGGTTAACAACTCGGGTTATGGTGAAGAAGGCAATGATTTAATAACCCAAGTGGGCGTGAAAAATATTGGCTTAGGGGATGAGGGAGACGACGTAGTTATTTCCATGGGGTTAAACAATTATCTGGGCCAAGATTATTTGTATGATACCCCCATGACCACCGCACAATCAGGAGACGACATGCTCATTGCGATAGGCATGAACAATGTTTCTTGGGGTGGCGATGATAACGATACGTTAATTTCTTTAGGAAACTGGAACCTACTACAAGGGGGCAGCGGTGACGATTTAGCGTTTGCCTTTGGTAGCAGCAATTACCTTTACGGCGATGATTATTCCCTAGCCGCCATTGGCGACGGTAACCTAGATATTGATTTAAATGTGGGTACAGATCACGTTGACTTTATGGATGACTCTGAAGCAGCCGGCGATATTATTGACGAAGATAGCACCGCCGAATTAGGACTAAGCTATAGCCAATCTGCTGACACTGAAAACGCCGGTAATGATCTGTTATTAATGATCGGTGATGACTCCTTTGCTTATGGCAATAAGGGCAACGATACATTATTAGCGGTGGGTGAAAACAATCAATTATTTGGCAATAGCGATAACGATTTAGTGCTGAGTGCCGGTACCGATAACCTGCTTGAGCTAGGGAATGGCAATGACATTGCGTTAAGTTATGGTTACGACAATGAAATCAATGGTGGCAGTGGCCAGGATATTATTGTGGCCTTAGGAGATGGCAGTGATATAAACGGCGGCAGTGATAACGACTTTATTCTGTATGCCGGAGCAGATGCGCAAGTTTCTGGTGGCGAAGGCTCTGACATTATTATGGGTCTTGGTTGGGGTTTACTGGATGATAGTTTATATGCAGTAGGCGAAAATCAAATCTTTGGCGACAGCCTTAATGACCTAACGTATTTAGTAGACGCGTTAGATCTTTCTTTGCAATCGGCTTACAGCTTAGAACTTTCTTCTTTAGAAGACTTGCTTTTGTACGGCGGCACGCAATTCTTAGAAGGCGGTGACGGTGATGATGTATTAATCGCAGGTATAGGCTCACAGATTAATCTTGCCGGTGGCGCTGGTGATGATACTTACGTTTACTATCTAGACAGTGGCGTATTAAACATCAGTGATGATCAAGGCAGTAATGAATTAATGATCTTCACTAATAGTGATCAAAGTGACGTGCTGTTGGATATGTCTAACCTAGTGTTGTCTAGCAATGAGCTAGGGTCACTGCAATTAGATGTGGTGATTGATGGTCAATCGTTTGGTCAAGTAAACCTAGAAGGTTTTGATGTGAATGCCTCTATTACTGTCCAAGACAGCAGTTTTAGTTTCTCTACCACGGTATTTGATCTTTATGATTATGCCAATGATCCTAATAACCTAGTGGAGGACTTACTGGTAGCCTACACACCTGACATAGCTGAGCTGATGGAAAGCGGTATACGCGAAGCGATTTCATTGTTCGATGGTGATCAAGCTGATACTTCTTTATTCGAAATGCTGGATGACGGATTTGACGGTGTAGTGGCGTCAATTTCAGATGGTTTTAGTGACGCAGCGGTACAAATGGAGTCGGCCTTAGCGGCGGCGTAATTCAATAAACAATCACTGGGGAATTTTTCCTCAGTGATTTTTCTACTCGATTTTATCTAAAAAAAACGTCTTGGTAATTTTAAAAGACGAAAAAATTCCAACCATTGTCATTAACAAAGTTTTCTATAAAAACTCATTGTTTATAATTAATGGTTTCAATTTATCGCATTTTTCTCATCCTTTTCTCTGTTAACAAAATGATTAAGCTGTAATAATACTGTCTCTTATACACATCTGACGCTGCCGACGATCTACTCTGTGTAG
>OLII01000025.1_pt1 | contig 45616 bp, 39 predicted proteins | sample 1609481 | NCBI WGS metagenome assembly OLII01 (sample SAMN05416859, study PRJEB24817) | seawater metagenome | isolation source: Sea water | place: Canada:Atlantic | collected 2013-11 | reverse complement strand
GGCCGAAGCTGCGCTACAGCCAGAACATCGTCGGCAAGCCGACCGCCAGCCTGCTGCCGACCATCGTCGAAGACTCGCTCAACGACCTGCCGATTCCCAAGCGCATGCGCTGGGGTGCACGCAAGGAAGAGTTCGTGCGTCCGACCCAGTGGCTGGTGATGCTGCTCGGTGACCAGGTCATCGATTGCACCATCCTCGCCCAGAAGGCCGGCCGCGACTCGCGTGGCCACCGCTTCCACCACCCTGAAGCCGTGCGCATCACCTCGCCTGCCAACTACCTGGCCGACCTGCGCGCCGCCTATGTGCTGGCCGACGCCAACGAGCGCCGCGAGCTGATCAGCAAACGCACCGCCGAACTGGCCACCCTGCAGGAAGGCACCGCGATCGTGCCGCCGGCCCTGCTCGACGAAGTGACCGCGCTGGTCGAATGGCCGGTGCCGCTGGTGTGCTCGTTCGAAGAGCGTTTCCTCGAGGTGCCGCAGGAAGCCCTGATCACCACCATGCAGGACAACCAGAAGTACTTCTGCCTGCTGGACGTGGACGGCAAGCTGCTGCCGCGCTTCATCACCGTGGCCAACATCGAGAGCCGCGATCCGAAGCAGATCATCGAAGGCAACGAGAAGGTCGTGCGCCCGCGCCTGACCGACGCCGAGTTCTTCTTCAAGCAGGACAAGAAGCAGAAGCTCGAAAGCTTCAACGAGCGCCTGCAGAACGTGGTGTTCCAGGCACAGCTGGGCAGCGTGTTCGACAAGGCCGAGCGCGTGGCCAAGCTGGCTGCGTTCATTGCCCAGCGCATCGGCGGCGACGCCCAGCGCGCGGCGCGTGCCGGCCTGCTGTCCAAGTGCGACCTGGCCACCGAGATGGTTGGCGAGTTCCCTGAAATGCAGGGCGTTGCCGGCTACTACTACGCCCTCAACGACGGCGAGCCCGAAGACGTCGCCCTGGCCCTGAACGAGCAGTACATGCCGCGCGGTGCCGGTGCCGAACTGCCCTCGACCCTGACCGGTGCGGCCGTGGCCATCGCCGACAAGCTCGACACCCTGGTCGGCATCTTCGGCATCGGCATGCTGCCAACCGGCAGCAAGGACCCCTATGCCCTGCGCCGCGCCGCCCTGGGCGTGCTGCGTATCCTGATCGAGAAGCAGCTGGACCTGGACCTGAACGAGGCTGTGAACGTCGCCGTCGCCCAGTTCGGTGCCAAGGTCAAGGCTGCCGGCCTGAGCGAGCAGGTGCTGGAATTCATCTTCGACCGCCTGCGTGCGCGTTATGAAGATGAAGGCATCGACGTGGCCACCTACCTCTCGGTACGTGCGCTCAAGCCAGGCTCGGCACTGGACTTCGACCAGCGCGTGCAAGCCGTGCAGGCGTTCCGCAAGCTGCCGGAAGCCGCAGCCCTGGCTGCGGTGAACAAGCGTGTGTCCAACCTGCTGAGCAAGGCCGAAGGTTCGGTGGCGACCTCGGTAGAGCCCAAGTACTTCGACAACGCCAACGAGTTCTCGCTGTACTCGGCCATTCAACAGGCCGATCAGGCGGTACAACCGATGGCCGCTGCGCGTCAGTACAGCGAGTCGCTGGCGCGCCTGGCCGCGCTGCGCGAGCCGGTGGATGCGTTCTTCGAGGCGGTGATGGTCAACGCCGACGACGCCAACGTGCGAGCCAACCGTTATGCCCTGCTCAGCCGCCTGCGCGGTCTGTTCCTGGGCGTGGCCGACATCTCGCTGCTGGGGTAGGACGTGAAGCTGCTGATTCTCGATCGGGACGGGGTGATCAACCAGGACTCCGACGCCTACATCAAGTCGCTGGACGAATGGATTCCCATCCCGGGTTCGATCGAGGCCATTGCGCAGCTGAGAAAGGCCGGCTGGACGGTGGCGGTGGCCACCAACCAGTCGGGCATCGCCCGTGGCTATTACAGCCTGGCCACCCTCGACGCCATGCACGCGCGCCTGCGCGAGCTGGTGGCGGCGCAGGGCGGCGAGGTGGGCCTGATCGTCTATTGCCCGCATGGCCCAGACGACGGCTGCGATTGCCGCAAGCCCAGGCCGGGCATGCTGCGCACCATTGCCAACCATTACGCGGTCGACCTGGCCGGGGTGTGGTTCGTGGGTGACAGCAAGGGTGACCTGGAAGCCGCGCGCGCCGTCGATGCACAACCGGTTCTGGTAATGACCGGCAAAGGCGAGCAGACCCTGAGCAAGGGCGTGCCCGAGGCAACGCTGATTTTCGATGACCTGGCGTCGATCGCCAGTGCACTTATCCACACACAGGCGGGTTAGCCCGCAACGGTACATTCCGCTATGTCGATCCTGCAGGCGATCAGAATTTTTCTTTTTTACCTGCTGCTGGGTACCAGCTCGTTGCTGTGGTGCACCCTGAGCTTCTTTATCGCGCCGTTCCTTTCGTTCCGCGCCCGTTACCGCTTCATCAATGTGTACTGGTGCCGTTTTGCGCTGGTGCTGGTGCGTGTTTTCCTGAACATTCGGGTGAACGTCACCGGGGCCGAGAACATTCCGGCGCAACCCTGCGTGATCCTCTCCAATCACCAGAGCACCTGGGAGACGTTTTTCCTCTCCGCCTATTTCCAGCCCTTGAGCCAGGTGCTCAAGCGCGAACTGCTGTACGTGCCGTTCTTCGGCTGGGCCATGGCCATGCTGCGGCCCATCGCCATCGACCGCGACAATCCCAAGGCTGCGCTCAAGCAGGTGGCCACCGAAGGCGACAAGCTGCTCAAGGACGGTGTGTGGGTGCTGATCTTCCCGGAGGGTACCCGCGTGCCGTTCGGCAAGATCGGCAAGTTCTCCCGTGGCGGTACCGCGCTGGCGGTTAATGCCAACCTGCCGGTGCTGCCGATCGCGCACAACGCCGGCAAGTACTGGCCCAAGGAAGGCTGGGGCAAGCGCGCCGGCACCATCGAGGTGGTGATCGGCGAGCCTATGTATGCCGAAGGCACCGGGCCACGCGCCATCGCAGCGCTCAACGACCGTGCGGCGGCATGGAACGAGCAGACCCAGCGCGACCTCGGTTCGCTGCCGGCGCACGCCCCAGACGACGCCCAGCCGGTGACCTGACCGTTCTGTGGATAACGTGTGTACAGTATTTGGATTTCTTTCAGAAAAATTCGCTAACCTTATGATTTAACTGCTTATTTCTCTGTATGACTGTTTTGCGAAAATCGTGCATAAGTTTTTTCGCGCGATAAAAAAACCGGCTTTTAGGCCGGTTTTTTTGTGGATTACTTAAGGCCCTTTCACACCTTGTCCAGGTCCACCTTGTTGGTCTCCTTCAGGCAGAATATCCCCACCACCAGGCTCACCCCGGTAATCAGCACCGGGTACCACAGCCCGTAGAAGATATCCCCGGTATACACCACCAGCGCGAACGATACCGTCGGCAGGAAGCCGCCGAACCAGCCATTGCCGATGTGATACGGCAGCGACATCGAGGTGTAGCGGATGCGCGTGGGGAACAGCTCCACCATCACCGCCGCCAGCGGACCATAGGTCATGGTCGCGATCAGGATCATCACCACGATCAGCAGCACCACCATCGGCTGGTTCACGTTGGCCGGGTCTGCCTTGGCCGGGTAGCCAGCCTTTTCGATGGCCGCACGCATGGCCGCTTCGTCGAAGCCGTCGATACGCTGCTCGCCGATGGTCACCACCACCTCGGTACCGGCAGGCACCGATTGCGAGCTGTACGGCAGGCCCTGCTTGACCAGGAAGGTCTTGACCTTGTCGCAGGTGCTGTCGAAACGTGCCTTGCCCACCGGGTCGAACTGGAAGGTGCAGCCCTGCGGGTCGGCCATCACCACGATCGGCGCCTGGCGGCTGGCCGCGTCGATCTGCGGGTTGGCGTAGTGGCTCAGGCCCTTGAACAGCGGGAAGTACAGCACGGTGGCCAGCAGCAGGCCGAGCATCAGGATCGGCTTGCGCCCGATCCGGTCCGACAGCCAGCCGAAGAACACGAAGAACGGCGCGCCGATCACCACGCTGATGATCAGCAGGGTATTGGCCTGGGCCGGGTCCATCTTGAGCATCTGGGTCATGAAGAACAGCACGTAGAACTGCGCGGTGTAGAAGGTCACCGCCTGGCCGGCGTTGATGCTGAACAGTGCGGTGAGCACGATCTTGAGGTTGGCCCACGAGCCGAACGACTCACGAATCGGCGACTTGCTGGTCTTGCCCTGGGCCTTCATTTTCACGAAGGCCGGCGACTCGTGCATGCTCATGCGGATCCAGGTGGAGATACCCAGCAGCACGATCGACAGCAAAAACGGCAGGCGCCAGCCCCATACCTCGAACTGGTCGCCCGTGAGGTAACGGCTGCCCAGCACCACCAGCAGCGAAAGCAGCAGGCCGAGGGTAGCGGTGGACTGGATGAACCCGGTGTGAAAGCCGCGCTTGCCGGGCGGCGCGTGCTCGGCCACATAGGTGGCCGCGCCGCCGTACTCGCCACCCAGGGCCAGGCCCTGGAGCATGCGCAGCACCACCAGGATGATCGGCGCGGCAATGCCGATGCTGGCGTAGTTGGGCAGCAGGCCCACCGCAAAGGTCGACAGGCCCATCAGCACGATGGTGACCAGGAAGGTGTATTTGCGCCCGATCATGTCGCCCAGGCGCCCGAACACCAGAGCGCCGAAGGGCCTTACCAGGAACCCGGCAGAGAACGCCATCAGCGCGAAGATGAACGCCGTGGTGTCGTTGACCCCGGCAAAGAACTGCTTGCTGATGACGACCGCCAGCGCCCCATAGAGAAAAAAGTCATACCACTCGAAAACCGTCCCGAGGGATGACGCGAAAATGATCTTGCGTTCTTCGCGGCGGCTGTTGCCCGCTGCTGCAGCGCCCTGCTGTTGAAGAGTGTCCGACATCGTGCTGTCCTCGGCCCTTGCGGGCACAGTGATTCTTGTTGTTGTTCCACTGTCGTCGCCGGCCGACTGCTGCCGACGTCACTGCACGCCGCCCTCAGGGCGTCGCTAACGCGGTCTTGCCACTGCTGTTGCTGGCTGCGGGTGCGGCCTTAAGAATCAGTTGCGCGGCCTTCTCGCCGATCATCAGGGTGGGTGAACAGGTATTGCCAGAGGTGATCTGCGGCATGATCGAGGCATCGGCGATGCGCAACCCCGCCACGCCATGCACACGTAGTTGTGCGTCCACCACATCCAGCGGGCCGTTGCCCATGCGGCAGGTACCTACCGGATGGAAAATGGTGGTGCCGATCTGCCCGGCAGCCTGCTGCAACTGCTCCTCGGTATTGAGTGCTGCGCCTGGCAGGTATTCGACCGGTGCAAAAGCGGCGAGGGCAGGGGCCTGCACGATCTGTCGGGTAAGGCGGATGGCCTGGGCGGCGACGCGCAGGTCTTCAGGCTCGCTGAGGTAGTTGGGGTCGATGACCGGTGCATCGCCCGGGTTGGCCGAGCGGATATCCACACGCCCGCGGCTGAGCGGGCGCAGGTTGCACACCGAGGCGGTAAATGCGGCAAAGCGGTGCAGCGGCTCGCCGAAGCGGTCCAGCGACAGGGGCTGCACGTGGTACTGCAGGTTGGGCGTGGGCTGCTCGGGGTGCGAGCGCACGAACGCCCCCAGCTGGCTAGGCGCCATGGCCAACGGGCCGCTGCGGTCATACAGATAGCGCAGGCCCATGCCCAGCTTGCCCCAGTGGGTGTTGGCCACCTGGTTGAGGGTGCGCACGTTGCTGACCTTGTAGATCAGGCGCAGTTGCAGGTGATCCTGCAGGTTGCCGCCCACGCCGGGCAATTCGTGCAATACCGGGATGCCTAGGCGTTCCAGCAATGGCCGCGGGCCGATGCCGGAGCGTTGAAGAATGCCCGGCGAACCCAACGCCCCGGCACACAGGATGATTTCGCGGCGGGCCTGGTAACGCTGTTCGCTGCCCTGCCAGCGCGCCTGAACGGCCGACGCGCGACCATTGTCGAGCAGCACCTTGTCCACCTCGACCCCGGTCAGCACCGTCAGGTTTGGGCGGTGGCGCACGGGGCGCAGGAATGCCTTGGCCGCATTCCAGCGCACGCCGCTGCGCTGGTTGACCTGAAAGTATCCACAGCCCTGGTTATCCCCACCGTTGAAGTCGTCGATGCTGGCGATGCCGCTCTGGGCTGCCGCCTCGCGAAACGCATCGAGGATCGCCCACGAATAGCGCTGGCGTTCGACCCGCCATTCGCCAGCGTTGCCGTGCAGCTCGCTGGCGCCGCCAAAATGGTTTTCGCTGGCCTTGAACAGTGGCAGCACGTCATCCCAGGCCCACCCGGGGTTGCCCTGTTCGGCCCAGTGATCGTAGTCGCGGGCCTGACCGCGCATGTAGATCATGCCGTTGATCGAGGAACACCCGCCCAGCACCTTGCCCCGTGGGTAGCCCAGGCTGCGCCCGTCGAGCCCCGGTTGCGCTTCGGTCTTGAAGCACCAGTCGGTACGCGGGTTGCCAATGCAATAGAGGTAGCCCACCGGAATGTGAATCCAGGGGTAGTTATCGCGACCGCCGGCTTCGAGCAGCAGCACGCGGCAGCCAGGGTCGGCAGACAGCCGATTGGCCAGTAGACAGCCGGCAGGGCCGGCACCGACTACCACGTAGTCGTAGGAATGATCGGCTGGTGCCATGAAGACCTCGCGCCTGATTTTTATTCTTGTCCAAGCCAGTGTTATTGATTATTTTCGAGTTGAACACGTTAGATTTCACGCAACGGCTGTGCGTTTTAGAACAACGCAAGTGAACCTCTGATTCACAAGGAAAAGCATGTTCGACTGGAATGACCTGCGGTTTTTTCTCGAGTTGCAGCGTAGCGGCCGCCTGCTGACCGCGGCCAAGCGACTCAACACCACCCATAGCACCGTGGCCCGGCATATCGAGAGCATCGAGAGCAGCCTGGGCACGGCACTGTTCGTGCAGCACGCCCAGGGCTATGAACTGACCCCGGCCGGGCAGGCCCTGCTCAAGCACGCCGAAGCCATGGAGAACGTCGCCTTGTTGGCGCAGGAGGAAATCACCCAGGCCATCACGCCGCTGGGCAAGATTCGCCTGGGGGTGACCGAGGGCATCGGCATCATGTTCTTCACCCCGCGCATGGGCAGCCTGTTCGAACGCTACCCCGGGCTGGAGGTGGAGCTGGTCGCAGTGCCGCGCTTTGTCAGCATCATCAACCGCGAGGCAGAGATCAGCATTCACCTGGAACGCCCGCATGCCGACCTGTTGATCACGCGAAAACTCACCGATTACCGCCTGGCGCTGTATGCCAGCCCCGAGTACCTGGCCAGGGCTGCGCCGCTCAACAGCCGCGAAGACCTGGCCCGGCACAGCTGGATCGGCTACGTGGACGACCTGCTGTTCAGCCAGCAGTTGCTGTTTCTCAACAGCTTCTGCCGCGCACCGAACGTGGTGTTTCGCAGCACCAGCGTGATCGCCCAGCAACATGCGGCGCGTGCCGGGCTGGGCATCGCGGTACTGCCCAACTACATGGCCCGCCAAGACCCGCACTTGGTGCGCGTGCTGCCCAGCGAAACCATCCAGCGCAGCTACTGGATCAGCACCCGGCGCGAACTGCACAAGTCGGTGCGCCTGCGGGTAGTGTGGGACTACCTGCTGGCGCTGTGCGCCGACGAGCAGGGCGAACTGCTCGCCGAGTGAGCGGCGTTCAGCGCGCCAGGGTGTTGACCGCCAGCAACAGTGCAGCCGCTATCCCCACCAGCGCAAAGCCCTGTTGCAGACGCGGCCCGGCCAGGCGGTGGGCGAACTGGCGCGCAACCACCAGGCCCGCCACCGCACCGCCGGCAAACGGCACGCCGACACCCCAGTGCATTACCCCGCTGAGGCTGGCGCTCAACACGCTGCCCAGCGACACCAGAGCGATCACCGCCAGCGACGTGGCGACGATGCTTTTCATCTCAAGGTTGGTGTAGCGCCCCAGGGCAGGCACGATCACAAACCCGCCACCGACCCCGAGCAGGCCGGACAGCAGGCCGCTGAGCAAGCCGGTGAAGGCCAACGCGCGGGCGCAGGGCAGGGTCCAGCGCAAGCGCCCCTGCAACGGGTTGAGCACACAGGGCTGCAGGGCACGATCCGCACAGGGCGGCTCGCCCCGCAGCTCGCGCCGGGCCTTGCGCAGCATGCGTGCGCAGGCATACACCAGCACCACGCTGAACCCCAGCGCCAGCGGTGCGTTGGGCAGGCGATGCGCCAGCAGCAGGCCGAAGGGGGTGGCGCACATGCCGATCAGCGCGACGAACAGCGCGGCCCGGTAGCGCACCAGCCCCTGACGCAGCCCCAGCACCGCACCCACACCTGCCGCCAGGCCCACCGCCAGCAGGCCGACCGGGGCCGCCTCGACCATGCTCAGGCCCAGGCCGAACACCAGCAGCGGCACCGCAAGTATGCCGCCACCGGCGCCCGTCAGGGCCAGGATGATGCCAATGAGGGCGCCCAGACCGGCGCCGACCAGTTCATGCTCTGTCACTGGCGCGCCTCACGCAGTCGCGCTACTGGCTTGGCCAGCCATTCGCGCCCCTTGAGCATGCAGCGCCAGTACAGCGGCGGCAGTATCCGCGCCTTGAGCAGCCAGGCCAGGCGCGTGGGCCTGCGCCCGTCGAGCAACCAGCGCGGAAAGCTCGGTGCCAGCTTGCCGCCGTAGGTGAACTCGGCCAGCACGATCTTGCCGCGCTCCACCGTCAGCGGGCACGACCCGTAGCCGTCGTACTCGGCCAGACGCGACAGGCGCCCCAGTGCCACCAGCACGTTGTTGGCCACCACCGGCGCCTGCTTGCGGGCAGCGGCGGCCGTCTTGGCATTGCTGGTGTTGATCACATCGCCCAGGCCATGGATGTTGCCGTAGCGCGCATGGCGCAGGGTGGCCGGGTCGACCTCGAGCCAACCGGCCGCATCGGCCAGCGGGCTGTTGCAAATGAAATCCGGCGAAACCTGCGGCGGTACCACATGCAGCATGTCGAATGCCTGCACCACGGTTTCGCTGCTGCCGTCGGGCAGGGTGCGCAGAAAGGTCGCGCGCTTGCCCGGCCCGTCCACCGCCACCAGCCGGTGTGAATAGTTGAGGTCCACACCGTAACGGTCGATGTATTCCATCAGCGCCGGCACATAGTCGGCGACACCGAACAGCACGTTGCCGGCGTTGAAGAACTGCGCCTGGATCGCCCCCAGGCGCCCGCTGCGCAGCCAGTGGTCGCACGACAGGTACAGGGCTTTTTGTGGGGCACCGGCGCACTTGATCGGCATCGGTGGCTGGGTGAACACGGCGCGGCCTTCCTTCAGGCCCTGCACCAGCTGCCAGGTGTAGGGCGCCAGGTCGTAGCGGTAATTGGAGGTCACGCCGTTCTGGCCGAGGGTCTCGAGTAGCCCGTCGATGGCGTCCCAGGCCAACCGCAGCCCGGGGCATACCACCAGCTGTTCGTAACTCACCAGGCGCCCGTCATCCAGGCTGACGGTCTGCGCCTGCGGGTCGAACTGTTGCACGGCGGCCTTGATCCACCTGACCGCCGCCGGCACGGTCGAGGCCAGGGTGCGGGCGGTGGACGCTGCACGGAACACGCCCGCGCCGACCATGGTCCAGCCAGGTTGATAGTAGTGAACGTCGGCGGGGTCGATGATCGCGATATCCAGGGAGGCATCACGCGCCAGCAGGCTGGAGGCGGTGGCGATTCCGGCGGCACCGGCGCCGACGATCAGCACCTTGTGGTGGCTGACCTCGCGGGCAGCGGCAGAGGAGGGGGCAGGCATGGCAGTACGTCCTTTAATAATAATTCTGGTGCAGCAGGTTCAGAGCTTGTTGAGCGGGATCTTCAGGTAGCGCACACCGTTGTCTTCCGGCTCGGGCAACTGGCCGCTGCGCATGTTCACCTGCACCGAGGGCAGGATCAGTTGCGGCATGTCGAGGGTGGCATCACGGGCTTCGCGCATGGCCACGAAGCAGTCCTCGCTGATGCCGTCGCGAATGTGAATGTTGCTGGCGCGCTGTTCGCCCACCGTGGTCATGTAGCGCAACGCACGGCCTCCGGGCAGGTAGTCGTGGCACATGAACAGGCGGGTGGCATCCGGCAGGGCCAGGATGCGCTGGATCGAGCGGTACAGGGTGCGCGCATCGGCCCCGGGGAAGTCGCAGCGGGCCGTGCCGTAATCCGGCATGAACAAGGTGTCGCCGACGAACGCGACGCACTCGTCACCGGCCTGTACCAGGTAGGTCATGCAGGCCGGGGTATGCCCCGGCGTGTGCAAGGCGCGCAGCTTGAGCGTGCCAAGGGCGAGCTCGCCGTTGTCGTCCAGCAGCACATCGAACTGGCTGCCATCACGGGCAAAGCCGGGTTCGGCATTGAACAGCGTGCCGAACACCTTCTGCACCTGGGTGATGCGGCTGCCGATGGCCACCTGGCCTCCCAGCGCCTGCTTGAGATAGGCGGCAGCAGAGAGGTGGTCGGCGTGCACATGGGTCTCGAGTATCCACTGCACCTGACCACCCAGCTCGCGTACCCGTGCGATCAGCTTGTCGGCCGAGGCGGTATCGGTACGCCCGGCCTTGGGGTCATAGTCCAGCACGCTGTCGATCAGGGCGCAGTGCGCGCTGGCCTGGTCCATGACCAGGTAGCTGATGGTCGAGGTCGCGCTGTCGAACAGCGCTTCTACATACAGGTTACCGCCGATGATCATTACCGCTCTCCAGAGAAATCCGCTGATGCCTGCCGGCCAGCCGTGCAGGCATTCGACCAACAGTCATCAAGATATGTGCCAGCGCAGATTCACGCCTGCCCCCGGCCAGCACGCCCGGTTTACCTGAGTCTGGACCCTCTGGCCGAAACTGCCTGCCACGGTTCTGGCAGCTGGTTGGCAGAGGCTGGCAGTTTTTGGCAGTGGGCGTGGCGTTCGGTTAAGCTGCGGGCCTGCCTTGCCCCTGGTGCCGTCATGCCCATGAACCCCGACACACCCGCCAGCCCCGCCCTGCAGGCGCTGGTGTCCTACCTCGAACACGAACCTCAGCCGAGCATCGTGCTCGACCTGCAGTACAACATTCTTGCCGCCAACACCGCGTACCTGCATCAATTCGGGGTGGTGGGCGCCGCGCCGATCGGCCAGAAGTGCCACCACGTCTCGCACCACTACGCGGTGCCGTGCGACCAGGCGGGCGAGCACTGCCCGATGCGCAAGGCCAGGCATAGCCGCACCCCCGAGCGGGTGCTGCATGTGCATCACACCCCGCGAGGGCCGGAACATGTGGACGTGGAGTTGCGCCCGATCCTGGACGAGCAGGGTGAAGTGATCGCCTTTGTCGAACGCCTGACCAGCATCGCCGTGGCGTCGGCACAGCCGCAGCAGTTCGGCCTGGTAGGGCGTTCGGCGGCCTTCCAGGAGGCCCTTGCCGGTGTCCAGCGGGCCGCGCCGGCGCAGATACCGGTGCTGCTGCAAGGGGAGTCCGGCACCGGCAAGGAGCTGTTCGCCCGCGCCCTGCATGCCAGCAGCCCGCGTGCCAGCGGTCCGTTGGTGGTGGTGGACTGCACGGGGCTGACCGAGACGTTGCTGGAGAGCGAGCTGTTCGGCTACGAGAAGGGCGCATTCACCGGTGCCAACCAGCGCAAGATCGGCCTGGCCGAAGCCGCCCATGGCGGCACCCTGTTTCTCGACGAGATCGGTGAGGTGCCGCTGGCGATGCAGGTCAAGCTGCTGCGTCTGATCGAGTCGGGCAGCTTTCGCCCGGTGGGCAGCCTGCGCACGGTGCATTCGGATTTCCGCCTGATCTCGGCCACCCACAAGCCCCTCAAGGAAATGGCCACCGCCGGCAGCTTTCGCGAAGACCTCTACTACCGTATCAGCGGCTTCCCGATCCGCCTGCCTTCACTGCGCGAGCGCTTCGAAGACCTGCCCCTGCTGATCGAGACCCTGCTGCAGCGCCTGGCCGGGTCCGCTGCGCCGCGGGTCGACGAGGAGGCCATGACCTTGCTGGGGCTGTACCGCTACCCCGGCAACATCCGCGAGCTGCGCAACATTCTGGAGCGGGCGAGGTTGTTCAGCGACGACGGCATCATCCGCGCCGAGCACCTGCCCACGGAGCTGAGAGCCGACTCGCCCGCCAGTGCCCCACACCGCTCGAATACCCGATTGCGCGACATCGCCCAGGCGCTGGACAGCTTCGAAGGATCGCGCAGCGAGCTTGCCCGCCACCTGGGGCTGAGCGAGCGCACCCTGTATCGGCGCCTGCGCGAGCTGGGTGTTTCTTGAGTGCTCACGCCTAGGGCGCAGCAGCACCTAGGCAGGAAAACAAAAAGGCCAACCCCTGAGGGTTGGCCTTTCGAGGGCGTTGTCACTGTGGATAACCGCCCGCTTTCAGAGGTACCGAAACCGGTGTAGGTTCACAAAATAGGTGATAGGCCAGACCCCGTGAAATTGGAATCTTCGCCATTTTTTTTGTGAAATGAAGGGGTGCTTTTCACAGAAAAGCCGAGAAATCCCTACTCACCAATCACAAAAGTTGATTGGCCTGGAAAGGGCCGTTTACGACCGACGCGTGACTTTTCGGTAAGGGATGAGGAGTAGTCGCAGCGATCCTTTAGCTCCTAGTCTGGCGACCTTGGGTTCAGAATCCGACTGGCAATGCCCGCCGTCACTACTTCAGAGGAACCAGCTTCCTCTGCTGCCAAAATTGCGGGGGGCTCATGCTGGTACCCAGGCCCGACAAATGCGCAGTTGCAGCCCTCAATTGCAAGGCTATCCAAAGCGGCACGCGTGTCAATCAAGATCTGATGCATGACGATGGCCGGCCTCACGGAGGTGAAACCGGAGATTCAGATTGACTAAACCGACCCCGTAGACACCAACCTCCACGAAGGCCGCTATCGACCCAAAGCTGTCCTTCAAGAAAGGCAGCTAACGGCGAGAAGCGGTCATTTTGTATCTACAGGTTTCGGGGCGATTCACTCGTCTGATGCTCAGGAGCACCAGGATGGGCGTCAAGGAGGTGGTCATCTTGAGGTGGACTATGCTGACCAGTTGCTCTCAAATCTAATCGTGAGGTCCTCCATGGCAAACCCCAATCTGCTGGCTCTATTCAGAGATGAAGTCCTTCTGACCGGGCCTGAAAGCTCCCTTCCAAGCAACCTATCTCAGTTCTGGCTTGAGGAGCTCCAGAGTCATCTGGAGAGGTATTTCGACGGTTTGAACTCGGATTCAGATGCAGAAGAGAAGGATCTCGACATCTCTCTCCCACTCGCAGCGATCATCCACATCTTGTTCGCGAAGAATGGTGGGGAGGAGATATCCGAGAGCTCTGAAAAGCTGTACGAGTATTTCCAAGACTACCGGCTCGAACTGGCCCTTGAAGAGATCACGCGAAAGACTCATGTGGCTGCCGAGGCTGCAACCATTGAGACCATCTTCACCAACCGAGATGTCCTGGTGGAACAAGGCCCCCTTCTTCAATAGGTACCTCCACCGATGCCATCGCCGGCGGGCACGCTCCGAGGCATTGATGGAATGCATTTTGACGGCTGCCGAGATCAGCGAATGAAAGAAATTGCTGCGCCGATGTTCGATCTAATCGCTTTGTCGCTTCCACGAGGGTTGGGGTTTGGGGACAGCCCGCCAGTAGGGGCATGGCTTAGTGAGGACGGAATTTCTTGTGCCGCTCTAACCCGAAATATCCATTCCGGCAGCTTCGGAATTGTCACCTTGCGGCGTCGTGTCGATAGCGTGTGGGTGCTCCTCAGCCATAGTGAGCGCACCACTGGCGAGTCTGAAGCCCGCGCCTCAATCAGCCATTTTCTCTATACCCAAGCCCATCCGCTTCCACTCCCTTCAGGTGAACGACGACGTGCTCCTCTAAGCAGAATGGGTAAGCGCACACCAAGCGTGGTGTTCAAATCACTATTTGATCCAAGCCGCCGTATTGGGGCGTGGGCGCTGAATCAACTGTATCTCGCACTGCCATCCCCAGACAGAAATTGGGTTCCCGATTGCCAGACTGAGAATTTTCACACCCGCCTCTGGGAAGCCCACCTATTAGCGATTTTTCGTGAACAGGGACTCTTGGTCACCCAGCCTAAAGAATCACCCGATTTTCACATCGAGAATAGGCTGGGAGATGAGGCCTGGGTTGAAGCAGTGACAGCCAACCCGGAAGAGCGGTATGAGCATTTTGGCGCCTCGCCGGTCCCCCCCACCCGCTGACCGACATGAGCGTTTCTTAGGAGCGGCTGCAGAAAGGTTTGCGAGGACCATCCAAAACAAATTGGACAAGCGTTACGAATCCCTACCGCACGTGGAGGGTAAGCCGCTCATTCTGGCCTTAGCCGATTTCCATGCGCCCAGTTCAATGCTGTGGAGCAGGGAGTCGCTCATCAGCTATCTCTATGGCTTTGCAGTTCACTCATCTGCGCATCGTGGTACGCACCTGATAACTGTGGAGGAAGAGACATCTCTGCTATCAGGGCGCCCCAACGGCCTATTTACGCTAATGGAAAATGCCCATCTTTCAGCGGTCATTTTCACCAATGCCTGCACAGTGCCAAAGCTCAGCCGAGTGCCGATCTCAGGTGGAGCTCATCTAGACGGGTACCGATACTTGCGGTTTGGTGAGTTTTTCGACCGTTCTCCGGGAGCATCACGAGGTATCCCATTTCTGTTGGATGTAGCGTCCAGCGACTACGGTCAGCTCTGGCCGCAATATGGCTACGAGCCGTGGTCTGCTGAAGTGGAGGTATTCCATAACCCTATGGCACTATACCCGGTGCCTAATGAGTTGATACCAGAAGTCACCCACTGGAGAGAAGTAAACGGAAGAGTCGAGTGCGAATCTTTCTTTGATGTATCCATACTCCGATCCAGAACACTCGTCCTCAGTGCAAACGCTAAGGTTCCGTCACTCGATGAGTTGCTGACAGCAGCCAGTCCTCCAGAGCTCTGACGGCGGCGGGGTGGCCGCATCGTTGCCACGCAGGTAGATGAGAATTTCTCAGCAAGCTACCCAGCCAGGGGAAGGACATGAGATCCCCTGCGCAATTCAGGACCGTTGAAGCGTCACCTCTCTTCGGGTAAAAGCATGACCGTCATACAACGCTACAACAGCGTCATACCCGAGAGCATAGGAAGAAAAATGTCGATCCAAGGACTAAAACGATACTTTGGAAACAAGATTCACGCAGTGATAATGATGGCCCCGCTTAAGCGGGAAATGATACGCCTCGGCATATGCACCCTTATGGCGATTATTCTGAATATCATCTTGTATACCGGCGTTGAAGTAGACGGCACCATCAAGCCGTGGGCAGAAACCCCGATAAAACTGTTTGCATCGTCGATGTTATTCGCCTTCATGATCAAGGCTTTTCTGCCAGTTCTCGGCTGGACGATACTGAAAGCAATGCTGTTGAGTGCGAACAATGCCTTCAGCGGCATACTGAGTTTTTTGGGCAATCAGTTCACAGGCGTCATGTACTGCACCGGAATTATTATGGGTTCTATCACGATTAAATTGTATATGGTTTCCGGGGTTTTAGACTCTGAGTTTGCTTATCTGTCCGCAATCGTATTTGCTTCCGGGGTTTTATATTTCTATGTGCTGCAATGCGCCATTCAAAAAACAATGAGTCCGGCCCTGCGTACACCAGCAGTACCGCGTTAAACCACTAGGCTGTGACTATTCATCTCTGGTGCTCAGTAGGCGCTCGCTCTGCTGAACCCTCACCCATACACAACCATTAATGGACTGGCCCGCCTTCGACTTTATGAAGAAGGCGAGCGAGCACGTGACTGATTGCGCATGTATTCCGAGATGAGACTTTCGAAATTGATGTCCGCCTCCTCAACGAGAATATTGACGTGACAGTACAGCTCTTCAGGACCTCTGAGATAATTGAAAATCCTTGATCTAACGATGCCGCAAACCCCTTCTTTGACCGCCGTAGAGGGGAGGTTGATAACATCGCCAACGCACGGGATAAGAGCTAGGCCATGGTCGCTGTTGAAGACAATGTCAGCTGGACAGGCATCAATGCTGGCATCGGATTGTCCTTGCGAAACCTGCTGATAATCAATGCTATACCTCATGTACAGCCTACCTCATTTGTTGAGTGAGGAATCAGCGCCGCGGATCGTAAACAGAAACCTCAAGTTCGCAAGCGACGGGAGCATGTAGCGGATTTTCGGTACTAGAGAGCTTGGCAACTATCGTTTTTCAAGCACATACCCTACGCCCCGAAGCGTATGTATCAGTTTGGTCTCGAAAGGGTCATCTATCTTGGCTCTGAGTCTTCGAATCGACACCTCTACAACGTTTGTGTCGCAGTCAAAATTCATATCCCAAACCTGCGAAATAATTTGGGTGCGGCTCAGCACCACACCGGTATTACGCATCAGGTAATGCAGTAACGCGAATTCTTTCGTGGTCAGGTCAATGCGCTGACCGTCCCTGAATGCCCTGTGCCGGCTCTGATCAAGCTCCAGGTCAGCGACGCGAATGACCTCTACGGATGCAGGGTGATCTGACCTGCGCATCAAGGCGCGAACCCGGGCCAGCAGCTCAGGGAACTCAAATGGCTTGATCAGGTAGTCATCTGCTCCGTTCTCCAGCCCCCGGACCTTATCCGCCAGCCGGCTTCTCGCCGTCAGCATCATGATACGGGAAGGGCAGTTTTTACGACGCAACAACTCAAGGACCTGCCAACCGTCCATCTCTGGCAGATTTATATCCAGGATAATCAGCTCATATTCGTGCTGCTTAGCCAAGAATAATCCATCTGACCCGGTGTGGACGCAATCTACGACATAGCCACATTCCGTCAGACCTTGACGCACATACTCCGCAGTTTTTACTTCATCCTCAATTACCAGAATTCGCATGGGATTTTGTCTCGATATCACTGAGCAATTAACCGCGCACGCGCGCCGGCATTATTGAAAGGGATGGTAAATCAAAATGAGCGTGCCGGGGCTCAAATGACGGATTTGTAATTTCTAGGTAATACAGTTGATAGTCTGGCGGTATATCTTGTCGCGGTTTGGGTTTGACAGTTGCGGGCCCTCTCTCCAGCAGGTGATTTGACCTTATGAAGTATTGGGTTATTTTCTTCTTTGTGCTGGCTTCGTTCCGCTCAGATGACGGCGAGGTCGCTCACATTGAAGAGACTGGTCATTGGTGTAGTCATGAACTTCACCGGCATGCGATGCGTACAATCGAACGCCTACTTGAATTTTAGGCAAAAAAAGGCGCCCAATGGGCGCCAAATATCCACCTTTTACCAAAGGAGCACTTAAGCCACTCAAGGTGAATTCGTAATGCTCGTTTTACTAATAGGACCAGTTAATGAATAACTGGTCCAGTTAGCGAATTACAGAATCGAAAGCGGGTACTCAATGATCACACGGGTTTCATCCAGATCCGATTCGAATGCAGTGGCACGTGTGGTTGCCTGGCGCAACCGGAAGGACAGATCTTTTGCTGGACCGGTTTGGACAACGTATTTGACTTCGACGTCACGCTCCCAACGCTTCTGATTGTCGAGCGGGTTGCCGTTGTCATCAGTGCGCATGTAGAACTGGTTAGCGTTCGAGTAATCCGCGCCCGAGCCTCTGGCGTAGCGGGTCATGAACGTCAGGCCTGGAATGCCGTAGCTGGTGAAGTTCAGGTCATAGCGCAGCATCCAGGAACGCTCTTTCGGCGAGTTGAAGTCGCTGTACTGGATGGAGTTGTCGACGAAAATCGAGTCCGACTGACGCAGGTAGTCAAAATCGTCGTCGCCGTTGTTGCGCTGGTGCGACAGGGCTAGGGTATGGGCACCGTAACGCACGCCGACCTTGGCACTCCAGATGTTGTTGTCGAATTCACCCAGGCGCTTCTTACCTTCATCTACGGCTTTGTAGTAGTTGAAGCCACCGATCAGCGCCAGATCGTCGCTCAGCGGGTAAACCACGCTGGTGCCGGCGTAGTACTGATTCCAGACGTCTTTCAGCTGGCTGGCGTAGACGCTCACAGTCCAGTTGTCGTTGATCGAGTAGTCACCGCCACCGTAACCGATCCATGGCGAGTTGACCGGGCCGCCGTAGAACGTCACGAAGTTGTCGTTCAGGTTGCTTGAGACCGGCTGGCTCATCGCATGCAGACGACCACCCTGCAGGGTGAGGCCTTGGATGCTGGTGTTCTCAACGGTCACGCCGCGGAAGCTTTCTGGCAGCAGGCGAGAGTCGCCGGATGCAACGACCGGAGTCGATGGGAAAACATCACCTACTTTCACGATGGTATCGAACAAGCGGACTTTGGCTGCGCCGCCGACCTTGGTGTATTCGTCGCGAGCTTCGCCCTTGTTATCAACGGGTAGCACGTCGAAGGAGCTACGGCCGCCGTTGCGCCCATCACCGGTGTCGAGCTTGAGGCCGATCATGGCGAAGGCATCAACGCCAAAGCCAACGGTTCCCTGGGTAAACCCAGAGTTGAATTTGCTGATGATCGCGTGCGCCCAGGCTTCGGAGTAGCCGTTGGTGTTGCCCTTGCCACTGTTATAAGTGGGGGCAGTGCTGTCGCGGTTATCACGGTTGAAGTAGAAGTTACGGTTCAGCACTGTAAGGCTGCTGCCTTCAATGAAGCCTTCTGGCTTGTCTTCTGCCTGTGCCGAAATAGCATAGCTTCCAGACAGCGCAGAAACTGCCGCCAAATACAGTGGTACTTTGATTTTCATCCGATGCTCCTTTGATTCACGGCAGTTTTTATTATGTTTACCGGCGCGGGTGTCGTTAATTGTTCTGACCAGGCGGCGCGCCTAGCGTAGCGCGAGCTCATATTTGCAGGCCGAAGATAACGGGGGGGTGATAGGAAAATTACAATTTCGTCATCTACCTGTTGTTCGGGCCTTCGCACCGCGTGTTTGCCATCTCCGTTGCTTGTAACGAAATCATCGTGTCGGGTTTGGTTTCCCAGTATTTTCGGGCATTACAGGACATTCTTACGGAATTGTAATTTTCTAGCCACCCCTCTGATAGCTACCGCTCATTAGAGTGCCATCACCTAATCAAGTGGGGCTTGGCAGCTGTTTCGGCGTTCTCGCCAAGCTTTATCGAAGTTTGTGCACGAGGACCATCAAAGTGCCCCGGTATAACCGCAATGTCTTACCCAAGACCCCCGTCTCGCCCTGGAAGATCGCTGCACTCTGTGCAGTCATCTCTGGGTTGATGGCGCCTGCAGCCCTTGCCCAAAGCATCAGCTTGCCCCAGGCGCTTTCGACGGCCATGGATGCCAACCCAGACCTGGCCGCGGCCAGGCAAGAAATTGGGATCGCTGATGGTGCTCGCAAGCAGGCCGGGCTTATCCCCAACCCCACAATCTCGTATGACGTGGAAGACACCCGTCGTAACACCAGCCAGACGACTGTCTCTCTCAGCCAGACCCTTGAGCTGGGCGGTAAGCGGGGGGCTCGTGTTGACGTCGCCACATACGGGCAGACCGCCGCACAGCTTGAGTTAGACCGTCGCGTTAACGGCCTGCGTGCAGATGTCGTCCAAGCCTTTTACGCCGCGTTGCGGGCCCAGACAGGTCTCGACCTGGCCAAGCAATCTCTCGAACTGACTGAGCGCGGTCTTCGCATCGTCGATGGCCGTGTTCGCGCAGGTAAGTCGTCCCCAGTGGAGGCGACCCGCGCTCAAGTGCAACTGGCCGAAGCCCAGCTGCAAGTTCGACGTGCAGAAACGGAAAAAGCGACCGCTTACCAACAGCTCGCTCAAATTACCGGGAGCTCAGTCACCGTGTTTGATCGACTCGAATCGCCAACCCTCTCCCCGGGCTTGCCACCTCGCACTGAAGATCTGCTGGCTAAGCTCGACCAAACAGCAGAAATGCGTCAGGCCGTGGTGCAGATAGACAAGAGCGATGCCTCGCTCGGCTCAGAGAAAGCTCAGCGTATCCCGAACCTTACTGTCAGTGTAGGTAGCCAGTACGACCGCTCTGTGCGCGAGCGGGTCAACACTGTGGGCCTGTCTATGCCTTTGCCGCTGTTCGATCGTAACCAGGGCAACATTCTTTCCGCTTCTCGTCGTGCAGATCAGGCCCGGGACCAGCGCAATGCTGTTGAGCTGCGCCTGCGCACCGAAACCCAAACCGCGTTGAACCAATGGTCCACCGCCATGCAGGAGGTCGAGTCCTACGACAAGACCATTCTGCCTTCAGCCCAACAAGCCGTAGAGACCGCAACCCGCGGCTTCGAGATGGGCAAATTCGGTTTCATCGAAGTGCTGGATGCCCAGCGCACCTTGATCGTCGCTCGTGGCCAATACCTCGAATCGTTGGCAGCGGCGACCAATGCGCGTGCGCAGGTGGAAAGGGTTTATGGCGAAGTCGGCTCAACCGCCGGCACTCGCTGAACGGGCCAAACATTTTCTTCGGCACACAGCCTTGAACAAGCCGGTGCCTACGATCAGCAGGAGTAGCAATGGATAACAAACGCAAGATCGCCCTCGCGGTAGCCGCTGTGGCAGCCCTCGGATTTGGCAGCCTTGCCTGGAACAACAGTTCCGGACAGCAGGCCGCCAGTACTGCCGAGCATGGCGCTAACGATGGCCATGGCGACGAAAAGAAAGCCGCATCTGCCGCCAAAGAGGAAGGTGATGAGGGCCATGGTGAAGAAGGCCACAGCGAAGAGGGCGGTGAAGAAGAGGGCAAGCTGACGCTCAGCGCTGAACAGATCAAGGCCGCTGGTGTTGCCCTGGAAGCTGCAGCGCCTCGTGACCTCGGTACCGTCGTGAGCTTCCCTGGCGAAATTCGCTTCGACGAAGATCGTACTGCCCACGTGGTTCCTCGTGTTCCTGGCGTTGTTGAGGCTGTCCAGGCCAACCTGGGCGAGACGGTCAAGAAAGGGCAAGTCCTCGCGGTAATCGCCAGCCAGCAGATCTCTGACCTGCGCAGCGAACAACAGGCCGCACAGCGTCGCGTCGAACTGGCGCGTGTGACCTTCGAACGTGAGAAGCAACTGTGGCAGGACAAGATCTCTGCAGAGCAAGACTACCTCCAAGCACGCCAAGCGCTGCAAGAAGCGGAGATCTCCTTGGCCAACGCCAAGCAGAAGGTCGGCGCAATCGGTGCCTCGGTTAACTCCGTTGGCGGTAATCGTTACGAGCTCCGCGCTCCCTTCGACGCCGTGGTAGTGGAGAAACACCTGACCGTCGGCGAAGTCGTCAGCGAGGCGACCAACGCCTTCATCCTTTCCGACCTGAATCAGGTCTGGGCGACCTTCGCAGTTCCGCCGACAGATCTGGGCAAGGTCACGACTGGCCGTGCAGTGAAAGTCTCTTCGCCTGACATGAACGTCGAGGTCGAAGGGAAGGTGGGTTATGTCGGCAGCCTGCTGGGCGAGCAAAACCGTGCAGCTACTGTCCGCGTCACCTTGACCAACCCCAACGGCGCCTGGCGTCCAGGCCTGTTCGTAAACATTGCGGTCACCTCCCAGACCGATCGAGTTGCCGTAGCGGTCCCTGAGCACGCTGTGCAGACCGTTGAAGACAAACCTTCGGTATTCGTACGCACCCCAGATGGCTTTGACACCCGCCCGGTAAAACTGGGTCGCCGCGACAATGGGTACGTGGAAATCATCGACGGTATTGAAGCCGGCGCCCAGGTAGCAACCAGTGGCAGCTTCACACTCAAGTCCGAGCTCGGCAAAGCTTCTGCCGAACACGGTCACTGATGCGAACTGACAGGATGATTTCTCATGTTTGAACGTATCATCAGATTCGCCATCGAGCAGCGCATCGTAGTAATGATCGCCGTTCTGATCATGGCGGGTATCGGTATCTACAGCTATCAAAAGCTGCCCATCGATGCGGTACCCGATATCACCAACGTCCAGGTGCAGATCAACACTGCAGCGCCTGGTTACTCGCCCTTGGAAACCGAACAACGGATCACGTTTCCAGTTGAAACGGCCATGGCCGGTCTCCCGGGCCTTCAGCAGACCCGTTCCCTGTCTCGCTCTGGCCTGTCTCAGGTCACCGTGATCTTCAAGGATGGCACTGACATCTTCTTTGCCCGCCAGTTGATCAACGAGCGGCTGCAGGTTGCGAAGGAACAGCTGCCAGAAGGTGTAGAGGCCGTCATGGGTCCGGTATCTACCGGCCTCGGCGAGATCTTCCTGTGGACTGTTGAAGCCGAAGATGGCGCGGTCAAAGAGGACGGTACGCCGTACACCCCGACCGACCTGCGCGTGATCCAGGACTGGATCATCAAGCCTCAGCTGCGTAACGTCCCGGGTGTGGCCGAGATCAATACCATCGGCGGTTATGCCAAGCAGTTCCTGGTTGCGCCGGATCCAAAGCGCCTGGCTACCTACAAGCTGACACTCAATGACCTGGTCGCAGCGTTGGAAAGTAACAACGCCAACGTCGGTGCCGGCTACATCGAGCGTAATGGTGAACAGTTGCTCATCCGTGCACCGGGTCAGGTAGGCAATATCGAAGACATCGCCAACATCGTGATCACCAGTGTGGATGGTGCACCGATTCGCATCAGCAGCGTTGCTGACGTCAGCATCGGTAAAGAGCTCCGTACAGGTGCTGCTACTGAGAACGGCCGCGAAGTCGTGCTCGGTACCGTGTTCATGCTGATTGGTGAAAACAGCCGCACCGTATCTCAAGCTGTCGCCGCCAAATTGGCGGACATCAACCGCACCCTGCCAAAGGGCGTGGTGGCTGTGACTGTTTACGACCGTACCAACCTGGTTGAAAAAGCCATCGCGACGGTGAAGAAGAACCTGGTGGAAGGCGCGATCCTGGTTATCGCCATTCTGTTCCTGTTCCTCGGCAACATCCGTGCGGCTCTGATCACCGCGATGGTGATTCCGCTGTCCATGCTGTTCACCTTCACAGGCATGTTCAACAACAAGGTCAGTGCCAACTTAATGAGTTTGGGGGCACTCGACTTCGGCATCATCGTCGACGGTGCCGTGGTTATTGTAGAAAACGCGATCCGTCGACTGGCTCATGCGCAACATAAGCATGGCCGCATGCTCACCAAAACCGAACGCTTCCACGAGGTCTTTGCCGCGGCGCGAGAAGCTCGCCGGCCGCTGATCTTCGGTCAGCTGATCATCATGGTGGTGTACCTGCCGATCTTCGCCCTCACCGGCGTCGAAGGCAAAATGTTCCACCCGATGGCCTTCACCGTTGTGATGGCGCTGCTGGGTGCAATGGTCCTGTCCGTTACCTTTGTTCCTGCAGCTATTGCCATGTTCGTCACTGGCAAGGTGAAGGAAGAGGAAGGCGTGGTCATGCGCACAGCTCGACTGCGCTATGAACCGGTTCTGCAATGGGTGCTGGGACATCGGAACATCGCTTTCTCGGCCGCAGTAGCCTTGGTCGTGCTCAGTGGTTTGCTGGCAAGTCGTATGGGTAGCGAGTTCATCCCAAGCCTCAGTGAGGGTGACTTTGCGATGCAGGCCATGCGTGTGCCTGGAACGAGCCTCACTCAATCTGTCGAGATGCAGCAGCGTCTGGAGAAAGCGGTGATTGCGCAGGTGCCTGAAGTTGAGCGGATGTTCGCACGCTCGGGTACCGCAGAAATTGCATCTGACCCGATGCCGCCGAACGCCTCTGACGCCTACATCATGCTCAAGCCTCAGGATCAGTGGCCTAACCCGAAGAAGCCTCGTGATGAGCTGATTGCTGAAGTGCAGAAGGCCGCAGCGGGTGTTCCAGGAAGCAACTACGAGTTGTCGCAGCCAATCCAACTGCGTTTCAACGAGCTGATTTCGGGCGTGCGTAGTGACGTCGCTGTGAAAGTCTTCGGCGATGACATGGACGTGCTCAACAACACCGCCAACAAGATCGCGGCAGCGCTCAAAGCGGTCCCGGGCTCATCGGAAGTGAAAGTTGAGCAGACATCCGGCCTGCCGGTGCTGACCATCAACATTGACCGCGAAAAAGCAGCACGCTACGGCCTGAACATCGCGGATGTTCAGAACTCGATCGCTATCGCCGTGGGTGGCCGTCAGGCCGGCACGCTGTATGAGGGCGACCGTCGGTTCGACATGGTAGTACGCCTACCAGAGACCGTTCGCACCGACGTAGCGGGTATGTCCAGCTTGCTGATCCCGGTACCTGCCAATGCGGCACAGGGTGCCAATCAGATCGGCTTCATCCCGCTGTCCCAGGTCGCCAATCTGGACCTGCAACTGGGCCCGAACCAAATCAGCCGCGAGAACGGCAAACGTCTGGTTATCGTCAGCGCCAACGTTCGAGGCCGCGATCTGGGGTCCTTCGTTGAGGAGGCGACCGCATCGCTGGACAAGAAGGTGCAAATCCCTGCGGGCTACTGGACGACTTGGGGGGGCCAGTTCGAGCAGCTGCAGTCGGCTGCCAAACGCCTGCAGATCGTTGTTCCAGTCGCCTTGCTGCTGGTCATGACCTTGTTGTTCCTGATGTTCAACAACCTGAAGGACGGCATGCTGGTCTTCACCGGTATTCCATTCGCACTCACCGGTGGTGTTGTGGCGTTGTGGCTGCGGGACATCCCACTGTCGATCTCGGCAGGTGTCGGCTTCATTGCACTGTCCGGCGTTGCAGTACTGAACGGCCTGGTGATGATTGCCTTCATCCGCGGGCTAAGGGAGGAGGGACGAACGCTCAGACAGGCAGTCGATGAAGGTGCATTGACCCGTCTGCGACCTGTTCTGATGACAGCCTTGGTAGCGTCCCTGGGCTTCATCCCGATGGCTTTGGCCACCGGCACCGGTGCCGAAGTTCAGCGGCCATTGGCGACGGTGGTGATTGGCGGGATCCTGTCCTCCACCGCACTGACCTTGCTGGTACTGCCTGCCCTGTATCACTGGGCACACCGCAAGGATGAAGACGGCGACGAGGCCGAAGTGGTTAGCTAACAGCCTCCGCTAAAGAGAAGCCCACAACACGTGTTGTGGGCTTTTTTGTTTAAAGTGAAGTAGATGCACTTACCTTTCAAAATTGTAAGTTTCTCGTCATGCCGGTGATGCCTATGCATTGCTAAGGTTACGCCCGAGAAGTTTTGAAATTGAGAGGGTTTTATGAAAAAGCTAATTATCGCTGCTGCACTTGTTGTTTTCTCGGTGGCTTCGCAGGCCAACACTTTCTCCGAGAGCAAGCAGCTTCAATACACCAAGGAACACCAGACCGCAGTGGCCAAGTACGCGGAGAAAAATGGCAAGCCAATGCCAGAGATTCAGGATTACAAATATGGCATGAAGATAGACGTTGCGAAATTCGTACGTCAGTCGCAGGACCCCCGTACCTGCCAGGTCTATCCACGGTTGATGACCTTCGAGGACTCCCAGGGCACGCTCAAGACTGTTCGTTACTCGATGTATTCGCAATGCATCAACAACAAGTAGTAAACGATTTGAACAGAACAATTAGAGAATTCATAAATGCCAGGCAGTGCCTGGCATTTTTTATTACGCCCGATACCCCATAGCTTCGAAATGTTAACGCCTGGGCTCGGGCAAACCGTGCAATAGATCTTAGCCAACCAACAGAGACGGCTCCCCAACTGCAGAGGGCAATTGGAAGCCTTGACCCCAGAAGGGACGAGTTATGAAGAGTTTGCTTGAACGCCCTGATGACCAAGCCGGGCATGAAGGTCATAGCCATGAGCATGGCGGCATTTTTGGAATGAACACAGAGCTGATTTTCGCGCTGATCTGTGGTGCTCTCCTGGGTGCCGGAGCTCTCGCAGGAAAACTTGGCCTGATTGATCGTCTGCCTCTGATTCTGTACGTGTCGGCCTACGTGTTCGGTGGATGGTTCACCACTAAGGAAGCGGTTACCAACATCCGTCAGAAACGCTTCGAGATCGACTCGCTGATGCTTCTCGCCGCAGTCGGTGCCGCGAGCATCGGCGCCTGGGCGGAGGGGGCTCTGCTGCTGTTCCTGTTCAGTCTGGGGCATTCCCTTGAAAGCTACGCGATGGGGCGGGCCAAGAAAGCGATTGAGGCACTGTCCAAGCTCGCACCAGCCACCGCGATCGTACGCAGAGCAAATGGCACGGTGGAGATGCCCGTGGAGCTGCTGGTTCCCGGTGACGTTGTCATCGTGCGCCCCAATGACCGCCTGCCGGCCGATGGTTTTGTAGTCGTAGGCTCCTCAAGTATCAACCAGGCGCCAGTAACCGGTGAGAGCGTCCCCGTGGACAAGCAACCTGTTCCTGATGCCGAACTCGCACGCAGCAAGCCAGATGCAGTGGATGCAGCCTCGAAAGTCTTCGCCGGTACCATCAATGGCGAAACGCTCATCGAGGTTGAGGTAACACGGCGCTCTACGGAGAGTACCTTGGCGCGGGTCATCAAGATGGTCAGTGAAGCCGAAGTCAGGAAGTCACCGACCCAGCGATTCACGGACCGCTTCCAACGCATATTCGTCCCGTTGGTTTTACTGCTGGTAGTCGGGCTGCTATTTGCCGGCATTTTCCTTGACGAGCCGTTCCGTGACTCGTTCTACCGGGCGATGGCCGTACTGGTTGCAGCCAGCCCCTGCGCGCTCGCGATCGCTACACCAAGCGCCATTCTCTCTGGCATCGCCAGGGCAGCCCGAGGTGGCGTGCTGATCAAGGGCGGTGCGCCACTTGAAGAGCTTGGATCATTGAATGCCATGGCATTCGACAAGACCGGTACCCTGACCGAAGGGCGCCCACGTATCACCGATGTAATACCCATAGGCGGCACGCAGATCGAGGATCTGCTAAACGTCGCCATCGCTGTGGAGTCGATGAGCGACCATCCGCTGGCTGCGGCAATTGTGCGTGACGGTGAAGAGATGATTGGCACACGGCGCCGATTCCAAGCCAAGAACATGAGCAACATGATTGGCCGCGGCGTGCGTGCTGAGCTTGATGGGCAGTTCGTCTGGATTGGCAAGGTCGAGATGTTCGGTACCAATGGTATTCCCGCACTCAGCAAGGCAGCCCTGGAGGCTGCGGAGCGTCTACGTCAGTCAGGCCGTACCACCATGGTGGTACGGCGTGCTGACAAGGATCTGGGCGCTATCGGGCTATTGGACACACCCCGGGAGGGGGCCAAAGAGGCACTCCAGAAGCTTAGAGAGATGGGCATCGAACGCATGGTCATGATTTCTGGAGACCACAACCGCGTTGCAGAGGCTGTAGCCAAACAAGTTGGCTTAGATGAAGCGTGGGGAGACCTGATGCCGGAAGACAAGGTCAAGGCCATCAAAAACCTGCGCCTTAGCGCCAAGGTGGCCATGGTGGGTGACGGCGTCAATGATGCCCCTGCCATGGCCAGTTCGAGCGTTGGTATCGCAATGGGGGCTGCTGGATCTGATGTTGCCCTGGAAACGGCTGATATCGCGCTTATGGCTGACGACATCAGGCAACTCCCATTTGCGGTGGGGCTGAGCCGTCACACGCGATCGATCATCCACCAGAATCTGTTCGTCAGCTTGGGGATTGTGGCCATCCTGGTTCCGTCCACCATCATGGGCTTGAGCATTGGTGCCGCTGTTGCGATCCATGAGGGCTCCACACTGTTGGTCGTCTTCAACGCCTTGCGCCTGTTGGCCTACCGCAGAAGCACCTGATCCCTGAGCTTCAATCATGAAGCTAAGCAGGGAAATGACCTGAAGTAGAAGTACGGGTCGTGCGCGATCAGCGCACGACCCGTACTTTTCTCTCACTCGTCGATCCCGATGCGCTTGAGGCTTTCAAGGGCCTTTCCGCACTCAGGTGAGCCATGCCGTAAGCCGCAGGCCAATGCAGCTTTGAGGCTCATGACACCGGCTACGAAACCGACTTGATTGCCGACTCCGTGTCCGTCCGCAAATCCCTGATCATACGCAATCTCGACAAGCGCATTGATCGCCGCCAGGGTGTCCTGTTTGTTTTTACTCTTTTGCATATCTACTCCGCGAGCATTCAGCTCATATCGCTCGGTTAGGTGGCGGCGCCTTCAGGTTTGGGGTGAGCGAATCCCGCTCCCATAGCCAATCCCTAACGGGGGGCTCAGCCCGCCACCGTAAGGAAAATCAGCTATTGAGAGCAGATGACTCGTTTTGGTCACCCGTGCTGCTCGCCTCACCGCATTGGCACTGAGTGGGTACATCCGGGTAGTCGCTGTGATTCTCAATGAACAGCGTTCGGCAGGTTTCGCACCCATAGATCCGGGGCAGGGATTTAAGGCCGCTCGGAAGCACGTCACTCAGAGGCTCGTTATGCCAAGGAGCCCCGTCAAGGATTCTTGAACGCAGGATGTTTCCCAGGCGCCAGGTGTCACTTTGTGCGCGCCAGGACCACATCGGCGCAGAAAGCGAATACTGGATGAAGGTCTCTTGTGACTGCCTGGATAGCGGGTACTTGGGGCGGGTCCAGCCGGAATCGATGATGCTGAACCCCATGCCCATTTCTGCGCTCGGGTGGGTCTTTTCACCAAAGAAACGGTCATGCGTCGCTGGAGCCGTCGCATGATGGTCAGTCGGTGGGAATACCCACAGATAACACTCATCCCGGTTGACCATGCTGATGAGCTCGCTTGGCCCCCGCATGGGGGAATTTGCAGCCAGGGCGAAGCGATCCTTCCACGACATTTTGGGAGGCGGCGCAATACCAGCAGCGATGGCCAACGTGGCAGTCTTGGGGACGAAGCGATCGCCTAGCTCGTTCAGATCCAGGTTCTTGCAGAGAGCCTTGAAGGCCTTTTTGCGAGTCTTCGAGCTGAAGGAGGGGTCAAGGAGCAGGCGAACCTGGTTCACGCCGATTCCCGCAGTTCGTAGCACCTCAATGACTTCTTCAGCCACACCGACTGCTTGAAGATCGGTCAATCCTAAGCACGTTTTCGCCCGCTCGACCGCCGCGTAGAGGTTGTACTGCCGTGTCTCGTTGTCACGACAGACCTGAATTGGCAGCTTGTCTTGGATGGCAACTTGCGGTGCAACGGAGCCGATGGCCGCGTGGAACAGCTGGTGGAGGTGCAGATGAGAGTACGGGCGGCCAGAAGCCGAGAACGAGGCGTGCAGCTGAGCAGCGAGAGGTTGAAGCAGCTTTTTTGCAGACATGACTATCCCCTAATGAGCGACGTTGGGGTAGCTGCGCTTGTAGGGCCGTTAGACGCGAAGCTGGACGTCGAATCAGGTTCAATCATGAATAGGAGTCAGGTTTGATTTGCTTGCACGGCCACCATGCAAAGCCCGACGCGGCAATCACATCAGATTCGCCGAGCTTTGGCAAGAGCGGTCATCGGTAAGCGAAAGCAGGTAGGAGGAGGGCGCTCCATGCTTGATCACCTCCAGAAACAGGAAAGCCGGAAGCACGTTGAGCGCTTCCGGCTTTCTCACGTCAGACTGATGAGAGGGATCAGAAGACGTATTGCAGGCGGGTCACGATGGCATTGCCGCTGTCGTCGCCCACGGTGTTCTCGTTGTTGTCGGTGCGCACGTTGATGTAGTTGGCACTGACTTTCACCGCCTCGTTGACGTACCAGTTCACACCCACCGTGTGGCTCTTGGCCTTGCGCTCGTTCGATTGGTCCGCCGCGGTGACCAGGTTGCCGTCTTCGACCTTGATATCGTCAAAGCGGTAGAAGACTTCCCAGGCCCCCAGTTCCTTGTTCTCTGGTTTGATAGTGTCGAACTTGGCACCATCGAGCTTGTAGATACGCGGCTCGCCGGTCAGGGTGTAAGCCATCTGGGCGTAGTAACCGGAGGCCTTCATGTCGTTGTTGGCCTGGTCAGCTTTCAGCTTGCGGCGAAGGTATTCCGCTTGAACCGAGAACGGGCCGGTGGCCCAGGCACCTTCGAGACCCCAGACCGAGTCGTCCTTCCACAGGCCATCTTGTGCAGCAGCACCGCCAAACAGCATGCGGTTGCCGTTGGTGCCGGCATCGCCGCCGCCATTGGTATCTACACCGCGGACGCCCAGACGCGAACGAATCCGGGTATCGACCGCACTGTTTTTGAGGTCGCGGTAAGCGTACTGAGCACCGACGTGCAGGACGTTGCCATCACTGTGCAGCGGTGCGAACACGCCACGTACGTTGTAGCGCTTGGTGCTGTCGCCATCCGAGTTGTTATTGGTTTCGCTGAAAACGCTACCGGAAACATAAGCCATGTCAGCGATGGTGCTGGTGGCTTGAACACCCATGCCGGCGTTGTCGTTGATCCAGTCCGCCAGGTCGTACGAGAGGTTCCGCTCCATGGCGGTGGTCCACTTCGAACTGGTGGCTTTCTCAAGACCGAAGTCGGTGTAGAAACGGCCAAAGCGCAGTTGCACCGGCTTGAAACCCGTGTAGGTCAGGCTGGCTTCGTCGAAGTAGCCGTCGGAGTCGTTGCCCGTGTTGCGGGAAAGGTCGTAGTTGAGCTGATACTTCCAGTCGCGGTACAGCACGCCACCGAGCTCAAGGTAGGCGCGACGGAAGTAGCCTGCGTCAGCGGTATCGCCATTCTTGGTGAAGACACCATCGAAACGGCCGTAGTCGGCCTGAACTCGGCCGCCCAGTTTGAAACTGAATTCCTTGTCAGAAGTCGATACTTCAAGACCGCCCTTGGTCTTCAGAACGATGTCAGCTCCGTCAGTGGTTACTGTTCCGGAGAATGCTTGCGAGGAAAATGTGCCTATTATTGCGGCAGCCAACAGCTTTTCCCGCATGTTCGAAGAACGGATCATTGCTTGCCTCTCGTATGTTAAGTGCTTAGCTACCGACGTTATATTTCGCCCTGCGCCGGCCTAAATTTATCTTGCAGATGGGAGCAGGCCACGGTTGTCACCCGCTGTAACAAGATGCCTTTGTTCTAAGCACTCTGACTAGGTTGCAAGCGAATATGACAGTTGTGTTTCTGTAGTGTTAACGGAGGAGTTTGAAACCTAACAAAACTGTTACCGAACAAGCCAGTCCTTCTTATCAAAGAAGCTCTTCTTGATCAATCTTCGAATTTCCAAAACCTGCGGATTGCGGACAAGCTTCGTTTTGATAACAAGATAGACATCTTTCTCCTCCAGGTCGTCCAGGAAACCCGGCACGGGTAGGATATTTCTCTCCAGTTTTCGGCTGTAGTCGGGCAGCACTCCAATACACGCACCGCCAACGACAAGGCCTCGTGATAGGTTGTAGCTCTTGACCCGAGTGGTACCGCCCTGATGCTCAGCCATTATCGATGCCCACTTTCGTGAGCCCGCCAAGATCTCTTCATCCCAAGGGACAACGAGCATGAAGTTGTGCAAATCCAAGCTCTCCACTGGAAGGGTGACGCTTCTTGAATAGCGGCTGGAAATGAACAGGGCGTGCCCAATCCGGCCAAGCCTTTCAAACCTATACGTAGGATGGCGATCAAGCGCGCCTTTATCATCTGGGCTCACCAAAGCGATACCCACATCGACTTCACACTCAGAAAGCATCTGCGTTGTGCATTCTGAATGGATTTCCAGCTGCATTTCGGCATGATCACGCACGTAGGCGACTAGATCGCGGTTTACGATGTCGTTCAGCACTGGCTCTGTGATCGCGATGGTAAGCCTGGGGACTTCCTTTTCACCGGACTTGCCAAGGCCGTCTGGGCCGAAGAGCTGGCACAGGTAATGGCTGACCCTCTCGCCTGTGCGGGTCAGGGCAAGCTTGTTGTGTTTGTAGACAAACACGGGAGCACCAATGTGCTCTTCCAGTTTCTCCAAGCGTTTCCGCAGGCCTACCACTGGCACATTGAGCCCTCGGGCAGCCTGTTTGAAACTGGCACAACGTGCTGTTGCGAAAAACTCTACGGCCAGCTGATCATCAATTGGCAAATCATCCAATATGTCAGGGCTGTAAGGAACAACGCTGCTTGTATATGTTTCATTTTGTGTAACCATTAGGTCCCCCTTAATTCGGGGAATCTATCTCAATGCCACCCGGTGTTTCCTTATCTTGTCAACATTGTAATCCACGGGTCATGCATGCGTTATCGGAAGGCTTTTATTTCGAAAGCGTAATTTTCAGGCAATCCCTCTGATATTGTAGCGTGCTAGCCTAGTGCGCCGACTTGTTACTTACCATATATAGATTCGGCTAATTACGCATTTACATTTAGTTCACTATTTTTTCACCTTTGCCTCCATAGGCTTTGGGCATGGAAAATCAAACCCCACCTCTTACTACCTTACTGATTCGTTATCTGGGGATCGGCTTCATAGCAACGGGAGTCCATTATGCGGTGTTCCTATTGCTGGTTACGACAGAATTCGTTACTCCGTTACTGGCCAGTATCTGTGGCGGCATGGTTGGCGCAATCGCGAGCTTCATTGGAAATAGGGCGCTCTGTTTTGTGGCAGATGGCTCTCGTAAGTTTCAGCCTGTCAGGTTTGCACTGGTCGCGTTAACCACAAACTTCGGCAATGGCGTGGGTATGTGGTTCCTCATCAAGTCGAATCTGTCACCGCTCATCTCCCAAGTCGTAGTGACCTTAAGCCTCACTGCACTTGGATTCATTGCACATCGTTTTTGGACATTCAATCATGCAGACATTACATCGCTTTCCCGAGCGCCCTGATCCCTTGTTAACCATCGTGGTCCCTTGCTTCCAGGAAGAGGAAACCATCCCCGAGTTCCACCAGCGAATCACCCGCGTGGTGAAGCGCTTACCCGTCTCCTGCGAAATCCTCTATGTCGACGACGGCAGTAATGACCGGACGGCCGACATTCTTCGCCACTATCAGGATGGGTCATCTGTACGTTGCCTGTCCCTGAGTCGCAACTTCGGCAAAGAGGCTGCACTGAGCGCCGGGATAGACCATGCCCGTGGCAGTGCGCTGATCTTCATTGATGTCGACCTGCAGGATCCACCAGAGCTCATCGCGGCCATGGTGGACTACTGGCAACGCGGCTACGACGTGGTGAACATGCAGCGCAACCTGAGAATCGGTGATTCGTGGTTCAAGCGCATGAGTGCCCGGGCTTACTACTGGGTCATGCAGCGCCTGGTGGAGAAGGTGGACATGCCGGCCGATGTCAGCGATTTCCGATTGATTGGGCCTGCGCCGCTGGCAGCCCTGCGGGCCCTGGATGAACGCTCCAGGATTCTCAAAGGCATGATCGGCTGGGTAGGCTTTCGTACCATCGAACTGCCCTACAATCGCACTGTTCGCCATGCCGGGAGCACCAAATGGAATGCAGCTGGCCTGTTCAATCTGGCCATCGAGAGCATCGTCAGCTTCTCTCGCAAACCACTGCGCATTTTCAGCCTCATCAGTTTCGGTCTTTTCGTCTCCAGCATCTGCTACATGCTTGCGTCGCTTGTGGCAGGCAGTTTCGACATCCATCACCTGATCGTCGGAATGGCTTCATTCATGTGCGTCGGTGTCGCCATGGTGGGGGAGTACCTGGGCGTGACACTCGCGGAAGTGAAGCGCCGGCCTCTCTATTTCCTGAAGCACAGCAACAAGGCAGATCCCGTGTCACTCCACCCTTCGATGGCTTCGATCGAGGGTAAGAAATGCTGAACCTGAAGAACGAGAGGACGCTGTGGTGGGTCCTGGGTTCGATTTTGCTATTGCGTTTGGTGGGGCTGGGCATCTACCCGCTGATGGACACATCTGAGGCCCGTTACGCTGAAATGGCTCGCAAGATGGTCGAGTTGAATGACTGGATCACGCCCATGTTCGACTACGGGGTACCGTTCTGGGGCAAGCCTCCGTTGTCCTTCTGGACCCAGGCCGCGAGCATGACGGTCTTCGGCGTTAACGAGTTCGCTGCGCGCTTCCCAGCGTGGCTACTCCACCTGGCAAGCTGTTTCATCATCATCAAACTCGGCACGCAGCAGATTTCTCGTAACGCCGGCATCTGGGCTGCCATTATTTTTTCCAGCACCACACTTGGCCTGGTCTCCAGCGGTGTTGTGCTGACTGACCCTGTTTTGTCGTTCTCGATTCTGCTGGCCAGCTACGGTTTCTGGCGTTGGATGAAGTGCGCCAGCAAGGCGGATGCCTACCTGATGTTCGCAGGTCTCGGGCTGGGCTTGCTTGCCAAAGGGCCGCTGACCCTGGTGCTTATGGGGGCGCCGGCATTCGCCTGGTTCGTTATCTACAAGGAATGGGGACGGGTACTGAGGCTTCCCTGGATTAGCGGCCTTGTACTCATGTTCGGTATATCCGTGCCATGGTATGTCGCGGCCGAGATGAAAACGCCCGGCTTCATGGAGTACTTCTTCGTTGGTGAGCACTGGAGCCGCTACGTCGTCAGTAACTGGGCAGGGGACCTCTATGGTAGTGCTCATGCCAAGCCGTACGGCAGCATCTGGATCCAGCTCGGATTGTCGCTACTGCCATGGGCCTTGTTTCTACCACTGTTGATCCGCAAGCGTGGATCGATGCAGCGCTTCAAAGCCTACCTCTGGCTGTGGGCCTTGGCGACACCGGTCTTCTTCACATTTGCAGGCAACATTCTGTGGACCTACCTGCTACCCGCGCTGCCAGCGTGGGCATTGCTGCTGTCTGCACGGGTCAGCGAAGTTGGCCCGAAGACCACCTGGGCTGCCGCTGCGAGCGCATTGGTGTTGCCAATCATCGGTGCGGGCATCATCTACGCCGGGGTACTAGAGGAGCGCCCTCAGAATCAGCGGGATGTGGTTCAAGCCTGGCTCAATGTGCAGTCTGCTCATTCCGCTCCCCTGATCTATCCTGGCCGCCGCTCATACTCGTCGGAGTTTTACAGCAGCGGGAAGTCCGAGAACATCAAGGATCCTGCCAAGTGGCCGCGGGATGGCTCGTTCTATCTGTCCAGGCGCTTGCGAGACAGCAAGGATGGTCTGCCCGCTGATCTAGCTTGCACATCGATCACCGAAGCGAACGCCAGCCAGCTCCTGCTGTGCCATTGGAAACGCCCCGCACAAGGTGCCGAGGGTCTGGCCGGAGAAAGCAATGCGGAAACGCCTCGCAAGAACGAAGGCTAAATTCCAAGCACAAAAAAGCCAGGTTTTACCCTGGCTTTTTTGTCGATTTCTTTCGTCATTTGAAGTCCTATTTATTAACCCGGCAATCAAATACACCAAATCATGCTGCGTAGGCGATACGTGGATGCCGGAAATAAGAACGGATTCTTTGAGGGCGTAATTGCAATCGTCTCATGACCGAGCGAACACGCCTTTCCAGTTCGTCCTGATTACGCGCCGGCAAGCCCGTGCGAACCTGATGTTTCAAATCACAATTCAAATACTCGTCAGGGTTCAACTCCGGGGCGTAGGCCGGCAAGAAGAACAGTTCGATTTGCTCTTTGCGGTCGCCAACCCAGGCGCTCACCTTTTTGCTGTGGTGTACGCGCAGGTTGTCGAGAATCAGAAACACCTTGCGGCCCTGAGCATCGCGAATCAGGCGACTCAGGAAGCGAATCAGCACTGGGGCTGTCAGCGTTTCCCGATACAGCATGAAGCGCAGTTTGCCCCGATTGGTCACGGTGGAAATCATGTTGGTGGAAAAACGACTGCCGCTGACCAGGCGCACCGGCGTTTCGCCAATAGGGGCGTAGCTGCGGCCAGCATGGCTGTCACTGCGCATACCGGTTTCGTCGCCCCACTGAATCTCACCATTCTCAGCCCTGGCCCGCTGTGCGATGCGTGGATATTCATTATCCAGCCAGTGCTGAACCACTTCAGGTTTCTGCTGATAAGCCCGATGCAGTGGGCGCTGCGGGGTGTAGCCCCAACGCTTGAGGTATTCACCAACCGTTCGAACCGGCATGAGAAAACCACAGCGCTGGCGGATCAGTTCTCGCACCGCATCACGCGTCCAGAGCGCAAAGCCGAGCTTGAGTTGGTCGGGCATCTTATCGGTCATCAAGGTGCGAATCAGCACTTCCTGGCTGGAGCTCAAACTGCGGCGATCACCCTGGCGCACACCACGCTGGCCGCCGGCAATGGCAGCCTTTTCGCCTTTATGTTCTGCGACCTGCGCCCAGTGAGCAATAGTGCGGGGGTGAACACCAACCGCTTCGCCAATAGCCTTATAGGTGTAACCCTGCTCACGCATGCGTAGGGCCGTGGAGCGCTTTTCACGTTGTTCTTGGGGGCTGAGTTTACGGGCATCTATTTTCATGGAGACAGATTATCTAATATGCCCTATTTATTTGCCAGGTTAATAACCGCCGATTAATTGTCGGCTTGTTCCTTACCATCCTTGCTTTCTTTCTTTTGCTCTTGAGCGACTTGTTGTTTGTTCTGGTCCGAAGAGTCATCGCTCCATAGGCGAGCCTGTTCGGTTCGGAAGTTCTCGTTGAACTGTTTCGTTCGCTCGAAGCCGCCTTCAGCGTAAGCGGTACCCATGAGACCCAGCAGCAGGCTGCCAATAGCGATAGATTTGACAAATTTCATTGTGAACCTCGGTTCATACTAGGCCAACCTGATTAGCGGCCTTTGTTGGTTTGTAGTTTAGGAACGCGAAGCTAACGACAAGGTGAGTCAATAATTACAATTCCGTAATTTTGGCTGCAGATAGGATGCGTTAAATCTTCAAATCTGGAAGGATCATGTCTATCTCGGCACTGTCGAGGGCGACTTCGAATTTTCTCTTAAATTACAATTTTGATATCTAGCGCGTTAATTCAGCGCGGCGTTGTTGGCCGCCCTAGGAGATAGCCATGAATGACATAGAGCCCTGGGCAGTTGCTATCGGTGACTTTCGCCGCTGCACTGAAAAACTCACTGTCCAGCTCGATGAGCTGACCTCGCAGACGCGCACCTCCAGCGCTGTTCTGGAGAGGTCGAACGAACTGGTGGAGCAGGTGGACGCTGTCGGCCGGCAGATTCAGGAGGAGGTGCGAAAGGCGGAGAAGGCTTGGTCGAACGCGGAGGAGGTTGCCTTGCGCGCCGCTGCATCAGCGTATTCAGCTGCATGCCGCGGAGTCGACACCGCCATCCAGCCACTGATCTCGGAGCTTACAGCAGCGACAAAGGCGGCGGACGCCTCTATCCAGGAGCTCAAGCGGGCACCGGTGCTGGCCAAGCGTTATGTGATGGTGGTCGCCACGGCGTTCTTCATTCTGGCGCTGATCTGTGTCTACTCGACCATGCGCCTGATCGATGCCGCCGGCAGCGTAAGTGCTCAAGAGAAAGTGAATGCTCAGTACTTCTCACACCTGTGGAAAAACGCCAATCCTGACGAACAGAAGATTATTAAGTCGGTGATTCTGCGGTCGCCCATGGACCCTGTGGTCCTTCGGCACTGATGCATTGAGGCAAACAAAAGGCCCGTCGATTGACGGGCCTAATCGTGTCTGCGCAATTTAAGCGGCGGTCATTGCCGGCTGCATTTGCTGGGCTTCCGGAAAGTGAAGGTGGAACCAGGTGAAGTTTTCTTCGGTCACCTCCACGCTCGCCGATCCCTGGTGCAGACTCATGATCGACTGCACAATGGCCAAGCCAAGACCGGTACCGCCTTCGCTCCGTGCTCGGCTCTTGTCCACACGGTAGAACCGCTCAAACAAGTGCGCGTGGTGTTCCTTGGCAATACCACGGCCGGGGTTGCCGACACTCAACGTCGTACCGCTCGCACTATGCTGCACCTTAACGTAGACCGTGCGGCCGCGAGGGCAGTAACGGATCGCGTTCGAGACCAGATTCGAGACGGCACGTTGAACCATCAGGCGATTCCCGCGCACCACGTCATCACTGCCGGAGATCTGCAGCTGAATCTCGCCTTCTTCTGCTGAAATGCTGAAGAGCTCGCACACTCGCTGAACCTCGTCGACCAAGGAGACGGATTCGAACTCCACCATTGATGCTGGATGACTGACCTGGGCCAAGAACAGCATGTCGGAAACCATGCGGCTCATGCGGTCCAGCTCTTCTGTGCACGACTCCAGAACCTCCCGGTACTCGGAAAGCGATCGTTCTCTGGTCAAGGCAACCTGGGCCTTGCCCATCAGGTTGGAAAGCGGTGCTCGAAGTTCGTGAGCAAGGTCGTCAGAAAACTGCGAGAGCTGCTGAACCCCATCATCCAGGCGAGCCAGCATGATGTTGATGCCGTCGGCGAGCATTTTGAGTTCTGCCGGCATCCCATCAGTTGGAAGGCGATGGTCGAGGCTCTCGGTTGAGATTTTCGAGGCGATCTTGAGGAACTTGGTCAGTGGTAGCAGGCCTCTGCGCACAGTCCACCAGCCAATGGCCAAGATCAGTGCGAGGATGACGGGGGACATCATCAAGGCCCAGGTCAGCAACGCATCGAGCAGCGCCTCACTGGATGACTGGTCCATGGTCATATAGACGCTGACCTCTGTTCCATCGCCCAAACGCATGATTCGAGAAGCACTCAGCAGAGGACGGTCCTGCGTATCACGCCATTCGTGCTCTTTGGGCTGGGCCGCCGGCTGAAACTTGTGCACCTCCAGATTGACCTGTTTCGAGCCAATCGAGAGCAGGGGAGTCTGATTCTGTGAGGTATCGAATATGCTCACATACAGGTTGTTGTGGCCCATGACCAAATCGACAAGCTGATGCGCATCCGCGTTGACGCCGGAGATGTCCGGGATGGTGGACAGGTTGTGAGCCATCCCCGCCATCTTTACTTCCAGGTCTGCTCTGGCATTTCTTTCCAGAGCCTTGCCTACCATCAGATAGCCAAAGGTGGCGAACAGAAGCAGCAACGCTGCGCTCATCAACCCAACTTTTAACCCCAGCTTTGCAGCCAGGCTGAATGGCCTCATGCGCGTTCCTCAAAAACGTACCCAACGCCACGAAGCGTGTGAATGAGCTTGGTTTCAAACGGCTCATCGATCTTCGAGCGCAAGCGCCGGATGGCTACATCGATGACATTGGTGTCGCAATCGAAATTCATATCCCAGACCAACGAGATGATCTGAGAGCGAGTCAGCGCTTCGCCCGTTCGGCTCATGAGCAGGTGCAGAAGCGCAAATTCCTTGGTGGTGAGATCGATGCGTGTGCCACCGCGGAAGACGCGATGGCGGACGGAGTCGAGTTCCAGATCGGCAATTTTCAGCGAGCTCTTCTCGACTAACTCATCACCACGGCGTTGCAGCGAACGGATGCGAGCAAGCAGCTCAGGGAATTCGAATGGCTTCACAAGGTAGTCATCCGCGCCGCCGTCCAAGCCCTTGAGCTTGTCATTGATGCGTCCGCGGGCGGTCAGCATGATGATGCGGACCCGGCTGGTCTTACGGATGGTTTCCAGCAGGTCCCAGCCGTCGATACCCGGGAGGTTCACGTCCAGGAGGACCAACGAATAGACATTAGTGTTGAACAAGTGCAGAGCATCTACACCGTTGTGCACGATATCTACGACATACCCGCTTTCGGATAGGCCCTGCTGAAGATATTCGGCAGTTTTAATTTCGTCTTCCACAACTAGAACGCGCATAACTTATCTCAAGGTGTGAGGAAGGAGTTGGCCTAATCCGCCAAGATTATGGTTGCAGGCTGTTCGAAAGTTTGGCTGAGGGTATGGCATGTGGTAGTCGCTACCTCTGTCCATACGCCGGGTCACCTGAGGACGCTTGAATCTTAACGCGAAGAAGCTGGCCGCGGCGAAATCCTACAAATTTGTAATGTAGCCGCAAGATTTCTGACAGTCATGCAGGCTCCACCCCTAAGCATAGCGGATTCTGGGGCCTGCGGCGGTGTATGACAGATTCGCCTGGCAGGTGGAATCGGCCAGGACAGGCAGCATTTCGGTCGTTAGCTTGCAAGGACTGGTACTGGCCTTGGATCGAGGGCGCCACGCAGGCAGACCCCATGCACGGCCGCAAACCGCAGCGCCTTTCTGCAAATTAGTTCACGTGGCGGCTCGATATTCTCTCGAATAATTATCTTACAATCTATTACATGTCCAAATTGTAATTGCCCGATCATCTTGGTGTTAGCCTCCTTTGCTAGTTTAAGGGCAGCGGAAGAGGCATCGCTGCTTTGGAAATTGTCTCATTTCAAAGCAGCTTGGCAAGAGCACCGAGCAGTTGTTCGCGCCAGTGCATTCACCTGTAAACCATACGCTCCTTTGGTAGGTGAATTTTAGCGCCCCCCTACGGGCGCTTTTTTATTAAGGGACTTCTTATGAACACTACTGTATCAGCGATCGCCGTGTTTTTGCTCTTTACATCACTAACAGCCAATGCCCAAAGCGGTATGGAGATCAATAAACGCATCGAGCGTACTGCTAGAGAGGCTACAGCGGATTATGCTCAACGCGTAAAAAAGCCCATGCCTCAACTAGAAGACTACGCCTATGGCATGGACCTGGACGTTGGTAAGTTGGTGTATGTATCACCCAGTGTGCGGTACTGCGGTAATGTAAGAAGCATGATGACCTACGAAGACTCGAAAGGCGAACTGCACATGGTTCGCTACCTGGTGAAGGGCGAGTGTGTTAATAGCCGTTAAGACTCATCAAGATGATCCCTGCGGCCACCGGATCATAGAAGCTCAATGCCGAACCGGCGCAGCAGTATGGCGAAGCCTCCGAAGCTGGCCATTGTGATGAGGATGCTGCTGATCAGTGTCGGCCAAAAGCCGAGCTTAGGTAGCAGCAATGGAAAAGCAATAAACATCGGTAGGGTCGGAAGCACGTACCAGAACGTGTACCAAGCATGGTTGGAGATCTTCTCCATGCTCTGGTTCTCTAAATAGAGCCAGACCAACGTCACGACCGTGACCAAGGGTAGGGCGGCGACCAAGCCGCCCAGCTTGTCGCTGCGTTTCGCCAGCTCTGACACGAGAATCACTATACCGGCAGTGAGTAGGTACTTCGTGATGATCCAGGCCATCGCTGAGCCTTCTGGAGGTTGTTGACGAGGGCAGGCGAAGCCATTCACCAACCCCCTTGAAGCGCTCCTGCCGTTTACGGCATCCCTCACCGCATTTTTTTTGCAACATCACCCTCAGCCAGGAGGGTGATGTGTTTGCATGGTGTTTACCGATCGGTCAGTGCGAGGGTGAGGGAACGCTCTCGTGGAAAGCTGCCCGCTCGATCTGGATGGTGCAGTGATGGATTTCGAATGCATCGCTGACAGCATCCACGACGGCCGCCAACACAGCATCCCCATCTGCAGAATCCCGAACCACTACGTGCGACGTCATCACGTTACTGCCACTGCTGACAGCCCACACGTGCAAGTCATGAACGTCCGTCACGCCATCTACTCCGAGGATGGTGGCCTCGATTGCCGTAACGTCGAGCCCCCTCGGGACACCCTCCATGAGGATCCCCAGGCTTTCGCGAAGCAACTGCCACGTCCGCGGCAGAACCCAAAGGCCGATCGCCACAGCGACAATCGTGTCGACCCAGGTCCAGCCGGTGAAGCGGATGATAAGTGCCGCGATGATTACGCCAAGCGAGCCGAGCATGTCGCTCCAAACTTCGAGGTAGGCTCCTTTGACGTTGAGGCTTTCGTTGCTCGCAGATGCCAGAAGGCGCATCGAAATTAGGTTGATGATCAGGCCGGCGATTGCGATCCACATCATCGCTCCGGTAGCGATCTCCGCCGGCATGAAGAAGCGCTGGTAGGCCTCATACAAGATGTACATCGCCACCAGGAAGAGCAGCACGGCGTTGAACGTCGAAGCCAGAATTTCCAGGCGCGCATAGCCGAAGGTTCTTTTCTGATCCGCCGGCCGCTTGGCTATCTGAAGTGCAATCAGTGAGATCGCCAAGGCGGCAGTATCTGTGAACATGTGAGATGCGTCCGACAGCAGCGCCAGGCTGCCGGTAATCCACGCACCGATCACTTCTGCAATCATGAAGCTGCCAGTCAAGCCGAGCGCCATGATTAGCTTCTTCTGATGCCCCTCGCGTACTGCAGCGCTGCCATGGTCATGATTTGAACCCACGTATTTCTCCTTGCGCAGGGTTGTGGTCTCGTTGGCCTTCCTGTCTACCTAGCCTTAGAGCGTCGCTTGGCCACAGTGACTGCAAAATCTTGCTCCTGCACTCAGCAGCGAGCCGCAGGCGGTGCAACCACTCGATAGCGGTGTTCCGCAGTTTAGACAAAAGCGTGCTGACGGATCGTTGGCCGTCCGGCACTGCCTGCAGCCCTGCAGATCTTTGATGGGGGCAGGAGTGGGAGGGCGCCCGCCGTCATACACCTGATTACCGCCGTCGCAGCCCTGCTGCCGGCCATGGCGATCATATTGCTCGGCCCCATGTCCCCCGCTGTGGTGCTTGCCTCCACCGTGGTTTCCACGGCCATGGTGCCCGCCCAGGATGTTTTTGAAAAAGCTCATGGTATTCGCCCCTCATTGATGGGTGACATATTAACGAGCAAAAGTTGAAAATAATATTCTGCTCGCGAGAAAGACTTGTAAGTTGAATTGAAAGTTCAAAATTAGCCTACGACAAAACGAAACCGTTTTGTTTGTGAAATTAAATTTATCTAGCTGAGCGGAGCATTGCTTTTGGTGGGTAGTATCCCCCTAATTTTGATCATAGCGTGATCAATGACAATCAAAACAGCAGTAATTGGATTTCTGTCAGCATTGTAATCCCGAGGTCATCGTGTCGTTATCAGGTCCCGGAAATAATGCGCTCAGCGAGATTCATTTCTCTTTTTATCCCTATGCCTCACACATACTAAGCGTCCCCAACGCCTAGGGGCCTAAGGCCTCTGACGCTCCGCACATTGCGCAATCGCTCAGCATCTGTCGACGGTTTGCCTTGTAGCTCCCGCTAACTCCATAGCTACCGCCATGGATAAGCAGCTTCCAGAGTTTGATAATGACACCTTCCAAATCCATTGTTCACACCCTGTTAAGCAAATGGATCTTTGCTATTCGCAATGCGCGGCAGAAAGGCATCAGTACTAATTTGCTAATCGGCCTGGTGACTTTTTGGTTACTGCTATTCGCGAACGCTGAGCTCTGGAACGTGCTCTGGAAGCTGGTATTCAAAACCGATGAAGTGAACTGGCAGCTAGCGGCTAGCCTCCCAGTCATAGTATTCGCATGGGTGTTTACCGTTCTGAGCTTGCTGTCATGGGGGCGGCTGGCCAAACCCATACTGTGCCTGGTACTGATCAGCGCGTCTTTTGCGAGTTACTTCATGAATGCCTACGGCATCGTGATCGATTACACAATGTTCACCAACGTTGTGGAGACCGACGTCGCTGAGGCAACCGAGCTGCTGAATTGGAAGCTCGGTCTTTGGGTCGCAATGGTTGGGGTGTTGCCCGTCTACCTGATTGCCCGGGTTCCCCTCCGGCGCAAGCCTTGGGCCAAAGCTTTGGTCAGCAGGTTCATTGCTCTGTCGCTCGCTCTGTTGACCTTATCTGGCATCGCGTTGAGTCAGTACCAGTCGTATGCCTCCTTGCTGCGCAACAATCGGGAGATCCGGCTGATTCTGGTACCTACCAACTTGTTTGCGGCTGGCCATGGGTACCTGAAGCGTCAGCTGGCCTCACCTAAAACGCTGACGGCCATTGGTACTGATGCGGTAGTTAATCGACAGGGTGCGGCTCGTAAACCCAGGCTGCTGGTACTGGCAGTAGGAGAGACCGCTCGCTCCGCCAACTTCTCCCTCAACGGCTACTCCCGTGAAACGAATCCGGAACTAGAAAAGCGAAATGTCATTAGCTTCACGAACGTGAGCTCCTGCGGTACCGCTACCGCGGTCTCGCTGCCATGCATGTTCCTGGACGTGGGTAAGGCCCAGTACAAAGATGGCTTGGCCAAGAGCCGAGAAGGGCTGCTCGACGTGCTTCAACGCGCTGGCATCAGTGTCATGTGGACTGACAACAACTCGGGGTGCAAAGGGGTCTGCGACAGGGTTCCCAACCACAAGGCTGCCTCTCACGCGGATTCCCAACTGTGCACCAGCGAGGAGTGTAAGGACGGGGTGCTGCTCACGGAGATGCAAGACTTCATCAAGCGCCAGGAAGGCGATGCTGTCCTGGTGCTCCACTACAAAGGCAGTCACGGCCCGGCCTACTACAAGCGCTACCCCTCGCAATTCAAGAAATTCGCACCGGTGTGCGAGACCAACGAGCTCGACAAATGTAAGCAGGAGGAGGTGGTCAATGCCTACGACAACTCAATCCTCTACACCGATTATGTGACTGCAAATCTCATCGATATCCTGGCGGCCAACACCAAGTTCGACACTGCGCTGATGTACGTTTCGGACCACGGCGAATCGCTGGGGGAGGGTGGGCTCTATCTACACGGGCTGCCTTACGCGATGGCTCCTGACGAGCAAACAAAGGTGCCGTTGGTACTTTGGATGTCTGACTCGCTCGCGAAGAGCGAAAAGGTCAACGTGGGTTGTTTGAAAGCTCAAACCACGTCACCGCTGAGCCACGACAACCTGTTCCACACCGTGCTCGGCATGATGAACGTCCAGACGTCTTCGTATCGCTCAGCGCTGGATTTCACTGCCCCTTGTAAGCCCTTTGTCGGAGGCTCTTATTCTGGCCTCTGAATGTTCGATGTGGACCGGATCATCGGCCAGGCGGTTCTGCACCAGCCTGCTTTGACAGCTGAGAGAAGCTGGACTAATTACATAGCTGCATTCAACAACCCAAGCGGAAAAGGAAGTTTTGCATGAGCATCAAGCCAGGCCCAAAGCGCACCAATGAAGATGGCACTCCGGACAAAAGGCAGCGAGTCACCCCTGAAAAGCAGAAGGACCATCCGGACCTGAAACCCCACAAGCACAAAAAGGGGGAGTAAGAAAAAAGCAGCTCTCGGGAGCTGCTTTTTTTTTGGGGCTGTGTGCAAACCCTCCCGACCGTCTCGCTGATCAATCGGACCGCGTCGTGAGTCTTCCGCTTGGCTTGATGGATTCTGAAGCTACCTCCGGATCGGTTATCCCTTCAGTGCGGACGACGAGACTGATATCCCAGAGCGTTGAGCTGATACTCGCTGACAGCCCGAAATTGTGATTCTGCGATTTGACGCAGGCGCTCAACCTCTTCGGCAGATGAGCCAGAAGCCTGCGCCTCGTGGTATTGCTTCATCGCATCCACTGCGTCGGTATACATGGGGTGGTCGGGGAGAAGAGCTGGTATCTTTTTCGTCATGTAGCGGCAGGTCCTCACTGGATAGTCGACGGTGGTTTACCTGCTTTGAGGAGCTGAAAATCAATGACCGCCTGATAGAGCGAATCTGCCAATAGGTGAAGACGCTGTACCTCAAGGTCTGGCAATCCAGCAGCCTCCGCTTCGTGGGCCTGTCGGATAGCTTCAAGCGCTTGCCTCATCAGTGGCTCACCAGCCTCGACCATTCCAATGAATGTGCGCTTCACAACATTTTGCTCCATTCAGCTGAAGATGAATTATAGGACACCGCGGCGTGGCAAGGCCCCGAGCAGCACAGGTGTTCGACGTCCGGCTGAACGAACCAATGAGGAGCGCGCTGGCCTGGGGAGTGGCCAGGGCGCGTGTCATAGCTACGTTGTAAACCACTTTTTTCACTGTAAACCACTGTGGTTTACAGTGAAAAAAAGTGGTTTACAGCAGGCCTCCTCAGGCCTGAGTCAGCTCCAGCAGATCGCCCAGTTCCTCCCGGGCCATCTTCACTCTATCCATTCTGCGATAAGGATGATCAACCGGCATCCGGATAAGAGATTCGAACCAAGCCGAATCGAATTTGATGACTTCCTTGTGAATGTGCTCAAGCTCACCTCCGCGAGGCTGTGACACTACAAACTCCATGCTTTGAATCGCCCCTGGTTTCGTAGACACCTCCAAGCCTCATAATGAGGCCCAAATAG
>OLII01000024.1_pt1 | contig 45913 bp, 31 predicted proteins | sample 1609481 | NCBI WGS metagenome assembly OLII01 (sample SAMN05416859, study PRJEB24817) | seawater metagenome | isolation source: Sea water | place: Canada:Atlantic | collected 2013-11 | reverse complement strand
CTCGTGGGCTCGGAGATGTGTATAAGAGACAGTAATATCGCTATTAACATAATAATTAATAGCGGTAATTTACTTAAGAAAGTTACCTTTAGGAGATTATTCTGTAATTAGGGCTAGAAGTACTTCCTAAGGCGATATAACAAAGGATTATGTATCAGTGACTTTGACTCTCTAAGGTAAGTGCTAATACTTCAAGATAATATTCATGACAATTCATCTGTATAAGCCAATAATTTAGCATTTAGCCACTCTAGGGATTCAGTCTCAGTGTCGAAAAACTTTGTCTGAACATTAGTGAATTGTTCATAGGTTTTTTCTAGCATAGCCGTCTGTACACTAGTGGAGCAAATAACAGCTTCGAATTTTTCATTATGTTTATCAGCCCATGCATTCACATTATCAATCTCGAGCCAGATATCTGGAGTCCCTAGCTCCCAAGATAATAAATTAACCGCACAAGCCCAAGGAGAGTGGTTAATTGACTCGGCCAATGCTTTGTATTCCTTACAACATCTAATTGCGGTTTCAACGTTCCACGCGCCTTCCGGACGCATAATTAAAATTTGCCCCCTCAGTTCAAACTCAAACGAGCCATGCTCTATTCGCATCAGGTTTCATCCTATATAGCTTTGACATTTAAATGACATGAGTAAGGTTATCCTTGTTTGAATTAATTTTCCAATTTATATAGCGACTTCTAATGAACAATCGTGCAAATAAAATGTATGCTGGGCTTATTATTTCAAGTCTAACGGTTTCGTCTTTGTATGCAGATAATGTGATAAAGGGAGCTCCTTATTGGTCTACCCCCACGCGAGGAGTAAACCTTGAAAGCAAAAAAACAGCGAAAGATAATGACGAGAGTTTATTAGGTATTGTTGGCAGTTCACTACGTTATTCTAAAATGCAAATTGATGACAAATTTAATGCGCCAGACTGGTTCCCTAATCAACATGATAAAATGCCAATGATCGTGAAATCGGGGAAAGCGCCTAAAGTCTGGGCATGTGCTTCTTGCCACCTTGCTTCGGGCTCAGGTCATCCAGAATCGGCAAGACTTGCGGGACTTGATAGTTTGTATCTTCAAAGCCAAATGAAGGCTTTTACTGATGGCTCAAGGCTTGATTATTCTGGGCATATGAACAGAATGTCAAAGGCGCTAAGCACAGCAGAAATTAAAGAAGTCAGTGATTGGTTTTCAACATTAACACCCCAAAAAGTAACCAAGGTTGTAGAAACAGATCAAGTACTTAAAACTTATGTTGATGAAACTCGTATGAGACGTGTTGCTAAGCCCTATGTAATGGAAGCTATGGGAAATCGGATCATTGAAATTCCTGACAATCTAGCAGAAGTGAAAAAGCGACATCCTGATAGTACGTTTATTAGTTATGTTCCTATTGGGAGTATCGATCGAGGGAGAAACTTAGTAACTACTGGCGGCGGTAAAACAATTGCCTGTACTGGTTGTCATGGCACCGATTTAAACGGTAGTTCTATTGGTCCTGCTATCAGGGGAAGTTTTGCTAGTTATACTGTACGTCAATTATATGGTTTTAAAGCTAACAGTAGAAAAGGAGAACAAGCTGCTATGATGCAAACGGTTGTAAATGGTTTAACAGATAAAGATATTATTGATATATCAGCCTATTTAACATCCTTGCCGGTAAATTAATATTTCGAGACAACATAAAAATAAACGGCAGTGACGTTGAGTTGCACTAATTCACCGTCGTTTATTTTAATGCGTTTAGTAAATATCGCCACCAACGCTCAAGCCACTTGGCACAATAGTAGGTTTACCTTTATAAAAGTCATTAGTATTAATTGTTTTTAAAAATGCTTCTATATCGCTAAAATCACCATCCCCAATTGTTACCTCAAGATCACCTCTATCTTCATAATCTGCAATTGCATCAATCAATCTAGCTCTTGAACCATCATGCATATAGGGAGCAGTGTAAGATATATTTCTCAGACTTGGAGTACGCACCACAATGTCGTTAATAATGGCTTCATCAGCATGTAATTTATTATCTGACAGCATGGGTCCTAAATGGCAACGAGCACAGCCACCATCAATAAACTTATTGAGACCGATAACTTCTTGTTGAGTAAATATTGATTGCTCTCCAGCAAGAAACTGATCAAATCGTGTATTAGGACTGGTAATTTTTCTTTCAAAAGTTGCTAATGCCTTTGTTATGTTTTCACTGGTTATTGCATCACTTACGGCGAATGATTGCTCAAATAACACGACATATTCAGGAATAAGTCGTAAGCGTTCAACTATTTTAGCCATAATTTCTTGTTCACTAATATTATAACCAAGCATTTCCACTGGATTCTTGATGGGGCCTAAGGTTTGTTCTTCTAATGTGTCAGCTCTTAAGTCCCAAAAATAACCGCCGGAAACAAAGGTATCAGCGGTTTTATTATTTGTGATACCGGTAAACGCAACATTCATAATCGTAGGGGAATGAATAGGTGTTACTTGTAAGCCATATCGTTGTGGCCCTAAGCCGATACCATCAGATCCTATAGATAGTGCTCGGCCATCAGCCCAGCCAAAGTCCGGGTGATGACAAGAGGCACATGAGGTATTTTGATCCCCTGAAAGTATAGGATCCCAAAAGAGTAATTCACCTAATTGCTCTTTTTTTTCATTATAAGGATTATCTGAAGGGTAGAGTACTTTTGATGTTAAGGGCGTAAATAGATTGGAATAATCTCTAATTTGAGGATCATTTTCAATACCCTCCGGACCATCAGGATTTTCGCAGCCAACTAAATTGACACAAGCAAGAGTAATTAAACTAAATGTTAACCGTTTCATATATAACTATCCCATAAGTGGTTTAAAACGCATTGACTCGTCAGTAGAGTCAAAAAAGTGCTTAACAAAGATGGAGAGTTTGTCACGGGATACGTCTATGAAATGTCTTATGAAGTAGATTGATAAGTATTAGCAGAAGGATTAATCAGAACTAGCGCAAGAATCTGGGGAGCTTATAAAAACAAAACGGTTTGAAAAAAAATAATTGCTAAACAATCCAGCGAAAATGCCGAGACAAAAAGCAATAGGAAGAGAAACAATATCTTTAGCAAACCAAAATACTAGTAAATTTATAGCGCCAGAAAGATGCGCTGTTAACAGGTGCTTGCACCATTGAGAAAAAGCGTTAGTGAATTGTTGATGATTAAAAGTGTAAATACGATTACCAAACCAAGTCGCACTAGCCGCGAGCCAAAATGACAATAGTCTTGCTAACATTATCTTGTCAGTTATTTCATTTAAAATTAAAAAAAACAAACTATCTACAACAAAGCCTAAGCCACCAATTAGACAAAATTTTTTGAACTGCTGCATTACTTCCACATTAATGATTTGAAACTATAAGTTCAGCTTATCGTTTGTAAGGTCTAAAAATTGTCACTAACGTTGTCGAGATAAGAGTGACTTTTTTTAGACCTCGCTTGTTTTAAAGTAACACCAGAATTTATTTTGGAGAGAACAATGCAACTTGTAAATAATGAGTTATCAAATAAAAATGAAATGACGCTAAGTATTATTGTGCCCGTTTATAATGAACGAGAAATGCTACCTATATTTCACCATCAGTTAGCCAAAACATTGAGCACTCTCTCTGATGACAGCGTTGAAATTATTTATGTCAATGATGGTAGTTCAGATGATAGTTGGGATGTCATGCTTAACTTAAATAGTCATTATGCCAGTGTTGAGTGTATTAACTTGAGTCGTAACTTTGGTAAAGAAGCGGCCATGACTGCAGGAATAGATAATGCAAAAGGGCAAGCCATCATTTTATTGGATGCGGATTTACAGGATCCGCCGGAGCTTATACCTAAAATGCTGGCAGCATGGCGAGAAGGATTTGATGTCGTTAACATGAAACGTAGTGCACGATTGGGAGAGTCCAAATTTAAATGTTGGTCAGCGCATGTTTATTACCGACTGCTTGACCATTTATCAGAAGTACCCTTACAAAAAGATGTTGGTGACTTCAGGTTACTTAGTCGAAGAGTTATTGAGGATATCAAAAAACTATCTGAAAGAAGTAGATATATGAAAGGCATTCTTTCTTGGCCAGGGTATAAACAAACCACCCTTAGTTTTGAACGTCCAGAGCGAGTGGCAGGGGAAACGAAATGGTCTTTTCTGCAATTGGTTAAATTAGGGTTATCAGGTATAACCGCGTTTAGTGTTAAACCATTAAGAATATCCACGTGGGCTGGCGCACTTATTTCAGGGTCTGCTTTTTGCTTCGGACTTTGGGTTTTGTTAAAAACGATAGTCTATGGTGAAGCCGTAGCAGGTTATCCTTCGATGATGTTAATACAGTTGTTTTTAGGCGGAGTTCAGCTATTAGCTATCGGTGTTTTAGGTGAATATGTAGGGCGCATTTATGCGGAAGCCAAGGCACGACCGATATATTTAATTATGGATAAAGAAAGAAATACTACAGTTAGTTCGATGGCAGAAAAGCATGGTTGATTCAGATAGAGAACAAAGTAATAAAGCTTCATCACTGATGTTTTGGGCTGGGGCATTAATTTTATCATTAATTTCCATTAGACTCATTTCACTCGGTCTTTTTCCGCTTTATGACACAACAGAAGCACGATACGGTGAAATGGCAAGAATAATGTTCGAAACCAATAATTGGGTGACCCCTCAATTTGACTACAACGTACCTTTTTGGGGGAAACCACCGTTTCAAACATGGATAAGTGCGTTAAGTTTTTCTTGGTTTGGTATTAGTGAGTTCACTGCACGGTTACCGCATTTTTGTTGTGGTTTACTTACCTGTTATTTGGTTTATCGCTTTACTAAATCACTAACCAATAACCGTACTGCTATTTTTTCTCTGTTAATACTGACTTCAAGCCTTGGTTTTATTATCGCTATAGGCATGGTCATGACCGATAGCGCGTTATTAATGGCATACACTTTAGCCATGGTTAGTTATTGGCAATGCTATAGTCAAAAGGATAAAGCAGTCTCTGGCCACATGTTTTTTGTCGCGCTAGTATTAGGTATGCTCATCAAAGGCCCAGTTGTTGTGGTGTTGATTGGGATATCTCTAGTCAGTTGGAGTTTATGGCAAGGCTGCTTTAAGCTTGCAATCAAAAGCTTGCCTTGGTTAACTGGTATAATGGTGTTTTTGCTGTTGACCTTACCTTGGTATATTTGGGCTGAAATACGTACGCCAGGATTTTTAGAGTACTTTATAATTGGCGAACATGTTCAGCGTTTTCTAGTGTCAGGATGGCAAGGTGATTTGTACGGAACTGCCCATGTTAAACCCAGAGGCATTATTTGGCTGTATTGGCTTGTGTGTGCTAGCCCATGGTCTTTTATCATCATAGGATTAATCGTTAAAAAGTATCGCGGTATTGCGCTACCTCAAACTAAGTATCAGGCGTTGGGGATTAATAAATATCTTGTGTGTTGGATGATATCGCCATTATTATTGTTTACTTTAGCGGGTAATATTTTACCTATTTATGTACTACCGGGTTTTAGCGCTTTGGCTGTGCTGGTTGCATTAAACTGCCAATTAACAAAGAAAAGCAACTATTTAGCATTAATTTCATTAGTACTATTAGGATTAATCATAACGTTATTAAGCTTTGGGGTTATTCAAGGCAAAAGTGAGTCTAAGCTACTTGGGCTTAATCGAACCTTTTCACAATATACGCCACTTTATTATTTGAAAAAAAGACCCTTTAGTGCTCAATTTTATTCTAAGGGTCAGGCGCAATTATTGGAAAATAAAGATAGGTTAATAACTTTAATCAAAGCAGAAGAACCCTTTTTTATTGCGATAAAACACAGTGATTTTAAAGTGTTACAGCCTCTGTTAAAAACTGTTTGTTTGAAAAAAAATCAAACGAAAAGACGACTGCTATTTAAATGCAACTAATTACACTCATTATACAGATATAGGTAAGGATCCTCTCTTGAAAATATTATTAGTAGAAGATTGTCAAAGTGTTGCTGAAGTCATTTTTGATTATTTTGAAGACTCAGATTTTGACCTAGACTACGCAGCTACGGGTACCTTAGGGTTATCATTAGCACAAGCTCAAAAATTTGACTGTATTATTCTAGACATTATGTTGCCTGGTCTCGATGGCATTAGCATTTGTAACCAGCTGAGAGCCGAGGGAAATAACACACCCATTATAATGCTAACTGCACGAGATACTCATACGGATATGTTATTAGGACTACGCCAAGGGGCAGATGATTATATTGTTAAGCCTTTTAATTTAGAATTACTTGAAGCACGTATTCACAGTGTTACTCGTCGTCATTCAGGCTCAGGTTTTATCACACAAATGACTTGTGGCCCTATTACCTTAGATATCAATACCCATCAAGTGTGGCGAGGTAAGCAAGAAATCCAATTAACCCCTATTTGTTTTAAGATTTTGCATCTTCTCGTTAAAAAATCGCCCAATGTTGTTTTACGACAAGAGTTAGAAGAAGTGTTGTGGCCTGATGATTTACCCGACCAAGATATATTACGCAAACATGTCTATCAACTTCGTAATAAGGTAGATAAACCTTTTACCGAAAATATTATAGAGACGGTGCCCAAATTAGGTTACCGCATGGTACTGAATCATGATTAACGCAAAGCCAATGAGTAGTAAGATTATCCATATTTATTTAGTGGGGGCAATGGTACTGTTAGCATTTTATGGCGCTATTTTTTATCACACTATTTTATATACTGAAAATCAAAGTAGTGAACGCCGTTTAGCATTAATCTCACCCTACCACTTTAAGTTATTTAGCCAAGGTTTTGAGGGAGAAATTCAAATTGATCCCATGCTTAAAATCTATGACGAATACGATATATTACCACCATCCATTAAGCGAAGACTCAATAATAACTGGCAGGGAAGTATCACCTTCCATTTTGAAGATGACAGTGAATACAGTGTCTTTTCGCAGGAAGTTATTACCAAAAAGGGGATAGCTATTGTCTATGCTTTGGAAGATATAGATGCTATAGAATGGGATGATACCGAATTCGCGATTTTCCAAGCGGTGATCTTTGGGCTTGGTTTATTTATCTATATTATCGCAGCACTTTTTATTATAAAAATGGCAAAACGAATTAGTACCCCATTTTCTAACTTGGCTAATCAGTTAGAAAATAATGATAAAGAAAATTACACACCCCTCATGGTTGATGGTGAATTATCGCTTGAATTGGTACAAATGTTAACGAGTATCAATAGTTATCGAAGTAGAATCCACGATGCGTTTATGAGAGAGCAAGCTTTTACTCGCTACGTTAGTCATGAACTTCGTACGCCGATGACAGTTATTCGTGGTGGTATCAGTATTTTACGGCGCTTAGATGACGAAAAAGTTAAAAAGCAGTCTAATCGAATTGATCATGCTGTCATTGAAATGGAACAGTTAATTCATACTTTTTTGTTAATGGCGAGAAATGAAGAGAGCGATACCATTAATGTTGATATTTCTGCAGAATTTATCGATCAAATAGTACAAGGTTTTGAATCGACAATAAAAGCAAACCAGGTGATTTTTCATCAAGAAATACAATGTGATTTTAGCTTAAACGTACAACCATTATTATTTTCTGCAGTCGTTAATAATTTATTAAAAAATGCCATTAATTGTAGTGTTAACGGTAAGGTAAGTTTATTTATCTCACCACAACGAATCGATGTTATTGATAATGGTGTTGGACTTGATGCTAAACCTCGTGGATATGAAGGCTTTGGTATTGGGCTTAATATAGTTAGAGATATATGTGAAAAATATCACTGGCAGTTTAGTATAAAAAACAACCTAGGTGGTGGTTGCACAGCATCAGTAATTTTTGAATCGCCGGTTGATATTTAAGATGGGATTTAAGAGGCTTAAACTTAGAGGTAAAAGAGCGTAGATATGGAGGCGAATCCTAAAAACTTTATTGATGAGTGCAACTCTACCTCGTAAGGGGACACATAACTTCATAGAACCTATCTGTTTGTAGTGCAATGGCTAAGTCATTCTGCCCACTAATTTATAGTTTTCTAACTCACTTGGGGGGCGAAAGCGAGATAAAACAATTATTCTAATGTCAGCTATCCTTGAAGATAGCTGACATAAAAGCGGAGTTTTTCGTTCTGATCTTTACGACTGTTAAGTGGTAAAAGTGTGCGTTAGTAACATTCAATTTATCCAAAAATGATAGGTCTATTCAGTTTGAATTATTACGGCAGAGTTAAATGTAATTGGCAGGTTTAGATAAATGCAATTAGGTGGCACTGATACTCGAGGCTTTATGACGGTATTCAGTGGTTGAACTAAAAAAGCAGCCGTTAATATGAAAAATATTAACGGCTGCTTTGTAAAGAGGATAACTGTAGTTAATGCAAATCTAGTCGGGCTTTCTCTGACAATAACTTCATTAAGTTTAGCTAATTAGTCAGCAAGCTCAATTTTAAACACCGTTGCCATGGCATCTATTGGTTGAGTTGACGCCGTGATAATTAACGCATCATCGGTCAGTGACCAGGTTACTTTTTCATCTGTTCCTAACGCATTAACTTTAACAATGCCGATATCCTTTGCTAATTCAGCCTTAGCAAAAGCGTTAAGTGTTATTTTACCTTCTGGAGTACCCAGTACCGTTGCATAAATGATATTGCCTTTGCTGGTATAACGAATGTCTTGGTTGGTGTATTTAACCTTGGCAAATTCTCTATGATTTTTAAAGTGACCTTCTGGCTCTTTGGTTGGTCCTTCACCAAAGGTATACCAAGGGCGAGTGGCATAAATAGCTTCACCGTATTTTTCTAACCACGCGCCCATTTCTAATAACACCGCTTGTTGGTTCTGTGGAATAATACCATTGGCTTTTGGCGATACATTTAGCAGCATGGTGCCGTTTTTACTAACCACATCGATAAGCACATGTAACACATCTTTCGCTTTTTTCACCCGTAAGTTTTCAGTGTAAGACCAGCTACCTTTACTGATAGTTTCGTCGGTCATCCATGGCTGCTCGCCTATGTGGTTTTTGCGTGACTTTTCTAAATCATCCAAGGAAAATGATAACGGTAAGTCATCTTGTTTTCTGATGATAACCACTTCTTTATTAAGCTTTTTAGCTTCATTTAAATAATATGCAGCAAACTTTTTTCGGTATGCTTCTGGCACTAAATGTAACCAAGAATCAAACCAGACAATGTCAGGTTGATACTTGTCAATTACCTCTTTTAACTTAGCAAACCAAACTTTCTCATTCCATTCGGCTTCAGGTAAGTTACCGTATAATAAAGCAAGCTCTGGGTCGTTACTGGCTGGCGGTGTATTTTCAAAGTAAGGGAAATGGCTACCGCCGAATCGTTCATTGGGCTTGTTTGGCGTTTTTTTATTAATAGGGCTGTAGCGTTGTAACTGTCTTGAATGGTGAAAGGTGGTAATAAACTTCATACCTTCGCCGGTAATAGCTTTTTTAAGCTCACCTGTCACATCTACTTTAGGCCCTCTATCCATAGCGTTCCATGGCGTTATATCACTGTCCCACATGGCAAAACCGTCATGGTGTTCAGTTACCGGGCCAGCAAATTTAGCCCCTGCTTTTTTAAACAATTCAGCCCAAGCTTGTGGATCAAAGTGTTCACCTTTAAACATAGGCACAAAATCATGGTAACCAAATGCATTTAATTCACCGTAAGTTTCAATATGGTGTTTGTTTTCTTTACGGCCTTCAACGTGCATCCATCTTGGATACCATTCACTGGCAAATGCTGGTACTGAGTAAACGCCCCAGTGTAGGTAAATACCTAGCTTGGCGTCTTGATACCACTGTGGGGCTGCTTCATGAGCCGATAATGAATGCCAGTCTTGGGCGTATTTTGCTGTAGCAACCGTTTGTTCTGCTTCAATGTTTTGTGTTGATGAACATGACGATACCGCGCAAGCGGTTAATATGCTTGTCATTATTCTTGTTAGCTTTTTCATCTGGTATCCCAATCGTAGAAAAGTGATTCTCACTTGGTTGATTATGCTTGGTTAAGTATGCCCGATTGATTTGAACTGACTTTTATACCTCAAGCGGTATTACTGTGTGCTCGCAATCTAAACTCAGACAAGTTTGCTGTGTTTTTTATTAATATTAACCTTGTTATCGATTGGTGAACTAGTCAGTTTACTGTGCGTTTTGTATCAAGTTGTCGTAACGGTGTTTTTTGCGACACCTTGATACAAATTAAAATTCCGTAGATTAGTGCGGGATTGATATTTTTTTTAGTTAAAATCTACCTGTAACAGTATGTTGAGAAGAATTTTACCTTATATAGTGTTTAAACAAGAATACTTGAAGTGAGTGTTTATTGGATATAAAGTGCACTTTGTGTGGTTTGTTAAGGAAAATGATAAGTGATTTTCCTCAATAAGTATTTTTATGATTCAGCTTTGAAGGATTTTATGTTTTCTAAATCAACCAAGAAAATAATGATCAGCAGTGTAATGTCTGTATTGATATTAGCCGGATGTAGTCAGCAGCAATTAGATGCTGAGGTAGCTAAAGCTCTAACCCTGACAAAAGTTCAGCTTGATAAAAGCGCTCAACAGCAAAAACAAACCGAGCAAGCTATTGCCAAATGGCAAGCAATGCGATTTGGTTTGTTTATTCACTTTGGCGCTTATGCTGATTTGGCGGGCATGTGGCAAGGGAAAGAAATAGAAAAACTAGGTGAGCAAATTCAACGTCATGCGGATATTTCACAGCAAGATTATCAGGACGTGGTTAAAAACTTTAATCCTGAAAACTTTGATGCTGACTCGATTGCCAAGCTCGCTAAAAAAGCGGGTATGCGCTACATCGTTTTAACCACCAAGCATCATGATGGTTTTGCCATGTTTGACTCCAAACATACCGACTTTGATATTGTTGATTATACCGATTACAAAAAGGATATATTAAAAGAGCTTAGTGATGCTTGTCAGCGCCATGGTTTAAAACTGGGTTTATATTATTCAACGCCAGATTGGCATTTTAATGGCCCGAACCCCGAGCGTAATCCAGTTGATGGCAAGATCAGTGTTTTTGGTAAAGTATCAAAAGCCAATGAAGATTTCCAAGTAGCGCAGCTTGAAGAATTAATGAGTAATTACGGTGAAATTGTCGAAGTATTTTTTGATATGGGCGAGCCAACGCTGGCGCAAAGCAAACGTTTTCGAGAGATAGTTAAGAAGTATCAACCTAATGCCTTAATTAATGGCCGAGTAATGAATAATCAGGGGGACTTTTTGACCATGCCTGATAATCATGTACCCGATTCGCCAATCACTGAATACCCTTGGGAAACCCCAGGCACTTTTTATCATACTTGGGGTTACAAATCTTGGGTTACAGGCTTGCCACTTGAAGAACAAATAGCGGTACAAGTAGCAAAACTTTCAGACATTGCTAGCATGGGAGGAAACTTTTTACTTAACATCGGCCCTAAAGGTGACGGCAGTATATTAGCTTACGAAAAAGATGTTTTAGTCGGTGTTGGTGGCTGGGTAGAGCAAAATAAAGAGGCTATTTTTGAAACGGGCTTAAACCCATTTCTTAAATTACCCTGGGGACAAGTATCTACCAAAGCTGGAAGTTTATATCTGCATATTCATCAATGGCCGCAGAATAACAAATTAGTATTACCGGGCTTAGAAAACGCTGTAGAGCAAGTTAGTTTGTTAACGGATAGTGATAGTCAATTATCAGTAATCCAACAAGGTGGCGATACTATCATTAATCTTAGAGCTATTAAGCAAGATCCTTATTTAACTATTTTAAAGCTAGATTACCATGGTGAATTAACCATTGTGCCTCGTCATAGTAAAGCCAACGAAAACGGCACAATTACCTTAGTCGGCGAAGATGCCACCAAGCAGGGGAAATTTGGTAAGGAAAGTTACCGCTCTATGTTAAAAGACTTCTCGCGCAGTTGGTATGTTGATGTCCCTAAAGCAGGTCAATACCAAGTAAAAATACACTATAAAATGCGTTATAAAGAAAAAGATTTTGTTATCGCTAGTACAAGTGATGAGTTGGCATTCAACCTTAAAGGTAAAGGGAAGAAAGTAGAGGCTCTACAGGCATTTGATGGTAACGAGCAAGCACCTGTTGACAAAGTAAAGGCCAGTAAAAATTCAGGTCAATTTATTGAAAGTTACCTCGGTGAATTAAGCTTTAATCAAGCAGGTATTCAAAAAGTCACCTTGAAACAAGGTCAAGCCTTTGAGTTAACAGCCAGCACTAAAGCGTTTAAAGCACAAGATCAGCGCTATCGTGCAATGAATATTGATATCGATGTTATTGAGTTAATTGCCTCGAATCAATCAATGGAGGAGTAGCGCTTAAATTGTTGGTAATGGCGTATTTACGTTTTACTTTTATGCGCTTGTTTTATGTAGGTGTTTCTTATTAATTTTATGGTTACTCATTGCATCACACCGTCAATGGTAATTGTTAAGTTAGAACTAAATTGAAAATCAAGTAGGATTTACTATGAGTTACGTTAAAAAATCTTTAATCATATTAACGACAACCTTGCTGTTATTTATCGGCTTTATTAGTCAAGCTTTGGCATCAAAACCAAATATAATTTTAATTTTAGCTGATGATGTTAGCCCTGATATGTTCAGTATTTATGGGCAAGAGGGTGCAGCCAGTACACCCAATATTGATAAATTAGCGCAGCAAGGTGTTCGTTTTCAAACGACATATGCAACAGCCAAATGTGGCTCTAGTCGTGTTGAAATCATGACTGGGCGTTACGCCAATACCACGGGGGTTTATGTCAATGAGATTTGGATGGGCGATTCTCGGAAAAATGTCTATAGCGACAATATCCCGTTTAGTCGTGTACTAAGAGATTCAGGCTACGCGACTGCGATTACCGGTAAATGGCATGCCGGTATTCAGATGCCACATGATGAAGCCTTAGCCTTTGATGAGTACGCTTTATGGGAAGGTACAAAAGAAATCGCTAAATTAAAAGGCTCACCTAAGTTTACTGGTTTAATGGAAGATAAAAAAACCACGTCACGTTACTGGCATCCAGGCTACGTTAAAAACGGTAAATTGATGGACACTAAGCCATCAGATTACAGCCTCGATATTGAAGCAGATTTCATCATGGATTTTATGGAAAAGAACGTTAAAGCCAATAAACCGTTTTTAGCTTACTGGCCAACAGTAGCGCCACATGGCACACGTACAGGCATGCCAACAAATCCACTTCGTGGTGAGCAGGGCAGCCTAGCTCCGGCAAGTGGAAAAGGTAAAGAAAGTAATGATGAAAACGATAAACGTTTTAAATCATTGATTGAATATATGGACTTAAAAGTAGGTGAGGTTGTCGCAAAAGTTGAGTCATTAGGTATTAGTGACAATACGATTATTATTTTTACCTCAGACAATGGTACTGCGGTCACTGCCAAAACACGTGGTGTTGAACGTGGTTCTCATGTTGTGCATATTGCTGCAGGTGCTGGTATTAAAAAGCGCGGAGCTAGCTATGAATTAACTGACTTATCAGATATTACGCCAACCTTAATTGATATTGCAGGAGCATGGGACTTTGTGCCTGAAAATCATAAGTTTGATGGTGTTAGCTTAAAAGATTTTTACTTAGGGAAGTCTGATAATCATAGAGAGTGGATATACGGTTATGCGGGCACATCACAAATATTTCGTACCAAACAGTATATGTTAGAAGTGGTTAATCCGGTGATGAACATGGCAAAAGGTCGCTTCTATTATACTGGAGATAACCGTTTTGGTCATGGTTATATACTTGCTGATGGCAACCCAGAGCACGCTAAAGCGCGCGAGAAGTTCAATGGCTTTATGGCACAATTACCTGCAATAACTAAAGATCACCCGCACTGGCAGACTAAGTCAGGTAAAAGGGAATTAAAGAAATTAGCGAGTCCTGCAGTCATTAATAAGCACCTGTATAACCATAAAGATTACAAACGTTATGATGAAACTTATCGCGGTGAAGAATAACGTCCATCAATCATGACAAACTGACTTCTCTAAATAAGAGTGTGTCGTTAACTCGCTTGTTAGTTGCCACAGATTAATTGTGGTGCTAACATTTGTGAGTACAAAGTTTTATTTAAGGTAACTTAGAATGGACACTCGCATTCAATTTAGAGTTGATGAAGAAACGAAACGTTTAGCACAGCTTATGGCTGAAAGCCAAGGCCGTACTCTTAGCGACGCATGCCGAGAACTTGCAGAAAGTTTAGCTGAAGAGCAGAGAAAAACTATGTGTCATGATGTATGGTTATCGGCACAAATAAATGCAGCATTTGACAAGTTTGATAACGGAAGAGCTAATTTTATTGAACATGATGAAGCGAAATCTTTAATGGAAGCAAGAAAACAGAAAATCCGTAATAGAGACAAATAATGATCTTTTGGGAAGAAGAATCACTAAATGATCGTGAAAAAATATTTGAGTTTCTTTTTGATTTTAATCCAAGTGCAGCAGAAAAAACTGATCGAACTATTGTAGCTAGAGTTGAGAACTTACTAACACAGCCACTAATGGGTGTTAAAAGAGACATTTTTCGTGGAAGAGTGCTAATTACCCCCGAAATATCAATGATTGTTTCTTATTGGATCGATAATGAAACCATTAGAATAATGCGAGTTTTACACCAAAAGCAGAATTTCCCACCTGAGTAAAGGCAACTGTATTTGTTCCTTATTTGATAAAACCCTACAGCTATGCAGCTGAAGGGTTTTGAAAGGTCTATTTCCCCATCCCTCGAAGATATATGACAATCCTTGGTACTAGATATTTAGGCAAGGCAAGCGCATTTAAACTCCACTGTCTATATGGCTTTTCTGTATTTCATCATTTCTAGTTAAGACCTCTTAGTTCCGCATTACTGAGTAAACAAGTGAGACGCATAAACCCATCCATGGGGCTTAACACAAGCATCCATGCTTGTGATACTCACTCTTATCACCTCAGTAACACATCACATTGCCAATATTTGTGACACCCCAACACTTTCAAATACGAGAATTGAGCACCAAACAAGCTAAAAGTGCTGAATCTGCGTGGTAAAACCCTGAAATGATTGAAAGTGCGCAGGTGTTTTCATCAAGGATGATGAAAAAGCGGCGTTGGACAGGGATGTTCATTAACGCGGCACCTCGAAGCACTGATTGAATGGAATATTAGGTTTTACTCGCAGCGCCGGGAGAGTCCAGAGAGGGCTCGGCGATAGCCCTCTCTGGGTGTTGTCGCCACCGCGACGCTAGAGAAGTTAAGAGTATTGTTGAATCTTAAGAGCTATTTCTCAAGTCATATACAGTAAGGGCCTAAAATGCGCTAGCCGTGGGTATTTAGGCAGAATGAGTCAATTTATCCCTGTGTAATAAGCTAACGTTCCTCTGATACCTTAAGCTCAATTGATCGCTAGCGTAACCTTGTTTAGTTCAAACGTTGTTTAGTTCGAACGTTGTTTAGCTAAAATGTAGTTTCAATAGCTTTTTTTTGCGTGAAAAGGCGGCAAGTATCAGCAATATAAAGTAATAACTGCTTGAGCCACCACTACTTTCACTTGTTTCATCACTTGTACTATCGCCACCAGAGCTATCACCGCTGGAGCTATCACCGCCAGAACTATCACCACCGGAGCTATCGCCGCCAGAGCTATCACCGCCAGAGCTATCACCGCCAGAGCTATCACCACCAGAGTTATCACTACCAGAGTTGTCGGTATCTGTTCTATCACCATTTGGTGTAGTACCAGCGAGATACTCTTCAAGGTTTGTTATGTTGTCTGCATCGGCATCAAGGGCACTATCATTGATGTTGTTATCTAAACCATGAAAATCCTCCCAACTATCTGCCATGCCATCGATATCTTTATCCATCAACGCTGTTATATGAACGTCAGAGTTATACGACTCCTTATCATTTTGTCCTACAGCTTTAACGACATATTGATAGTTAGTATTTAATGAAGCCTTTGTGTCGTTGAAGTTTAGCGTTGTTAATGGAACTGCGTTTAGCGGCGTAACAAAAAAATCTTCCGGAGTTATACGACGATAAACGTTATATCCCTTCGCGCCTGAAACCTCATCCCAAGTAAGTGATATCCCCTGTGATGTATTGCTACTGGTTAAGCTCTTAGGGGCTAGAGGTGGCGCATCAGGGTTGATTTCCTGATGTTCAACCACTAACTCAGGTGGATAGGCTGATTCAGCAGAGTCTATGGCTCGGTTGTTGGTATTTGGCTCTCGACTTATGGCAAATGTAAGCTCTCCTTCAGTTACTCCCTCAGAAATATAGGCACTGATATCAACCTCTTGCCAGCTGTTAGCGGCAATATCAAAGGTAGCAATGAATGTGCCTAAGTTATTGATATCAAGCATATCATTCCATATGATCGTATTCGCACTCCAACTGCTATCAGGCATTACATACAGTTTGGCCCCTTTAGTTGCAGCGGTTAAATCTGTGTGAACACGCAGTGTTACCTTGCTTAATTTGCTATTGGCAACACTTGGAATAGTGAATTTCAATAGGGCAACTTTATCAATCTCACCGCTGTCGGTGGTATGAATTTTAAGATCGAGTGCATCAGCAAAGTTTTTTGTTGGATTACCACGTTCTACATGGGTATCTTCAGTGATAACAACCGTTTGTTTTGTTCTAACTAGCGGTTTTTCAACACTAAACGACCAAATGTCACCGGTAATAAAATCACTACCCGATTCAGCCGTTTTGGTATCAATGCGCCAAAAATAGGTTTGATAAGGTGTTAATGCTCCAGGTGTATAGATATTGTTGTCGCCGGTAAAGGTGGCCATTTCTGTTAAGGAATCAGGTGACGTACCAAAAAAGAGTCTCTCTTCAACGGCACCTTTAGCTTTTAACCACATTAGGTCAGCATCTGTTTTTGCATTTAATGTTGCCAAGCGTGGTACGGGTGATGTTGCTTTATCTGGGTATTGATACCCCGGTATCCAGTAATAACTTGCGCCGTGTTCATAAGCACCAATATCTGGAAGGCCATCGGCAACATCATCGTTAATACCTGCAATAACTTGCCCTTGGTTAATCAATCCTGTTGAGCTAGCTTTAGGTCTGAAATCAAAGTTAATGGCATCACGTAGTTGCTCGGCAGCAAGGGTGTTCTGTAAATAACCGTTCCAGTTATTCTCATCAGTAGCAGTTAGCGCTAAATAGCCGATACGTTGGCCTGATATTGAGTCAGACAAGTTGTTTTTGATTAATGTGTTTTCATTACGTGGGTAGTGAGTATCATCTCCCGGCGCGTTATGCCACTTCTCATTAGTATTGAGGATTTTAAACATGGTTTCGTTGGGATCATGAGATAACACCCCAACGCTATTATACACTTGGTGGTAATCCCCCTTAATCATGCCAAAACCGGGGACATTTACCGCTACCTCATGGTGATCTGTGCCATTAATACCATCAAAACCGTCCCAGCGAACAGCTGGCTTAACTGAGTCATGCACCCATAAATGGTGACGCGTTGTGCCATCACTACCGCCACCAGCACCTTCACCACCCGCGGCTTGCCAAGCAACGCCGTCTTGTTGAAAATAGCCCCAATGAGAAGCGCGTGACATACTGACATCAACATGCGCGACTTTTGACATGGCGCGTGATCCATGGGTATGAAAGGTATTTCTTTTTTGCCAAGAATCACCTTTGTTGGAATTCATACCCAATATTGATAATGCCATACCTGAAAAACTGAAGTGATGAAACAAGTTGTTTTCTACTTGGTTGTTTTCAGGAGAACGATTGTCATTGTGGCGACGCATCTCGATGGTAGCATCGCTGTAGGCAAATTCATTATTGATAATACGGTAATTACTGCCAAAAAAGATGGTATCACCTTTGCCAACGCCATCGGCGGTAACGTTATAACCTTCAGCATCTTTTTTGGGAGTATCATCAACAATGCGATGATTCCCTAACATGCGATCATGCCATGACGGGTATAAAAACTTGTTGCCATCAATAGTCATGCTGTCACACTGAACACATGAAATAGTTGTACCAAAAAAGGTCAAACCTTTAATGGTTATGTGCTGGGCATTAGTTAAATCAAAAGCGTAAGTTGAAACTTTACCCCGTACCACATTGTTTAATTCAGCAATACTTTGGCCCACTTCCGGCCATAACCACACTTCTTTAGTGTCTTTATCAAAGTACCACTCGCCCGGCATATCTAGCGCATTTTTATGTTCAATAATAAAGTGCCCTTGGCCTTTATCAAAAGGGCGTTTTACTTTGTCATATTCAAACTCATTGGTGCCGGCAGTATGCTGAGTGATATTGCGAGAAAACTGTGTTTCAGAGTGAAAGTTTAAAATAACTGAGCCACCAGCGATGCTTTTATTTAACGCAGCTAAATCATGGTAATCACGATTGTTTTTCATGGTGGCATTACCACTGGTTTCGCTCCAGCCTTCGCTCATGTGAGCCCAAGTGCCGTTTAAATCCCACCATGAGCCATCTTTAGGCGTGACATGATCCGCCTTTAAATGAATGGGATCAGTTGGGTGTCCTAGGGTAACATTAGGCCAACGGGCAACGACTGCCATTTTGTCATCTACCCAGAGTTGCCAAATATCTTGTGAAAGGGTGGTTTTATAAATAGGCGAGCTGCCATTTAGGCCATCGATTGGTGTCCAGTGACTACCGCCCAACTCACTAATGGATTTTGAGCCATCAATAATCACCTTTTCATTATTAAACGCGGTTATGGTAATAGGGTTGCTGGCGTCACCAATATCTGACATAACAATAGGCGTTTGGTAACGGCCTTCGCGCAAATAAATGGTGTCACCACCTGTTTTTTCATTAAGTGCTTCGGTGATAGCATTTGATAGGCTGTTAAAAGGAGCGACTAGTGTGCCTGAGCCATCATTAGATGCATTGACATCAACGTAGTAGTCTTGCGCATTAGTTTCGGCGCAAAGTGCTAACGCAATAAAACTAGTTATTTTACTCAGATTTTTATTGATTCTCATAGAGTGATACCGCTTGTTATTATGTTTTAGGTTTTAGTTTTTTTTGAATAAAATATAAATATAAATATAAATATAAATTGAATACTTCAGGTGTCTTGGCAACCTTTGAATTGAACGTATTGATGTGCGTACGTTTATTCGCATTAATTATTTAGCTAATTACGTGTGAAAAAATTCACTTTACTGCTTCCATACTTGTGATTTAACCGTAATTGGTTTGTCCCAAGCTAATGCCTGTCTTTTACGATATTTAGGATCGTTATCACGTTTCGGTTGTGCTTGAGCAACCTTTATTAAGGCTGCTTTGGCGGCAATAACCTCAGGTTTTTTACTGTTGATAATATTTACTTTTTCTTGTGGGTCGGCTTGTAAGTCAACTAGCTTTTCATAAGACAAGGGCTGTGTGGCATTTACATAAAGTTTGTATCTTTTATCTCGAATCACACGATCTCTAAAGGTGAACTTGTTTTCAATGCCTCGATCGGATACTTGTGCTTCATTCATGCCTCCCATGGAAAGTATGGAGCTACGTGAACTGTCTGATTTTCTGCTAAGAATATAAGGCGCAAAGGATTGACCATCGAGCTTATAGCCGCTAGGTACATTGGTTTTGGCTAATTCAGCGAAGGTAGGTAAAATATCTGTAAAGTCAATCAGCGCATCACTCACCACGCCGGTTGGAATTAATCCGGGTGAACTGATAATAAAGGGTGAGTTAATACCATTTTCAGTAGTTTTTTGTTTGCCACCGCGCACTTTACGGCCATTAAGGGTACCAACAAGGCTTTTATTGGTACCATTATCGGTTGTCCAAATGATAATGGTATTTTCACGCTCACCCATTTCTTCAAGGCGGTCAATCATTCTTGCTAAAATAATATCGGCGTATTCAACCATCGCCTTGTGTTTATCAAGCTTACTATTGAGCTTAGTTTTATGCGGTGTAGTTGTGTAAGGTGCATGGGGTAAATTCATGGCAAAATAAGCAAACCAAGGTTGTGCTTTATTTTGTTCTATGAAGTTTAATAAAAACCCGGCAAAGATATCTTCACCAAACTCACCAGGGTAAGTCTTACTGCCTTTTTTAGTGTGGATGTAAGGGTCCCAATAACGTTCGGCACTTTCAGGTACACCGGTTTCGTAACCTGTCCACATGGCGTAATCATCAAATCCGTGCTTGCTCATAGCTTCTGGTTCAATACGAAAATCGTTAACTTGCCATTTACCAGCAGCAACAGTGGCATAACCGGCATCTTGCATTACTTTAGCGACACTCTGGTTTTGCTGCCAATCTAGGTAACCTTGTCCCCATCGAGGTGCATCCCAGTGGTTAACCCAACCATTTTCATAGGGGTATTGCCCCGTGATCAGCGAAACACGTGAAGGGGTACATTGTGGGTGTGACCAAACATTATCAAAACGAATACCTTGGCTAGCAAGTTCGTCAATATTTGGCGTAGAGATATCCTGGGCGCCATAAGCACTGATCCACTCTTTACCCAAATCATCAGCGAGGATGAACAGTATATTGGGTTGTTTAGTCCCTGGGGCGTCTTGAGCATTACTGCTTTGGCCATAGCTTGTCGGTGACAGCATTAAAAAAGTGCAAATAACTGATGATAAAATCAGTTTTTTTGTGAAATAAGCCATTATCTTACCTGTGTTTATTATTTACTTTATTCGTTTGTTTTGTGTTGGTTTTTTATTGTTATTATTGTAATGGTGCAATTTTACTGTCTTAAATATAATTAATGGTAAATCTACTTGGTGTTTATTGTATTTAATATCCAGTTGTTTTTAGTGGCTGAATCTATAAATTCAATATATAGAAAAAATGTTTAGGTATTTTTTTTACTTGTATCAAGTTGTCGCAAATAAGTGCTGATGCGACAACTTGATACTATTTAATGGTGAAAACTGTGGCTCAACAACTGTGGCTCAACAACTTTGGCTCAACAACGTGGGGTTAGGGTAGATAGTCCCTCAGTTCTTGTTATTGAAGTTACTGGGTGAAAAGGCAAGTGAGTAAACATTATTTGAAAAAGTTTTTCAGAGAGATGTAAACTTTGTAGGTATCAAACAACTACGTATCGCGAGGTGTCTTTTGTTTAGACTTGGCTGAGTTGTTGATTTTTAATGCCGCAAGAGATAGAGAAAGAGCAGAGCAAGAGCTTCGATAATATTGCTCTTGCTTTAGAGTTGGGTAATTAAACGCAGCTGTTTTGAATGTGAGCTGCCAGTTTATTTAAATAATTGAAATACTGCGACTTGGCAACCAACAGATCTCTCCGTTGGTGAGTTTAACTTCACTCCACTGGCCATCCGTTTTTAGAATCACTAACTCAGCCCCTTCATGCAAAGGTGCAGTAAAAGCCGGTGAAAATATTAACCCTGGCCCTTTTCGGCTGACAACTTCTTGGCTGGTTATTACTGCTTCACTAAGCTGGGGCTTGAAAGTTAAGTTTGTTACTTGGGATATGCTGGCAAACCCAACAAATACTATGCCTAAGGCTAACTTTTTATTATTTAGCTCCTTACCTATGATCCGACGCCAAACCATTAGCCAAAAAAGAGCATAGCCTAGCCAAGACATAAATAACCAAGGGACTGAACTTATCAGCTGCTGTAATTGGTTTTGCCATGGTGGTGAGAAGTTATCTGGCAATTGGTCAAGGCGTTTGGCTCTTGCTTGCGCTAAGTTATGGTTTAATGTTTGAGTTAAGGTATGCTCATTAACATCGTTATTACTGGTCATGTTTTGCGCGCGGCGTAGCCATAAAATGCTGTTACCATAGCGACCCGCTTGAAACCAACTGGTACCAATATCGTAAAACAGGCTAGCTTTATTGAGCGTATCATCATCAATAAAACTGCTTAATTGCTCGGCAACTTTACCATGGGCAATACGGCCTTTATGAGGTGAATCAATACTTAATTGTAAAGCTTGTTGATGAGCATAGTGCAAGCTTTCAATAGTCATGTTTTGTGCTTGGTTTTGTACTTGGTCTTGAGCGGATAATTCGTCGGCAAAAGTAAGGTGTGCATAACTCGAACCCACTAACAAGGTAAGAAAAACACTGGTGGTAACCATGTTATTAATACTGGTAAAGAGTATTGATGGGGTAGCGCTGTAGCGATCTTTTTGTTGATAACGTGGTAAGTATCGCTCTAAATTGTCAATAATAGCAATAAGTTGCTTTTCTTCATCAGCCGAAATTTCATTTTCTTGTTGCGTATAACGCGCTTGATACCGTGCTAACCAGCTTGATAATTCAGTGGTTAACTTTGTTATTCTATCGTTATTTTTATGCTGATTTTTAAGGCCTGTACTAGCATTATCTTTTAGGTACTGAGCGAGTGTCGATTTTAAATTGCTTGAGTTAAATTTTGATGGCGTTAGGTTAAAACGAAGATAACAATACTTACTTAAGTGAAGTAGAGGATCGCCACCTTTATTTAGAGCCGCATGTAACTGTGTTACCGGGTGTTTTAGCCGTTGCCGGTACAGTCTTTTTCTTAACGGTTTAACGAGTAATAAAGCAACCACTACTGGTGGTAATAAGAAGAGTATTAGCCAGAGCCAGGGTTGTTTAAATTGTTGGCTTAGTGATGTATTGTCCTTGGTCGTAATGTCATTTTGTTTTTGCCAGCGCAGTGCCCAAATCCCTTCTGGGTCAGGTTTTATCGCGTTTTTCAAAACGATATTTTTACTCCCTTCAACCGCTGAAAAATTAAAATTATCATTCTCATCAACAGTAATGGGCAGGTTGTCTATGATTAAATCACGATATTGTCCGCTTGCAGGTTCAAAATAATTTAGGGTTAACTCGGGTATTGCCCCGATATCGGCTCGACGGGGAAAGAGGCTGTGACTGATCACGCTACTGCCAGTGTTGCTCATTGAAATACTTGGCTCAGCAGGTAACTTAAATGACTGCGTAACACTTGGGTATTGCGATAATGGCGGTATAGTCAGTGTTTCTATGTCCGGATGTACAATCGTTAAAGCGTATTGGATTGCCTCGCCTTTTTTTACCTTTTTCGGTTGTGCACTGGCTTGAATAACAGGGCGACCAACAATACCAGAGAAATGACTTGGCGCATTTGCCGGCAATGGCTTCACATTAAGGGTTAGGGCTGTGCTTTTTGCTAATTCATGGCGCACTTGTGCTTGGTCGTTTAAGGCTTCAAAAAACTGGTTGTTGTAATAGGCAAGGTATTGCGTACCTTTAAACTTCTTTTTACCTTTGCTATTTTTTTTCTTGCTAGCTTGATTATCAGATGACTCGTTTTTAATGAGTACCGCGGTTAATAAGGTTGCAGGCGCTATTTGATATTGGCCAGCAAGATTGGGTTTTATCACAGTATCAAAGAAAATACGTACCTGGTTATTCTCCATGTTTTCCCAATGCGCAATTTGTCGTTGTCCATTTACCGGTAAGCCGATACTTTTTTTGCTATTTTCATCCGCTTTATTCCAAGGGTTAACTACAGTGAAGTTCTCATTAAGCAAGCTAGGCGTATGTAAATTAACGTCTTTTAGTGCTGCTACGGGGTAATCAAACGTCCAACTTGTCGTTAATCGAATACTTTGACCAAGATAAATATCATTTTTGTTTATCTCGTGTGTTAATTGCATGTGATTACTTAGCTGGGGAGCTTTAACCACTATTTGTTGTGCAGGTGAGGTTAGTGTCTGTGAAGGATAGCTTAACTGAATTTCAGGCAGTGTTAATTTACCTGATTTTTGTGCTGTGATGTTAATCGGGTAAGCCCAACCGACTTTTTCATTGCTATTCACGGCAACAGGGTTACCTGCTAAAAAGCTGAAAGTTTTGCTGTTAGGAAATTTAACAACAGCCTTGCCGTTAGGTGGGTTTAATGAAATAAGATACCACTGACTAGCTTGTCCTAGCCATAATGCTTGATTGGGAGATTGTAGGTAAACTTGTGTGGTTTGCGCCGTAGAATCGGGTAATTGCTTGGCATCAAGTACTGATGAATATGCCATTGCTTTGGCAATAGAAAAACAAAGCATGATTGATAGCATGGTTACCAGTGACTTTTTTAGTTGTGATGAGTTGAATAGTTTCATAAATGTTGACCTTTACCAGTCGCGTTCGACAGTGGTTTGTTTTTTACTTTTTGGCGCACGTTCTGTGAGGTTTCGTTTTTTTGCGGCTTTTAATATTTCTTCAGCACTGGCGCTTGGCGGTGGTAATTGAATGTCACCAAGGCTGAGCGCCTGATTTTCATCTTGTTGTGCTTGTTTTGATTGCTCTGAGTCATTGTCAGTCTGCTCGGTGTCTTGATCTTCATTTTGTTGAGATTGCTCTTGTTGATCAGACTTTTCATCTTGTTGATTTTTTTGTTGTTCAGCGGTTTGTTGTTGGGCAGAATGCTGCTGATCTGCTTGTTTTTGTTGTTCAGCTCTTACCATTAACCACTCTAAATTCTGTTGACTCGCTAAGTGCTCGGGTGCGTGTGATAACAAGGTGCGCAATATATCCGCAGCTTGGCTGTAATAGATTTCCGGATCTATCAATTCTTCCTCATCAAAAGAGTCAAAATAATCAAAAGTGTCATCATTACTTGCTAGGCCTTCTGTCAATTCATCCGTTAAGTCAGTTAAGCTGGCTAATTGTTGATTAAGTGCTTCGCCGTACAAAATCAAACTGGTGGCTAAATTATAATTGGCTGTAATGGCGATTTTTGATTGGTGAGCGCTCTGGGCAATGTAACGATAAACTTCTACTGCGTATTCAGGTGTTTCGGGAAGTAGAGACTGGGCTAACTGAAATTGAGCTAATGGGCTAAGTTGAGCTAAATGATCTGGCGAGATGTTTATCTGTTCTTCAGTAGGCAGGTTATCTTCACTTTTTTGAGCACTAACTATCTCAGAGTGCTGCTCACTGCTTAATTTATCATTTAGCTCATCATCTAGTTCTGCTAGATAAAAAGCTTGGCTATTAAATGACAGCAGGGCAAAAGCAGTTAACCAAAACTTTCTGCCTCGACGCCAAGCCACTATTTGGGCAAGTAAAGCAATAAATAAACAATAAGGGTAACCTTGATGGTATTTAATGATCTGTCCCTTATTTTGCTGTTCACTTGGCCATACTTGTCGTAATTTCTCAATGATTTTGGCCAGATCGAATGTTGCAGTACCCACTGGAATAAACATGCCTTGTTCAGCACCTTGTGCTAAATCACGCAGCTTGATTGTTTGCATTGTGCTCCATACTTCTTGGCCTTGAAACATTTGCCAAGTTGAGTCTTTGCGAGCGGGTACACGACCGCCAAATTCACTATCGCCTACACCTATAACAATCAATCGTGATCCTTGCTCATTAAGTTGCTTTAATGCGCGTTCAGGCTGACTGCCTAAGTCTTCACCATCGCTGATTAAGATAATGTCCATGGCATTTTGTTGATTGTTTTCACGCATTTTATCTAAGACTTTAAAGAGCGCATCTTCAATGCGTGTTCCCCCTTGTGAGACAGTGTCAGTGTTTACTTGGTCGAGCAGGTAATTAAAGAAGGTTTTGTCATTGGTTAATGGTGATTTTATAGACGTAGAGCCTGCAAATACCACTAAGCCAAATCGATCATTGTTGCTAGCATTGATGGTTTCCCGTATTGCTTGTCGAGCAACTTCGAGTCGATTTGGTCGTGCATCATCAACCAGCATAGAGCGCGATACATCGAGCAAAAACACCATATCACGTCCCGGTGACTCGCTACCTTCAGGTTGTGGATCCCAAGCAGGTCTAGCTAACGCAATAATTAATGCTGTAAGTGTTAATAAGGCTAAAAAACTATTGAAGTATTGTTGCTGCTTTTTAACCGCAACGTTCCTAAAAGCTTGTAAGTCGAGCACACTTTGTTGTTGATGATAATAATTAATGGCTAACCAGCAGGGGATAAGCAATAACAACCATAGGTAGTTAATGGCAAGAAAAGTAAAGTCATTCATCTTTGTATCCTCAACCAGGTCGCATTAAGGATATTGGCGATAAAAAAGCAGCATAAGGCAAATAACGCAGGGAAATGAAAAATAGCTTGTTTATCTTGAAACAGCACACGCTGAAGGCTTGATGTCTCTAGGGTATTAATAGCCTGATATACACTTTGAAGTGATTGGAAATCAGTGGCTTTTTGATAAATTCCGCCGGTGCTTTCTGCCATGGCTTGCAGGGTCCAATCGGTGGGCATTATGCTTTCGTCTAGTGTTAGTTGTTGCCCAGCATTACTGATAAGTGTTTCGGATTGGTTATCTGCAATGCTAATGGTATAAATTTTAATGCCCCATTTTTTTGCCATTGCTGCAGCACTGAGTGGCTCATAATTACCACTGTTGTTCTCGCCATCCGTAAGTAAAATAATGACTTTGCTTTCAATGCTATTATCTTCTAAGCCTAATGAGTTTTCATAGTGATGTAACTGAGCAGCGGCTAATGCAGTGGCATCACCAAAAGCGGTACCATCTTCATTTGGACGCGAAGAGGTTGTCATTTCATTGGTCATATCAACTAAGGCATCATGTGCACTGGTTAACGGTACTAAGGTGTCAGGGTAACGGGCAAAGGTAATAACAGAAATAAGATCATTGGGTCTGCCTGTTAACTTATCACCATCACCCAAGACAAATTCTCTCAGTGCTTTTTTAGCAACATCCATTCTTGCTTTACGGTTACCGTTAATCTGCATATCAAAGTCCATTGATGAAGACACATCAACAACAATTGAAATGGCAATACCTTGGGCTTGCTCTGAGTAGTGTTGTATTTTCTTAAATGGCTGGGCACAAGCAATAATGATGGCAGCTAATGCCAGCAAATATAAAATCTCAATCAAAGACGAATACTTTTGTCGGTTACTCTGTCCTAAACCCGCTAATAAGGACACGTTAGAGAAATCGTGCTGGCTTAGCCCATGAGAAGACCGTAAAGCAAACCCAAATATTGGTAGCAGGCATAATAACCACAACACGAACGGATATTCAAAACTGAGCATTGTCACTCCCGCTATTCGCTTGGTCATCAGTCAAGTTAGTAGTATCTTGGCATTGTTTGCATAGCGCTATAAATGTGGCTTTGCTTGTTTTAGCAAAGCGAGCAGAAATATAGCGATTGCTTAGTGCTAAATGTTCGTCGTTAATACGTTCAGCAAGTGGATCAAAACCTAAATATACCAACATACATTGGCGTAAGCCTTCCCAATGGCAGTCATTACTTTCATTTGCTCGCACTATCAATTGCGCTGGTGTCTGAGCTGCGGCCTTGATTGCAGTATTTTTACCGTGTTTACTTTGGTTGTTGGTGCTTTTTTGCCCCTTTAGTAAGCGAAATACTAGTAGCAATATTGCTAAAAAAGCGGTCAAAAATAATAGACTAGTTTGCTTGCTTTCTTCCTCGTTTAATAAGTGTATTGCTTCAATGGGTTGTAATTGTTTGTTTAGCGTTGATGTCGGGTAACTCGATGTTACTACTATCTTAGGTGTTTGAACGACTTGCTTTTGATGCTGCAGCCCTAGATAGCGATGCAAAATCATATTAGGCAGTTGGTACTCTCCGGCTAAAGGGACAATTAAATCAATAATATACTCTACCTGCCAACTTCCCGTACTACGGTCAGGGTTAATGAAGTTCGGTATCCATTTTACCGCGCTTTTTTGATGGTTAATTAGCGTAAAAGCTTGCCAATTTACCTGATTAACATCAAAGAATATTTCACCGTCTTTAGGGTAGGTTATTGCAATTGTTAACGTCAGTTGTTGCCCAGGCGTTAATTTAAGAGGACTTTGTGAGACGGTAACTTGCGTATCATAAATAATGCCAATGGCGAGTGATTTGTTCGCAATAACCAATAAAGTGAGCAAGAAAGTAAGTTGTAAACAAAGGCGAATATTGACTGTTAACCGGAATAATTTAACCACCTGTTTCTCCTTCAACTCGTTGACGACGAGTATGAAAAAAAGCGAGCAATGTCTCTATCGGATCGTCAGATAAACCATGAGTTAACAAGTCGACGCCACAATGGGAAAATTGTGCCTGACGGTGCTTGAGCCTTTTGTGCATGTTTTGCAGATATTGTTCACGTGCATGATTATTATTACAGTCAATGGTTTGTTGTTGACAATTTTCACTATCTGTAAGTTGAAATAAACCGCGTGAAGGCAGGCTTTTCTCTTTTTCATCATCTAGTGCAATTGCTAAAACTTCATGCTTTCTTGCTAATATAGCCAAGTTTTCTTGATAGGTTTCTTCGGTAAAGAAATCTGAAATCAATACGACGATTGAGCGTTTAAGACTGAGTTCACCTAGATGTTTTAAAACTTGGTTAATGCAGGTGTGCTTCACTTGAGCAGGCGGTAATAGTATTTTACTCAAGCAGCGCATTAATTGACTTCTCCCCCGTGTTGGCGGTAAATAATCGTTCACCTCGTCACTAAATTGCAATAAACCAATGCGATCATTGTTTGCCAATGCTGCTGAGCCTAATAGACCACAAAACTGCGCTGCACTATACAGGCGGTTATTTTCAGCACTTGACCAAGCAAAGGATGGTGAGTGGTCGACAATAAAAAGAAGGTTAAGTTCGCGCTCTTCATGAAAACGCTTTATATGTACTTCACCTGTTCGGGCGGTAACATTCCAATCAATACTTCTGACATCATCGCCGACGTTATAAGGGCGAACCTCATCAAACTCGATACCATGACCTTTAAACGCACTATGGTAATGCCCCGATAAAAGGTGGTTACTTTTATGGCGACAATATAATTGCAATTGCTGTAAACGCTGTTCAAAGTGATCTAACATCTTTCAACCTCAGCGTTAAGTTGCGCGTTAATCATTGGGGATCGCAACATGGGCGAGGATTTGTTCAATTAACTGATCTGAATCTATATTTTGCGCTTCGGCTTTATAACTCAAAGCAATACGATGACGTAAAATATCAGGAGCCAAATTTCGAATGTCGCTCGGCTGAACATGATCTCGACCTTGTAACAGCGCATAGGCTCTAGCTGCCATTGCTAAATTAATGCTTGCTCTTGGCGAAGCACCAAAACGGATCATATCGGTAATTGCTAAGTCATATTGCTTTGGTTTACGTGTTGCTGTCACTAAATGCAGAATGTATTTTTCTAAACTCTCAGCTAGATGTATTTCGCCGACTTTGTTACAAAGGTAAGTTAATTCATCAAGATTAAATACCGGTTCAATGCTTGGTTTATCGCGGTTAGGAGTAGACATGCGTTGTAATACGATTAACTCTTCTTCAAAACTTGGGTAAACAACCTTTAACTTAAACATAAAGCGGTCAACTTGCGCTTCAGGTAACGGGTAAGTACCTTCCTGCTCTATCGGGTTTTGGGTTGCTAATACTAAAAAAGGTTTAGGTAATGGGTGAATCGTTTTTCCCAAGGTAACTTGTTTTTCTTGCATTGCTTCAAGTAAGGCTGATTGTACTTTAGCGGGTGAGCGATTGATTTCATCAGCTAGGATAATATTGGCAAAGATAGGGCCTTTTTGCGTATCAAACTGACCATTGCTTGGATTATATATTTGCGTACCAGTTAAATCGCCGGGTAATAAATCGGGGGTGAATTGCACGCGATTGAAACTTAACCCTAAGGCTTGTGCTAACGTATTTACCGTTAAGGTTTTTGCTAAGCCAGGAATGCCTTCGATCAATACGTGACTTTGACACAGCAGCGCAATGATTAGTCGTTCAATTAACTCTTCTTGGCCAACGATAACTTTCGCTACTTCTTTTCGTAACTTATCAATGCTGGCCATTAAATCTTGCGAGTGATGGTGGTTTGTTGTCATATCTATGCTCATCTTTAGTTAACGTAACCAGTAGTGTTGACGTTAAGTCTAGCCTTTATCCAATAGTGGAAAAGAAGTCTGTTGGTGTATTGTTGTATATCGATGAAAGTACTTCACTAGAAAAGCACTTTAGTTTGATTATTAATTATAACAGTCATTTTAGTGTACTGAGGTTAACGCACTGCGTATAGTTTTGGCTATGTAAAGTTATGTAAAAAACAGCGGCTTTTACATTGTGTTTTTTTTAGCTTGGTTGATTAATTTTCTTTTAATCAAAGAGTTGGGTTGTTGTTGATGCTTAATTGTAAGCTTTTCCAATAATTGATCTTTACATTTCGACTTGTTATTGTCTTTTACATAATAAAATCACTGTTGTCGCATAATTAAGTAATATTACGACTTAAAGGTTGCTTTAAATTAATAATAACCTTTGTTGTAGCGGTAGCTTATGAGCATTTTTATTGTTGCAGTGATGACAACATGAGCTTCACAGCCGCTTATTTAGATATTTACTTGAGTTTTGGGAGCAGGAAATTGTATGAACATAAAGCATAACGTAGCGCTAGCTAAAGGCATTTTAATGGAAATTACCTCACCAAAAAAGTTGGTACTCTATGGTGCATTGGTTTTATCAGCGATTACCGCCAATGTTAGTGCCGCTGAGCAACCTAATATTATCTATATTTTGGCAGATGATATGGGGCAAGGAGATACAACAGCTTATAACTCCGAAGGGAAAATCCCCACACCTAACCTGAAAAAATTGGCTGAGCAAGGGATGACATTTAGTAATGTGCATTCTAATTCAAGTGTTTGTACACCAACGCGTTATGGGATTATGACAGGACGCTATGCTTGGCGTACAAGTCTGAAAAATGGCGTTTATGGTGGCTACAGTCAACATATGATTGACCCTAAGCGAGAAACTATTGCATCACTGCTGAAGAAACAAGGTTATGCCACTGCCATGACTGGAAAATGGCATCTAGGCATGGATATGGCAAGTAGCGATGGTAAAAAAATTCATCGTGGCTATGGCAAAAATGCAGACTTGTCCAAACCTATAAGCAACGGGCCAAATAGTAATGGGTTTGACTATTATTATGGCATCTCTGCTTCACTTAACATGTCGCCCCATGCTTATATTGAAAATACACAAGTACAAGGTGATTTGGTTTATTTAACAGATAAAAAGTCAGTTAAAGCTTTCGGGTTAGAAGGCGCTAAAACCGGCTGGGCAGCAAAAGGCTTTAAACAAGACCAAGTGCAAAAAACTTTTATTGATAAGGCGATAAATTGGATCGAGCACCAGCAGAAGTCGAGCCCTGAAAAGCCTTTCTTTGTTTATGTGCCGCTAAATTCACCACATACTCCAATTGTGCCTAGTGACAAGTTTATCGGCAAAAGTGGCTTGAGCGCACATGGTGATTTCACTATGGAAATGGATCATGAAATTGGTCGCTTAATGAGTGCTTTAGATAAGTTAAATATTACTGACAATACCTTAGTTGTTTTTACCTCAGACAATGGTACCTCGCCTGGCTCTAAACTAGAGCCAATGCAAGCTAAAGGGCACTTTTCTAGCATGGACTATCGTGGATTGAAAGGCTCGTTATATGAAGGTGGTCATCGCGTACCTTTTATTGTTCGCTGGCCAAATACAGTTAAGGGCGGAACTAAAACAGATCACCATGGTTCGTTGGTCGATATGATGGCAACTGTTGCGGACATCACAGGCGTAAAACTTGCCGACAATGCGGGCGAAGACAGCGTGAGCTTTTTACCTGTTTTAGCAGGTAAAAAGCAAGCTGAAACAAAGCGCGGTGTTGTTTATCACTCTGATGCAGGCTACTACGCCATCGCTCAAGGTAAATGGAAGTTAGTCTTGCATAAAGCTGGTGGTACGCGTCGCTTAAACCCGAAAGATAAACACAATCCAGTTAAAGAGGCTGGCGATATTCAGCTCTTTAACTTGCAAATAGATCCAACTGAGCGGGTTAGTGTGCACGCAGCGAATCCTGAGGTGGTAGGTAACCTAACAAAGTTATTGGCTACCTATGTAGCTAAAGGGCGAAGCCATGGTGAAGCTATTGCAAATAATGATGAAATTGATGAAAAGTCACTGAAGAAGTGGCAAAAACTGTTAACCAAAAATGTAAAAATTTAGTACATTTATTGTTGTTCACAATGATTACCAAGGCATACAAATTATACTTTATTGCTTGCTATCGTAATGAACAAGCACTTACAAGAAGAAGATAACGATATGATTAAAATAACAAAGAAACTGACTGGCTTAGTCGCACTGATGGCTTTATGCTCAGCAACATCGGCGATTGCTGATGAAAGGCGCCCTAATATCATTTTGATGATGGCAGATGATTTAGGTTATGGAGATACCGGGTTTACTGGTAATAAAGTTATTGAAACCCCCAATTTAGATCAAATTGCCAACGAAGGCGCAGTTATGACTAATTTTCATGCGGGTGGCCCAGTGTGTTCTCCAACGCGTGGCACTTTTGTTACTGGTCGTCATTATTTTCGTTATGGTATTTTTAGCGCGAACATAGGTCATCTTCCTAAACAAGAAATTACCATTGCCGAAGTATTAAAAGACAAAGGTTATACCACAGGTCATTTTGGTAAATGGCATTTAGGTACATTGAGTAAGACAGATTCTTCTAAGGGTGATAAGCGAAAACCTGCTGAAAACTACTCCCCTGCATCTTGGCATGGCTATGATGAATCATTCGTTGTTGAGTCTTCCATTGCCACTTGGACAGATCCTAATGCAACACCTAAAAAGAAGAAAAAGAAGAAAGGCGGGGGTGGAGGAAACCCTTTCTATGTTAATGGTGTGCCAGTGAATATGGATGATCCTGCCTATAAAGGTGGAGCTGGACGTATCGTAATGGATAAAGCTTTACCATTTATTGAGGGAGCTGTTGCTAAAAAGCAGCCTTTCTTTACGGTGATATGGTTTAACGCCCCTCATGCGCCAGTACATGCTAGCCCTGAACTTCATAAATATTATACAGATAAAGGTGTAAAAGACGGTGTAGCGCATTACTACGGCTCTATTACTGAAATGGATGAACAAATAGGCCGATTAAGAAAAGAGCTTAAGCGCTTAGGTGTTGCGGATAATACCTTGATTACCTTTACCAGTGATAATGGTCCCGAAGGTAAAAAGTCATCAGCAGAGGTAGACAAAGTTAAAAAAGGTAAAGACAGGTATGCCGGTATTACTGATGGCTTGCGTGGCAGAAAACGTTCGTTATATGAAGGGGGTGTAAGAGTACCTACTGTTATTGCTTGGCCGGGTAAAATTAAACCAGGCAGTGTTATGGCTCAACCTACGTCAACGCTTGATTACTTACCTACTTTAGTTGATTTAGTTGGCTATAAAATGCCTGATAACCGTCCTATTGATGGCGTGAGCATCTTACCGTTATTGAACGGCAGTGAGCCAGACTTTAAGCGACCAGAGCCAATCCCATTTCGCCACCGTAAGACTGCAACGTTAATTGATGGTGATTTTAAGCTTGTTATGTCCATGGGGAAAAAAGCAAAATCAGAGCTATATAATATGGCAGATGATCGAGGTGAAACCACTGATATCATCAATAAACACCCAGAGCGAGCATCGGCAATGAAAAAGAAATTGAAAGCCTTTTTAGTTTCGGCAGAAAAGAGTCACACCGGTGCTGACTACAATGATTCAAGCTATAAACCAGTAGATGCTTGGCCGACTAAATAAGCCATAGCATTCATCATTTAACGCATTAAAAGTCCGCTACAACCGAAGTGAATCAGGTTTGGTGGGCTTTTTATTTTACCAACCAACGTCTGAATGCAAAGATTTTGTAAAGACTGTTGTTTAATAATACAAAGTGTGTTTATTATAGGTAAAGCGCACAATGCGTTATAGAAATACTTTTTGATAAATTTTAGAGAATAATTATGCGAAGTACCCTGTCAAAACTAACCACGTTATTAGCTGTTTCATTAACGTCTGCGACGCTTTATGCACAAAGCCCAGAAAAACCAAATATCATTTTAGTTGTTACTGATGATCAACACCGTATTGATTTTAACTACTTAAAAGAAGGGCGTGATGAAAACGGTAAAGCATTAAACCTTACGCCAAATATCGATCGCTTATCGAGTGAAGGTATTATCTTTGATCAAATGTATGCAACCAGTACCGTTTGTACACCGAGTCGTTTTTCAGTGTTAACAGGCAACTTAGCTAGTCGTGCAACTAACAGCCGATTTACTAAAGATCTTAAAAAATACGGTCAAGCCAATGTTGCTTTTAATACGCATATTGAACCAAAAAATGACAATATTGCGAAAACATTAAGCCAAAACGGTTACTTCACTGGTGGTGTTGGTAAAAACCATGTGATTGAAAGCCATATTCCCAATAAAATTAGTCGTAAAGCCGATGTCACTAAACCTGAGATTATTAAGCAATTAGTTGAAAATCAACAAGCACAAATCCATGCCTATAAAGAAAACGGTTTTGATTTTGCCGATAGAATTTATACCGGTAATGTTCCAGGACAATATCCTAAAGCACTAGAAGCTCATAACCAAGATTGGATCACTGAAGGAGCGATGAACTTCCTCGATCTTGCAAAAGAAAAGCAACAACCTTTCTTCTTATATTTTGCCACTACACTAGAGCATGGTCCACATAAGCAAGGTAGTAAATATAAAGGTGATGTACGCATGACACCTGTTGGCTTGTTAGCTGATGGAGATATCCCTAAGGTACAACCTTCACGTGACAGTATCACCCAAAGAATTAAACAACATGGCTTAGAGAAACGAGCTACCGATGTTTTATGGCTAGATGATGCTGTTGGCGCGTTAATCTCTAAACTAGAGAAAACCAACAAACTTGATAACACCATTATTGTTTACTTTAACGATCACGGCGTAGAAGGCGGCAAAGGCAGCATGTATCAAGGCGGCACGTTAACACCATCATTTGTTTGGTTTGGCGATAAATTTAAAGGCGGTCGTCGAAGTGATGACATTGTTGCCAACATTGATATTGCACCAACTATCTATGAGTTAGCACAAGTTAAATCTGCACCTAAAACAGATGGTCAATCGATGGTACCGCTTTATCAAGGTGATAATAGCGAGTGGCGAGACAGTTTGATTTCAGAGATTGGTGTAACTCGTGCAATTATTAAAGACGGTTGGAAATACATTGCCTATCGTGTGCCTCAAGAAAAGCTTGATATGCCAATGTCAGAGCGTAAAAAATTGAAACAGGGTAAAGGTAAAAGTGCCAAAGATTTACCTTGGATGCACATGGGGGGAACACCAGGTGGCCGAGGACTAGAAGCATTGGTTGTTAAAACTTATGGTGAAGAAAATTACTTTGCTAAAGATCAGCTTTACCGTTACTTAGATGACCCAAAAGAAAGAAATAATGTTATTGATAACCCAGAAAATAAAAAAATTGTTGAGCAATTAAAACAAGAGCTTGCTCAAGAGTTAAAAAATCGGGTTGGTAGCTTTGCAGAGTTTACCGAGTAGGGTAACAACTCAATTAATGAGCGTTTAAACCGTATGTCGTTTGCTTTAAAAAGCAAACGACATTTAACGCGGAAGAAACGTTCATACTTTGCTTAACAAAACTAAAACTAAAAAGTAGGTGAAAGTATGAAAACTAATATAATAATTTTGACTTGTACAGTGTTGCTTGTCGCTATGTTTACCTTTAGCGCACACGCGGCAGATAAATCAGAAAAGAAAGCTCAGAAAAAAATGGCGGGTTATACCCAAGTGCTTCCCCTAAGTGATGATGAAAAAGCACAGATTTATCAATTATTGCTAGAGGAGCAAAAGTTACTTAAGTCTGTTAAACGTGATTACAAAGGTGACAAGGGGGCTTTTAAAACTGCCAGTAAGCCAATCAAAGCTCAAAAGAAAAATGAAATAACTGCAATTATTGGTAGTAAACGGATGGATATCTACTTAGCCAGCCTAAAAAAATAATAAATGCCATATCTAGTTCTCTAACGTAAATTAGCGGCGAGCAATTGTTGCTGGAGTTACAGGTTTCAGTCGTATGAATATAGATATTTAAAGCATAATATTATTGAATCAAGGCGCAGAATGAAAAATCTATTAACTTTTTTGTTTATTTACAGATAAAAACATCTAATATTTTAATAAATACACTTAAATGATGTTACTATTTATAAACAACAAAAATATAAGTACTGATTAATACTTTATATAAAGGATATATAATGCAAAGTCACCTGATTCAAACAACCGCAAACAGCATATTGAAATCTTTTTCAGAAGCTGAAAGTGTCAATAACATTATATTAAAAGATAACACCCTCGCTAAACAGTTAAATGTTAGTCGTACTACCATTCGAACTGCGTTAAAAGAGCTCGCCAATAAAGGTGTTATTGAAATTAATGAGAACCATAAAACGGTAGTTCGGTTACCTATCGAGTCAGATTACTTTGATACTAGCAATAGCGTATCTTCAAAAGAAGAAATCATTGAAACCTATTTTTTAGATTTAATTAACCACGGTAAACTGCTTCCGGGGGATAAATTCTCTGAGCTTGAGTTAGCTAAATCATCGGGTTGTAACACTATTACGGTAAGAGAGTTTTTAATCAAATTCTCTCGTTTTGGTTTGATTGAGAAAAAGCCTCGTGCCAAATGGCAAATGATAAAGTTTGACGAAAAATTTGCTTTAGAGTTAGTGCAATTTAGACGTATTCTTGAAATGAACTCTATCACTCAGTTAATGGCGACCCCTGCAGATGATCCTGTTTGGGAAGAATTATCGGTATTGTTAGATAAACATATGGAAGTTTTGGCTGACGTCGATAATCGTTATACTGAATTAAGTGAGCTTGACCGCAAATTCCATTACATAGTACAGCGCGCTTCTGGCAATAGATTCTTTATGCAGTTCTTTGATGTGGTGTCTTTAATTTGTCACTACCATTATCAATGGAATAAAGGTGATGAACGAGATCGTAATAAAGTGGCGATAGAAGAGCATATCGCCATTATCACTCAATTACTTGCACGCAATACCTCAGGTGTTTTAGCGGCGATGGAAACGCATTTAAATACATCAAAAACAACACTACTACGTTCGGCTCATGGTCTTGAAGAGACGGCGTAAATAAATACTTGTGTTATGTGATCGTTGAATATTAGGGCTTAAGCAAATATAAATAATATAGTTTGCTTAAGCCCTTTCTTTTTAAGGTTAAGTACCTTTGTTGGATAACTTGCTCTTTACAGGGAAATTTCAGGTCAAGCTGCACATTAAGCTTTCGTTTATAGCGGCATTCAGAAGTATTTTTATAAAAATAAATAGATTAAGGTGAGTGTAAATTTTGAAGTTCTTTTATTTATGTTGTATCGCTTTGGGTAGTTTTATTATTAATGCTTCAGTGCATGGCGCAGAGAATACAGCACACCATTTTCAAAAATATAGTCCTATCACTAACCAACAATGCATTGCCTGCCACCAAGAATCGCAACATCAATGGCAGAAATCTGATCACGCCAAATCAATGGCAATTGCTGACAAATCATCTGTTGTTGGTGATTTTAATAATGTTGACGTTAAACATTATGGTCAGAAGGCGCACTTCTTTGTTAAAAATAAACAATATCAGGTGACAATTAGCTACGATGATAACGTAGATACCTACCCAATAAAGTACACTTTTGGTTACTTCCCATTGCAGCAATACCTTGTTGAGACAGAAAAAGGAAAGTTGCAGGTGTTGCCGTTTGCTTGGGATTCTAGAGAGAAAAAACAAGGTGGCCAGCGTTGGTATCATAACTATAGCCATGAAGAAATTCGTCCAGAAGATAGATTACATTGGCGTCAACCTCTACAAAATTGGAATGGCATGTGTGCGGATTGTCACTCTGATGGCTTAGTCAGAAACTATGACAAGGCTGAAAATAGCTATGCTAGTCAATTTGATAATATTAATGTTGGCTGTTTATCTTGTCATGGTGATATGACATCCCATGCTAACAAGACTGATGAAAATCTAGCTAAGAGCAGAGAGGGAGTTACCGCTTTAAATCACCCTACAGGACAGTGGTTACGTAAAATTGGTGAAAAGACCGCGAAATGGCAGGGCACTAAACGCAATAATGATTTTATGGAGGGATGCTTTGCTTGTCACTCTTTACGATCGCCTTTGACTGATGGTATTAACCCCAATAAAGCCTTTTTAGACCAATTTACTCCACAATTACCTTCAGCCCCAACTTACCATGCTGATGGTCAAATAAAAGAAGAAGTGTATGTTTATGGCTCTTTTTTACAGAGTAAAATGTACGCTAAAGGGGTGAACTGTCTGGATTGTCATGATAAACACACAATGAAATTAAAAGCAGAAGGTAATGGTTTATGCTTGCAGTGTCATAGTGGAGAAGCATATAACGTTAAATCTCATCACCAACATCAAGAGTCATCCACTGGCGCTCAATGTGCCAATTGTCATATGCCGACAACACGGTATATGGGTGTAGATGATAGAAGAGATCACAGTTTTAAAATTCCGAGACCAGACTTATCTGAGCAGTTTGGCACACCGAATGCCTGTATTAAATGTCATCAAGATCAAAGTAACCAATGGGCTGCTGAGAATTTAACAAAGTGGCATGGTAAACCTGGCGATTTATTATCAAGTAAACAGTTTTTAATGGCGCTAAATAGTGGCCAAGGCCTTAATCTTGAGGACCACTTAAGTATTATCGCTGATACTAAGCTTGCGGTGATCAGTCGCGCCAGTGCTATACAAATGCTTAGCTTTACCACCCAGATGATCACTGCTGAAATCTTAAAACCTTATTTAACACATGAGGAAGATTTACTAAGGTTAAGCGCCGCTGGTGCTGCATCTTTGTTACCACCAGCAGATAAGGTTACTCACCTTAGTCCTTTATTATCTGACAAATACAAGGCTATTAGAGTAGCGGCGGCAAGAAGCTTACTGACCAGTGAAATTGCAGTAGAAAACCAACAAGCTTTTAATAGCGCATTTGATGAGTTACTTGCTAGCAATGATGTAAATAGCTGGCGAGGTGAGGGTAGAGCCAACCAAGCGCTATTAGCCTTAGAAATGGGTGACGCAACCAAAGCAGAACAGGCATTAAAAGCCGTTATTGAGATAGAGCCTTATTATGATATTGGTTATATTAACTTAGCTGACTTGTATCGAACGCAACAGCGCTCAGCACAAGTCGCTGCTGTTTTATCAAAAGGCATGAAGAAACTGCCGAACGCAGCGGGGTTAAAATACGCTTATGCCTTACACTTGGTAAGAACCCAGCAACATAGTAAAGCGCTCGGCTTTTTTGAAAAGGCGATGTTACTTGAGCCAAGCTCAGAGCAATACCTTTATGCCTATATTTTATCGCTAGATGGTCAAGGTGAAACGGTTGCGGCACTAAATAAGCTGAGCAAACTCATCACAAATTATGCTAATTACCAGCAGCTAAAAGAGTTGGGTGTCTATTTGGCACAAAAGAGTCAAAATCGTCAGATGTACGATTGGTTTATGAGTTTGTAGGGAAGTTTTTAGCGGGTAGAAACCAAGGCTTGCTCTTGTGCAAGCCATGGTTATGTTATGCTGAGGCTAATGAAGGCTAGCAGTAATCAATCATTCACTAACATGGATTAAGTGCATAAAAATTGGTTATAGCCATGATTTTTATAATTAAGCTAATCTAAATATTTCATACATTTTTTTACTTCATTCTTAGAGCCTAAAATCACTTCAACCCTTTGATGAATGTCACTTGGCTGAATTTCCATTATTCTTTGCTGATTACTGATACTCAGTCCCCCCGCTTGCTCAACTAAAAAGCTCATTGGGTTTGCTTCGTACATTAAGCGTAGTTTGTTAGGTTGTTCACTATTTTTACTATCACTTGGGTAGGCAAAAATTCCACCGCGTGATAAAACTCTATGAACGTCTCCGACCATGGCTCCTAACCAACGCATATTAAAAGCTTTGTCTCGAGGGCCTTTTTTACCGGCAATTAAATCAACAATATATTTTTGCATAGCAGGTTGCCAATGGCTTTGATTCGCCATATTAATGGCAAATTCATGGGTATCTTCAGGGATACTGACGTTACGCTCAACCAATAAGAATCCACCATGGGTTCTATCTAAGACATAAAAGTGTGTACCTTTGCCTGTAGTCATTACTAACATAGTGGCGGGCCCATATAACACATAGCCAGCACAAAGCTGCTGAGTTCCCGGTTGCATAAACATACTGGTATCATAAGCAGGACAGTCTTTTTTTGCTGGTAGTATTGAAAAAATAGTACCAATAAGACCATTCACCTCAATGTTTGAGCTGCCATCAAGTGGATCAAATGACACTAAATACTTACCTTCCGGATTGCCAACGACCGTTGTATCTTCCTCTTCTGACGAGATTGCTTTGACGTAACCAGACTCTAAAAGAACATCTTTAATGATCTCATTAGCCACTACATCGAGTTCTTTTTGAATTTCACCTTGAATATTTTCATCAAGGGTAGAGCCCATTAAGCCACTTAAATGTCCTTGTCCGACACGAAATGAAATTTCTTTCGTTGCCGCGAGTATGGTTTTTATCAAAGAAATTAAATCATGTGATACATCATCTTCACGCAATGCTGGTGCTAATCTTTGCATTTTATTACCTTCGTTAATCAATATTTAAATCTAATGTGTACAGTATATATAATAACCCTGTCATGTGTTAGCTGATTTTATCATAAGTGATAAAAGGTTATGTTGACTTGTATTCTCCCGTTCTAATAAAGCCAGTGCGTGTTTTAGGCTGTTTTATATCTGTTGTATTGACAAGGGAAACTTACGTATGTAGTGTTTAATATTAATAAGGCGCACCGAATGTGCGGTTGTCAACTGGTAAGTGAGGGTAAAATGAGAAGAGCAAGTTCAATACTTAGGAAACATCGTGCATCTGAAAAAGTTTATGTTCCTGCAAATGCTCGAGATAATCACTACGTGATAGCTGAAATGGCATTAACAGATGAACTGATTGATTTAGTGGGTGAAGTTGTCGATTTGACCCAAGAACAGCCATATCACAAGTTTTATCAAAAGCTAGCCAAGCTCGCTTTTGATGTTGTTGAAGAGTGTCATATCGAACATGCTAACTTCGTCGCTAATAACCGCTTAGTTAGAGTGAGAAATAGCGATGAGCAGCAAGTTTTACATACCGACAAGCAATCTTTCTTTTTCTATAGCCCGAAACAAAATAGTACATTTAAAGGTTACTTTGATGGTGCGATCCGCTCTAACAAAGTGAAGTTCTTATTTTTGGCTACCGGTGACAATTTACGTGTCAGTGCTGCTAGTTTTCATCAAAAAGTACTGACAGCGGTGAGCTTGCTCGCTAAGAAAGTTGGCTTGCCAAGTGACGCTCTCAAGGTACGAGATCATCAGCACCTGACTTGGGATGTCTTTGCTAGAGATAAAGATAATAAAGAAAGCATTAGTCATACTTTCAGAGATATTACTACGCGTTATCAACATCAAGACGTTCGTGTAAATGAGCAAGCAACGGCGGTGACTTATGCGGTTGTTAGTGTGCCAATGACCAGAAGATTATTAAAAGGAACGGACATTGACTATGATTTAGATAAACCGTTTGAAAAACTATACAGTAAAATATCAACAGCTTTTACGAAGGCAAATGATAAACATCAACTAAAACATGCAGCCATGATAGCTAACGGACTGTCCCCAATAGTTCGCTTTGATGAACACGCCAGTACGGTTATTAATGGTGATATTATCTCTCTTGGCTACAACCCTCATCATGAAAGTCGCGATATTACTAGTCAGTGGCATGGCGGTAAGTTGGTCGATACCATTAGGTTGGTATTTTTTGCTACCGACTTTGATGAGACTCACAAAACCTACGGTAAATTTGTTAATCAGGTTACCCAAGCTGTTGGCAGTATTGCTGATGATCTTAACTGGAAGAGAGATAAAGACTATATGTTAATGCGCTTTAATCAGCAGTTGGTTTGTAGAGTCTAGTGTAATCTAAAAACATTGGCCTTTAAGAATATGAACAGCTAGGCACCGTAATATTACGAACGGATAATCAGTTAAATCAAGCTAATAGAAAGTCTATTAGCTTGACTGCTTCTATAAGCAGAAACCAACAATAGATAATCATTCTTGTGTTTATTATCGGTAAAATACATAAAGTGATTGCTTATTTACGGCAATACTTTTACTATGAAGCAATCTAAAATTGAGCTGGGATTAATGTTAAGGGCCTATGAAAAGGCGCTAGGCAATGAACTATCTCGCTTTATATCGTGACCAGTAAGAGCGTATAAAAATGACTAAAAGGTATTCATTACCAAAAATAATATTTGGTACTAGTAGTTTAGGTAACCTGTTTGTTGAATTAGACAGTGAAGTTAAAAAGCAATTAGTACAAGCTGCTATTGAGGGCACTAACACTACACCATTATTTGATAGTGCCGGCAAATACGGTGCTGGCCTTGCGCTTGAGTCTTTAGCTACTGGATTAAAAGCCCTTAATGTTGCCCCAGATGCAGTAAAAATTAGTAATAAATTGGGTTGGAAGCGTGTGCCATTAACCACAGATGAGCCTACCTTTGAGCCAGGTGCTTGGATAAACCTTAAACACGATGCGGTGCAAGACATTTCTTATCAGGGAATTCTTGATTGTTATCAGCAAGGTAATGATTTATTGGGTGATTATCAGGCGAAAATCGTATCAATTCATGATCCTGATGAGTACTTAGCAGGCGCAGAAGATGAAGCTGATTTAGCAAAACGTAAACAAGATATTCTTGATGCGTATAAAGCCTTAATGGAACTTCGTGATGCCGGTAAAGTTGAGTCAGTAGGTGTTGGCGCTAAAGATGTCAGTGTTATTGATTTTATCAGTGACCACATTCAACTTGATTGGGCGATGTTTGCTTGTTCCATCACGCCGTATACTCATAGTGAATCGACGTTAGCCTTATTGAAGAAGTTAGGTAAGCAAGGGGTTGAGGTTATTAATTCTGCGGTATTTAATGCCGGATTTTTAATTGGTAGTGATAACTTTGACTACAAAACTATTAGCCGTGAAACTCATCCGGCAGAGTTTGCGTGGCGCGATAAATTCAATGCCTTATGTGACGAGTTTCAGGTTAAGCCCGCCGAAGTATGCGTACAGTTCTCGTTCTTATTTGATGAAATTGTCTCGGTCGCGTTAAATTCAAGCTCACCAAAACGTGTAAAGGGGAATGTCTCGCTAGTCGAAGCAAAAATACCAGACGCGTTCTGGCAAGCAATGAAACAACAAGGCCTTATTTCGATATAAAGCCAAACCCTCATAACTTACAACCTACAACTAACCTCGCTAAGCTTTCAATATTTATAGGGTCTGATAATCATGACCCTATAAATGGCACCTTTAAACCTCTCGGTGTGCATTGATTAAAAATTTAATGTAATTAGCTAGCTAGAACTGCCTAACGATGACTATGCTTTATTAAGTAGGGTTGGCATTTCATTACTAACATAGTTTAAAGTTTGTTGATAATCGATGCTGTGTGTGTATTGTAGTTAAAGGTCACTTTGTGGCGTAATTTAAAATTAAGGTAATCATATGTCAAAAGCTCATTTATTTAACTCAATCGCTAAAGGTGTCGTAACAGGTAGCGATATTCACCGCTTATATGCTATTGCAAAAGCGAATCAATGCGCGTTTCCTGCGGTAAATGTTAGTAGCAGCTCTACCTTAAACGCTGCGCTGTCGGCAGCAAAGTCAGCTAAAATGCCGATTATCATTCAGTTTTCAAGTGGTGGTGCAGCTTCTTTTATTGGTAAAAGCTCAGGTTTATCTTCAATCGAAGCATCTATTGCAGGGGCTATTGTTGGTGCTAAGTATGTTCATCAAGTGGCAAAAAGTTACGACGTCCATGTAATTTTGCATACCGATCATGCTAATAGAAAACTTTTGCCTTGGATTGATGCTTTATTGATTGAAGGAGAAAAGTTTTTTGCTGAAACAGGTACACCATTGTTTAGCTCCCATATGATTGATTTGTCAGAAGAGCCACTTGAAGAGAATATAGCTACTTGTAGCGATTATCTAAAGCGATTTAAGCGGCTTGATATGTCACTCGAGATAGAACTAGGTTGTACTGGTGGCGAAGAGGATGGTGTTGATAACTCACACCTTGATAATAGCGCTTTATACACCCAACCAGAAGACGTTGCTTATGCTTATGAAAAACTAAACCAAGTAAGTCCGTACTTCACTATTGCAGCATCATTTGGCAATGTTCATGGAGTATATCAACCGGGTAATGTGCACCTTACACCAATTATTTTGTTACAGTCTCAACAGTTTGTTAGTGAAAAGTATCAACTAGCAGCCAACAGTCTCGATTTTGTTTTTCACGGTGGCTCAGGTTCAAGCGCACAGGAAATTAGTGAAGCGATAAGTTACGGCGTTGTGAAGATGAATATTGATACAGATACTCAGTGGGCATATTGGCAAGGTATTCACCAGTTTAACGAGAAGTTTAAAGAGTATTTGCAAAGTCAGGTTGGTAACCCTGAAGGAACGGATAAGCCGAATAAAAAATATTATGATCCTAGACATTGGACCCATGCAGCGGAGGCTTCTATGTCCTCAAGACTGCTACAAGCCTATCAAGAGCTACAATGTATTTAGATAATCGCGACTTTGTACGATAAAGTATTTTAGATGTGGGACAGGCCATTTCTGTCATTCTTTTAATATTAACTATTCAAATGTAGCGTTTGATTAATAGAGTCTCTAGCTATTTTATGCTGACGTTTACCTCACGTATAGAAAAGGCGAGCCAGAAATGGTTCGCCTTTTTGTATATAGGAAATAGATATATCTTGCTTTTATGATAATGCTGCTCTCTTACTATAGGGCATTCTTGAGCTAGGATTTAATGCTCAATTTTTCAATTTTGGACTGCTCCGTGCGCATTGGAAACATTATGTAGTAAGAGTACATAAGAAGTTTTATTTATAGAGGGCTTATTTGAGCTAATTTGAGACTTATTAATAAATAATCAAGATTCACATCAGGCTATCCATTATAATTATTTCTCATGTCTTGTAATTGTTTTTCACGCCATTGGTTTAAATTTTCAGTCATAATATAGTTTGTTATCACTATCCATGATGTGAAGATTTATATAATAATTCTTCACGGTAAATCATCATTTTAGGTTGGTGATTATGACTTAAAAGAGCCCTTGATTAGATGAAAAATCAACTTCGTCCACACAAGGGAAATATCCTAAAACCTTATTGATTTAAACGCATAATAAATTTTTCAAGTGGTTGATAGTGCATGCTTATATTGGTTTTGTGGTCTTGATGTTTGCATTGCTTTAGCTATTTCATTCATTGAGTTAACTTGCCAGAAATTCTCTAATAATAAAGGAAGCTTTTGTAACCAATTAGGGTGTTCATTAATCGTTCCTGGAATATTAACTTGTTGTGGAATCTCTAATGCATCCTCTATTGGAATGAGTTGAATATGGCTGGGTGACGCAGCTAAGAATTTTTGTACAGCAATACTTAATTCGGTATTCATTTGCGGAGGATGAAGTGGTGGTTTTTTACTCATATCGATAACGTTTAAGTCGTCTAAAGCGGCAATAAGATTTTCTCTTTCACCAGAACGTGCACTTCTGTCTGCTACACCTGCCGCCTCATTAGGATAAAGATCAAGTTGCTGGCGCCACTGCAAATCTATGCCTTGCCACCATCCTGACAATGTTGCAGTGTCGTGAGTAGCAACCGTTACAACTGAATCAACAGGAAAGTTTTCAGGTCGTTTGAAAAGACCTGATTCCTGTCTCTTATACACATCTGACGCTGCCGACGATCTACTCTGTGT